>Ga0187779_10000079_pt1 | contig 72415 bp, 54 predicted proteins | sample 1015_Q2_SP10_10__FD_132435 | JGI IMG/M metagenome (GOLD analysis project Ga0187779, IMG submission 132435) | Tropical peat soil microbial communities from peatlands in Department of Meta, Colombia - 1015_Q2_SP10_10_MG | ecosystem: Environmental > Terrestrial > Soil > Wetlands > Peat | place...
AAGCCAGAGCGGGGGACAGCCTTCGGACGTCCAGAAAGACCGCAAGGACATCCGCCAGGACAAGCGCGACCTGGCCAATGACCGCGCCGACCGCAACCAGGACCAGCGCGACATCAACCACGACCGCGCCGACCTGAACAAAGACCGCGCCGACCGCAACCAGGACCAGCGCGACATCAACCAGGACAAGAAGCAGCTGGCGCACGCCGACAAGAAGTACGGCGACAACAGCACGCAGGCGCAGGCCGACCGCAAGGACCTGCAGAAGGACCGCGCCGACCGCAATCAGGACCAGCGCGACATCAACCAAGACAAGCGGGACCTGCGCAACGACCGGGCTGACCGCAACCAAGATCAGAAGGACATCAACCGGGACAAGCGCGACCTGCACAACGACCGCAAAGACCTGCACCAAGACACCCACCCGAAGCGTCACTAAGACCTGGTGCAACACTGAAGGGCCGCACGGATGATGCCGCGCGGCCTTTTTTTCAATTCAATCTATCTTTTCGGTGAAAAGGCTTACGGTCTCTTGCGCCCGTAGCTGAGTTCCAGCGCGGTGCAGTCGTCGCGCAAAGGGACACCGGCACAGAACCTGGTAACCGCATCGAGCAGATCGTTCAGCCCGCTGCTCTTCTGGGCCGCTGACTTGAGCGAGTCATAGGTAAAGAACTCGCCGGCCTCGTTCTCGGCTTCGGTCACACCATCGGTCACGATGACGAAGCGGTCGCCTTCCTTCACTTCCAGCTTGCCGCCTTCGAAGACGGCATCTTCAAAGAGGCCGACGGGCACGTTGGAGCTCTCGACCGGCAGCGCCTCGCCGCCGCGGATGAGCAGCGGAGGCACGTGGCCGCAGTTCACATATTCCAGCTCGCCGTTGCCGCGGACGCGGGCCACCATGAGAGTGGCATATTTCTCGCCCAGGTTGCGCTCACAGAGGAAGCGGTTCACGGCCTGCACTCCCTCACACAGGCCGCGCCGCTGCGTGAGCTGCGAATAGACCATGCCCTGGATGATGGAAGCCATGAGGGCGGCAGAGACTCCCTTGCCGCAAACATCGGCGACCACGACGGCCAGCTCGTCGGGCCCGGAGATGACGTCGAAGAAATCGCCGCCGATCTCATTGCAGGGGATGCTGCGGGCGCGCACGCGGGCGAAGGCGGTCTCGGGAATATCCACCAGCATGAGCCGCTGCTGGATGGAGGCGGCGATGGCCAGCTCCTGCTGATAGCGCCGCGCCGCCTGCTCGTTCTGCACCAGGCGGGCGTTTTCCACAAGCGTGGCGGCTTCGGTGGCGATGGCGCGCAAAATGTCGTGGCTGACCGCCGAGAGCTTGCCTGCTATCTGGCGGCTGTCGAGATAGATGACGGCGCTGATCTGGCCGCGGTTGGAGGCGGAGGACTCCGACGGCTCTTTGGAAAAAATGCTGGGACGGCGCAGGGGAATGCAAATGACGGTGCGCAACTGCGAGGCGACGACGCTCTGCCTCTTGGCCAGGCTCTTGAGATCGCCGGCGTCGGTGAGGACGAACTCTGAACCGGATGAAACTGCATCATTCAAGATGGAGTGGGAGATAGTGCTGTCCTCCACCAGGGCCTGGCCTTTTTCATCGCGGCCGGCGGCCAGCTGGTAGCTGCCATCGGGATTGCAGAGAAAAACATAGCCTCTTTCCGACCTGGTGAGGCGCAGCAGGGCATCGAGCAGCGTGACCAGGACATCTTCCAGCACGCCGCCGGTGTTCAGCTTGCGCGCGGCTTCCAGATAGAGCGTGAGCATCTCCAGGTCGGAGATGTTCTGCGAGGGACGCCGCTCGGCGATCTGGGAGAGGAACTCGCGGGCCGAGGTGGGCGACTCGCCTTCGGGGCTGAAGAGGAGATACCCCTCGCCGCGGACGCCAAACTCGATGCGGTCGTTGGGCTGCAGGCGCTTGCGGCTCACCCGCTCGCCGTTGACGAAGGTACCCTGCTTGCTGTCCTGGTCCTGGATGAAGTAGCCATCAGGCTCGCGCACGATGACGGCGTGATCGCGGGAGACGCGAGGATTGAGCAGGGTGAGGTCTTTATCGGCTTTGCGGCCAACGGAAAAAGCCGGCCCCTGCAGGACAAAGCTGCGCCGCTCATCGCCCAGGACAAAGACGACGGAGGGCCAGATGCCACTGCCCATGGTGCTCGTACTCTGCATGGAATTTCCCAGAGGGAGATTATAGTCCGGGGCGCGGCGCGCGCACTCCGGGAGCGCTGGCGGGCGCACGTCCTTATATAATGGATGGCACACCTCAGCGCGGAGAGATGGCCGAGAGGCTGAAGGCGGCGGTTTGCTAAACCGTTATAGGGCCCAAAAGCTCTATCGAGGGTTCGAATCCCTCTCTCTCCGCCAGATCGTTTGCTCCGCCCGATGGATCAAGCAATCGCGGTCCGGGATCAGCTTATGTAACCAAATGGAACAGCGCCAACTCAGCCCCGGAAACCACCGTCGAGTAGTTTTGGCGTATCACGGACTTCCAGTGTTAACCGCGGTCGCGTTAGTCGGCATCTTTATGGCGGTGTTCTTCCTCAGTGGAAGTTTTGCTTTGTCTAGCGTGGCCGCTGCTGTGCCGTCCATATTCCTCATATGGCGGTGGACGCTTGCAGGGCGGCTAGTTGATCGGGGATGCCCGAAATGCAGTGAATCCTTCCCGAAGAAGATGTACTGGAGGTATCCGCCGAAGGTCTGCCCACGCTGCGGAGAACGAGTGGAGCAGTGACGCGATGAAATAGGATTAGAATATGGCGTCACGTGCGCAGGGGCCAGCGCCTGATCCATGTCCACGACTGCTGGAACGGCACATGCGTGATTCGCGCGCCGGTGACGAAGGCGAGGAATTGCGCGCGAAAACAGCACACTAGGCCATGCCCTTCAACTGTTACCAGGATGCCAGGCGCGCCGACTCCTACGCCCTGCTCGAGTTCGCCAACACCTACCATCTGGCCTATCGCGACCTGCCCGAGATCATCGGCGAGCACGCAGCCGGCGCCCGCACGCTCGACTTCGGCTGCGGCGCAGGACGCTCGACCAGGTTCCTGGGCCGCCTCGGCCTGCAGGTGACCGGCGTAGACATCGCGCCAGAGATGATCGCCAAGGCCCGCCAGCTCGACCCCGAGGGCGACTACCGCCTCATCCCCGGTGACGACTTGAGCGCATTCCCGCCCGGCTCCTTCGACCTGGTCGTGTCGGTCTTCACCTTCGACAACATCCCGGGGACCGATACCAAGGTCCGCCTGTTCGGCGAGCTGCGCGCCCAGCTGAAGCCTTGGGGGAGACTGGTGAGCGTGGTTTCCACGCCGGAGATCTATCTCTACGAGTGGGCGTCCTTCTCAACCCGGGACTATCCGGAGAACCGCAACGCGCGCTCCGGCGACATCGTGCGCATCGTCACCACCGAATTCGCCGACCGCCGCCCCTGCGAGGACATCCTCTGCACTGACGACTCCTACCGCGAGATCTACGCCCGCGCCGGCCTGGAAGTCGCGGCCACCTACAAACCTCTGGCCAGGGGCGACGAGCCCTACCCGTGGGTGAACGAGACCAAAATCGCACCCTGGATCATCTACGTGCTCGCCCCGCACCCATAATCCCTGTGATTCCCTATTCTGACTGCTCCTGGAGCCGCACTGAATGCCTCAGGATCGGCCCTGGCCGGCGCGTTTGAAGAATCTCCGCTACCACTGGCCCCCAAGAGGCAGGAGTCACTACACACCTCGCACCAGCGTACCTCCCCTGAACTCGCCCGGCGAAAGCTCATCGATGTAGCACCAGACCCAGGTTTCTCCGGGTTCGATGGAGCGCGCCAGAGCATGCTTGGTGCGACGGGAATGCTTGGTCGCGTGTTTGTTCTTCGAGGAATCGCAGCATCCGACGTGTCCGCAACTCAGGCACAATCGCAGATGGACCCAGCTATCTCCGATCTTTACGCAGTCCTCGCATACCCGCGTTTCTGTATCAGTGATCTTGATCTGATCGAGGTGCGCGCACTCAACTGTCATGAACCCTCCTGGAGCCGGACCTGGGTCGCGTCACTACTCGGTCAGTACCCGGTGAACCAGATGGACTGCGATAGACCCTTCGCCCACCGCCGAGGCCACTCGCTTCACGCTGCCGGAGCGGCCATCACCAACGGCAAAGACGCCGGGCTGGCTGCTCTCCAGCATATAGGGAGAACGTGGGAGCGGCCAGGAATGACGGGGAGAGCCGTGAGCGGCCCCCTCCAGGTCTCTGCCGGTGAGAATGAAGCCGCTCGCATCGAGCGCGAGGCAGCCCTGCAGCCACTGGGTGCGAGGCGAGGCCCCCGCCATGATGAATACGTGGCGGATATCCCGAGCTGAACTTTCTCCTGTGGATTTGTCCATCCAAGTGACGCGTTCGAGCTCGCTATCGCCGGCGAGGCCAGAGAGCTCGGTGTTGCAGTGCAGCTCGATGGCGGGGTTCTCATCGATGCGCTGGATAAGGTAGCGCGACATGGTCTCTGACAGCCCGCTCGAGCGCACCAGCATGTAGACCCGACGGGCGCTCTGCGAAAGGTACACCGCAGCCTGTCCGGCGGAGTTTCCTCCGCCGATCACCACCACCTCCTCGCCCACACAAAGCTGTGATTCCATGAAAGTGGCACCGTAGTAGACGCCCAGACCTTCGAACCTCTTTAGATTGTCGAGAGGAGGCTTGTTGTACTGGGCCCCGGTGGCGATGATGACAGCGCGCGCGGCGATGGAGCTCCCGGTATCCAAGACCATCTGATAAGGACGGCGGGTGCAGTCGAGCTTCACGACGCTGTGCCCGACCATCATCTTGGCGCCGAATTTCTGTGCCTGCGTCATGGCGCGAGAAGCCAGCTCCTGCCCTGAGACTCCGGTGGGAAAGCCCAGGTAGTTCTCGATCTTCGAGCTCGAGCCCGCCTGTCCGCCGGGCGCTTCGCTCTCGATCACCAGAGCATCCAAGCCTTCCGAAGCGGCGTAGACTGCGGCGGCAAGGCCAGAGGGACCTGCGCCGACGATCACCACATCGCGCACGTGCGAGTCATCCATGCTGGCGTTGAATCCCAGGCAATCCGCAAGTTGCTGGGTGGTGGGGTTGCGAAATATATTCTGGCTGGCACAGATAACGACCGGGACATCCTCGGGTTTGACTGCGAACCGATCCAGCAATTCCTGCGAGTCTTTATCCGTATCGAGATCGACGAAAAGATGCGGATGACCGTTCCTGGTCAGGAACTCGCGCAAGCGCAGGGTATCCGCGGAGTGGCGGGAGCCCATCACCACGACGTTGCCGTAGCCATGCGAGATGAGCGCCAGGCGCCGCAGGATGAAAGCCCGCATGAAGATCTCGCTGAGTTCGGCGTCCCGGGCAATGAGCGAACGGAAGCTCTCACTGGTCAGCTGAAGAAACTCGCCCGCTTCCAGGACCCGGCCCATCACCAGGCTGCGCTGTCCGGAGATCATGGCCAGCTCGCCAGTGAACTGACCGGCTGCATGGGTGACGATATGGCGTTCGCCCGTGCTCTTAGGATCGGGCTGCACGATCTCCATCTTGCCTGAGAGCACAACAAAGAATGGCAGGCCAGAATCACCGGTGCGGAAGAGGATCTCCCCCGGCTCAACCCTCCTCAGGTCACCGCTTGAGCGTATGCGGCTGATCTGCGCCTCGGTCAGCACAGGAAAAGCCTGTGTACTAGCATCAAGCGCACTGGGGGTGGGGAAGGTGGACATGGTTCCGACTTTCAAGAGCTGAAAATCACAGAAGCGTCATCATTATTTGCCGTTCCACCACTTAAGGCGCCACCTACGCGGAGTTGAGTTTTGCGAACTGAATCGAGATGCTGGCTCGGCCATCCTATCACCAAGCCCGGCAACGCTGTACCAGGGCGGTCGCATATACTAGGTGCTTTTACTTATGCAACGGCTTCACCAGTCAGGAACCAGCATGCTGACCAAAGAGCAATATTCCCCCGCCCTGCTGAAGCTGCTAGCGCGGTGGGAAGATGCGCGGACTCGGAGCGACCGATTGTTTGGAATCGTCAAGACCGCGTCACTCTACGAACGGCCGATCCCTGAGAGACATCGCATCGTTTTCTATCTCGGGCACCTGGAAGCCTTTGACTGCAACCTGCTCCGCGAGCGGCTCGCGGTGAGGGCTTTTCACGCCGAGTTTGACCGGCTGTTCGCTTTCGGCATAGATCCGGTGGATGGCGGTCAGCCGACCGATCAAATCAAGGACTGGCCGGACCTGGCGGCAGTGAACAACTACAAGAAACGGACGCGGGAGACACTTGACTCTGCCGTCGCGAAATCGAGTGACACAGAGGATGAGCGGGAGGGAGCGTCACTGGTCGAGTTGATGCAGGTTGCGGTCGAGCACCGGCTAATGCACACGGAGACTTTAGCGTACATGTTCCATCAGCTGCCATTTGACGCAAAAATCGGACCAGAAGGCGCTACGGCGGCTTCGAAGGATATAAGCCCGCGGATGATCGAGATTCCCGCCGGATCGGTGGAGATGGGCCTCTCCCGAGCTAACCATGAAGGCTTCGGCTGGGACAACGAGTACGAGGCATACCAAGCACAAGTCCCCGCATTCGCCATCAGCGAGCGCATGGTAACAAACGGCCAGTATCTTGAGTTCATTCAAGCAGATGCTTATCAGAATCGTGAGCTGTGGTCAGAGGCAGATTGGAACTGGAAGAACGAGAACAATATCCAGCACCCTGTTTTTTGGAAGCGGAGCGGAGACCAGTGGCTCTATCGCGGCATGTTCAATGAGATGAAGCTGCCGCTTGCGTCGCCGGTCTACGTGAGTCATGCCGAGGCCACTGCCTACGCCCGCTGGGCGGGAAAGTCTCTGCCAAGCGAGGAGCAATGGCAGCGTGCGGCCTACGGGACAGCCAAAAATGAGATGAGAAGGTTTCCGTGGGGCGATGAGGCGCCGACTGCGGAATTCGGGAATTTTGATTTTTGCGGTTGGGAACCGCTCCCAGTAACCACATTCCCTCGCAACCGCAGCGCCTTCGGCGTTGCGGGCCTGCTCGGAAATGGATGGGAGTGGACTTCAAGCGTCTTCGCTCCATTCTCCGGCTTCCGGCCGTTTCCCTTCTATCCAGGGTATTCGGCAGACTTCTTTGACGGCAAGCACTACATCATCAAAGGGGGCTCTGCCCAGACTGCGGCCTGCATGCTGCGCCGCTCGTTCCGCAACTGGTTCCAGCCGCACTACCAATATGTCTACGCAGGCTTTCGCTGCGTTTCGAATTAGCGATCAGGAGCAAGCCATGTTTACGCAAGAGTTCGTTGTCAGTCCCTTGACCGAGTTTGCGCAGGAGATCCGCCAGGGGCTCTGCAAGCCGCAGAAGGAATTGCCCTCGAAGTATCTCTACGACGAAATAGGCTCGCTCCTGTTCGACGCCATCAGTCTGCTTCCGGAGTACGGGCTTACACGTGCGGAAGAGCGCCTGTTGCGGCTGCACGCGCCAGAGATCGTGGCGCAATTGCCGCCGCCAGTGATCGTAGCGGAGCTGGGGAGCGGCACCGGGAAGAAGACTCGCTGGATACTGGAAGCGCTGGCCAAACGCCAGCCCGTCTATTATTTTCCCATCGAAATCTCGCCGACCGCGCTGGCTCTGTGCGAGCAGCACCTGCGCGACCTTGAATCCATCAGCATCGTGGGCTTTGAGCGCGAGTATCTGGATGGCCTGGTCGAAGTGGCGGCACAACGCAAGCCCGGTCAGCACTTGATGGTGCTCTTCCTGGGAAGCACAATAGGCAATTTTGACCGCAGCGCGGGACGGGAGTTTCTTTCGCGAGTGCGGCAGATATTACAAGCAGGTGACTCTCTGCTCTTGGGAGCGGACCTCGAGAAGTCGATACCAGAGCTGCTGGAAGCCTACGATGATGCACTCGGAATAACTGCAGCCTTCAATCTCAACCTGCTTAGCCGGATCAACCAGGAGCTGGAGGGGGATTTCATCTTGCCCGAGTTTCAGCATGTCGCACGATATGACGTGAAGGAACGGCGCGTTGAGATGCACTTGCGAGCGGGAAGTGACCAGAACGTGAAGATCGGCAAGCTTGATCTTTCTATCACCATCGAGCAAGGCGAGACCATATGGACCGAGAGCAGTCACAGGTATACGCTCGAGGAACTCGTCAACATGGCGGAGGCGACCAGCTTCCGCGCGCAGGCACAATGGGTCGACTCGAAGTGGGCCTTCGCTGACAACCTGTGGATCGCGGCGTGAACGGCTTGGCTGAGAAAGTAGCCATTCAATTTTGCGGCGCCACTTACCGTGCGCCAGACCGGCACCCGCTACTTTCTGATCTCAATCTGTCTGTGTTTCAAGGGGAAACACTCGTTCTCCTGGGCCGCAGCGGCTCCGGGAAAACCACAGCCATCAAACTCATCAATCGCCTCCTGGTCTGCCATCAGGGAGAGGTTCGGGTAGAAGGCCGATCCACACTTGACTGGGACCCGATTCGCTTGCGGCGGCGCATCGGATACGCGATCCAGGAAGTCGGGCTCTTTCCCCACATGACAGTGGAACGGAACGTAGCCTTGGTGCCACAGCTGGAAGGATGGGATGCAGCCAGAGTTCGGGGAAGGGCTTATGAACTGCTCGATCTAGTGGGGCTGCCGGCTCAACAGTTCCGCAATCGCTATCCTCACGAGCTTTCAGGCGGGCAGCGGCAACGGGTTGGCTTAGCCCGGGCCCTGGCAGCAGACCCGCCAATCCTTTTGCTGGATGAACCATTCGGTGCCCTGGACCCGCTGACCCGGGCAAGCATCCAGATGGAGTTCAGGTCGCTGCAGCAACGCCTGGGCAAGACGGTTGTGTTCGTGACCCATGATGTGCAAGAAGCAATGCTGCTGGCGACACGGATCGGAGTGCTGGAAGACGGGCAGCTGTCTGGGGTCTATTCCCCTTCACAGTTTCTACAATCCACTGACCCCATCGTTTCCGATTACGTGAATGTGTTGCGCGCGGGAACACAACTCCTTCACACCTGAGAAAGGCATCTGTGGGCATTTTAGATTTTTTCCTCGCACATAAGGCTGAGATCCTGAAAGCCACGCTGGAACATATCAACCTGGTCGGCGTCGCTATGCTGCTCGCGGTTGGTGCCGGGGTCCCGCTGGGAATCGTGGTCAGCCGTTGGCGCGGCACGCGGATTCCGATCCTCGGCACAACCAGCGTGATCCAAACCATTCCCAGTCTTGCCTTGTTTGGTTTCTTGCTTCCGGTTCCATGGCTCGCAGCGCGCGCGGATAGGCTTGCTATCTCTGTCTTGGCCCTCTATTCGCTGCTCCCGATCGTCAGCAACACCTACGCTGGAATCAACGGGATCGATCCTGCGATTCGGGAGATTGGAAAGGGGCTCGGGATGACCTATCGCCAACTCCTGTTCCGCGTTGAGCTCCCGCTGGCTATGTCCACGATCATGGCGGGCATCCGGGTGGCGACTGTGATTGCGATCGGGGTGGCGACCATCGCAGCTGCGATCGGGGCCGGAGGCCTGGGCGAGTTGATCTTTCGTGGCGTAGCCATGGTAGACAATCAGTTCATTCTGGCGGGGGCTATTCCTGCCGCATCACTTGCCCTGGCTGCAAATTTCGCACTGGGACTTCTGCAAAAATGGCTCGCTCGAAATCGTTGATGCATCGGGCATTGCGTTGCACCGCCATCCTCTTGATGCTCATGGGCTGCCAATCCGGGCCCAGGCCGATTGTGGTTGGCTCCAAGAACTTCACCGAACAGGTTGTGTTGGGAGAGATCCTGGCACAGTACATCGAAAAGAAGGCCGGACTTTCGGTCGAGCGGCATTTTTACCTTGCCGGCAGCTACATTTGTCATCAGGCTCTGCTGGCTGGTCGCATTGATATGTATGTGGAGTACACGGGAACAGCGCTCACTGCGATTCTCAAGGAAAAGCCATCCCGTTCTTCCTCCGATGTTTACCGGCTTGTTAAGACAGAGTACCAACGCCGCTTTGGGCTCGGGCTTACAGAACCTTTGGGTTTCAACAATAGCTTTGCCATCGTTGTCCGCGGCGAGGATGCTCGTCGCTTGCATCTGAGGACTCTCTCCGATATTCAGAAATACGCCCCGCAATGGCGGATCGGCGTGGGTTATGAATTCCTGGAACGCCCCGACGGATTCCAAGGACTGGCGAAGACTTACAGCCTTCGCTTTGCGGAAAAGCGAGTCATGGACTTAGGGCTCCTGTACCGGGCTCTCCTGAATAAGCAAATCGATCTGGCGGTGGGTTCGACCACCGACGGCCAGATTCAGGCACACGACCTCGTAGTTCTTGAGGACGATCAAAGCTACTTTCCCCCCTACGATGCCGTTCCTGTCGTCAGGCAGGAAACACTCGCAAGCTATCCTGCCCTTCGTCAAGCACTCGCCGGCTTGGCTGGAAAGATCAGCGAGGAAGACATGCGTCAGCTTAATCTTGCAGTCGATGGCCAGCATCAGGATCCAAAAGAAGTAGCGGCTGAATTCCTACGCAGGAAGCATCTCTTCTGATTCAACGGGTCGAAACAATAGCTTGATTTGTTGGGAAGAACTGGCCGCGAACCAACGAGGTCGGTGTACTGCGATTTGGAAGAGCGCTGGCCTCCCGACCCCAACCGGGGGCAGGTCAGACCGGGCGCGCGAACGCCTGGGATCCCTGTCGATTCGCCGATATGGCCTGTGGTGGCAGCTTTAGTATGGTCCTAGGTCCCCTGAGTCAGCGAGAAACGTCCTATGATTTTTCGCGTGGCAAGGCTATGATTACGAGGCGCTGTCATCGAATGGAGAAAGGCTCGTCAGCGAGGGTAAATGGCGGCCGTGGCCGCGTACAGTTTCGGTCTTCCCGCTCTGGGGAGGCCCGCATGAAGTGCCGTCATCTGCTCGCCGCAGCTCTGCTGTTCTGGACGCTGGCCTGCGAGGCGCAGAAGGGCCCCTTCACCATCCGCATCGTCCCGCAGAACCCAAATATCCCGCAAGGCGGCCTGCAGACGCTGTACATCGAGCGCGTCTCCATTGGCGGCCATACTCAGGGCCAGCTCCTGCAGGCTTCAGCCTGGAGTTCTTCCAATCCAGCCGTCGCCACCATCGATCCGAGCACCGGTTTTGTCACGACGGTGGCGCAAGGCATCACCACTATCAGCGTGCAGAGTGGGCCGTATTTTGCTTCAACCCAGATCAGAGTCGCTCCCATCGCGCTGGTATCGATCGTGGTCACGCCGGCCAACCTCAATTTGAATAGTGGGATGCAGCAGTACACCGCCACAGGTTTCTACAGCAGCGGTCCTTCGCAGGATCTCACCGCCCAGGCGGCCTGGAGTTCTTCCAACCCGGCCGTAGCCACTATCACCGCTTCGGGAGGCTTGCTGACGGTCGGCGCCGCGCTCGGAACAACGACAGTCACGGCCAAACTCAATGGTGTCACCGGAGCAACAACGTTAAATGTCGGATTGAAGTCGATGGCGCTTACCCCGACCACCGCGTCTATCGCAGTCACTCAACGCCAGCCGTTCACCGCTCTGGGAACGTTTACCGATAACAGCGTGAGCAACATCAGCAGCGCGGTGAACTGGGGTTCCAACAATCTTCCGATTGCAGTCATCAGCAGCCAGGGTGTGGCCACCGGCGTGAGCACCGGCAGCAGCCAGATTTCAGCGTCGTCGGGCACGATCAGCAGTCCGATGGCGGATCTGACGGTGGTTCCGCTGCCGACTCTGACTTCAGTCACCGTGGCGCCGGCCAATCCAGGCATCTCTCTGGGAGCGACTCTGCAACTTTCCGCTTCCGGGCATTACAGCGACGGCAGTTCGACCATTTTGGCCACGCCGGCATGGTTCAGCACGGACTCACAGATTGTGGCCGTAGATGCCAAAGGGAATATCACCGGCGTAGGGCTGGGGAGCGCCACCATCACTGCGATTCAGGGCAGTCTGAGCGGTTCGGCGCTGGTCACGGTGAATCCGCCGCCGACTCTGACCAGCATCACCGTGCTGCCGGCCAGCGCAGTCATCGGCAACGGGAAGACGCAGCAGTTCCAGGCCACGGGACTGTTCAGCGATGGCTCCATCAAGGACCTGACCGAGCAGGTGACGTGGGGTTCGAGCAACACCAGTGCAGCGGTCATCAGCAACACGGGCCTGGCTGGCGCGGTAGGAGCGGGCAAGAGCACCATCACAGCTGGTCTGAACGCGCTGATGGGCACTGCCACCCTGCAGGCACTGGCTGCACCTAGGTTTGCGTACGTGGTGAACAACGGAGACAACACCGTCTCGACGTATGCCCTCAACGCTGCCACGGGCATCCCCCAATCCATGGGTTACACGTTGACTGGCCCCTCGCCCACCTCCATCGCGGTTGACCAGATACACAATTTCGCATGGGTGGCCAACAGCGGTGTTACCGGAACGGGCGCTTTCAACACCATGAATATCACCACCGGAACGTTTCCTGACAAGGTAGGCGTGAATCCGACGACCAACATGGTCTATGTGGCCACGGGCAACTCAGTCTCACAGGTCTCGGTGATCAATGGGGCGAATAACACGGTGGTCGCTACCCTCAGCAACGGCAGCAATCCGCAGGGTATCGGCGTGAACTCCGTGAGCAACAAGATCTACGTACCCAATCAAAACACGAGCAACGTGACTGTGATCGACGGGTCCACGAACACGGTTGCCACCACCATCCCCGTTGGCAACCAACCCGATGCGGTGGCGGTGGATTCAGGCTCCAACACGATCTATGTGGCCAATTACGGCAACGGGAATGTAAGCCAGATCAGCGGGACCAGCGACACCGTCGGTGCCACGACCACGGTTGGGACCGGTCCGGTAGCGCTGGCCTTCGACTCTGCGAACAATGACGTTTATTCAGTCAATCAGAACAGCAACGATGTGACCGTGTTCAACAGCGTGGCGATTGTCACGACTTTGCCCGTAGGACTCAGTCCGCGAGCCATCGCCGTCAACGCTGTCACGGACAAGCTCTATGTGGTCAATAGTGGCGGCAACAACGTCAGCGTGATCGACGGGGCCACCAACACGGTTACCGCCACGGTGAGTGTCGGTACCACGCCCATGGCCGTCGCAGTGAATACCATCACCAACCAGATCTATGTGGCCAATAACGCCAGCGCAAGCGTGACCGTGATCGACGGGGCCACGAACAACACTACCCCGGTGGCCCTGCCGGCCAACAGCTTTCCCTCCGGTGTGGCGGTGGACGAAACCAACAACAAGGTCTATGTGGCTAATGAGGGAACCAACAATGTGACGGTCATCGACGGCGCCACGAATTCCACAACCACCGTCGCTGCGGGCTCGGCGCCGATCGCTCTGGCATTCGACCCTGCGAACGGTACTGCCTATGTGGCCAACAACAACAGCAGCAACGTGACTGCGGTCAGTTTCAGCCCCAGCGCGCCCGCGAACGACCTCTCTGCCTATTCTGTCGATCCGCAATTCGGCGTGCTTACGCCGCTCTCGCCTGCGACCGTGCCCGTCGGCAACACTCCCAGCGGCGTCGCGGTCGACGCACAGGGCCGCTTCCTCTATGCGGTCAACAACGGCGATGGCACGCTCTCCAGCTTCACCATCAATGCCGCGACCGGCGCGCTGACCGCTGTCGGACCGGCCCTCAGCCTGGCTGCGCCCTCGCCCTTTGCCGTCTTCATCGAGCCACAGGGCCGCTTCCTCTACATCACCTATGAGAGCAGCAACCTCATCTCCGGCTACGCGATCAACCAGAGCACAGGCGCGCTGACCCCGATCCCCGGCTCACCCTTCACGGCCGGTGACCGGGCCAACCTGGCCATCGACCCGACGGGGACTTTCCTGTATTCGCCTGATTCCGCCAACTCTTCGATCGACGGCTTTGCCATCGATCAAACGACCGGCATGCTGACGCCGACCTCGCCCGCGATGTTCGCGGCCGCCAGCCAGGTGAATACGGTGACACTGGAGCCCAGCGGGCGGTTCTTGTATGCGACGGTGCAGAGTCCGTCGGAGATATTGATCTACCAGATCGACCCGGATGGCACGCTCACGCCCGGCACTCCGCCCAGCCTGCCCTTCGGCGGCAACGGGCCCACAGGGGCGTTGGTCGATCCCTCGGGACGCTTCATTTTCGTCGGTGAACAGGGTGTCAACCAGGTGGGAGAAGGCACCATCGATCCCAACACCGGTCAGATCATGCCGCTCACGAGTTTCATCAGCCGCAACTCACCGGTGGGCGGTGTCATCACCGGCGGAGCTCCTCTGGCCTCCGTGGCTGATTTCGCCTATATCGCCAATGCCTTCTCCAACGATGTATCCGCCTTCGCCGTCAGCCCCTCCAGTGGCGGCTTGACCACAGTGGCTGGCTCGCCCTTCCCCACCGGGGGACAGAACAACAACGGCCAGTGCGCGCCTCCCGGCGGTAACAATTGCAACGTCGGGGACAACAAGATCGAGACTGATCCCGCCGTCCGTTTTGCTTATCTGGTGAATTACCAGAGTCTCAACATCTCCGCATTCAGCGTGAACCGCAATACCGGCACGCTGACCACGCTCTTCCCGCCGGTTCCGCTTGGGCTCGCGGCTGGTAATGGCGCCCGCTCTTCCACCATCGATCCCTCCGGCAGGTTCTTGTGGGCCGGCGCTGGCAATGACAATGACACCAGCCCGGGCCCGGAAGCGCTGTATGGTTTTGCAATAGACCAGACGACCGGCGGCCTCTCCTCCATCGGCACCGTTTCGCTGAGCATGGACTCTAACGCTCCCCGCTCCGTGGTCTTCGATCCCAGCGGCCAGTATTTCTTTGTCCTGCAAAACTCTGTCGGCATTGCTGGCTTCAGCGTAGATCCAGCTACCGGCGCCCTTACCCCGGTCCCGGGATCACCCTTTGCGCTGGCCAGTCTGCAGAGTCCACAGCTGCTGACGATTAACCCCATGGGCACTCAGATGCTTGTTCCCGACAAGAGCGGGCTGGCGGACCTGTTCTTCATCGATCCCAATACAGGCGCTCTAACCCTGGCGCCGGGCTCGCCCTTCCCCTTACCGGCAAACGCGCGGCAGTTTGTCTTTGATGCGACCGGGAACTTTGCCTACCTCGCTATAGTGAATGACAAAGCCAACCCGTTCACTGCCTCTGTCAGCAGCTACGCGCTTTCGCCCAACGGCTCCGGTTTCACTGCCCTCGGGCAGAACATCAGCGAGACTGGTTTCGTGGGTCTCGGTACCGCGCCGGATACACCGTTCGTATACGCCAACAACGCCTTCCTGCCCACGACCGGAACCGACAACATTCAATTGTTTACCGTGGACCCCACCACCGGGCTGCTGGCGGCGGGCAACACTGTGGTCACCGGCGGCAGCGGCTCCCTCTATCCCAAGCTGACTGGGATCTACTCATCGCAGGCAGCTCACCTTTTGCTCATCAACCTTACGCCGCCTTCTCTCACTGTTCCGCAAGGTGTCAACCAGCAGTTCACCGCCACCGGCGTCCTCAGTGATGGCAGCGTGCAGAATCTGACGGCCATGGTCCTGTGGAGTTCCTCCAATCCTGCCGTGGCCACGGTTGATAGCAGAGGACGCGTCATCGGGTTGAACCAGGGAAGCGCCATCATCAGCGCCACCTATCAAGGCAGCTCAGGGACGGCAGCCGTCAACGTCACCTCCGTCGGCCTGCAGGGGATAAACGTCAATCCTGTGAATCCCACTCTGCCCACCGGCAACTCGGTACAGTTCACAGCCATGGGTTCGTTCACCGATGGCAGCACGCAAGACATCACCGGCACCGCGGTCTGGACCTCGAGCAACCAGAGCGCGGCCACGGTCACTGCGCTGGGGCTGGTGACCACCGCCGCCGCTGGCTCGGCGAACATCACCGCAACCTCGGGTATTGTTAGTGGAACCAGCGCGCTCACTGTGAGTGCCGCCGCTGTCCTGCAGTCGATCGCAGTGACTCCTGCCAGCCCCGCGATTTCCCTGGGAGCATCTTTGCAGTTCAAAGCCACCGGCACCTTCAGCGATAGCAGCACCCAGGACCTGACTGCCTCGGTGACCTGGAGTTCAGACGCGCCCGCCATCGCCATCATCAACGCAGCTGGCCTCGCCAGCAGCGTCGGGTCAGGGACGGCGCATATCACCGCCGCGTTGGGAGCGGTCACCAGCGTCCCGGCCACGCTCACTGTGCAGCCGCACACGCTCGTCTCCCTCTCCATCTCGCCCCGGAACAGCTATATCTCTGCCCATCACACGCTGCAGTTCAAGGCCGTAGGCACCTTCAGCGATGGAACCACCTCAGACATCACCACACAAGTCAACTGGACCAGTTCGAACACCAACGTGGTCACCATCGACGCCAATGGCCTGGCCACCGGCGTGGCCTTCGGCCCTATCACCATCAAGGCAAGTCTGAACGGAGCGAATGACAGCACGACTCTGACGGGAATCTTCTAGCGGCAAGTGCCGGCAGGACGGTCGACTGAGGCTCGAAGCGAATGAAACTTGAACTGCAATGCCGGCTGGTATGAACTCATCATAAGCTCCGCTGACGATCAGGTGAGCGCCTGCTGCTTTACCACGGGCCGCGGGACGAGTGGTCCGATGAATACCCTGGCCTTGGCGCTGCTGCTAATGCTCCCTGCTGCCTTTCGGCAGCCGCAGTGATTTGCGCACCGTGACCTCGCCGGCATTGAGCCGCGCCACCCTGAGCTCTTCGATCTCCAGCGACTTGAATCGCGCCCGCCCGATTCCCAACCTGCCGATCACCAACCCTCCGATTGCCAGCGCCCCGATCGCGAACGCCCCCACTGCCACAGCGCCGATGGCGGTAGCCATGATGGCGACTCCGCGGAAACTTGTATCTCTGGAACGCGTAAGGTCTCTCATGGTTCTTCCCGGCAGGACAACAGGACCACAGTTCTGGGCCTCTATTCTAGCCCTGCTGCGCCTCTGCCTGCAGGTCGGTGGCACGCCGTCCCCAGGCCGCCTTCGGAGGATGGTGCTTGGCCGCCTCCGGATACAGCTCTCTCGCCCTGGCCAGCGCGTCGGCGATGCTGGCGCAGATGTTCTCCCGGCCCACATGCTCCTCGAACTCTGCCTGGTGCATCAACCTCGCCGGCTGCTCTGGCGCGCCGCAAAGAATCAGTTCGCGTCCCGAGGTATGCACCGCGTCAGCCAGCTTCTCCAATGCCTGTAATCCGGTGGCATCGATGGCGGTCATGTTTCGCAGCCGCAGGATCACGATCGGAGGCAATACATCGATGCGCTTGCTGATGTCATCGATTTTGTCCGTCGCGCCGAACAAGAACGGCCCATGGATGCGGAAGATGCTCACGTAGGAGGGGATCTCCTTATGCTGCAGAATGTGCACGTGCCCTTCGCGGATGTAGTCCGCCGTCACCTCTGAAACTGTCGTCGTCGCCGTCACCTTGCGGATAAAGACCAGCGCGGCAAGGATCATTCCCGCCTCTACCGCGACCGTCAGATCGGCGAAGACCGTGAGCAGGAATGTGATGAGCCAGGTCGCCACCTCCAGCCGCGAAAGCTTCAGCAGCTCCGGGATCTCCCTCCACTCGCCCATGTTGTAGGAGACCACCATCAGGATGGCAGCCAGTGCTGGAAGTGGAACGTGCCACGCCAGCGGCGCCGCGAATACCACGATTGCCAGCAGCGTCAGGCTGTGCACCATGCCCGCCACCGGCGTCCTGGCTCCCGAGCGGATGTTCGTAGCCGTGCGCGCGATAGCGCCCGTCGCCGGTAACCCGCCGAACAGCGGCGAAAAGATGTTGGCCATCCCCTGCCCCAGCAGCTCTACGTTGGGATTGTGCTTGTCTCCGCTCATGCGGTCAGAGACCACTGCCGACATCAGCGATTCGATCGCGCCTAGCATCGCCACCGTGATCGCCGGCGAGATCAGCGGCCTCAACAGGTCGGCTCGGAATGTAGGCACCAGTAATTTGGGAAGTCCCTTTGGTATTCCGCCAAAACGTGTCCCGATGGTATCTACCGGCAGCTTCAATAGCACCACCAGCGCTGTCCCCGCGAATAGGGCGATGATGTAGCCGGGTATCCTCTTCAAATAGCGGTTGCCGAGCAGGATGGAAGCCAGCACCACGATCGAAAGGCTCGTCTCCACCACAGAAAGCGTAGGCAGACTCCGTGCCAGTGCCTCCATGCGCCCCAGAAACTCGCCCGGGACCTTGTCCACCTTCAAGCCAAGAAAATCCTTGATCTGCGTGCTGGCGATGATGACTGCGATCCCGTTCGTGAATCCCACCACCACCGGCCGGGGGATGAACCTGACCGCCGTTCCCAGCCCCGTCGCGCCCAATACTGCCAGCAGCACACCCGCCATCAGTGTGCACATGAACAGGCCATCTGTTCCGTAGCGGGCGACAATGCCGAACACCACCACCACGAATGCTCCTGTCGGCCCGCCGATCTGCGTCGAAGAGCCTCCCAGAGCAGAGATCAGAAACCCGGCGACGATGGCGCAGTACAGCCCGCTCTGCGGCGGCAGCCCGGAAGCGATGGCAAACGCCATTGCCAGCGGCAGCGCCACCAGTCCCACCGTGATGCCGGCGATTACATCCGCCGAGAATTTGTGGCGGTCGTAACCCCGCAGTAGCTGGAAGGATTTAGGAAGCCATGGATTCATGCAAGCAACACTGTTCTGACCTGTCTCAGATTAGAAAACGCGATTTATGTGTGAGTTGCAGATAGAGGTTCTTCTCAGCGCCCGGGAACGATTTTTAGCTCCGAGAGCATCTCCTTCACCCCGATGAGCTGGTTGTTGAAGATCTGTTTGGCCACGTCCAGAAGTTTGAACACCGTGACGTCGCGCACCGAGTAGTAGACATTCAGGCCTTCCTTCCGGCTGGCGACGATGCTGCGGTTGCGCAGCACCGCCAGTTGCTGCGACACCGAGCTTTGCTCCACCTTGAGCCGTAAGCACAGCTCCGTCACCCCTAGCTCGCCACCGCGCAGCGCGTCCAGAATGGCGATTCTCAGAGGATGTGCCAGTGCCTTGAAGAACTCTGCCTTGAATCGTCCCAGCTCGCTCATCACCTTCAAGTATATAACTATATTACTATATTGTCTATTTTATCTATCGTGGGCTGGGGCGAACTCCTGAACGCTGCATAACTAGTTCGTTAACAAGTTGATGTCTGCAACAAATATTGACGTTCAGACTCTACGCCAATCGCCTTGTCAAGATAACCAAGTAGTAATTTCTTCTACAACCCATTGAAAACAAACAGAATTTCCTCCCGCCCCGCCCTTCATAGTTACCCCTAGGGAGTTGATATTCTAAACTTAAGGGGAGAAGAACCGATTTTCTCCCCTTCGTTGGGAGATAACCCGGCAGACTGACTCGCGAGCACGCTCTGCCCCGACGTCGAACTCCGGAAGAGGACACTGTCCCAGGTAGCCAGCCCATAAAGACCGGAGCCAAACAGCAGTAACGGCCCATCTCCCATAGGGGATCGCGATTCCCAAATTATTGCCTTCGCGGTTCGCAAGAGACGCGCGGCCCAGGCCGCGTGGCTGGTGCTCTTTGACAATCTGGTCCTGCGCGCAGGGACCGGCGCCAGATGGCGCCACAACGTGCAACTTGTTGTGAAGCGGGTATAATCTGCGCCTCGAACTCAGGAGCTCCGATGAACCCGTTGACACAGTTGAACCAGCAATACATCGCAGGGGTGTGGCGCGATGGCCAGAGCCAGAAGACGCTGGTTGACCGCAACCCCTACAACGGCAGACCCATCGCCGAGTTCAAGCTGGCCAGCTCTGCCGATCTCGACCAGGCTTACCGCTCTGCTGCGGCCGCGCAGAAGGTCTGGGCTGAGGTGAATGCCTTTGAGAAACAGGCCATCCTTGAAAAAGCTCTGGCCGTGATTGAGCGCAACCAGGCCGATATCACTGAGCTGATCATCGAAGAGCTTGGCGGCACGCGACTCAAGGCGTTCATTGAGATCTTCCTCGCCAGGAATTTCGTCAAGGAGGCTTCGACCTATCCGCTGCGCATGACCGGCGAGATTCTGCCTTCCACCGTCGATGGCAAGGAAAATCGCCTCTACCGCATGCCCGCGGGCGTTGTGGGTGTCATTAGTCCCTTTAACTTCCCTTTCGTGCTCAGCATGCGCTCGGTGGCGCCCGCGCTCGGCGCCGGCAACGGCGTGGTCCTTAAGCCGCATGACGACACGCCCATCATGGGCGGCACCCTGCTGGCGAAGATTTTCGAGGAAGCCGGCATTCCTAAGGGTTTGCTGAACGTGATTGTTGCGGATATCGGTGAGATCGGCGATGGCTTCGTGGATCATCCCATTCCCCGCATCATCTCCTTCACTGGCTCAGATGCCGTCGGACGCCACATCGGCGGTGTCGCCGGCCGGTGCCTGAAAAAAGCCATTCTCGAGCTCGGCGGAAACAGCGCTCTCATCGTTCTGAACGATGCCGACCTGGACCTTGCCGTGAATGCGGCCGTTTTCAGCCGCTTCGCGCACCAGGGCCAGGTCTGCATGTGCGCCAACCGCATTCTGGTGCAGAAGCAGGTCTACAGCAGGTTCCTCGACCGCTTCGTGGATCGCGTCTCTAAGCTGAAGGTCGGTGACCCGCGTAGCCCTGAGACTGAACTTGGCCCGCTCATCAACCAGCGCCAGGCAGAAAACTACGGCAGGCAGGTGCAGCGCGCCATCGATGAGGGCGCAAGACCCGTCATCCGCGGCAAGGTGGAAGGCACTGTCGCTTCCCCCACGGTCTTTGCCGACGTGGGTCCGAAGATGTGGGTGGCGCAGAATGAGTTGTTCGGTCCCGCGGTCTGTGTCATGCCCTTTGAAACGGAAGAAGATGCCGTGCGCATCGCCAACGACAGCGCCTACGGTCTCAGCGGCGCCATCATCACGCAGGACGCGGAACACGGCGCAGAAATGGCCCGCCAGATCGAGACCGGCATGGTGCACGTGAACGACGGCACCATCAACGACGACCCGCTCATCGCCTTCGGGGGCGAGAAAGCCTCAGGCATCGGCCGCCTGAATGGGCGCTTCGGCCTGGAAGAGTTCACTACCATCAAATGGGTCTCGGTGCAGCACAAGAAGCGGCATTACCCGTTTGAATTGCCCAAGTAGTCGGGGCGATATTCAGGTCTGCTTTTGTCTGGATTTTTCGATCTCCTCGTTCGCGATGTGAAAAGCGGTATTCGCAGCCGGAACGCCGGCGTATACTGCAACCTGCAGCAGCAGCTCTTTCAAGTCACAAGGCTCCATTCCGTGCTTTAGTCCCGCGCGCACGTGCATGGTGAACTCTTCCCAGCGTCCCAGCGCGGCCATGGTGGCCAGCACCAGCAGGCGGCGCGTACGGCGGTCGAGTCCGGGTCGCGTCCAGATGCTGCCCCATGCATATCGCGTGATGAGCTCCTGAAAATCGCGCGTGAAGTCATTGGTCGCGGCAATCGCGCGGTCTACGTGCTCATCACCAAGCACCGCGCGGCGCACCTTCATTCCTTCTTCCTGCGCATTTTCCGCTTTCGCCTTCGGGTTCAAGAGCTGAAAGATTGCGGCTGTAAAAGCATGCGGCGCTTCGAGATTCGAAAGATGCGCAGCCGCCAGGCGGATTGCCTGCGCGCCCGGGATCTCGCGCGCCAGGATCTCTCCGTGGCCATCCCACGGCGTAGAGACGTCCTTATCGCCCGTGATGACCATGGTTGGCACGCGGATCTGCGCCAGAGATTTTCTGCTGTCAAAATCGCGCAGCGCGGCGCAACACGCGGAATACCCGCCTGCATCGGTTGCCAGCAGTACCGATTTGATGGACCCAACGCAGGCTGCACCCGAGCTTAGCGTCTCTGCCGAAAAGAAACGTCCCATGGCCACATCGGCGATAGCCGCCATACCGCCTTCTCGCACCAGGCGGATGCGGGTGTCCCAGTTCGCCGCCGGGCCGAACTGGCACGATGTATTGGCAAGAATGAGCGCGCTCACCCGATCAGCCGCGTTGATGGCCAGCCACTGGCCGACGGCCCCTCCCAGCGAAAGCCCGCAGAAAGCGAATTTGGTGAGCTTGAGCGCGTTCGCGATGCCCAGCAGATCGCGGCCCAGCATCTCGATGGAGTACTCGCCCGCCGGCGAATCAGAGGCGCCGTGGCCGCGAATGTCATAGCGCAACACCTGGAACTCGCCGGTCAAGTCAGCGATCTGCGGTTGCCAAAGGCCATTGTCGGTGCCGATGGAGTGAGCAAGCACCAGCACCGGCTTGCCCGCCGTGCCTTCCAGCCGGTAAAAATGTCTCGTCTTTTCAATGGTTACAAAAGGCAAGCTTTGCTCCTTCTCATTTCTTGTTCTTGTTCTGCTTCGCGGCAGATATGAGCGCCTGGCGGAACTCTTCAGCGGAGCCCAGATATTGCTCCGGAACTTCAAGCCGCTTCAGCACCGAGCGCTCGATCTTAGAGGTGACCTGCGGCGTCTGCGCCAGCACTTCGCGCAGATGTTTTCCCTGCGCGCGCGTTCTTTTCACTGCTGATTCAAGCATCTTCCGCGCAGCTTCGCGTTCCAGGCTTGCGCTCAGCAGCATCATGGCGCGTTCGCTGAAAACCACGCCCTGCGTGCCCTCGATGTTGGCGCGCATCTTTTTCGGATGGACCACCAGATTCCGGGCCACCTGGGCCATGGATGCAGTCGCCAGTCCCGTAGCTTGCACGATCGAAGCCATGGTCGGCCACTCTGACTGCCAGCCGCCGGCAGCGCGTTCATGCTCCTGCACCATCGCGGAAAGATAGCTGGCGACCAATCCGGGCACGCGATTGGCGGCAGCCAGCGTGAGCACACATCCGGTCGGGTTCTGCTTGTGGGGCATGGTTGAAGAGGCCCCGCGTCCTTCGCCGCCCCGCTCGGCCGCCTCGGCCACTTCGGCTTGTGTCAGCAGGCTGATGTCGCGCGCCATCTTGCCGAGCGCACCGGTCAGCACTCCGCACGCGCATACCAGAGCAGCGAGCCGGTCACGCTCTGTGTGCCACGGCGCCACGGGACATCCCAGACCGAGCTCTTCTGCCAGTATCTTCATCAGCGCTGGCCCTTCGCTGCCCATGGAAGCGAGCGTGCCGCTGGCGCCACCCAGCTGCACGATCAGCGAATCTGCGAACGCTGCTTCCAGCCTCTCCCGGCTGCGACGGATGGCGGCCAGCCAGCCCGCTGCCTTCAAACCAAAAGTCACGGGAGGAGCAGGCTGCAGCAGAGTCCTTCCCAGCATGGCGGACTTTTTGTTAGCTTCTGACAGTTTGAACAGTGACTTTTCGATGCGCGTGAGATCAGCCATCAGAATCGGCTGCGCCTGCTTCAGCAGAAGCACGAGTGCCGTATCGGCAACATCCTGGCTGGTGGCGCCCCAATGGACAAAGCGCGCAGCCTCAGCATCGGCGGCAGCCACGCATTGAGAGAGCGCTTTGCTCAGCGGAAGCCCGAGGGTTGCGCCCCGCGCGCTTTCGCGTGAAAGAGCGCCAGCATCGAAGTTCTTTGCTTTGGCAGCTTTGCTGATGGCTCTGGCTGCGGCTTGCGGCACTAAGCCCAACCGTGCCTGTGCGCGCGCCAGCGCCGATTCAAAATCGAGCGCTGCCTGCAGAAGAGATTCGTCCGAAAAAAGGTCGGCCAGCGCTTCAGTGGTGGCAAGGCTCTCGATCAGGCGCGCCGGCATGAAGGGCTTTTTCCTCGACCTGCATTATAGACACTCCTGCGCCGGCAACTTGCCAGAGCGCTTTGCGCGGGACATTGCCGCAATTCTAGACGAAGGAATCCTGGCTGACGCGTAGTTTCAACGGCGTAACCGGGTATGCTGCAAGAGACTATGGCAGAGATTCCTGGAGCGGTGACAACGCACAAAAGAGTGGGATATGATGCGGTCGCTGCAAAAGCGTCGCTGCTCGAGAAGGTATTTCTTGGGCGCTTCTTAAGAAAAAAGACTCCATGGCGAAGGTGACTAACCAAACCGCGGTCGTGCCGTACCATCGCATGCCGGCTGGTAGCCAGCCGCCATCGCTCTATGCGCCGTACCAGGCGACCGTTCCCCGTGCTCCTGCCCAGCCGCTCGTCATCTTGCCGCACACGCTCTCAGAGATCACCGGTCCGTTGTACGGCCCTGAGGAAATCCGCGAGAACGACAACGATTTGACACGCCAGTATCCCAGCGAGCCGATCGGCGAGCGCATCATCGTGACCGGACGCGTGCTCGATGACAACGGGCGCCCCGTGTCCGGCGCATTGGTCGAGATCTGGCAAGCGAATGCGACCGGGCGCTACCGCCATGCCAGAGATCAGCACCCGGCGCCGCTCGACCCGAATTTTGGCGGCGCCGGCCGCACGCTGACCGATGAAAACGGCAATTATCGTTTTGTGACAATCAAGCCCGGCGCTTACCCCTGGTTCAATCACTACAATGCCTGGCGTCCGGCGCACATTCACTTCTCCATCTTCGGCAGAGCTTTTCTAACCCGCCTGGTCACGCAGATGTATTTCCCGGGAGACCCGCTGTTCGCCTATGATCCGATCTTTCAATCCATACCGGATGAAAAAGCGCGGCAGCGCCTGATCTCAAGATTCGATCTAGAGCTTACGCAACCGCAGTGGGCCCTGGGTTTCCGCTTCGATATTCTTCTGCGGGGCCGCGACGCCACGCCGTTCGAAACTTAGGACCGAGGCAGAATATGGATCCTGTTCCAACACCTTCGCAGACTGCCGGCCCATACTTCCATATCGGCATGACCGAGCCGCGCTCGGTAAGCCGCATTGCAGCTCCCGGCATCAGGGGCGAGCGCGTCTGGCTGACCTGCCGCGTGATCGATGGCGCCGGCGCGCCGGTGAACGATGCGATGATCGAGATCTGGCAGGCGAATGCCGAAGGCAAGATGAATCATCCTGACGATTCTCAACCCAAACCGCTGGAGCCTGACTGGCTCGGCTTTGGGCGTATGCCGACCCAGGAAGACGGCAGCTGCCAGTTTGAAACCATCAAGCCGGGTCGGGTTCCCGGCCCGGAGAATGCCCTGCAGGCGCCGCATCTCTCATTAGCGGTCTTTGCCCGGGGCCTGCTGAAGCAGCTCTATACACGCGTCTATTTTGCCGGCGACACCGCCAATGCTGAAGACGCCATCCTGCAACTCGTACCCAGCGGGCGGCGCAACACGCTCATGGCGAATCCTGATCCCAGAAAACCCGGCCACTGGGATTTTGATATTCATCTGCAGGGCGAGCAGGAAACTGTCTTCTTCGACATTTAGACCTTGATCTCGCCACGCATTTTCAAGGGCGCAATACCTGGTATCCCTGCCCTTCCCTCCGATTCTGCTTGCGCGAAGTGCTAGACTCGGCAACCATGCATAGCCGGGTATGGTCACGGATATTTCCGGGAATCTTCGCCGCTGTTGCGCTGGTTTTTGGCGGAGCGCAGGCGGGACGTGGCTGGAGCGAAGCCGCGCGCCAGCCTGCTGAGGTTGATGCTGCGCGCATCCTCGGCGCCGATGGTGAACCCGGAAACTGGATGACGCACGGCCGCACATACAACGAACAGCGCTTCAGTCTGCTCAAGCTGATCAACGATCACAATGTCTCGCAGCTAGGTCTGGCCTGGTATTTCGACCTGGATACGCACCGCGGCCAGGAAGCTACGCCCATCGTGGTTGATGGCGTCATGTACTTCAGCACGGCCTGGAGCAAGGTCTTTGCGCTCAATGCCGCCAGCGGCGCGCTGCTGTGGTCTTACGATCCGCAGGTACCGGGAGAGTGGGGAGCCAACGCCTGTTGCGATGTGGTCAATCGCGGCGTTGCTGTCTGGAATGGAAAAATCTATGTGGGAACGCTCGATGGCCGTTTGATCGCGCTCAATGCGGCCACCGGCAAGCCGGTATGGCGAGTCACCACCATTGACCGCAGCCGGCGCTACACCATCACCGGCGCGCCCCGCGTCGTGAAGGGCAAAGTCATCATCGGCAACGGCGGCGGCGAGTTCGACGTCCGCGGCTACGTCTCTGCCTACGACGCGGAGGATGGAAGGTTGCTGTGGCGCTTTTACACAGTGCCGGGTGATCCTTCCAAGCCCTTCGAATCTCCTGCTCTCGAGAAAGCGGCCAGGACCTGGAGCGGCGAGTGGTGGAAGCTCGGAGCAGGCGGAACGGTCTGGGACGCTATCGTCTACGACTCTGAGCTGGACCAGCTCTATATCGGGACCGGCAACGGCGGGCCATGGAATGAAAAGTATCGCAGCCCGAATGGCGGCGACAATCTCTTCACCTGCTCCATCATCGCGCTGAAGCCAGATACCGGCGAATACCTCTGGCACTACCAGGAAGACCCCTCTGACGACTGGGACTTTGATTCTTCCGAGCACATGATCCTCGCCGACCTGACGGTCGAGGGAAAAGCCCGCAAAGTGTTGTTGCAGGCGCCGAAGAACGGATTCTTCTACGTCATCGACCGGACGAACGGGAAGCTGATTTCTGCCAAACCGTTCACGTATATCAATTGGGCGACCGGGGTGGATTTGAAGACTGGCCGCCCCATCGAGAGCGCTATTGCCAGGTATCCGGCTAAGGACCAGGCGGTCATCGTTCCCGGCCCGCTCGGCGCGCACAGCTGGCAGCCTATGTCGTTCGATCCGGTCACCGGACTTGTCTACATTCCGGTGAACGATGTGGGCTTCGTGTTCAAGTCGGCGAAGGATTTCAAACCGACCAAACTTGCATTCAATCACGGCATTGACACTGTCGCCGCCGGAATGCCGCAGGACGCCAAGATCAAGAAGGCGATTCTGGAGGCGATAAAAGGAAAGCTGGTCGCCTGGGACCCGGCGAAACAGGAGCAGGCCTGGGCCATCGAGCGGCCGGGACCTTGGAACGGTGGAGTGCTCTCCACCGCCGGTAATCTGGTCTTCGAGGGGCTGGCCGGCGGCAATTTCGAAGCTTACCTGGCGGATAGCGGAGCCAGGCTCTGGTCATTCCCTGCACAAACGGGAGTGATTGCAGCCCCGGTCACTTACACAGTAGATGGCGAGCAGTATGTCGCCGTACTGGCCGGCTGGGGCGGGGTGTTCCCGCTCGCCACAGGCGAAGTGTCGCTAAGGTCAGGACGGGTGAGGAACGTAAGCCGCGTGCTGGTCTTCAGGTTAGGCGGCAAAGCTGAGCTGCCGCCTGCGCAACCGCTGCCCGAATTGCATCTCAGCTCTCTGCCCAATCCAGCCGATGCGGCGAGCGTTCACGAAGGCGAGAGGCTTTTTCAAAAATACTGTAGCGCCTGCCATGGCGATGTGGCGGTGAGCGGCGGTGTGCTGCCGGATCTGCGCTATTCCGGGATGTTGCAAAGCGACCAGTGGTTTGCCATCGTCCTCGGCGGTGAGCAGAAAGCCAATGGCATGATTTCGTTTTCGCGAGAGCTCTCGCGAGACGATGCAACTGCGATTCGTTCCTATGTGATCTTCCGCAGGAACCAGACCGTGGAAGAGCAAAAATCGGGAGCTGGGCACTGAGAGTTTGTCGGCGGGCACACTGCCGGCGCCCGAGAAGCGAGTTGAATCAGCCCCACACGCCGGCCGGCACCAAGACTTCTCCGCGAAACAGTGCCCGCGCCGTGCGGATGACGCTGGAGCGCACGACCTTCCCCGGGTGAGCTTCGTCAACCTCCAATTCGAGCGAGAATTCGCCGCTGGGATGCTCGACCGAAATGCGCTTCACCGGACCGCTGGGGACACTGAAGATATCGCCGGAGATCGAACCGGGGATGATGCAGGCTGTTCCAACGCTCACCGCGCCGAGCACTCCGATTGCAGGGTGACATTTGTGCGGGATGAAGGTGCGGGTGGATACATGGCCGCCATCGCGCGGCGGCGCGATCAAGGTCATCTTGGGAACGACCTTGATACGCACATCTCCCAGGTTCATCAGGGGCCCGGCTGCCAGGCGAATCTTCTCCAGGCGAGCTTTGAATTCGCCGTCGGCATCGAGCTCGGCCGGAGTCTCAGTCCCCGACTTTCCGAAGTCGGCGGCGCGAAGAACCACCACCGGCATGCCGTTGTCGATCAGAGTGGCTTGCACGCCGTAAACTTCGTCGAGGACGCGGCCGGATGGCAACAGGGCGCCGCAGACAGAACCGGCGGTGTCCAGAAAATCAATGCGGATCGAGGCGGCTGTACCCCGAACGCCTGCGATGGATGCATCTCCGTCATAGCAAACCTGACCGCCAGGGGTCGGCACATGAGCCAGAGCGATATTGCCGGTGTTGACCATATAGATCTTGACCGGAGTAATGGGGTCTCTTGCCGGTATCAGTCCCCGTTCGATGGCAAACCCGCCGACTCCGGCAAGCATGTTGCCGCAGTTGGGAGTCACATCCACCACCGGCTGGTCGATAGAGACCTGCGCAAAGAGATAATCGATATCGATCCCCTGACGGGAGGAGCGCGAGACGATCGCGACCTTGCTGGTTAGGGGATTGGCTCCGCCCACGCCATCGATCTGCCGCACATCAGGCGAGCCCATGACAGCCAGAAGAACACGGTCGCGGAGTTTGGGATCAACGGGAAGATCGCTGGCCACGAAGAACGGCCCTTTGGAAGTACCGCCACGCATCAGCGTGCAGGGGATGGAGACTTGCCGCCCTCGCGCCATGGACCGGCTTTCCTTTCGTTCAGTGATATTCGAGTCCAAGGTCGGCGATCTTGGCCCGCAGCCCGTAAATATCGAGCCCGAGTTCGCCTCGCGCCAAACGCTCGCGTACGGCGCTCTCTTTTTCAGCGCGCTGCTTTGACGCCGCTGCTACCTTTGCCGCCTCTGCGCGTTTCACCACCACCACGCCATCATCATCGGCGACGATCACGTCGCCAGGATTCACAACCGCTCCTGCGCAAACCACAGGAACATTCACTGAGCCAAGAGTGGCCTTTACTGTTCCCTGTGGATGCACGGCACGGCTCCAGGCAGGAAATCTCATCTCGGTGAGAGCTCGGACGTCGCGCACTCCCGCATCGATCACCAGGCCTTTGACTCCATGGGCGCGCAATGATGTAGCCAGCAGCTCGCCGAAGTAGCCATCAGTGCAAATGGAGGTAGGAGCAACGACTAGAATGCCTCCCGGCTCGCAGACTTCGGCAGCCACATGAATCATGAGGTTGTCACCGGGCGGCAACGACACAGTCACAGCCGCACCGGCTATGCGCGCGCCCGGATAGATCGGCCGCATATACGCTGCCAGCAGCCCCACGCGGCCCTGTGCCTCGTGGGCAGTGGAAACGCCGTATTCTTCCAACTCGGCGACCGCTTCTACGGCGGGTTGCTCGACTTTGCGGACTACGACTGGCCTTGTCATGACAGCTCCTCGCTGACCTGCGGAAATAGACGCTGGTAGCCTTCGCCGTACTTGATGCTCTTGTTCGAATTGCGCGAAGCCTGCACCCCGCGCTGGAGTGCGACGCGCTCGTAATACTGCCAAAGGTGTTCCTGCGCCTTCATTTCCCTGAAGGCTGCGTACTTCTTCTCCCACACAGGAGTGATGTCTAACAGCACGTCGGGCTTCCACTCGCACTGCTCGGGCTGATGAGGCTCGAACAGGAACACTGGCGGTGCGCCCAGAACTGTAACCCCCGGTTCATGCCCGTGGGCCTGCGCGACAATGCGCGCCTCCTGCGTGACATGCGCCGCCAACGGGTGATCGAAGTTGTATGGATCCTTCAAGGAATGCGTGAGTATGAACTCAGGCCGGACTTCGCGAAAAATGCCCGCAAGCTTGTATAGCACCTCGTCTGCGATACGCAACGGGTAATCACCAACGTCGAAAAAGATCGGCTTCGCGCCCAGAATCTCGGCCGCCCCGGTCGCCTCCTGCCGCCGGTTTTCTTTCACTTGGGCAAGCGTCATGCCCGGCTGTCGCCAGAGCTTGGCCGATTCGCCGCGCTCGCCGAAGGAGAGGCAAACGACGGTGACCTCCCAACCGCGGCTGGCGTACAAGGCGATGGCTCCGCCCGCACGCCAAACGAAATCCGCCGAGTGCGCGCTGACCACGACAGCAGTTCGCTTTTCACCCAATGCTCAAGTCCCTTGAATCCTGATCCATATCGCAACGGGCCGCATTCTATTCTTTCGCGTTTCCAACCGGTGGCGTGCCGTACGTGTGAAACGATGCGATAGTCTGCAATCCCCAGGCCTGGCCTTTTTTGCGCTCGGTCTCGCTCCAGCGAATCGGCTTCCAATCCGGCGCAAGAATCAGGCGCGCCCCGGCATTGGCGATTTCCACCCGATTGCCGCCGGGCTCGTAGACATAGAGGAAGAAGGTCTGCTGGATCGCGTGCTTGTGAGGTCCGGTCTCGATGTGAATGCTGTTCTCCAGGCAGATGTCAGCAGCCAGGAGCACCTCTTCCCGGCTGTTGACGGCATAAGTGATGTGATGGAGCCTTCCCTTCGTTCCAGTGTGATCGCGCGTGTAAGCAAAGTCGTAACTCTTGTTGGTGCAGGTCATCCACATCGCAGCTTCCGTGCCATCGTCGAGCACGATCTGCTCGGTCAGGCGAAAGCCGAGATATTTCGCGAAGAATTCGCGATTGGCTGCGATATCCACGGCAAGACCATTCCAATGATCAAGGCGGCGCACGTTGATGCCGCGCGCAGGAAACTTCTGGGCCTGGTTCTTCAGCGCCGGCCGCAGCTCCGGCGGCGCCTCGTACCATTGGGTTTCGTAGTAAAGCTCTACCTTGTGCCCGTCAGGATCCCGGAACACAAAAGCCGGACCGTGCGTCAGGTCGCCGTCATTCCACCCGACGTCGAAGCCTGAGCCCTTCAGAGCTGCCACGCGCCGCTCAAGTGCTTGTGCACTGCGCGCGCGAAATGCTACGTGACCGAGGCCGGGCAGCTTCGCAGCCGTAAGTTTCAGCGAGTGACGCTCGTAATCGTCGTAGGCGTGCAGGTAGACCGAATCGCCCTGCCGGCCGGTCTCCGTCATTCCCATAACGTCGCGAAAAAATCTGAGGCTCTCCTCAGGCCTCGGGGTCAGCAGCTCCAGGTGGCCCAGATGGGCCACGTCCATGATCGGCTCGCTATCCATGTCCCCCGTAGATAAACCAGAGCTATCTGGTTGTCAAACCGCCGGCAGAGACCAGCACTGTTTTCTGCTTCTTGTCGTCTGTGCGAAATCGTTGCCTCAGATCTGCAGGCCACGAAATCGCTGCCGCGATTGTTAAGGTCTCTTTAACCATACCGAGTTCCAGATTGGTTCCTACTGGACAGCCAATGTGTCCTATGCAAAATACTGCGGCTAGAGTCGGCAGCCGAGCCACTGCGGATATATCCGTATTCGTGCGGCTTGTCCTGAATCAACCACGGACGCTCACTCAAAGAGAGGGTGTATGAATCCACGTTCGCTTCTCGCGGTCCTGGCTGTCTTGTCGCTTGTGATGACAGCTCCTTTGGCGTACTCGCAGGCAACCGCAACCTTTGCGCAGCTCAATGGAACCGTTCTCGACTCGACAGGGAGAGTCGTAGTCAAAGCCGAGGTGACCGCGCGGAACGTGGACACCAACCGGACCTTCTCGGCCGCCACCAGCAACACGGGATATTACGTTCTACCCAACCTGCCTCCAGGACATTACGATGTCTCAGTCGTCTACACCGGTTTTGCTAAGACTACGCAGACCGGCATCGCGCTGAACGTAGGCCAGAGCGCGACCGTCAACATCACCATGAAGGTCGCCTCTACGACGGAATCGGTCGTGGTCACCGGCGAGGCGCCGATCATCGAACCGACGAAGACTGAGATAAGCCAGGTGATCCAACCCAAGCAGATTCAGGCTCTGCCCATCAGCGGCCGCCTGTTCACGGATTTTGCGCTGCTGACCCCAAACGTGGCCACCAGCCGCACCAGCCTGGGCACGACCTTCACTGAGTTCGAGGTGACACAGCTTTCGTTCGGCGGCATGCGCTCGTTCAGCAATCAGATCTCAGTAGACGGCGCGGACTTTGTCAACGCGCTCAGCGGGGTACAGCGCGCCACGCCCCCGCAGGATTCTGTGCAGGAGTTCCGCGTGGTGAACAACAGCTTCGGCACAGAGTACGGACGCGCGCTGGGCGGTATCGTCAACATCGTGACCAAGTCGGGGACGAACGACTACCACGGTTCCATCTACGACTACTTTCAGAACGCCGCCACCGACGCCCGCTCCGCTCTCCAGCCCGAACCTCTTCCTCATCAATTGCGCCAGAATCAATTCGGTGGAACCATCGGCGGGCCCATCCAGAAGGACAAGATGTTTTTCTTCATGAACTACGAGGGCAAACGCCGGGGTGAGTCTCCTACCTATCCACCCGATCTCTTTAGCCAAATCACGCAGATCGACCAGGCCAAGGCATATCTCGGCTTATCTCCTGAAGGCTGTTACCTCCCGCCGGCCCAATGCGTCGGCCCGCCGGAGGCTTTTCTGCAGCACGTTCTCAAGACCGTGGATAACGACTACGGATTCGTGCGCTTCGATGACCAGATCAACGACAAGAACCATCTGGCGATCCGCTATCTCATCGAAGACGCCCGCGACCTGGGCGAGTTGATCGGCAACACGGAAGATGGCGGCGGCATCGGCACGCCCAGCGGCGCCCGCAATCTTTTCGTCCGCGACCAGTCCCTGGTCGGGAACGTGAGCACCGTGATCACGCCCAACATCGTCAACACCTTTCTCGCCCAGTGGGCAAGGCGGCACTACAACTTCCCCGGTGCGACCGGCGAGCCCGATCTGAGCGTCGTCAACGACTTGGAGCTTGGACACAACTTTGGAACCTACGACGCCATCTATGAGAGCCGGGCACAATTTGCCGATTCCGTCTCGTGGGTGAAAGGCAATCACGTCACAAAGTTTGGATTTGACGGCAACTATATCTGGGATTCCAACAATTACCCGGGCTTCACTCCTGTCCGCGTTCTTCTTCCCAACCTGAGTTGTCTTTATGCATTCGGAAACATGTCGAGCCTGCTCACGACTGGCGCCTATGGAACGGTTCCGGGAGCGGCCAATTGCCCGCTCGCGCCTCAAGCCGATGGTGTTGCCTTCATGTACTGGGGCGTAGCTCTTCCCCGCAGCGGCTTTACCAACGGCTACGTTCCGGCGCCTGCGACCGGAGGCGGATTCGGCAGCGGCTGGCCAAATGCGTTTCCCACCAACATGTACGGCAACTACCAGTTCAAGATGGATCACGGTTACTGGGGATTCTTTGGCCAGGACCAGTGGCGCGCGACACAGAAGCTCACTCTCAACTATGGCCTGCGCTGGGACTTCGAATCAGGCCTGGGCGACTTCAGTGATCCTGACTACACCGCATTTCAACCGCGAGTGGGCCTGGCCTATTCACCCGATGGAAAGACGGTCATCCGTGCCGGTTTCGGCATGTTCTTTGACCGCAACAACATGACCTTCTACTTCACCACCGGTAACCAGAAAACCCTCCCCGGTTATTTCTGCAACCCGCCAAGCGCCGATCCCAACTGTGCTGGGTTTGGCAACGGCGTAGTCGTTCCGATGATCAACAACGGTGCATCGAATGGTGGGTGGCAACTACAGGCTGCGCCCGGATTCCCCGGCACCCCGGCACTGCCTTGCAGCGTGCTCGGTTTGCCGCCTGCCATCTGTGCCGGCGCCCCCGGCGGGCTCATCAGCGTAGCTTTCCTGCAGGCCTTGGGCATGTTTGCCGGCAGCCCGTATCCGGCTGTAAGCCTCACCGGACCTTGTACCGCTAACCCGATAACGGGTGCGCCCACCGGGGCGTGCGGTGTCGGCTCCGGCGGCATTCAGCGCAATGGAAGACTGCCCTACGCCGAGCAGGCCAGCTTGGAGGTGGACCGGCAATTTGGCAAGGGATTCACTCTGCAGGTCGGATATCAATTCGTAGGGGCACACAAGCTGGTTCGCGGAAACAACCTGAACGTTCCGTGCCCGTACGGGACGTCGAAGCCACAGAATCCCTACTATGCCCAGGGAATTCTCGATCCCAGCGGCCAAATCACGGCTTGCGGCGGAACGCCGATTCTGGGACCGCTCGGCTTGGGCCCGTTCTTCGCCTGGCTGGGCCCGGCCAGCCCTCTGCTTAATCCGGCGGTTGGTATTCCCAACTCACAACTCCCGGTAAATCCCAGCGGGCTGGAGTTCGGAGTACCCGGCGGCGTAGGAGCTCCGCCGACTCTGAGTGCCGGCCTGCTTGACTACAACAACAACGTGGTCAACGCGGTCTACCACGGACTCTCCGTCTCCGCGCAAGAGCGGCTAGGCAGTTACTTCAACCTCACTGCCAACTACACCTATTCGCACGCTATTGATAACGGGAATTTCACCACGTTCATCAATCTGCCACCCAATCAGTTCGATTACACCTCGGAGCGGGCAAATTCGAACCAGGACATCCGCCATCGCTTTGTTGCGAACTTCACCGTCAGTGCTCCGCAGCATACTTTCCTTCGCAACTTCGAATTCAGCAGCATCATCAACGCGCAGTCGGGCCGACCGTTCACGCTGTTTGCCGGGCAAAACGTCTTCGGCGATGTCGCCGGCTTAAGCACGGACCGCGTGGGAGGTCCTCCGGTACAGGGCTCGTGCATCTCCGTGACCGACTGCAGCACCATCATCGGCAGGAACACCTACCTGGGCGACGGCCTGTATTCGTGGGACCTCCGCCTGCTGAGGAACATCTTCCTCAGCGAACGCTGGAAGATGACGCTGGCAATGGACATTTTCAACGTCCTCAACCGCGCCAACATCGACGAGGTGAACTCTGTCTACGGCTCGCCCGTCTTTTGCGGCGCCAGCCCGGTCATCCCCAAGAGCTTCGACGATGCACAGACCCGGGCGATTCAACAGGGTGCGGTCTCCTGCGCTTCGCAACAGGCAGCAGCGGCACCCCCTGCCTGGCTGGCTCTGGGATTGTTGCCGGTCTCGATTCCCAATACTCCAACCTCTACCCTCGGCGCACCCAGGACCGTGCTCAATCCGAGGCAGTTCCAGTTCTCTCTGAAGATCTCGTTCTAGGTTGTTCTTCTGCAGCAGCTGGCCGATACCGCAACGCGGCCAGCTGCTGCAGAGAATGCCAGCCGCTTCTCTACCGCTCCCAGTTCCAGTCTTTGTATTGCTGGCGCAATTCCGCCTTCAGAAGTTTGCCGGTGGAGGTGTGCGGCAGATGGTCAACGAATACGAACGCGTCTGGCAACTGCCATTTGGCGAACTTATCTGCCAGAAACTCGCGCAAGCTCTCCGCGCTGAGGCTTGCCCCTTTTCTGGGAACGATGACCGCCACAGGGCGCTCCTGCCATCTTGGATGAGCGACCGCAATGACAGCTGCCTCACGGACGTCAGGATGGCCGACCAAAGCGTTCTCCATATCCACGGAGCTGATCCACTCGCCGCCTGACTTGATCAGGTCCTTGGTTCTGTCGACGATAGTCAGGTATCCCTCGGCGTCAATGTTCCCGACATCGCCGGTGCGGAACCAGCCGTCATCTGTCCACTTATCCATCTCTTCAGGCAGGTTGTGATAGCAGGCGGCAACCCAGGGTCCGCGCAGCTGCACCTCGCCCATCGAGATGCTGTCGTGCGGAACCTCCCCCGACTGCCCCATCACCCTGACATCCACGAGCGGAACCGGAATGCCAGCCTTGGATTGAATGCGATGTTTCTTTTCAGCTGGCCACCCCCGCATGTGCGCCTTGAGCTGGTTGGTCGTGGCCTGGGGGCTGCTCTCGGTGAGGCCCCAGCCCTGCTGCAGGGTAAGTCCATATTCAGCGAGCTTGCTGATGAGCGATACCGGAGGCGCGGCCCCACCCACGATCACCCGCATTTTGGGGAGATTGCGGCGCTCAGGGTGCTTATCCAGGTAATCTAACAGGCTGAGCCAGATGGTCGGAACCCCAGCGGCAGCTGTTATGTGCTCTTTTTCAAACAGCTCGAGCAGGCTTTCTGCATCGAGATACGGACCGGGCAGCACGAGTTTGCTGCCTACCATAGCGGCTGCATAGGGAAAACCCCAACCGTTGACGTGAAACATGGAGACGATAGGAAGCAGCACGTCGTTGTGGCACACGGCGAAATTATCTGCCGTGGTCATCAGAAATGTGTGCAAGAACACTGAACGGTGGGTATAAGCCACTCCCTTGGGCCTGCCGGTTGTCCCTGACGTGTAGCAGAGTGAAGCGGCCTGGTTCTCAGCGAGCTTGGGATACTGATAGCCATCGCCTGCGGAGCCCAGGAAGTCCTCATAGCTCTCACAGCCTTTGGCAATCATCCCTTTGCCAAAGGGCACCACGAATACTCGCTCAAAGCTGACCGATTCCCTGATCTGCTCGTAGAGCGGCATGAGCACGTCGTCCAGGATGAGAAAACGGCTTCCAGCGTGGTTGGCGATGTAAGCGATCTCGCGCGGCGCCAGGCGCAGATTCAATGTGTGCAGCACCCCGCCGGTGCTGGGAATCCCAAGGTACGCTTCCACGTGTGCGTAGTGGTTCCACATGAGAGTGGCCACCCGGTCACCCTGCCGTAGGCCAGCTTTCTCAAGCGCGGCCGCCAGGCGGCGTGCCCGGCGGTAAATATCGGCATAGGTGCATCGGTGTAAGGAGTGGTCGGGAAGGCGTGAGACGACCTCGCGTTCCGGGAAGATCTTGCCCGCGCGCTCGAGGATGTGCGTGAGCGTCAGCGGGTACTCCATCATCGTGCCTTGTATCATCGTGTTTCGCGACCGCAGATCCGGCTTCTAGACGCCTCGCCCCTCAAGCCAGGAGCGAGCTTCGGCTTGCAAATTATAACGGGCCTTGGTTAGTGTGTATCGGCGTTCAGCAGGTCACTCGCAAGAGCCAACAGATGCGGGAAAAGAAGTATCTGGATCAAGCAATCGAGACAGCCAGCCCTCGGGAGATGCAAGCGCTTCAACACGAAAGGCTCGCCAAGCAGCTTGATTACCTCTTTGCCCGCTCGCTCTTCTATCAGGAGAAATTTTCCGCTGCGGGCATTGGCCGCAAGCATTACCGGCGTTTGCGGGACCTGCAGAGCTTCCCCTTCACTACCAAGGATGAGTTGCGCGAGAGCCAGGCGGCAGCTCCTCCGTTGGGGAAGCATATCGCCGCGAACGTCGAGGATGTGATTCGGGTGCACAGCTCTACCGGAACGACCGGCAAGCCCAGCTTTGTCGGCCTGACCCGGCGCGACGCCAAAATGTGGACGCGGTTGACAGCTCGCTCGTTCTTCACCCAGGGCCTGCGCAAGAAAGATATTGTGATTCATGCCGCGGGCCTCACTCTGTTCGTGGCGGGATTGTCCTCGAAAGATGCGATCGAGTCAGTGGGCGCAATGTTCGTTCCCATCGGAACCGGAGCCTCAGAGAAAGCGCTCATGGCCATCCAGCTTCTGCGGGCCACTGCCATGCATTGCACGCCGTCGTACGCCGCCTATTTTGCGGAGTGGATCAGGCGCGAGGCGCGGCTGGACCCCAGGTCACTTGGTTTGAAGAAGCTTTTTTGCGGGGCTGAACCGGGCGCGGGCATCCCCGCAGTACGCGCCCGCTTGCAACAGGATTGGGGTGCACGTGTGACTGAAGGACTGGGCAATGCCGATATGGCTCCCATCATCTTCAGCGAATGCCCTGAGCAATCGGGCATGCACTGCAACGGACTGGATCTTGTGCTGGTCGAGATCATCGATCCGCAAACCGGCGAGGGCCTGCCGCTCGAGACCGGAGTCAGCGGCGAACTGGTCTACACCAGCCTGGAGCGCGAGTGCGTCCCGCTCTTGAGGTTTCGCACCAGAGACCGGGTTACCGTGCTGGCCACCTCTTGCCCGTGCGGGCGAACTAGCTTCAAATTACGTTGCGTCGGACGCACCGACGACATGCTTATCGTGCTGGGCGTGAATGTTTTCCCTTCAGCGGTCAAGGATGTGATAGCCGGCTTTCATCCGCGTAGCACCGGCGAGATCCAGATCGAGCTGCACGAGCCGGGGCCCAAGGTGGCGCCGCCGCTGAACGTCAAGGCGGAGTATACAACCTGCTGCGCGAACGTGCCTGAGTTGAAGAACGAGATGGAACGGAAGATCAAGGCGACCTTGAGTGTGCCGGTGGCCATCGACCTGGTCCCGGAGGGCACATTACCGCGCTATGAGATGAAAGGCCAGTTGGTGAGGAAGGCTTACTAAGGAGCGAATCGCGGATATAAAGGCAGAAGCATCCGCGGCAGTGCACGCAAAGTGGGTACCAATGTATAGCGTAGACATTGATGTCGGCGGGACGCTGACGGATGGCATCTTCAGCAATGGCAGCTGCCTGCAGTGCGCCAAGGTTGATACCACGGCACATGACCTGACCGTGTGCCTCTTCGACTGTCTTGCTCAGGGCGCCACGCAGCTTGGATTCGCAGATCTCCCCGCATTTCTCGAGCAGGTTGAACTGCTGCGCTGGTCTACCACGATCACGTCCAACGTGCTGGCCGAGCTGAAGGGCCCCAAGATCGGTCTTATCCTGAATCAAGGATATGAACGCAGCCTTTACGGCTCTGCCGATGTCAGTCCGATCCTGAACCGGCTGGTGGATGAGCGCAATGTCATTGGGGTCGAGCGCTCCTCTGGACCGGAGGTTCTCATGGCAGTCCGTTCACTCCTGGAAGACGGGGTGCGACGGATCTGCATCAGCCTGCAAGGGGCCCTACAGGATCCGCAGCAGGAGCAGCGCATCAAGCGCGTGATCGATGAACAGTATCCCGACCACTTTCTCGGTTCGGTCCCAGTACTCACCGGCAGCGATATCTGCCAGAACGCCGACGACATGACGCGCACTTACTATGCCGTCATCAACGCTTACACCCATAGCGCGCTGGCAACGACGTTGTTCAAGGCAGAGGATGAGCTGCGCTACGACCATGGATATTCGCGGGCATTCCTGATCAGCCACATCAACGGCGGAGTTGCCGGGGTCGCGAAGACGCGGGCCATTGACACCATAGAATCGGGACCGATCCTCGGATTATTCGGCGCCAGTCATCTCGCCAAGCTTTATGGTTTGAAACGTGTGATCGCGCTGGATGTCGGCGGCACAACCGCCAAGCTTGGGCTCATTCACGATGGCGAACCCGTTCATTCGCAGGTCAGCGATCTCTTTGGGATTCCTGTCCGTGTCGGACTTCCCTACCTGCGTTCGATCGCGCTGGGCGGCGGGAGCGTGGTCAGCGCCAGTGAAAACGACATACAGATCGGGCCTGAGAGCATGGGATCGTTTCCCGGACCTGCCTGCTATGCCCTGGGCGGTGAGAAGCCCACTCTGACCGATGCCTTTGTCACCGCCGGGCTGATCGACCCGGAGTATTTTCTGGGCGGCACCAAGACGCTCGATCTCGCTGCGGCGCGTGACGCCATCGCAATGCATGTGGCGCGTCCCAGGCGAATCACCGTCGAAGAAGCATGCAGGATCACCATCGAGCGCGCCTACTCCATGGTGGCTGAGGTTTTCGCGACCGCCCCTCGGCAAATCGGGCAGGAGCTCTCAGACCATGTGCTTTTCGCCTACGGCGGGAACGGCGGGCTGTTTGCCTGCGGCGTCGCGCAGCTTGCCGGCATTAGGGACGTCCGGATGTTTTCTCTTGGCCCCGTCTTCAGCGCATTCGGTTCGTCAGTCTCCGATATCACGCATGTCTACGAGCGCTCGTTTCAACTGCGGCTGGATCGCGATGTGGATGTAACGCCGCTCAATGAGCTCCTCGAAGAGATGCAAGACGCTGGAGTGCGCGACCTGCTGGGTGAAGGCATCAAACCCCAGGGCGCCGAGTTTTCGGTGGAGTTTGAGCTCTCGCGAGCCAAACAGCCCAACATCATTCTTAGATCCCAGCTTTCGCGCTTGGCCAGCGCAGATGAACTTCGCAAGGAGCTTGGTAAAGATCGTGCCGCCGGAGAAGACGTCATCGAGGTTGTCCGCTTGCGAGTGAAGAAGGCTATTGCCAAGCCCGGCGTCTCGAGCGGCAGGAAGCTAGAAGGAGCCGGCCCCAGAAAAGCATTTTTCGGCAAACGCGCAGTTTCACTCGGCAGCACCAGCGGAGTGGCATCTCTCTACAAATGGGAATCCCTGCTTCCGGGAAACCGCATCGAGGGGTGCGCGCTGATTGAATCTGCGACCAGCACCTACTTCATTCCTGAAGGCTGGAGATTGGAGATGGATTTTTACGGCAATGTGCGATGCTCCACCGAGAATGCGTCGATATTCACACAGGAGGTCCAGCAACGTGGCCCGCAACGCTAGCCGCATTCGCGTGACCGAATATCTCGATCTGCAGATCGACAGCGAGCAGTGGTTATGCAACCGCTGCGGTCACGTGTTTGGTCCGGCTCGCGATAACTACAAGAAGGGCTGCCTGCTGTACGACCGCGATCCACGCGAGGTTCATATGCCGCTGGTGGAAGGAGAATACAGCTTTTCCCCCGATCCGCTCTGGGTGCGCATCGTCGAGTGTTACTGCCCCGGCTGCGGCACGCAGGTTGATACCGAATATCTGCCGCCAGGCCATCCCTTGACGCACGACATCGAGATCGACCTCGATGCCCTGAAGCGCAGGCTGCAAAGCGGTGAAATCGTGATCAAGGATCAACGGCTGGAGATGGTGGAAGCAAAATGAACTCCATCGATATCGACGTTGGCGGCACCTTTACGGATCTGGTTCTGCAGTATGAGGAGCAGACCGTCTTGCGCAAAGTGCCGACCACGCCCTACGACCTCTCGGTGTGTTTTTCCAACGTAATTCAGGAAGCCGCACAGGCGCTGGGAATGAGGATGGAGAGCCTGCTGCCGGAAGTGCAGATGATCCGTTACTCCACCACCATCGCTTTGAACCGCCTGCTGGAGCGCAAAGGGCCGCGCCTCGGCCTGATCACCACTGAGGGCCACGAGGACACCACCCTGCTGGGCCGCGGCGCGCAATGGATCGATGGGACGCGCGTACAGGAACGCCGTAATCTCAGCATGCAGAAGAAGCCCGAGCCGCTCATTCCCCGCGAGCTGATCGTAGGGGTCAAAGAGCGGGTCGACTCTGCCGGCCATGTCATCCGCCCGCTCGACGAGAATGACGTACGCGAGAAAGTGCGCTATCTGGTCAGCAAAGGCGCGCGTGCGTTCGTGGTCTCGCTGCTCTGGGGCTTTTTGAACCCGGTGCATGAGAAGAAAGTAAAGGAGATCATCCGCAGCGAGTACCAGGAATTTCACATCGGCTACATGCCGGTCGTGCTCGCCGGCCAGGTGGTGGGCAAGCTCGGCGAGTACGAACGCACCATGGCTGCCATTCTGGACGCCTACCTGCAGCGCTCTATGCAGATCGAGCTCTCCACCTGCTGGGACAAGCTGCGCGACCGCGGCTACAAACGCTCGCTCTCGATGATCCAGAGCTCCGGGGGCATCGCAGAGGTGTTCAAGACCGCGGCCAGCCGCACCTTCAACAGCGGGCCGGTCTCGGGGCTGATGGGCGCGCACCACGTTGCCAAGTCACTCGGCTTCCACAACGTGGTGATGGCGGATATGGGCGGCACCAGCTTTGATGTCGGCCTGGTAGTGAAAGATAGCGTCCGCAGCTACGACTTCCGCCCTGTCATCGACCGCTGGATGGTCGGCATCACCATGATCAAGACGCTCTCGGTCGGAGCCGGCGGAGGCTCCATCGCCTGGCTGAACCGCCTGCTGCAGAATCAGCTGCAAGTCGGACCCAAGAGCGCAGGCTCGATGCCCGGCCCCGCTTGCTTCAATCGAGGAGGCACGGAACCCACCGTGACTGACGCTGATGTAGTGCTGGGATACCTCAATCCTGAGTTCTACTTTGGCGGAAAGCTCCTACTGAACAAGGAAAAAGCCCATCAGGCGATTCGTGACAAGGTGGCGAAGCCACTGGGCATTTCTGTTGAAGAAGCGGCCTGGATGATTCGCAAGATCGTCGACGGCAACATGTCTTCAGCGATCATGAAAGAAGTTCACCTGCGGGGGTACAGCCCGGATGAGTTCATTCTCTTCGCCGCCGGTGGAGCGGGGCCAACGCACGTAGAAGGCTTTCGCGCCGATATTCCCAAGGCGGTGATGTTCCCCTTTTCGCCTGTTTTCTGTGCCTATGGCTCCTCCACCATGGACATCATGCACGTCTACGAGTATTCGCGAAAGCTCACCATGATGGAACCGGTTACAAAGAAATTGACGCAGGATTACGAGCCATTCAATGAAGCTGTCGAGTCTTTGATGGAAGCTGCACGCAGAGACCTGGCTGGAGAAGGTTTGGATCCTGCCGCTGCCAGCTTCGTCCTCGAACTGGATATGCTCTACGGCGGACAGTTCCACGTAAAGCGAACACTGTCACCACTGCTCTTCTTGAAGAGTGAAGCAGACGTCAGGACCATTTGCGACGCATTCGATAAGGAATTCAGTGAGGCCTTCAGTCCATTTGTGGTCAACCCGGAGGGCGGGGTTTTTGTCGAGAGCTTCATTCTGAAGGCCATCCTGCCTACAAAGAAAGTTGCTTTGCCCAGGCTCACGCTCGAAACAAGCAACCCAGATGCAGCATTCAAAGGAACGCGCGCTGTCTTTTGGCCGGACAAGAATGGTTTTGGGGAGACTAAGTTCTACTCATTCGAGAGGCTGCGCCCGGGCAACGTCATCCGCGGTCCGGCCATCGTGGAGGGGGAATACACCACCATGGTGGTGCCGCCTGCTTTGCGTTTTTCGATCGATGAGCACGCATTAGGCATTCTGGAGTAGGGAGAGACGGGCTATGCCCATCCCGAGCTTGGAAGAAAAACTGCAGTGGTTGAAGCCTGCTCCAGCCACCGAGTTCGAACAGGAGTGTGCCAGGGGCATCCAGGCCGGCGAGTACGAGATCGGCGTACAGATCACCAACGACATTCTGGACGAGGCGATGGAGATATTCGTACGCTCTTCGCGCAGCTACTTTGGAGTCTCCGGCGATTCCATGGTGGCGATCTTTACTGCCGGCGGTGACCTGATCAATGCCTCATGCGGCACTTATCTTCATGCCATCATTCAACCCATCATCATCAAATTCATCCTTAAGTACTACCAGGAAAATCCAGGCATCCACGAAGGCGACGTCTGGTACACCAACGATGCTCTCTACGGCGGTATTCACAACCCCGACCAGGTCGCGATACTTCCCGTATTCCATAAAGGGCGGTTGATCGCGTGGGCAACAGCGGCTCTGCACACAACGGAGACCGGAGCCACAGAACCCGGCGGTATGCCGGTCACGGCAAAGTCGCGCTTTGAAGAGGGCCTCAACCTTCCGCCCATCAAGATCGGCGAAAACTTCAGATTGCGCGAGGACTTCCTGGAGCTTTACTCGGTATACGGACTACGCGCCCCTGCCATGTTCACCTCTGATCTGCGCGCGCGCTGCACTACTGCCGACCGGGTCCGCGTCCGGCTGCTCGAGCTGGTAGAGAAACGTGGAGTCCAGTTTCTGGTCGGTCTCATGCGCAAGATGCTTGATGTAGCGCAGGCCGGGGCCTTCCAGAAGGTAAGGCATCTTCCCGACGGCACATTCCGCAGCGTTGTTTTCAACGATGCGCTGGGGTGGACGCCTGCGCTGGTTCGGGCCTGCTTTCTGACTGTTACTAAGAAGGATGAGCGGCTGACTTTCGACTTCACCGGTACCTCGCCGGAGACGCCATCCTCCTACAACGTCCATCCGCAGGCGGTGGTGGGACATATCGCGAACTACATGTACGAGTATTTCTTCCCAGACCTTCCGATCTGCAGCTCGACCTTCGCGCCCGTTGATTTTGTCTTTCCTCCGGGCACGCTGCTCAGCCCAGACAAACTGGCGGCCACCAGTTGCTGCGTCTACGTCGCTATGCAGGCTCGCTGCGCCACTCAGAATTGCTTCGCCAAGATGCTCTTCTCCACGCGCAACAGCTGGATGCAGGTGGCATCAGCTCCGGGAAGCCAGCACACGGCGCAGATCTGCAGCGGCCACTCGCAGTGGAACCTCTCCGTCTCTGACGTTTTGTCATTCTCGTTGAACACGCAGGGCCAGGGCGGGCGCGCCGCCAGCGACGGTATGGACGCCTATGGCTTCGCCTGGTGCGCTTTCGGCCGCGCTCCCGACTGCGAGCAGGTGGAAGGCGAGCTGCCGCTGACTGTCACGCTCTCGCAACATTGGAAGGATTCCTCCGGCCCAGGCCTGCACCGTGGCGGCTCGGGCGCAGTCCAGCAATGGATGATCCACAAAGTGCCGCAAATGCTCTCGCTCTGCATGGGCAATGGCAGCAAGGTTCCGCTTGGCCAGCCGCTGTTCGGCGGCTACGCCTCAGCGCCCATACCCGGCATCAGCGTCAAGAGTGCCGATGTGCTGAGGAGGATGAAAGAGGGCGACCCCTCACTGACTTTGGACCATCGCAAGATCTTTGAAGAGATGGGCATCCACGGTGACTGGAAGTTTGAGTTGGTTGCACGGACTCCTGACATCTACGCAGAAGGCGATCTTCTGTTTGGTTTCAGCGGCGGCGGTCCCGGTTATGGCGACCCGCTCGAGCGCTCGCCCGAACTCGTGGTCGAAGACCTAAAGAAAAATGTGATCAGCGACTGGACTGCGGCCAACATCTATCGTGTCGCGTACGACAAGGAGACGCGAAAGATCGACTCCGCGCGGACCGAAGAGCTGCGTGTAGCCGAGCGCAAAATGCGTCTGGCTCGTGGAAAACCTTTTCAGGAGTTCATCTCCGCCTGGAGCAAGCAATCGCCACCACCCGAGATCCTTGAGTGGTATGGTTCCTGGCCAGACGCGAAAATGATGCGGCCGATATTCAGGCCTTAGAGATATGGGCGCCGAAAGTACGCCTCGGCAAAAAGTGAAAGCGATCTTGCGGGGCGAAGCACCCCCGACCCCGCTGCTAATACCGTTACTCTTTGCTCTGGGTACGAGGCTCGAAAATCTGCTGTTTCAGAATTTTAAGACCAATCCCACGAAGATCTCAGACGCTCTGCGGCAAATCCGCAGCGTCCTCAAGGTCGATGGCGTAACCTGCTATTACGATCCTTTTCTCGAAGCTGAAGCGCTCGGTTGCCGATGCGATAGGCGAGAGGATGGCTCGTGCATTCTTACTCCACCCTCGTTCACAATCACAGCTGAGCTACGCGACAGACTGAAGTCTTCAGATGTTCTCTCTCGAGAAGGGGCTGTGCCTGTAGCTTGCGAAGTGATTCGACGCGTCAAGTCCATGCTGCGGGATGAACCTGCATTGATGGTTCGTGTGACCGGACCGCTGACCCTTGCGCAACAGCTCGTTGGGGAATCCAATCTGGAAGATGCCCGACTCCCTGGCCGGGAACTTATTAAGTTCGCAGCTGAGACGACGGCATCTGTTTGCAAGAGCTTCGTGGAAGCAGGGTCCGATCTAGTTCTGCTCACTGAAGATGCGGTCCCTGCGCTCAACGCGGAAGCGTCTCAATGGTATTGCTCGTTACTCGCGCCCATCAACAATGCGATCCGGTTCTATGAGGCCTTGCCCGTCCTGTTGCTTAGCAGGATTTCAGATGCCACGCTTGCTGTCTTGCTTGATGAAGGCCCGGAATGTCTTCTCTGCCCGCCACTAAGCTCAGATGTATTCGCCTGCGCGCCAGGCGGTCACTCGACGCGTCTGATGGGAGTGAACGTGCCCGCCGAGGCGTTTGCGAGCGCCTCGCATCATCTGCACGCGGCGATGACCAGTTTAGGGGATTTGCGGGAAAGGCCTTGCCTTATCACCTCTGCGACGGATATCGCCATCGGGACAGACATGAAGACGCTGACTGCCAACTTGAGCGCGATCCGCGGCTATCTGGGTAAATGAATCTTGCCAGTCCCCACGCTTGCAGTTACATTGGAGGTCAATCGCAAATCACTTGATCACCGACTGTCACGTTCATATTGCTCCCATGGAGATGTTCCGGCCGGACGCGCTGGAGCTGATCCGCAAGAAACGCCAGAATTTCGAGCAGATTCTCGAACTCTGCCGCTCGCCTGAGGCATTTATCAGATATCTGGATGATGCTGGCGTCGACCGCGCTGTGCTCATCAACTATGTCGCCCCGGAAGTCATCGGCTTCACGTCTGCCGTGAATCAATGGGTCTTCGACTATACAAGATGCGACCCCAAACGATTGATCTCCTGTGGCGGCCTGCATCCGCGGCAGAGCACAAATATTCTGGCTGATGTCGAGCAGATCCTCCGCCTCAAGATTCGCATGATCAAGATCCATCCGCCGCACCAGCTTCTCTTTCCCAATGACTACCTGAACGGCGTGAAAGAGCTGGAGGTTATCTACCGCGCAGCCGAGGCTAACGGGATCCCGGTGATGTTTCACACCGGAACCTCCATCTTTGCTGGCGCGCGAAACCGTTATGGCGATCCCATTTTTGTCGACGATGTCGCCGTGGACTTCCCCAAACTCAAGATTCTGCTGGCGCACGGCGGCCGGCCCCTATGGATGCAGACCAGCTTCTTTCTGTTGCGCCGCCATCCCAACGTGTTCCTGGATATCAGCGGCATTCCGCCGAAAACTTTGCTGCAGTACTTTCCCCGGCTGGATGAGATCGCCCACAAGACGGTTTTTGGCACAGACTGGCCCGGCCCGGGAGTCCCGGACATGAAGCAAAACCTCAAGGAGTTCCGCGCGCTGCCGCTGAGCGAAGAGATCAAGCAGCAGATCCTCAGCAAGACCGCTCTGAGTATCTGGCCGGCCTAGTTCAAGGCGCCGTTTTCTAGCAGCAGAGCGATGCCCTGCCCTCCACCGATGCAAGCGGATGAGATTCCATAGCGCCCGCCCGAGCGCTGCAACTCGCGCGAAAGCGTGACCGCGAGGCGCACTCCAGTCGCAGCCAGGGGATGGCCGATAGCGATCGCCCCGCCGTTAACGTTCAGCTTTTTCCGGTCAAGGTTCAGCTCTCGCATGCAGGCGATCGTCTGCGATGCGAATGCCTCATTGATCTCCACGCGGTCGATCTGGTCTAGGCGCAAGCCGGCGGCCTCCAGCACGGCGTTGATCGCCGGCACCGGTCCGATTCCCATGATCTCCGGTGGCACACCCACGGAAGCGCCGGCGACAATTTTGGCCAGGGGCTTCTTCTGCAGCTTGCATACAAAATCACCCGAGGCCACCAAGGTCGCGGCAGCGCCATCCACAATGCCTGAGCTGTTTCCGCCTGTCTGCACCCCGCCGAAGGCCGAAGGCAACTTTGCCAGCACCTCTACCGGCGAAGGCCGCACATGGCTGTCCTCGCTGAACGATTCGACTTTGCGCGGGAGTTTAATGCCCCGCGGCCTATAATTTCCACATTCAAAGGTCTCGTTGATGACCGGCGTGATCTCTCCGCTCAGGAAGCAGGCCTCTTGTGCGGCGATCGCACGCGCAAAGCTCTCGGCAGCAAACTCATCGGCCTCTGCCCGCGAGATCTTGTATCGCTGCGCGAGCGTCTCGCTGCTGCCGCCCATGGTCACGTTTGGACAGGTATCGAGCAGCGCCTCCCAGAGAAAATCCTTGAACTCGATTTGGCCCATCCGAAATCCGCCGCGATGTGTGTAGGCCGCAACCGGGTTCCTGCTCATGGATTCGGTGCCCACTACTAGTCCCAGATGCGTCTTGCCCAGCTTGATGGCATCGGCTGCCTGCATGATCGCCTCCATGCCGGTGCCGCAGACACGTTGTACCAGGTGGGCGGGAACTTCGATCGGTACTCCGGAATAGAGACCGATATGGCGCGGGAGCATATAAGCATCGAAGCTGGCCTGCGCCATGTTGCCCGCCACGACCGTTCCCACATCTTCCGGCGCGACACCCGATCGGCGAAATAGCTCGCGCGCCACCTTGATTCCAAGGTCGATGGGGGAGACTAATCCTAAGATCGTGTTGTAGTCAGCGAACGGCGTGCGGACACCGTCTAGAAGCCAGACATTATCGTATTGGGAGATCAGACCCTTGGCTGACATGGCTACTTGATGCTATCCCTGCTTGTGCCGGAGCAGCATTTAGACCGCGATTCGTTCGCCTGCCGCACGCGGCCGCTTCATCGCGACAGCGGCCTGATGCACGGGCACCTGGTTCGCTGGGCCACACAGGGCGTGGTGCCTTGCTCCCCACTCCGACATCAGCTTAAGGATCGGCTTCAGGCTTTCGCCATGTCTGGTCAGCGAATACTCGACCTTGGGAGGGACTACAGCATAGACCTTGCGGTGGATGATCCGGTCTTGCTCCAGCTCCCTGAGGTTTTGCGTAAGCATCTTCTTGGTCATGCCTGGGATCATCTTCCGCAGTTCGCCAAAGCGCCGCGTGTTGCCTTCCAGGTAGAAAAGGATCAACGGCTTCCATTTGCCGCCGATGATGCTTGCTGTGAGTTTTACGGGGCAATAATAGTCTTCCATCGCCAACCTCCGGGATACCTGGTTACAGAAAGGTGCCTACTGGCAAATAAGATACTTTAGCCTAAAATCGCCCCCCAGGCCTAGTCGCAGAAAAAAATAACGCGAGGAGGATATGGGCAAGCGGGCGGTAGTGCTCTATGGAGCCAGCGGATTCTCCGGGCGCCTGGTCGCCGAATTCCTGCGCGAATACAACGTGCCTTTCATCGCGGCCGGCCGCAACCGCGTCAAAGTCCAGGACGTGATGAGTCACGTTCCAGGGATCGAAACCGCCGACTATGAGATTGTCGAAGTGGGCGACGATCCTGACGATTTATGCAGATGCTTCGACGGCGCAAAAGTCGTCTGCAATACTGTCGGTCCCTTCATCTACAACGGCCCCCGTGTCATTGAGGCGGCGCTTAAGGCTGGCTGCCATTATCTCGACATCAGCGGCGAGCAGACCTGGATCAGAGAAGTGGCCGAAAAATGGAGTTGCAGATTCGCCCAGCAGGGCCTGCTCGCTGCTCCTGCGACGGCGTTCATGAGCGCCATCAGTGACGCAGCGATCCGCCTATGTCTGGAAGCCGGAGCGATCGACACGATAGAAACCGTCACGATGTTCAAGGGCATCCCGACCTTTGGCTCTACGCAAACCATTTTTGCTGTGATCCAGACCGATGCGCATTACCTCGAACAGAACCAGTACAAGCCCTGGCCTCGCGCTGCACGATATGATGTTTCCGTCCCCGGATATTTGCAGAGCCAGCTCGCCCTCGCTTGGGGAGGCTTTCCGCAGCCGGTCTGGTTCAAGAATCATCCCCAGGTCGCCAATGTAAAGTCGTTTGGCGGATTACTGGACCGCCAGATCATGGAAGGCGTCGCCGCCACAGAAAAGATGTTCGAAGAGCAGATTCGCGCCTTGCCCAAGGCAGAACAAGAGAAAAGACTGGCGGAAATGGCCAACGCCGTGCAAGGTGGAACGCCGCCGCGCGAGAATGGCCGCGAGCAACGCACCATCGACGTAGTCGCTGGACGTGGCTCCACAGACTATGTGCAATGCGTTGTATTCGGCACCTGCTGCTACCGGCAGACAGGTCTGCTGCAGGCCTTTGCCGCACAGAATTTGGTAAAGGCGCCCCCGCGCAAAGTGGGCTTTGCATCCGCAGCTGAGGCTTTTGGACACCGCGAAGTTCTGCGCGCGGTCGAGAGCTATGGATTGTCAAAAGTAAAATTGGATTCTTGAGCCCGGAGCGGTTGGGATCATGCGCGCCATCGACTACTTTGACAAAGGGGCAGACGCATATCCGGACCGTGTCGCCATTTTCGATGCCGGCGCCAGCTATTCCTACCGCGAGACGCGCACTATCACTGAGAGAATCGCTCTCGCCATGTGGGCCGCGGGGTTGCGCGGTGAACAATGCGCGGGCATCTATTCGCACAACCATGCCGGAGTCCTTTTTTGCATGCTCGGCATCATGCGTGCCGGTGCTGTCTGGGTGCCTGTCAACTACCGCAACGCCATTGATGCCAACATCGAGTATATGAATTATGTCGAAATGGGCTGGCTCTTCTATCACAGCCAGTTTCGCGAAGCTGTGCGCGCAATCGAAGCGCGAGTCCCCTCTCTGCGCCACCTCATCTGCCTCGACTCCTGCGATGGCGATCATCCTTCACTGGAAGAGTTCATGGCCGGTGCCACGGGCGCCGAGGAAGTGGATTGGGCCGATGAATTCGGCAACCTGGAGCGGCTGGTCGGCCTGGTTCCGACCGGCGGAACGACCGGCCCGGCCAAAGGCGTTCGTGTCACCAGCCTCTCATGGGGAACGATGACAGAGATGGCGACGCATTATTGGCGCGGCGCAAGCGCAAATTCAGTCTGTCTCAATATCGCGCCGCTGTCTCACGCGGCGGGTGTCGTGGCCTTTACCATGTTTGCCCTCGGCGCCACCAACGTCATCATGCCCGGCTTCGACGCCGAGCAGGTTCTCAGCAATATCCAGGCTTTTCGCGTGACACACCTCTTCCTTCCACCTACTGCGCTATACAACCTGCTTGCTCATCCCAAGGTCAGTAGATTCGACTATTCCAGTTTGCAGGTTTTTCTTCTGGCCGGATCACCTGTTTCTCCGGATAAGCTCAAGCGCGCCGTAGAGGTTTTTGGACCATGTCTTTGCCAGTCTTACGGTCAGACGGAAGCGCCCATGCTCCTGACCTTTCTTGATGCGAAGACTCTGACAGCAGCGGCAGCCGGGGATCATCCTGAGCGGCTCGCGAGTTGCGGCCGGCCTACTTCGGCCGTCCGGCTGGCAATCATGAACGAGCGGGGAGAGTTTCTCCCGCCCGGGCAGACCGGCGAGATCGTTGCGAGAGGAACGCTTATTTCCGGTGGCTATTACAAGATGCCCGAGGCAACCGCAGAGATCCGTACCTATGGATGGCATCACACGGGAGACATCGGCTACCAGGATAACGACGGCTTTGTCTACATCGTGGATCGCAAGAAAGACATGATCATCACCGGCGGCTTCAACGTTTTTTGCTCAGAGGTCGAGGCCGCCATAATGGCCTTGCCTCAGGTTCACGAATGTGCGGTGATCGGCGTTCCCGACGACACCTGGGGAGAAGCAGTCAAAGCCATTGTTTGCTTGAAAAGTGGAGAATCCCTGGACGAGGCAGAGGTGATCACTCATTGCAAAGGCAGGCTGGGAAGCGTGAAATCGCCAAAGACCGTCGAGTTCCGGCAGGAGATTCCCAAAACTGCCGCCGGCAAGATTGACCGCAAGACCATTCGCGCTCCTTTCTGGGCGGATGCTGCGCGGCAGGTGCATTGAGCGGACCTGCGTATTCGAGCAGGAGGGTTTCTGACCACAGTGATTGTTCCAAAGTCCGGCGGCATCACCAGCACCAAGGCCATTGTGACCAGGTGGCTCAAGCAGGAGGGCGAAAAAGTCAGGCATGGCGAGCCTCTCGTTGAACTGGAGACCGAGAAGATCACCTACGAACTGGAATCGCCAGAAGCCGGAGTCCTGCTCAAGATTGTCGCGAAGGAAAACGTTGAAGTGCCCGTAGGAGATCCACTTTGCCAGATCGGCAAGGCTGGGGAGGCCGATTAGAACGCCGGAGAAGAGGTCGCACAATGCCCAAGAAACAAAAGCTCGCCAAGGATCGGCTCATCTGGATCTACGCCCAAATGGTCCGCATCCGTGAGTTCGAAGAAGCGGTGAAGCGGACCTTCATAGAACATCCCGGAGTGATTCGCGGGCATGCCCACCTTGGTGATGGAGCCGAGGCCAGCATCGTCGGGGCCTTGTCCACTCGCAACCAGAATGATTTTGTAATGCCCAGTTACCGATGCCACGGCTACCCTATCGTGCTGGGTACGCCGCTGCGCAACATGATGGCTGAGGTCTATGGCCGGAAGGATGGCATCTGCAAGGGATTTGGTGGCTCTATGCATCTTGCCGACCCAGCCCACCACTTTCCCGGCACCTCCGGCATCATTGGACAAAATATTGCTCAGGCCACCGGTGCCGCGCTCACCGCGCAGGTCAAGAAAGCAGGGCAGATCGTCTACTGTTTTTTTGGCGACGGCTCCTCCAAGCAGGGCGCATTTTTTGAGTCGCTCAACATGGCAGCGGTCTGGAAGCTGCCAATCGTTTACATCCTGGAGAACAACCAGTATCAGGCTTACACCCATTTCAGCCTTGAGGATGCCAATGCCATAGCAGGAGATCCTCTCTCCAGGAAGGCGGCGGCCTTCAGCATGCCCGGTGTCAGCGTAGATGGCACCGATCCGCTTGCGGTACAACGGGCGGTTGCCAAGGCTGCCGACCGCGCCCGTGCCGGCAAAGGACCGAGCCTGATTGAGTCCAAGTTCTACCGGCTTAGCGCGCACGGCAACGTGATCACCGTGCCACCGCTCCCCACTCAGTTTCCCGAGCATGAAGCAGTGGCCGTTTATGGCAACAAGAAAGAACTTCAGCACTGGAAAGCCAAAGATCCGGTAGTGCGTTTCAGAGCAAGACTGGTGAAGAGCCGTGTGCTCAACGAAGCCGCCGCCAGTCGCATAACGAATGCGGCTCGCGCCGAAGTGAACGACGCCGTGCAATTCGCTCTGGCCAGCCCCTTGCCCGCACCAGAAGAGGCTCTCAATCATGTTTACGCTTAGGAGATCATCATGGCCCGCGAAATGATGTACGCTGACGCCATCGCTGCAGCCATTATCGAGGAGATGCAACGCGACCCGAATGTGGTCATGTACGGCCAGAACATGGCTATGACCGAGCGCGATCCTATGCTGAAAAAGTTCGGCAAAGACCGTGTTCGCATAGCTCCCATCTCAGAGACCGCCGAGATCGGCATTGGCATCGGCGCTGCCATGACTGGCCTGCGGCCCATTGTCGAACTCTGGATGAGCGAGTTCATGCTGGTCGCTTTCGACCAGGTCATCAACGAAGCTCCGCGCTTTCGCTATATGTCAGGCGGGCAGGTGAAAGTGCCGGTTGTGCTCAAGGCCGGCTACGGCTTCTGTGCCGGTTGGGCCGGACAGCACTCTAACTGCATCTATCACGCCATGATGGGAATCCCCGGCCTCAAGGTGGTTGTGCCTTCAACGCCGGCGGACGCCAAAGGCCTGATGACAGCTGCCATTCGCGACGACAATCCCGTCGTCTATTTACATTCTTATATGCTCACGCTCGAGAAGGGTGAGGTTCCCGAGGGCGAGTACGTCGTTCCGCTGGGTGTGGCCGATGTAAAACGCGCAGGGACCGACATTACAGTTGTCGCCATCGGCTGGATGATCAAAAAAGCTCTGATTGCGGCCGACCGCCTGGCCCGCGATGGCATCAGCGTTGAAATCGTAGACCCGCGCTCGCTCGCGCCTCTCGATGTGCAGACAATCGTAGATTCAGTCAAGAAGACGGGCAGGCTTGTTCTGGTCGATCAGGCTCCCCGCCATTCCTCCGCCGCGGCCATCATAGCGGCCGAAGTTGCCGAGCGCGGATTCGCGTACCTGCGCGCCCCCATCCGGATGGTGACCGCGCTGGACACATCCATCCCCTACAGCGAACCGCTGGAGAACTTCGTGATTCCCAGTGAGGAGAAGATCATTCAAGCCGTGAAGGATGTGCTGGCGAACCGAATCGCCGCTTAGGGCAAACACATGCCGCCGAACGTCGAGTTGCTGGCCTCTTACTGGACGATCTCAGCCGCTATTCCGCACAGCGACCGGGAGTACAGTCCCTTTGATTTCAAGGACCGAGTCGAGGCTGCGGCACACGCCGGCTTCAAGGGGTTCGGCATCTGGCACGCCGATCTCGGTCACGTGCTCAAACGGCGTACGCTTAAGGAGATGAAACAGATCTTCGACGATAACGGGATCAAGCACATCGAACTTGAGTTTTTGACCGATTGGTTCGTTGAGGGCGAGCGCAAGAGGCAGTCTGATCTGCAAAAGGAGAAACTGTTGGAGGCGGCCGGAGAGCTCGGGGCGCGCCACGTGAAAGTAGGCGACCTTCACCAACAGAAGACGCCGATGCCACGGCTGATCGAGGCATTCGCAGCATTGTGCGCTGACGCGCGCGAGCACGATACTCGTATCGGCTTCGAGCTCATGCCTTTCGCTATGCTTGACACTCTCGAAGACTCGCTCAAAATGATCGAGGGTGCGCGCGCAGCCAACGGCGGCATCATCCTCGATATGTGGCACATTGCCAAGCTTAAGATCCCTTACCAGCGGATAGCCGGGGTTCCGGCAAAGTACCTCATTAGCGTCGAGCTGAACGATGGCACCTTTGAAGCGCCATGGAGCTTGTTTGAAGACACTATCAACCATCGCAGACTGTGCGGGGAAGGAGAGTTCGACATAAAGGGGTTTATCGCCAGCTTGCAAGAAGCGGGCTACCAGGGTCCATGGGGCATCGAGGTGCTGTCGCAAGAGCTCCGCCAGAAGGCGCTTGAAGAACTCACGACGCGGGCGTTCCAGACTACAATGGCCCAATTCTTGAGTTAAAGCATGCCAGCTAAGCAAGAGAAGCGACGGCGGCAACGATCTAAGAAGAAAAATGACTGGCCCTGGCCGGATTCGCTCGATGCCCTCACCGCGGCGCCTCAGAATCACAACTTGATCCTGGAGAACGAACAGGTCAGGGTTCTAAGTGTTCATATCGCGCCGGGAGATTTCGTGCCTGTTCATACGCACCGCTGGCCGAGCGTGATCTATACCCTGAGCGCCGGCGATTTCATCCGCCGCGATGGCGACGGAAGAGTTCTCGCTGATACTCGCAGCCAACCTGAATCCAAGCCGTCCACAGTGGCATGGCTGGGGCCGCTTCCGCCCCATTCCGTGGAGAATGTGGGCGAGAGTGAGATTCGGCTCTTTTCAGTTGAGTTGAAGCCTGGACGTTGATCTTGGTATAGCGCGGTGAGAGCGGTCTTGGGCAACCAGTTCGGAAGGGCTATTTTGCTATAATCGCCGTGATATGCGACTCAGAGCGCCGAGCCGAGGTGCGGGATCAATATCTTGTGCCAAGCTGCGCTGGCAAGCGTTCTTCTTCACCCTCACTATCTGCGCCCTAACCCTGAATCTGGCTGCCAGGAACACGACGCCACAACTCGTGCATGGCGTGGCTGCCTGTTCCTCGGTCTCTCAGGCGGCGCGGCAGCATCTTGATTCTGACCGGGCTGAATGGTCGCCACCGCTGACCCATGTCCAGGCGCTCAAGGTCGCGCCCTTTCATCCAAACGTCCTGCCCGGCCGGCCTGCACTGCCAAACCTCTTCTTCGAAGAAGGCCTTTACAACCGGCCCCCTCCACTCCGTCCGGTCCGCTAGCAGCTGCTGAATTCCGAGCAGAAGTTGCGTGTAGCACGCGCCCGAGCAAGGAGCGCCGTTGCTGCTACGCAACTCTTACCCCAACAGGCCGATGGCTTTTTGGGAAAGAAGGCTGGAAGCGATGAGTCGAAAGCAAGGCTACATGTTCTACGCAGGCGCTGCGCTGGCAGTCTGCCTGGTCCTGTTGTTTCGAGTTTTCACCCGAAGCGTGAAAGCCGACGCAGATGAATCATCGCTGCGGCCGGTCGCCGTGGCCTTGGTCAGGCGCGGCCCCATGGCTGATTCAGTCACGCTTTCCGGGGCCTTTCGCGCTTTTGAGGAAGTCGACGTTCATGCGAAGGTGGCCGGATATATCAAGGACATCTACGTGGATGTCGGGGACAAGGTGAGGGCCGGGCAGGTTCTCGCGATCCTCGAAGTGCCGGAACTCAGCGCAGAGGTCGCCGGAGCTAGAGCGAGCATCCAGCGCAGCCAGGACGCCATCCGCCGCTCGCAAAGCGAGATACAACGTTCTGAATCCACGCACTCGGCCTATCACGCGGCTTACGCGCGCTTGAAACAGGCTGCGGCCGAGCGGCCGGGACTGATTGCAGAACAGGAGCTGGATGACGCCTCAGCCAAGGACCAGGAGACCGAGGCACAGGTCGCCAGCACGCGCGCAGCGCTGGCTGAATCCGAGAGCCAGCTGGCAGAGGCCCACGCCAATCTCGACCGCCTCTCAGCGCTGGAATCCTATTCCCACATCACGGCTCCCTTTGCAGGTGTCGTGACCCGGCGATATGCCGACACCGGAGCGCTGATCCAGGCAGGAACAGCTTCGGACACGCAGTCGTTGCCGGTCGTACGGCTGGCGGAGTGGTCGAAGCTGCGTCTGGTCGTGCCGGTGCCGGAGTCTGCAGTGCCTGAGATCCATTTGGGCTCGGTGGTCAATGTGCGCGTGCCGGCTCTGGGCCGGACTTTTGAAGGCAAGGTGGCGCGCTTCGCAGACGCACTCGATCAACAGACTCGTACTATGCAGACCGAGATTGACGTTGAGAATCCCGACGGTGCGCTGGTCGACGGAATGTACGCGGAAACGAACCTGATCCTGAAGCAGAAAGACGGCGCCCTGACCGTGCCGGTGCTGGCGGTGAATCGAAACGGCGCCAGCGCCAGTGTGCTTCTCGTGAACCCTGAGGGCCGGCTGGAGGAGCGGCGAGTCACATTAGGCGAGGAAGGCACCGAAAACGTCGAAGTCGTCTCCGGGTTGGCGGAGGGAGACCGGGTCGTCATAGGCAGCCGGAGCGAATTCAAAGCGGGAGATAAAGTTCAACCACGGCCTATTAGGGAAAAGACAGTTGGCGCGGAGGACAGCATCTGATGTCGGGCTTTGCGATTCGAAATCCCTATTTCATCATCGTCTGCTGTTTGGTCATTGCGATCGTGGGCACGACGGTCCTGGTCCGGATGCCGGTGGACCTGTTTCCGCCCATCAACATTCCGGTCGTTGTGGTTGCAACTTTTTATTCAGGCATGCCGCCAGAGCAGATCGAGACCGACATCACTGGCCGTTTCGAGCGCTTCTTTACGCTGGGCAGCAATATCGACCACATTGAATCCCGCTCCCTCCCCGGCGTAAGCCTTATCAAGATCTACTTTCAGCCAGGCACTGATCCAGATGCAGATTTGAGCGAGATCTCGAACCTGGCTTTGGCCGACCTCAGAAAGCTCCCCCCGGGAACGCTCCCGCCGGTGGTGCTGAAGTTCGACGCATCAAGCCTGCCGGTCTGCCTGATCACGCTCAAGGGCGAGGGGCTCAACGAGACCCAGCTGCGTGACCTTGGCCAGTACGACGTGCGCAATCAGGTGGCCAATGTCCCCGGCGCTTCTGTGCCTCAGCCCTTTGGAGGCCGCTACCGCCAGATTATGGTCTACGTGGACCCGCTGAAACTGGAAGCCCATCAGCTGAGCGTGATGGATGTAGTGCGCACGGTGAATGACAGCAATCTGATTCTGCCTGCCGGTGATGTGAAAATCGGGCCTATCGATTACAACCTCTACACCAACAGCCAGCTCCCTACCACGGCGGAGATCAACCATCTTCCGCTCAAATCAGTGGGAAATGCTTCCGTGCTGGTTCAAGACGTGGGCCGTGCGCTGGACGCGCATGAGATCCAGACCAACGTGGTCCGCGTCGACGGGCAGAGGTCTGTGTATCTTCCCATTCTCAAGCAGGGCGGCGATACCAACACCATTGCCGTAGTGGATGGCATTCGCAGCGCGGTAAGCGATCTCGTAGATGTTCCCAAGCAGCTGGTGGCCAAGGTCGTCTTTGACCAATCCATTTTTGTGAAAAAGGCGATCGAGAACCTGCTACATGAAGGCGCCATCGGACTGGTGCTCACCGCCGTGATGATCCTCTTTTTTTTGGGAAGTATGCGGGCGACAGCGGCCGTCTTTCTTTCCATCCCGCTGTCGGCCCTGGCTGCGTTTCTTGCCATTAGCGCTCTGGGAGGGACGGTCAACACCATGGTGCTGGGCGGATTGGCGCTGGCCTTTTCCCGATTGATCGATAACTCCGTCGTCGTGCTGGAAAACATCTTTCGCCATATGGAGATGGGAGAAGCCGTAGAGGTGGCAGCGGAAAAAGGCGGGCAAGAGGTTGTGCTGCCGGTCCTGGCGGCAACTCTGACCACCATCGTCGTTTTCTTCCCGGTCGTCTTTCTCTATGGAGTCAGCCGCTTCTTGTTTGTCGCGCTGGCATCGGCCGTGGTGCTTTCGATGCTGGCCTCGTTCTTCGTGGCTATGACCGTGGTGCCGTTGTTCTGTGCCAGGCTGCTGCGCTCGCCGCATCTGGTGCACGAGCATCAGGTCTCCAACTCGCGCTTTGGCCATGTGGTGGCCCGATTCAATCAGTACTTCGACCAGCTTGTGCGCTATTACGACCGCACCGTTTCGCGCTCGCTGGTGCGTCCGGCAGCCACCACCGTGGGTCTGGTCGGCACGGCTCTGCTGAGCTTCTCGCTCTATCCCTTGCTCGGTGTCGCCTACTTTCCGCGCACAGATCCCGGGCAGTTTGTGATCAACCTCAAAGCGCCGTCGGGTACCAGGCTGGAGATCACCGAACAGGACGTTAAGCATGTGGAAGACGAGATCCGCCGCATCGTTCCGCCCAACGAGCTGGGTATGATCGTCTCCAACATCGGAGTCACACCTGGCTTTTCTGCGATCTACACGCCGAACTCGGCCGAGCACACCGCATTTGTGCAGGTGAGCCTTCAGGATGGGCACAAGGTCGGTAGCTACGAGTACATGAAGCGCGTGCGCCTGGCGCTGCGCATGGACGAGCCGGAGCTCAGCTCTTATTTCCAGTCGGGCGGGCTGGTGGATTCGGTCCTGAACCTGGGCTTGCCCGCTCCCATCGACGTGCAGGTGAGCGGCTCGAACCTCGACCAGACTTTCGAGACCGCCAGCAAACTTGCGCACCAGATCCGCCGGCTGCCCGGCGTCAGCGATGTGCTCATTCCCCAGGATATTGACTACCCGGCGCTGCGCATCAACATCGATCGCGAGCGCGCCAGCCTGGTCGGTCTCAGCCAGAAAGAGGTGGTCGATAACGTCATCACCGCACTCACTTCCAACCAGATGATCGCACCCAGCTATTGGGTGGACCCCAAGAGCGGCAATGACTATATGCTCACCGTGCAGTACCCAGAAGACGAAGTGCGCACGCTGAACGACCTGAAGCAGATCCCTATCCGCGCAGCCGCCGGCTCACGGACGACTCAACTGGATTCAGTCGCCGACATCAAGCCCATCAACTCACCGACCGAGGTGGACCATTACCAACTCAGGCGCGTGATCGACCTCTACGTCTCACCCCGCAGTGAAGACCTGGGAAGACTGACCGACCGCATAGAAAGGATCGTGGACTCGGCCAACCTGCCGGAGGGCATTCGCGTGAACCTGCGAGGCTCGGTGCAGGGCATGCGCTCCTCGTTCAAGAGCTTCGGCATCGGCCTACTGCTCTCGGTGGCGCTGGTCTATCTGATTCTAGTGGCTCAATTCCAGTCGTTTCTCGATCCGTTCATCATTCTGTTCGCGATCCCTCCCGGGCTGGCGGGAGTGCTGTTCATGCTGCTGCTCACCGGGACAACGCTCAACATCATGTCGCTGATGGGCTTGGTCATGATGGTGGGTATCGTGGTCTCCAACAGCATTCTGATCGTGGATTTCGCGCGCGCCATGTGGCAGCGAGGAACACCGCTGCGGGAGTCCGTTGTGGCGGCAAGCCGCATCCGCTTGCGGCCGGTGCTGATGACCTCGCTGGCTACTATCATCGGGCTGACTCCCATGGCTATGAAGCTGGGCACCGGCGCTGAGGCCTACGCCCCACTGGCACGCGCCATTATCGGCGGTCTGCTGCTCTCAGTGGTAGTGACCGTCTATCTGGTTCCTGCGGCGTACCTGTGGGCTCACCGAAAAGAAGAGGCAGCAGAGGAGCGGCCAGCATGACACGAACGATCTCGTTGCTTCTAGGCCTGCTCCTGGCTCAGTCTTGCTTCGCGCAAGGCCCAGCTCCTCAACCAGTGCCACCGTCGGCGCCGATGTCTCAAGGTGCGCGATCCCCCACGCCTCTGCCCCCGCACAGCCGGCTTTCACGAAGCGATGCAGAGTCCCTTGCGCTGAAAAACAATCCCGCTATTTCGGTGGCTAGGCTCAGTGCTCTGGCTTCGCACGAAGTAACGCGGGAGGTCCGCTCTATCCTCTGGCCCGCTGCCTATGGCAACCTCACTGCCGTAGACGCACACGATGACAGCCGCATCAGCGCCGGAGGACTGAACAACCCCATCATCTTTGAGCGCGCTGCGCTGGGCACAACGGTGAGTCAAATGGTCACCGATTTCGGCCACACCACGAACCTGGTGGCTAGCGCGCGCCTTCGCGCCAAAGCTGAAGACCAGTACGCGCTGGCGACCAAAGAGCAGATCCTGCTGGCTGTAGACCAAGACTTCTATGACGCTCTGCGGGCCAAAGCCGTTTTTAAGGTAGCGCAGCAGACTGTGAAGTCGCGACAACTTGTTTCAGACCAGGTCACTGCCCTGACCAGAAGCAAGCTGAAATCGGAGCTGGATTTGAGTTTTGCCAATGTAAACCTGGCGCAAGCCAAGCTCTTGCAACTCGACGCTGAGAATAATGCGCAAGCTGCGCTCTCCAACCTTTCCGCCGTGCTGGGATATCCGACGTTACAAGACGTTGAACTGGTGGAGGATTCCGAGGCCATGTCTGTCCCTCCGGCAAGCCTCGACGACCTGATCGCCGAGGCTTTCAGCAAACGTCCAGAGCTCCTCGCCCTGGAATTTCAAGTTGAAGCCGATAAGAAGTTTCGCAACGCCGAGCATGCTCAGTACTACCCTACGATCAACGCGCTGGGTGCTATCGGCAATACTCCCGTGGGTGACAGTCGGCTTTCTAGCTGGTATGGCGCAGTGGGCGTCAATATCCAGGTCCCTATTTTCAACGGATTCCTCTTCTCGGCACAGACTCACGAGGCTGAGCTCCGCGCGCAAGCTGCGCAGCAGCGCCTTCTCGATCTCCGTAATAATGTCTCGCGGGATGTGCGAACCGCCTGGTTGGACGCGGGCACGGCCTATGAGCGTCTCAGCGTCAGCCGCCAGCTGTTGGACCAGGCGAATCGCGCACTCGATCTCGCACAGACGCGCTACAACCTGGGTCTTGGTTCCATTGTGGAACTAAGCCAGGCACAGCTCCAACAAACACAGGCCGAGATAGGCAATACCGAAGCCGGATATGCGTATCGGCTCGCTCTATCGGTGCTACGTTACCAGACCTCAGGACTCTAACGACGAAACAGCGATCTTGTGGTCGAAACTGTTTTAGATTCCTCGCTCACAAACCATTGCCATGCGTGGAATCTCTTGCCCATGTTTCGTTTTTCTTTGCCATTTCGGCAGCCGAGACTTGCAATTTGCTGTAGAGTTGAAGGGCAAAATAAGATTTCGTTTGAGTCCTGTCGACTGGAGATTAGGATTTTTGAGTATAGAAGCGCTTGACTCTTCGCCAGATACTTAAGCAGCGTATCCCCACGCCACTTCATGGCCCATGGCGTTATGCGCGTTTCCGCTGGGCGACATTCATCGAGTCTTTTCGCGATCGCCAACTTACGCCGCCGGGTTCGGGGATTTCTTTGCCCCCGCCCGTTCTGCGCGCCCGCGTCCACGGGTATCTCAACGGCAAAGGCTTTTTGGAAGCGGGAAAGATGTGCGCCGGCGAGATACAAAGCGCCCTTCATCTCGTCGGCAAACAGCTCTACGGCTTCCACGATGTTCTGGATTTTGGTTGCGGCTGTGGACGCATCGTCCGCAATTTCAGCGATCATCCCGCTTCATGCCGCATCTTCGGCACGGACATTGACTCGGCGGCGATCGCCTGGTGCCGCGCCAACCTTCCCTTTGCCAGCTTTAAGACAAACGAGCCGCTGCCCCCGCTGCCCTGGCCGGAGGCTAGCTTTGACCTGATCTATGCATTTTCTGTTTTCACACACCTCGACGAGGAGTATCAGTTTCGCTGGCTCGAGGAGTTGCACCGCGCTCTGCGACCGGGCGGCATTCTCCTGGCCAGCACACATGGGGCATACGCCCAGAGAGACATTGCCCCCAGAGTAAACTTCACTCAGGACGAAATGAACACGCTACAGACCAGGGGATTCCTGTTCCGGGTGCTTGAAACTGGAAGGTTCAAGCTCGATGGCTTGCCTGATTTCTACCAGTGCGCCTTCCACAGCAGAGAGTACGTCAACCGAGAGTGGTCAAGGCTTTTCAAAGTCGATCACTACATCGAGCGCGGGATGAACCAGCATCAGGACCTGATTCTGCTCTCACGACCTTGACCTCGCGCCCCAGCGCGAGCTGGGGGTCACCTTCGCACCGGCACCAGGGCGTGTAGTCTCTCCTCGCGGAGGTACAGAGCCATCCAAATCAGCACTCCGACGACGACTGGAACCCAGAAGGGTTCGCCGATGCGAATGTGGCTGGCCGTAGCGCCGCCGAGATAGGCGGTCATCATAATGGCGCCGAAGACCGCAGTGCGCGGAATGGCATAAAGAATCGCGCACCCGAGGAGAAGGATTCCGATGGCGCGCGCGATGTCGGGATATCCCAGGTGAGCCACACCCTGCACCACGACCGGAGGCTTCAGGATAGAAAGAACACCATTGAAGAGCAGGAAAAGCACGATCAGCGTGCTGAGGATTCTTCCTGCAAGCACTCTTCCTTTCGATGATCGGGTAGTGCTGTTGGTTTCCATGGGCCCATAGATGAGTTTGCCGGCTGAAAAGGCGCAAAATCAGCCGGCTTACCCTCCTGCGATGGCACCGATGATGAGGTAAGGCTCAGTACCCCGCGCCACTGCCTCAGGCAGCGGTGCATCCGGCGACTCGTGTGATAAGTCCTGTTCGCAGGCGAAAAATCGCAGGAACGGCCGACGCCGCTGCGTGATATGGTCTCGAATGGCGCCGCGCAGCACCGGAAAGCGAGCTTCCAGCGCATCAAGCACGGAGCGCTGCGTGACCGCGCCGCTCACCTCAAGCTCGATATCGCCCCTGACCCGAGCCAGCGTCCTCAGATGCGGCGGCAGCACCACTCGAATCATGCCAGCGTCTGCGCCTCGATGGAGAGCACACCCGGAAGGTCGCGGACGATCGGCGCCCAGCTGTCACCACCATCTGCGGAGGCATACACCTGGCCGCCTGTGGTGCCGAAGTAGACTCCGCAGGGATCGAGTGAATCCACCGACATGGCATCGCGCAGCACGTTAACGTAGCAATTCTGTTGTGGCAGGCCCTTGGTCAGCGCTTCCCACTCGTTTCCGCCCTTGCGGCTGCGGTAGACGCGCAGCTGCCCATCGAGCGGGAAGTGTTCTCCGTCGCTCTTGATCGGCACAACATAGATGGTCTCCGGTTCGTGCGCGTGCACATCGATCACGAAGCCGAAATCTGTGGGCAGGTTCCCGCTGATCTTTTCCCAGGAGTCGCCGGCGTTGTCCGTGCGCATGACGTCCCAATGTTTCTGCATAAAGAGTACCTTGGGGCGCGATTTGTGCATGGCGACGTGATGGACGCAATGTCCCACCTCGGCTGTCGGATTGGGAATGTACTTGGAATACAGTCCTTTGTTGATGGGGATCCAGCTCGCACCGCCGTCATCTGTGCGGAAGGCGCCCGCAGCCGAGATAGCGATGAACATCCGTCGGGGATTGGAAGGATCGAGAATGATAGTGTGCAAACAAAGCCCGCCCGCGCCCGGCTGCCATTGTGGCCCTGAACCATGCCCGCGCAGCCCGGGCATTTCCTGCCAGTCCTTGCCGCCATCGGTGGAGCGGAAGAGCCCGGCATCTTCGACCCCGGCATAAACCGTCTCCGGGTCAGTGAGCGACGGCTCCAGGTGCCATACCCGCTTGAATTCCCAGGGATGCGGGGTACCGTCGTACCACTGGTGCGTCCCGGGGACGCCCTCGTAGACGAACTTATTGCCCACCGCCTCCCAGGACTTGCCACCGTCGTTCGAGCGCTGGATCTGCTGGCCGAACCATCCGCTGCATTGCGAAGCGTATACACGGTTTGGATCAGCGGGCGAACCCTTCATGTGGTAGATCTCCCAGCCCGCAAAGTGCGGCCCGTTGACCTCCCACTTCTGTCGCTTGCCATCTGAAATCAGCACGAACGCGCCCTTCTTCGTTCCTACCAGGACTCGCACTCCGCTCATTGTCCCCTCCGTACACTTCCCCGGAAGTTATCCTTCAACCTTTCGCCGGCCAGACTAACGATTTTATCTGCTCCGACCAGAAGTGTGGCGGCCGCAAGGGCCGCGGTCTTCTGGTCTTTTCTCCATGGCGGCCCGAGCACTTTACCTAAGCCTGAGATGCGATGCTTCAATCGGCCCGCGGATTTACCTATCACCGCTCTGGCCTGTTCATCAAGCTGGCGCTCCCGCACCCCTATCACGGGAATCTTGAGGCTCTTGCATGCTTGTACAACTGCACCGCGGAAGAACTCGCCCTCTGCCGTGTGAATAAGGGGGTGGGAACTGAGAATCTTTGGCAATGCCGGCAGCGGACGTCCCGAAGCCAGAAGCACCACACAGCCGACAACCAGACAGTCGCGGCTTTCTAAGTCGTCAGCCAGTCGCTGAATCGCACTTCGTGCCATCCGCTTCGACAACCGCGCACAATTCTCAATGTGTTTATTCGCTGCTGGAAGACCAATCTTGGCGGCATAGTGATATGGCTGAATTCCGCCCGGAACCGTCGAATCCATGGTCACAATGCGCCGCCGGTCCAAGATCTCCAGATTCCTGGCTCCGCCCGCTACGGCCACCACCGCACCCCATCCTGAGTGCACGCAAACACCGAGCGCAGCCTGCCTCATGTCAGAAAAACCCCGCACATCGTCTGCGGCAATTCTAAACGTTAATGAGACCGCAGGACCCGAGGGCTTCTTTCATTCGCAAGCGCACTCTTGATTTTTCGACAGTTGAACTGTCACGACCACGCGGCTATTCTGCAAAAGCAATGAATGCTTCCTGCCTAAATGCAACTGCACCCGTGGAATCGAATCCACTCGAATCAGTTGACGTGCCCGTGCCCAAGCCAGCCGTACACGAAGTGCTGATTCGGGTCCAGAACTGTGCCGTCTGCCGCACCGACCTGCATGTTATCGAAGGCGAGCTCACGCCACGAAAGCTGCCGTTGATTCCTGGCCACCAGGTAGTCGGGACTGTGGAGTCCGTGGGTAAGGGAGTGAAAGGAATAAAGCCCGGCGACCGAGTGGGAGTCGCCTGGCTGCATAGCACCTGTGGCGTCTGCGCCTATTGCAAAAGTGGAGAAGAAAACCTGTGTGATAACGCCCAGTTCACTGGCTATACCGTGGATGGCGGCTACGCCGAGTACATCCTGGCGGCTGAGCAATTCACGTATCAGATTCCCGCAGAGTTCAAGAGCGAGCACGCAGCGCCTCTGCTATGCGCCGGCATCATCGGCTTTCGCTCCCTCCGCCTTTCAGGCATCCAGCCCGGAGGAAAGTTGGGACTTTACGGCTTCGGCGCCGCGGCGCATCTCGCCATCCAAATTGCTCGTCACTGGAAGGTCGAGGTCTACGTATGCACGCGCGACGAACGTCATCGCAGGCTGGCCCGCGAGCTGGGCGCAGCCTGGGTGGGTGAAACGCTGGCCAAACCGCCACAGGAATTGGATTCCGCCATCGTCTTCGCACCCGCCGGCGAGATCGTTCCCGCCGCCCTTGGCGCGCTGCGCAAAGGTGGAACGCTCGCCCTCGGCGGTATTCACATGAGCCCTATCCCGCAAATGGATTACCAGCTGCTGTATGGCGAACGCGCAGTCCGCAGCGTCGCCAACAACACACGCCAGGATGGCGAAGATTTCCTGCGCCTGGCAACTGCCATACCCATCCGTACAGAGATCGAGCTCTTCCCTTTGCACGAGGCCAACCGCGCGCTGAACCTGCTCAAGAATGACGCCGTTCGCGGCGCTGCCGTGCTCGCTTGCAGCTGACCGCGACCGGCTAGGTCAAGTCCGCAACCGTGAGTGCGGAGTTTCCGCCCTTCCACGAGGCCTGGAACTCCTGCTGTACGAACCAGGCATCGTGCTCGTGGCCTTGCGTCTTTAATGCCTGGCTCAAGCCGAACAGCGAGCGCGGATTGCGTGGATTTCGCTGCAGGTCCTCGCGAAATACCTTCTCTGCACCGGTGGCATCACCGCCGGCAAGCAGAACGCCTCCCAGCATCTCGCGCACGGGAAAGAACCAGTCCGGGGGCTCTGAGTATCTCAGCGAATCCTGCACCTCCACTGCGGCCCGTAGCTGGTCGATGGCTCCGGTATTGTCTTTCTTGGCCAGTGCGATTTTCGCACCCAGCACGTCCACCGCAATCGTAAAGATGTTGCGGGTCTTGTTGGGCACGGGCATGGCGAAGATCTCGTCGGGGCTGATGGTGTCACGCATCGCCATCACCTGCTTGTACTCCGCCTCCGCCTCTCTGACCTTTCCCGTCGCGGCCAGCGCCATGCCGCGCGCGAAATGCCAGTAGCCGTTGCTGTTCTTCCTCTCCGCCGGCGGCTGCGGCGAAGCCAGGATCGTGGCCCACTTGTGGAAGCGCACGTCCACCGCCATGGGAATGATGGCAAAAGCATCCAACGGTGGAAGTTCTTTCACGTGCGGGCCCACGTGCGCCATGAGTCTGGCGGCCGCTGCGCTGGCTTCGGCATAATTCCCGTTCATGCTGGCGCAGGCGGCGATAAAGTGGAGGTTGTGGCTGTAATACAGTACCGGGTACATCGCAGTGCCCCCGCCGGACTTCATGTAGGCCTCATCAGCCGCAGCGGCTTTCTGGTTAGTGGTGACGCCTGCCTGGTAATCGCCGGTCCGGATGTAAACGTGCGCCGGCATATGCACTAGATGACCAGCCTCGGGCGCCAGCGCGGCCAGGCGATTGGCTGCGGCCAGCGCACGTTCGGGAGTGGAAGACGCTTCTACCGCGTGGATGTAGTAATGAATAGCGCCCACATGGTTCGGATCGCGCTTGAGCACCGATTCGAGCGTGGCGACGATCTCTTCTGTGCCCTCGGCGGGAGTGGCGTCATGGTTCCACAGCTCCCACGGCCGCAGATTCATCGCCGACTCCGCAAACAAAGTCGCTGCGTCCAAGTCTTCCGGGTAGTCCTGGCTCACCTTGCGCATGGCGTCGCGGTACTGCTCCGCCGCCTGCTTGCGGTTGGCTTTGGTATCGGCGGGAAACCTGATCGCCAGGGCCGCGATATAAGCCTGCTCGCTCGCCGTGGCTTTGGCACTCAGTTCCACTGCCTTCTGGACCTGCTTGTGTGCTTCCATGAAGCGTTCGTCGCTGGCCGGATCGTTGTAGTTCGGCCCCACGGCTTCTGCTATCCCCCAGTAGGCCATCGCCAGTTGCGGATCTAGCTTCGCCGCCTCCTCGAAGGCATGCGCCGCCTCCTCATGGTTGAAGGCATAGATGAGCCTGAGCCCCTGGTCAAAGAACATTTGCGCCTGCGCGTTCTTAGTGCTCACGGGATGGTGCGCGTTCCCCACACCGGCCATCGGCCTGGCCCCGGGAGGAAGTGACGCTGCGTTGGTTCCTGTGGTCTTATCTGCTGCCCAGCAGCTAAGGCACGCTGCAAGGAGAAATACACAACTGCTATGAAGTCTCATGGGAAGCTCCTTTCGGAGGAAATGGCGAGTAGTGTAGCACGGCCCGATTGCAACGGGAGGGGAATGACGGCGGGCGACTCTAATCTGACTTGGTCACGTTCGCCGCGCTCAGACCTTCCAGCTTCTTGAGCTCGGCCTTTACCTGCTCCGCGTCGGCAGCGTTCGGAGCACTCTTCAGGTAGTTCCTGTCCTGCTCGGCAGCCCCCGCATAGTCGCGCTTTTTTGCCAGGATCGTGCTCAGCAACAGAAACGCATCGGGCCTGACGTGAGCTGTGTCCAGCGACAGAAACCGGATTACGCTGGCCTCTGCCGCCTCAAGATGTCCCAGGTTGTAGTGCGCCATCGCGACGTAAAGGAAACAAATGGGAGAAACCATGGCATTTTGCTTGGCCATGGCATCCGCAAAGCGCAGCGCCTCCTGCCACTGTTCCTTGCGCAGCGCCACATTGATCATGCCCAGATACGGTTTGACCAGGTGCGGGTCAGCATTGATCCCCTTCGTGAACTCCTCCGCCGCCCTCTCCACCAGATTCTGCTGCAGATGAAGCATTCCCAGGTCTGACCAGGCGGCGGCAAATTGGGGGAAAGTGGAGGCGGCTTTCTCGAGAAGTCTTTCCGCCTCGCCAAGATTCCCCTGCGCAAGCGCCTTCAGGCCTTTCTCATAGGCGTTTCGCGCTTCGGCTGGGGCCTCGAGCGTCGTCAGGCTGACCGTGCTGTTGCCTCCTTCGCCCATGGCGATCAGCTCCAGCGTTCCCACCCTCTGATCTGCCCTCTGAATATCCAAGGGCACCCTCGTGGATTGGTAGCCGGGATACGCAGCCTGCAACTCGCATCCCATCAAGTCGTTGAACCTTATCTGTACGGTACCTAGCTGTAACGGCTGGCTATCTAGGGCCTGGCGGCCGCTTTCGCTTGCATCCTGCATGTTCTGGGAGTCGGAATTCCACTGCCCCCAGGCGAATTGAAATTCTCCCTTCGAATCTGTATTAGCGACGCGCCGTACCGAGCCGCTGCATACTTTTTCGATTGCCACGGAAACCGGGGGTGGGGCGCCGCCTTTCATGACCACCTTGCCTGAGATGAGGATCACCTGCTCGCCGATCGTAGGATTGGGCGGGACCGTCGAAGGACTGCCTGGTCGTCGCTGTGCTGACGATTCGCTGAACAGCTCTAGACAGATAAGCACCACGATGGGTGCAAGGCGAAAGGAGGAGGTACTCATACGCACTCCTGAGGGCAACGCGGAGCAACCAATGGCTTGGTCGCCGGGAAGGCGTGCCGTAGCCGCAATCATATGCCTGATTCAGACTCAGTCAAGTGGTTACAGCTATTTTTATCCCCCATGCTAAAGTTCAGGGGTGTCTTCTGCTGACTCCCGTTTCGTGCGCGCCTGCCGTGCTCTGCCCGTAGATACAACGCCCATCTGGCTCATGCGCCAGGCTGGGCGCTATATGCCGGAATATCGTGCTGTCCGCCGCCGGCACTCCATCCTTGAGCTCTGCAAGACTCCGCAACTGGCCGCCGAAGTCACCATCACTGCCGCCGAGAAATTGGGTGTGGATGCGGCCATTATCTTTGCCGATCTTCTGCTGCCGCTCGAGGTGATGGGGATGGGCTTTCACTTTGCTGAAGGAGAGGGTCCAGTGATCGAGAAGCCCATCCGCGAAGCGGCGCAGATCAAAAAGCTCCGCGATGATGGCGCCGGCGACCTGGGTTACGTGGCTGAATCTATCCGCCGCGTGGTGGCACATTTTGATGGAGCATTCCCTGTCATCGGGTTTTGTGGCGCCCCGTTTACTCTGGCCAGCTACATGATTGAAGGCGGAGGCTCGCGCAACTATTTGCACACCAAGAAGCTGATGTACACAAAGCCGGTCGCTTGGAACGAACTCATGCGCAAGCTCGTGCGCGTGGTCGCTGGGTATGCCTGTGCTCAGGCTCGCGCCGGTGCCGCCGCTCTGCAGGTCTTCGACAGCTGGGTCGGCTGCCTCAGCCCCGAAGATTACCGCCAGTATGTCCTTCCGCACACCCGCCAGCTCATCGTCGAATTGCAACGCGAAGACGTCCCCGTCATCTACTTCGGCACCGACACTGCCACTTTGCTGCCCGCCATGCAGGAGAGCAACGCCGAGGTCATCGGCGTGGATTGGCGCATTCCACTCGATGAGGCCTGGACGCGTCTGAACCTTCGCGGTGCGATTCAGGGCAACCTCGATCCTGCCGTGCTTTTCGCTGACTGGAAGACGGTTCGCTCCCGTGCCGAAGACGTCTTGCGCCGTGCCGCCGGACGTCCCGGCCACATATTCAATCTTGGTCACGGCATCTTGCCGGAGACGCCAGTAGAGAACGTAAGAGCTCTTGTCGAATTCGTCCACGAGTTCTCCGCCACCGGCGCATCGCGGGAGCGGCGTTGATGGCTAACAATCCGGCCGTCATACTCATCGCCCACGGCAGTCCTGAATCCGCCGCCGATGTCCCTGCATTCATGCGCAATATCACCAGCGGCCGGCCGGTCCCGCCCCAGGTGATGCAAGAAGTGCAGCATCGCTACAACCTCATCGGACGTTCGCCGCTCAGCGATCTGACCAGAAAACAGGCCAGCCAGCTTCGGCAGAGCCTCGACCTTCCTGTTTACATCGGCATGCGCAACTGGACGCCCTACATCGCTGATACGGTCGCGCAAATGGTCTCCGACGGCATCACGGAAGTCGCTGCCATTTGCCTCGCGCCGCAGAATTCGCGCACCAGCGTCGGGCTTTACAAGCGCGCTCTTCTCGCCGAGACCGCGGAGGAGATCAAGGTACATTTCATCGAATCCTGGCACGACCATCCGCTGCTGATTCGAGCATTCAAAGAGAAACTCTTGCCCGCCTGGGAAAATGCCCGCCGCGGGGCCGGCAAAGACGTCCAGGTCATCTTCACTGCCCACAGCGTGCCCGCGAAAACCATTGAAGACGGTGATCCTTATGAATCGCAAACCCGGGAAACCGCTGCCCTCGTCGCTGCGCAGCTTCCTGCGCTGGCGCGCAATCTCTGGCGCTTTGCCTTCCAGAGCCAGGGCATGAGCGGCGGCCCCGGCTCTTGGCTGGGTCCCACGGTTGAGGACACCATCCTCGCACTCAAAGCCGAGGGCCACAACTGCGTCCTGATTCAGCCCATCGGTTTTCTCTGCGACCACGTTGAGGTACTCTACGACATTGACGTCGTATTCAAGAGATTCGCCGAAGACAAGGGGATGCAGCTCACGCGCACCGAATCTCTGAACGAATCGCCCACCCTGACCGCCGCTCTTGCCGACTTGTCCAAGCGGACCCTGCGCTTGCCCTGAGAACTGCTTGCCTTCTCTGGCTTGCCAAGCAATAATCCGTTTCCGCTATTTTCCGGAGGCCCAATGTCCAGCAGCTCTTCGCGCCGCGATCTCCTCAAGATGACCGCTGTAGCCGCCGCGGCTGCGGCGCTGCCCATGGCTGATCCCGCGTCTGCGCAAACACCTGCAGCTGACGCAACGTCCTCGTCGCCCGGCTCACCCAATCTTGATGATCTCGTCAGCCTCTTCGATTTCGAGCTAGTGGCCAAACGCATCATGACGAACATGGCCTGGGAGTACATAAACAGCGCCGCGGCCGATGAGATCACCGTCCGCTGGAACCGCGAAGCTTATGACCGCATCCGCCTCAATCCGCGCGTGCTCAAAGACGTCACGAATCTCGACACCAAGGTCACGCTCTTCGACCAGCACATGCCTTTTCCCGTTCTGCTCGCGCCAACCGCACTGCACAAACTCGCGACTGCCGAAGGCGAGATCGCCACTGCCCGCGGCGCCGGCCATGCCAACACCACCATGGTGTTGAGCACCATGTCGTCTGTCGCTGTCGAGGACGTCACGCGTGCCGCTGCCAGTCCTGTCTGGTTCCAGCTGTACTTTCAGAACGATCGTGGATTTACCAGGAATCTCATCCAGCGCGCCGAAGCCGCCGGATGCCGAGCGCTCTGCGTTACCGTAGACACCCCCATCGAGGGTGCGCGCAACCGCCAGCAGCGCGCCCACTTTCAGTTTCCTCCGGATGTCACGCTGCCCAACCTCAAAGACCTTCCGCCCGCAACCCAGAGCCAACTCATAGGTGATCACACTTCATTCGGTCCCATGCTTATCTCCATCACCTGGAAAGACATTGATTGGATTCTTTCCTTCTGCAAGGTTCCCGTTCTGCTCAAAGGGATTCTCAACGCCGATGATGCCGAGGTCGCCGTCAAGTCAGGCGTCGCTGGCATCATCGTCTCCAATCATGGAGCCCGAAATCTCGATACCGTACCCGCCACCATCGATGCTTTGCCCCGCATCACCGACCGCGTCGGCGACAAGCTCCCCGTTCTTGTGGATGGCGGAATCCGCCGAGGCACGGACATCGTCAAAGCCCTGGCCTGCGGTGCAAAGGCGGTGCTCATCGGCCGGCCCTACCTCTACGGCCTCGCCGCCGGAGGCGCTGACGGCGTTCGCCGCGTTCTCAAGATTTTGCATAATGAGCTCATGATGGCCATGGTCCTCACCGGACGCCCCACGCTCGCCAGCATCGACCGCTCCGTCCTCTGGGATTCGGCCTGAGTGACCTCAGCTACAATCCCAAAGTGAAACGAATCGCCATCGTCGGCGCCGGAATCTCCGGCCTCACGGCTGCATATTGTCTTGGTCGCGCCGGCCAGTCCTATCATCTATATGAGGCCTCCGCCCGTGCTGGCGGGATCCTTCAGACGCATTCGCAGCGCGGGTTCCTTCTCGAACTCGGCGCAGATTCTTTTCTCAGCGAGAAATCCTGGGCGCGCGACTTCTGCCGCGAGCTCGGACTGGAATCCCAGCTCATCGGCTCCAACGACTCTATCCGCCAGACCTTTGTCCTCATCAATGGCAAGCTGATGCCGTTGCCCGGGGGCTTGCAGTTCATCGTCC
>Ga0187779_10000081_pt1 | contig 70143 bp, 58 predicted proteins | sample 1015_Q2_SP10_10__FD_132435 | JGI IMG/M metagenome (GOLD analysis project Ga0187779, IMG submission 132435) | Tropical peat soil microbial communities from peatlands in Department of Meta, Colombia - 1015_Q2_SP10_10_MG | ecosystem: Environmental > Terrestrial > Soil > Wetlands > Peat | place...
ATTCAGGCGGAAGCCGACGTCGAACTCGATCAGGACGAAGTGGACGACGCGAAGGAGGATTTGATCCGCGCCGGCGGCGACGTGATCGACCGCATCCAAGCGCTGAAGAAAGAGCACGAAGAGACAAGCCACGGTACGCCAAACGCCGTTCCTACAGGGCCCGAACCGCCGGACCAGGTTGGCTTGATCCACCGCATGGGACAGTGGCGCGAGCTTCACCAGAGGCAGATGCTTCTATGGTCGGCGAAAACAGATTCGGAAACGGCCATGGCGGCGCTGGTAGCCAAGCACAATGCCCTGGACGCTCAGGTCGATGCAGAGAAGGCCACGGAACCGGAACTGGCACACCACGCAAAGAGTGCGAAATCGGAGAAGACGGCAGTGCATGTTTCCGCCGCACAGAAAAGTCAGGACGAGACCTCCGCTTTATTGAAGAAGACGCAGGATCTGGCCAACAATCAGAAAATCCTTTCCGCCTACGACAAGCGTATCGAAACGAAGAAAGAGCTTGCCGCCGTTTACGCGCAGTTGATCACCCTGGTGGCGGCCCACCAGAGAAGCGTGGTGCATCGCGGCCTAATTGGGGTCGCTATCATCCTTGGCATCGCCCTCATTGCGCTTTTCTTCAGCTCGTGGATGGATTCGCTGGTCAAGAAGTTGCCCATGGACCGCCGTCAGACGGAATCGCTGCGAACGGTGGCGCGAGTCTCTCTGCAAATTCTGGCGATATTTCTGATCTTGCTGGTGTTCTTTGGACCTCCGGGACAATTGGGGACGTTCCTTGGCCTTGCGGGCGCTGGCCTCACCGTGGCGCTGAAGGATTTTATCGTGGGTTTCATCGGCTGGTTCGTGCTGATGGGGAAGAATGGAATGCGACTGGGCGACTGGGTAGAGATTAACGGTGTGACAGGCGAAGTCGTGGAGATCGGACCGTTTCATACCGTTTTGCTGGAGACAGGAAACTGGACGGACTCCGGCCATCCGACAGGCCGCCGTGTGACATTCACGAATAGTTTTGCGATTGAAGGTCACTACTTCAACTTTTCGACCACCGGCCAATGGTTGTGGGACCAGATCCAGGTTGTCCTTCCGATCGACAAGGACCCTTATCCTCTGGTGGATGCTCTTCGCCAAAAGGTGGGCGAAGCCACGCGCGAAACCGTGCGGCAGGCGGAAGAGGAATGGCGAGGTGCCATCACGTCCCGCGAGCTCAGCGGTTTGTCTGCCGAACCAGCCATCAGTGTGCGGCCGATTGCAGGCGGCATTGAAGTGGATGTTCGATATGTAACGCGCGCTAATGAACGCTATGCCATGCGCTCTAAGCTGAATCAGGCCGCCGTTGAGTTGCTAGGAGGAAAAGTTCAGCCGGTGACAACCTAGGACCTGCCGCGGGCGCGGACCTCTTCGGAAGTGAGACCGTACAGAGGCGGGGCGGGCACGCCGAGAATCCCGAGGTAAATATAGAGTTGTCCGCGATGGTGGATTTCGTGCTCGACCATGGAGCGCATCCACTTCCACCGGGCGATTTCCACTCCACCGACGTTCGCGCATTTTTCCTGCAAGCTGGCGTCGCTCAGTTTCGAGAAAATCTCCATCGATTCTGTGTGCAGGCGTTCCATGAGAGAAAGAATCGCGTCGAGGCTGGCGGCGAGCTCCTTGCCGTGAGTTGTGTAGCGGCTGGGGCTTCCTTGAATGTTTTCGGCAAAGAGGTAGCGTTCCGCGACAGCGATGTGACGCAACAGGTCGCCGAGCGTGAATTTTCCCGGCGAATAGCTCCAGTCAATTTTGTCCGGAGGCACGCAGCGGGCCACGCGCATGGTGCGCTCTCGGACATTCCCGAAATATTGCAGAAAGGGTTGAACCGCGCGGATTTCCATGGAAGGCCCCCCATCAGGACAAAAGCAAATTTAGCAGGTTGGCCGGTGGAATTGGGCCCGTTTCAAAGAACCCGAAGGGCTCGCAAGAGGCGCCCGCCATGCGCTACAGGAAGGAGTGGAAGGTCAGATGGCGGAAGCGTGGAGGAGCCTGCGGGCACGGCCGGCGGTCAGAGTTGCGCCAGAGTATATGAGCGCAAGCAGAAAGAAACCGATGGCGATGCTGAATCGTTCGGCGATCCAGCCCAGAGAAAACGTGATGGTCAACTGCAGGACCGTGGCGAAAATGGCGAACGTCGATTGTGTGCGTCCCATGAACTGCTTTGGGACGATGGACATGAGCGAGGATTGCGCGACGATGCCGGCGAGTGCGCGGCAGAATCCGAAACTGCCTTGCAGAAGGCTCGCGCCCAGCAAGAACACTACGTAAGGCATGGCCACATGGCCGAGCGCCATGGCAGCCATGGCACCAACATACAGCGGCAGGCGGAAACGCTGTGGCAACTGGCTGGTGATAATGCCGCCGATGATCGCGCCGACCGCCCAGGACGCCTCAATGAAGCCCAATCCGCGCGCACCCGCATGCAAAATTTCGCTGACGAGCGCTACCAGAACCACGTTTGAGCTGACGATGCTGGCCATCAGCAGAGCGTGCGTGACGCCGAGAGCCATTACCACGGGCTGTTCGCGCAAGTACGCCCAGCCTTCTTTCATATCCGCGTAGATCGCCAGCGAAAGCCCCGCTTCCGCCACTTCCGGATTTTCGCCTGCTTCCAGGGCTTGGGCGGTGGCTTCCGCAGACTCCGAGAATTTGCGCGGATACTGGCGGTGCTTGAGCGGGGAAACATAGCCGCTTCGCAGCGAATAGAGACAATAGGCGGAAACGAAATAAGTGAGGCCGTCGATGCACAGGATTCCGGCGATGCCCGTGTTGTCGTACATGAATCCGACGAAGCTGCCGGCCAGCAGCATGCCGGTCTGCACGCCGACGAGAACGGTGGCGTTGGCGCCGGTGAACTGGCTCGGCGGAATCACTTCCTGCACGAGGGCATTGACGTTGGCCCAGTACATCGCCGAACCAGTGCCAGTGATCAGGGTCATCAGGTAGAGGTGCCAGAGGTGCAGATTGCCGCGCCATGCGATGTAGGAAATGGTCAGCACCGCAAAACCTCGCGCCAGATCGAGCAGCACGCCAAGGTAGCGGCGATCGTAGCGGTCGATGAGCACGCCGCCAAGAAAAGGAACAACCAGGCCGGGCAAAGTGACCACGATGACTTGCCAGCTCACTGCCACGGTGGAATGCGTGGCGGCCATAATGTACCAGCTCACGCCAATGAAGTTCATCCCGCTGCCGAACAGCGACACGAACATCGCTGTGAAGAAAAAGCGGAACGAGCGCTGCCCCAGGAGCAGCCGCCAGTCCACACGATGAGTGGTCGCGGTGGCCATGGAGCTTATTAGCTTACTATCGCAGGGCGCTTGAACGCCTGAACGGTTGCTAAAGTGGAACGCCTTCCAAGAACATTTCGTTGAGATCCTTCGTCGCTCCGCCTTCACGCCCCGCCTTAGTACGGCGGACCAGCGCTCCTCGGATAACTGCGACGATTTGCAGGTCGGTGTGAATTTAAGGTTCGAGGATAGTGCCAGAAGAGGAGTGGACACGCCAGCCGGTGCTGCAGAAAGCGACGTAGCGGGAAATATCCTGAGGGTCGTAGAAGACGAGGACGGATTTATCCGCTTTGTAGTTTCGGGTCCAATCCGTGCCGCGGCCCATCATGGGCTTGTGTCCGCCGACAGGAAACTCGTAAATGATCACCGTCTTCTTGAAGCTCCAGCTGCCGATTCTTTGTTGGGAAAGAACCTTGCCCCAGGAACTAGCTCCGGTTCGAAGAAGTTCCCACTCCCAGAAGGCTCGAAAAGTCGCCTTCAAGGCAATCGGCATGGCAATGACGAGCATTCCGGCGAAGAAGATCAGATTGAACGGACTGACTCGCGCACCGCTGCGAATTACAGGGAGACAACTCCATAGGAAGCCCCACAGAGCGACCAGAAGAGCCAGAGCAGCGAATTTGCCTTGCAGGCCGAGGGTGACCTTTCTTGGAGGCGCTTCAACCTTTTCGTTACGAGAAGGCAACGGCTCTTTAGGGATTGCCGTTGCCCCAAGAGGCGGGTTCTCGTCAGGAAAAAGGACGCTCATGACGCCGAGTATAAACCACCGGCGGAAATCTTGCGGCGACGCTCGCTGTTGCGACTATGATCTTGATGTGAGTGATCTGCTTCGAATCGGCCATTTGACGGTCCAACTGGCGACGGCCGCGGGCTGGGTGACGCCTGTAAACGATGTGTCCCTGCGGCTCGCGCCGGGAGAGACGCTGGGACTTGTGGGCGAATCAGGCAGCGGGAAGACGATGCTGTCGCTGGCGCTGATGGGGCTGCTTCCGCCAGGGGGGAAAGTGGGCGGAGAGATTTGGTTGGGCTCCGACGGGACGGCCAGGGGAAATCAGAAGAAAGAAGAACCTAACGCAGAGACGCAGAGAATCGCGGAGGCAGAGGAGAGGAACCTGGTTGGGTTGAGGGAAGAGGAGTGGCGCGGCGTGCGCGGGCGAGAGATCGCCATGATTTTTCAGGAGCCGATGACATCGTTGAATCCCGTGATGCGGATTGGGGCACAGATCGAGGAAGCGATCCTGGCGCACGAACCGAAGATTGGTGGTGACGCGCTGCAGCTGCGTTTGCTAACCGCGATGGAGCATGCAGCCCTGCCTGAACCGGAAACACGGGCTCAACAATTTCCGCATCAATTGTCGGGTGGGCTGCGGCAGAGGGCTATGATCGCGATGGCGTTAGCGCCAAAGCCAAGACTGTTGATCGCAGACGAACCGACCACGGCACTCGACGTGACCGTGCAGAAACAGATCCTCGAATTGCTCGACCGCTTACGCCGAGAATTGGAGCTGGCGCTTCTTCTTATTACGCATGATCTAGGTGTGGTCGCGAAGGTGGCGGATCGCGTCGCGGTGATGTATGCGGGGCGAATCGTGGAGGAAGGGCCGGTGCGGAAAGTGCTCACCTTCCCGCAACATCCGTATACCCAAGGGTTGCTGGCGGCATCGCCGACGCTGGAAAAGCGCGCACTGAAACCGATCCCGGGGAGCGTGCCACAGTTGACGGACTTGCCTGCCGGTTGCGCGTTTGCTCCACGCTGTTCCTTCCGGCGCGGCGAGTGCGACAAGGCAGTGCCGGAGTTCCGTCAACCGGAACCGGACCATGGCGCCCGGTGCGTGCTGATATGAGTCCTCTGCTTACTGTCAAGAATCTCAGGAAGAGCTATGTGCGCGGCGGGGGAGTGCTTGCAAACGAGGGCAAAAGCCAGCGTTTCGTGGCGGTCGATGACGTCAGCTTTGAAGTTGCACAGGGGGAGACGTTCGCGATCGTTGGAGAGAGCGGCTGCGGGAAAACTACCCTGGCGAGGATGATCCTGCGGCTCATTGAGCCAGACCAGGGCGCCGTTCTTTTTGGAGGGAGCGACCTGCTGAAGTTGAGTGGAGCCGAGTTACGGGCGCAGCGGCGGCAGATGCAGATGATCTTTCAGGATCCGTTCGCGTCGCTCGATCCGCGCATGCGGGTGGGAGAAATCGTCGCCGAGCCGCTTACAATCCACGAGGCGCGGCTTTCGAAAGCTGACCGAATGGCGCGCGGAGCGGAAATGCTGCGACGCGTCGGCCTGGACGAAGGAGCGCTTCGGCGGTATCCGCACGAGTTTTCCGGTGGCCAACGGCAGCGCATCGGCATCGCCCGGGCGCTAATCCTCCGGCCGAAGCTGGTGGTAGCGGACGAGCCGGTTTCCGCATTGGATGTTTCTGTTGGGGCGCAGGTACTGCTCCTGTTGAAGGAACTGCAGCGGGAATTCCAACTGACTTACCTTTTCATCTCGCACAGCCTGCCAGTAGTAACACAGCTGGCCAGCCACATCGCGGTGATGCGCGGCGGGAAACTCATTGAAACTGGCCCGGTGGAACGGGTCTTGCGGCAGCCTTCCCACGCCTACACCCGGGACTTGTTGGCGGCGGTGCCAGAGATACCGCAGGCCAGCCAGGTATGATATTTTCCCCACGGGTCCCGCGTAGTATCCCCTAGAATAATGTCCCTGCAATCCTGTGGTGAAGGAGTCCTCGATGGCCACCGAACCAATGCCAACCCCTATGCCCGCGGAGGAGCCGAAAGCGGCGATCTCGCCGGTAGGAAGAATTTTTGGCGTGCTTTTTTCGCCAAAGCCTACGTTTGAAGACATCGTCCGGAAGCCAAGTTGGCTGCTTCCGGTCATCGTGCTGGTCATTCTGAGTGCGATTGTCGCTTTCGGAATCAACCAGAAAATGAATTGGCGGGACTACATGAGCCAGCAAATAGAGAAGAGCCCGGCAGCGGCGCAGCTCTCCGCTGAACAGAAAGAGCAAAGAATTGAAGCGGGAGCGAAATTTGCCCCGTACAGCGCGTATATCTTCGGTATTCCAGCGCCGGTAATCGGCCTCTTTGTCGTCACACTCATCCTGTGGGGCGCTTACAATCTGCTTGCAGGGGCCAATGTGAATTTCAGCACCGCCCTGGGGATTGTCTCGCATGCCTTCGTGCCGGCTCTCGTCGCCAATCTCATTTTTCTGCTAGTGCTTTTCTTGAAGCCGTATGGAACGCTCGACCTGGATAACCCGGTGGCCACGAACATAGCCGCCTTTTTTCCCGAAGACTCTGCGAAATGGCTCATGGCGGCGGGAAAGAACATCGATATCTTTGTCATCTGGATGACCGCGCTGATCGCCGTCGGTTTTGCCGCTGCCAATCCCAAGAAATTGAAGGGCGGAAAGTCGTACACGATCGCGTTCGGATTGTTGGCTGTTTGGATCGTCTTCCGCGTTGGAATTGCGTTCGCTTTCTCCTGATACACTGAAGGAGTGAGTTTTTCTTTTGAAGTTCTGCAAAACGACCCGACTGGCGCACGGCGCGGGCGGCTGACAACACCGCACGGAGTGATTGAAACCCCGGTATTCATGCCGGTGGGAACCGCCGCCACAGTGAAGGGCCTGACGCAGGACGCGCTGGAAGAGCTCGGCGCGAGCATCATTCTCGCCAACACTTATCATTTATACCTGCGACCGGGGCACGAACTGATTCGAAAGCTCGGCGGCCTTCATGCGTTCATGGCGTGGAAGAACGCGGTCCTGACGGACTCCGGCGGCTACCAGGTCTTCAGCCTGTCCGAACTCCGTAAAATCACGGACGAGGGCGTGCGATTCCGGTCGCACCTGGACGGCTCCGAACACCTGCTTACGCCGGAAAAAGCGGCGGAGATTCAGCTTGCCCTGGGTTCGGACATCGCCATGGTGCTCGACGAGTGCATCGAAACGCCCGCCCCACGCGACGTGGCGCAAGCCGCGCTGAAGCGAACCACCGAATGGGCGCGGAGAGCGCGACGCTATTTCCTGGGTTGCGCTGAGCGCAATGGAACTCCTCCACAGTGGCAATTCGGAATCGTGCAGGGAGCCACCTTCGCGGATCTACGGCGAGAGAGTGCCTGTCAACTGCTGGAACTGGATTTTCCGGGATACGCGGTGGGAGGCCTGGCGGTCGGCGAGCCGCATGAAGTGACCTGCGAAATGGCCGAGGTCGTCACCGAATTACTTCCCAAAGAACGGCCGCGCTACTTGATGGGGGTGGGCCGGCCGGAGCAGATTGCCGATTACGTGGCGCGGGGCATTGACATGATGGACTGCGTGCTGCCGACGCGCGCGGCGCGGCATGCGTGCCTCTACACTAGCGAAGGACGTGTGCTCATCAAGAACGCGCGGTATATAGAAGACCAGCGGCCGATCGATCCAAACTGTTCCTGCAGCGTGTGCCGGCGGTACACGCGTGCGTATCTTCGGCATCTGTTCGCCGCGGGGGAGATCACCGCAGCGATCCTGGCGACCCACCACAATGTGCGGTTTTACCTTGACATAATGGGCCAAATTCGAGAGGCTATCACTTTTGGACACCTAGAGAATTTCGCGTCAGAACTGCGCGCCCGCTATGCGGCGGGACCAGCTTGAGGCGAATAAGCCGGGCGAGCGAAGCAGGATAGCGCCGCCGTGGCAACCCGCGTTAGGTCGACTCTCACGGCGAGAATCGGGCGGGCAGGGCAAGCGGGAAATTCCCGCTCGCGGCGAGTGTTGCTCCCGTCACTGAAACCTAGGGGCTTTTGGCCCAAGATTTAGGATGACGGGGAGTTGCGAAAGGGTACGGTAGGAACCAAGCTCATGAATTCTGCAGCGTTTCTGATGTGGCAAGCGGGGGGTATCGGTGGATTAGGCGGGTTTCTGCTTCCCCTGCTGTTGATGTTCGGCATCATGTATTTCCTGGTGATTATGCCGCAACAGAGGCAGCGCAAGAAAATGCAGGAGATGCTCGGCGCCATCAAAAATGGCGATAAGGTCATCACTACCTCGGGCATCTACGGCACGATCAATGGAATCGACGGCGATACCTATATTTTGAAGATCGCCGATAACGTAAAAATTCGCATCGCGCGAGCAGCGATAGGCCAAGTGGAGACGACCGAAGATGCCAAGTAACTCCACGCCGGCCTCTATGCGGCTGCGCCCAATCTTCTAACCATGAATCCCAACTTGAAGTGGAAAGTCATTTTCATCCTCGCAGTAGTTGTTCTTTGCGTGTATTCCATCTTCGGAATGCCCTCTTTCCCTACATCCCTCGTGCAGATCAAGGATAATTTCGCGCGCCAGATCAAGCTCGGGCTGGACCTGCAGGGCGGAACACACCTGATTTTGCAGGTGCAGGTGCAAGAGGCGGTGGCGCAGGAGACGGATCAGGCCATCGATCGGCTGACGACGGCCATGCGCCAGAAAAACATTCGTTACGAAGAAGTGCGCCGCGTGGATGACGAGCATTTCATCGTTCGCAACGTTCCTCCCGACCAGTTCACGCAGTTCCGCGACCTGCTGCACGACCAGTTTGAAAACACCTGGATTGTAGGCAGCGCGCCGGGAGAGGCGAACTCGACGCTTCTGACCCTACGGCCGACGACGAAGGCTGCGATTGAGGAAACGACCATGTCGCAGACGCTCGAGACCCTCGAGCGCCGCATCAATGCTCTCGGCCTCACCGAGCCGACGATTCAGCCACATGGCCGGGTGGGACAGGACAACGAGATTCTTGTGCAGCTCCCGGGCGAAGGCGACCCAGCCGCGGCCAAGCGCGTCATTCAGGCGGGCGGCCAATTGGAACTGAAGCTCGTCGAAGATCCGCAGACGTATCCCTCCGAAGCAGGGGCGCTGGCGGCCAAGGGCGGTGTGCTGCCCGCCGGCACGGAACTTGTGCAAGGCAGCAGCGATGCGCGCACGGCACCGGGGCAGACTAACCCGGACGTGTGGTATGTACTGAGCCGAACGCCTGCGGTCACCGGGCGCGACCTGCGCAGCGCGACCGAAAGCCGCAACACGGAAATGCCCGGTCAGTGGCAAATCAATTTCGTGCTTTCCAGCGACGCGGGGCGCAACTTCAGCCGCTTCACCGGGGCGAACATCGGCCGGCAGATGGCCATCGTTCTCGATCACAAGGTTTATTCGGCGCCGACGATCCAGGGGCAAATCAGCGACCAGGGCCGGATCGACGGTAACTTCAGCCAGGAAAGCGCCCACGAGCTGGCACAGATTCTGCGCGCTGGTGCCTTGCCCGCGTCGATCAAGTATCTGGAAGAGCGCACGGTCGGACCTTCCCTGGGAGCTGACTCGATTCGGCATGGCGTGCAGGCTTCGATCCTCAGCTTGCTCGTCGTCATGGCATTCATGGTGGTTTACTACCGCATGTCCGGTGTAAACGCCGTACTAGCTTTGATACTGAACTTGATCATTTTGCTGGCGGCAATGGCGATGTTTGGCGCCGTTCTTACCTTGCCCGGCATTGCTGGCGTCATCTTGACGATCGGTATGGGTGTGGACTCCAACGTTCTGGTGTTCGAACGAATCCGCGAAGAAATCCGGAATGGCAAGTCGGCTTCCGCCGCGGTGGACGCCGGATTCGATAAGGCGTTTCTGACCATCATCGACACGCACGTCACAACAGTGGTTTCAGCCGTATTCTTGTTCATTTTTGGGACAGGGCCGATTCGCGGATTCGCCATTACCCTGACCATCGGTTTGATTGCCAACGTGTTTACGGCGATTTACGTGTCCAAGACGATCTTTCAGTACCACCTGGCAAAGATGGACCGTCAGGCGGAACTGAGCATCTAGGCGTTCCGGGGTACCGGGACTTCTGGTGCTTTTGGGTTCTGGGTTAGGTGGCTCCTCTGGGGTAGGTTGAAACACTTCGGCCTGTAGGAAGCGCAAGCCTCGGGATGCCAATGCAGGGGTAGATAGACACCAACTCCGGGAACAAAGAAGAACACCCTGGAGTCTAAAGAAGGGAAGCGCATAACGGCATGATTGAGCTTTTCAAACAGCCCAATATCGATTGGATGGGCAAGGCCAAGTATTTCTTTGCTTTAAGCGGTCTCCTGCTGGTCATTGGGTGGGCCGCGATCTTCTTCCGGGGCGGCATCAAGTACGGCATCGACTTTCGAGGCGGCACAAACGTCGATGTGATCTTCTCTCAACCTCCCGACATTGATAAGTTGCGCTCCGGGCTTCAGGCACAGGGCCTAAGTAACACCGAGATCCAGGGAATCAGTTCCAGCGCCCTTAGTACCTCCCACTCCAACGAAGTGCTGATCTTTGTCGAACAAACCGGTCAAAGTGATGAGGCCGTCGGCGAGAGCAGAGCCAAGGTCATTAATGCGCTAAACGCCACTTATGGCGTCTCCGGTTCTTCCAAGCCGGATTTCAATGCCGTCACTCCGGCGGCTCTGGCAAACTTCCTCTCGCAGAAGGATCCCCTCGGACTGTCCATTGGAGCTGGAGATAAGTACCAGACGCTGGCGAAAAATCTCTTGGCCTACCGCGACAAAGACAAGAGCGGCGTGGTCAGTAATCTCGCCGAGCTCTCACAAGTTTCGGGTGCGACCCCGGCGGTTGTTGCGGCGATTCAGGAGAGCTACTCGCTTGCGCCGTTCGCCATTCGCAACGTGGAAATCGTTGGACCCAAGGTAGGTGCCGAACTTCGCAATCAGGCCATTCGAGTAACCCTCTATGCTTTGGCGGGCATGCTGGTATATATTGCCTTCCGGTTCTACGGCGGACAAATCGGTGGTTCGACGGGCTGGGCGGGTAAAGGCGGCTTTGTCCTCCGCTTCATTGATCGCATCATCTTTGGAGTTGCGGCGGTCCTCGCAGTATTTCACGATGTGTTAATCACCCTGGGGCTCTTTAAAATTTTCGGATTCGAAATTTCGCTGACGGTCATAGCCGCACTGTTGACCCTGGTTGGTTATTCGATGAACGACACGATCGTCATCTTTGACCGTATCCGGGAAAACAACCGGCTTTTGCGGAAGGAAGCTTTCGCGGACGTAGTGAACAAGTCGATCAACCAGACGCTTTCGCGAACGATTCTAACCAGCGGATTGACTTTCCTCACCGTGCTCGTCCTGTTCCTGATGGGCGGCCAGGTGCTCCGGGCATTTAGCTTTGCCCTGGTGGTGGGGATTGTGGTAGGAACGTACTCAAGTTTTGGGATAGCAGCACCGCTGGTCGTCGCTTGGAATCGGTGGCGAGGGCTCAGCACCGCGGCAGGCACCGGAACCGCAGCCGGCAACAAGACCCGAGGGACGGCGGCGCAGCGCGCCTAAACCAGCGGGTAGGAGGTGTGGTGACCTATGTTTGAAGAGATGGTTGTTTCCACGACGATGAAGAAGACAAACAAGCCATGGACGATTGCCCTGTCCATGATTTTTCAAGTCCTCTTCCTCACAGTTCTCATTCTTATTCCTCTGATTTACACGGAAGCGCTACCAAAGACGCTCATGTCTTCGATCCTGTTAGCGCCTCCACCGCCGCCCCCGCCCCCGCCGCCTCCGGCGCCTGCGCAGGTCGTGCACATCAAGCCGGTAGCGCATTTGATGGAAGCGGGCAAACTGGTGGCGCCGAAGGTTATTCCGAAGGACGTCAAGATTATTAAGGAAGAAGAACAGCCGCCTGACATGGGGATGGCCGGAGTCGCCGGTGGTGTTCCCGGTGGCGTGGCCGGTGGTTCGATGGGCGGCGTAATTGGCGGCGTGATTGGTGGCGCGGGCACAGCAGCTCCGCCTCCACCAAAGCCGACTGTATCGCGCGTCCGCGTTGGTGGCGCGGTGCAGAACGCCAAGCTGGTCAACCGCGTTCAGCCGGTGTACCCGCCGCTCGCGCGGCAGACGCGCATCAGCGGCACGGTCCGGCTCCACGCCATCATCGGCAAGGACGGCACGGTCCAGCAGTTGCAGGTTGAGTCCGGCCATCCGTTGCTGGTTCAATCCGCGCTCGACGCGGTGAAGCAGTGGCGCTATCAGCCCACATTGCTGAACGGCGAACCGGTCGATGTCGACACCGAAATCGACGTGATTTTCTCTCTCGCACAGTAACGGTAGCAAACGGGGCGGCGAGGGAGCCGTGGGAGTCCTGCGCCGTTCTGAGTATCTGGTAGAAAACACAATCTTGTTGGTTCCTGCCCGCGGGGGCCACTAGGAAATAAGGAGCAAACGAATGCTAGCAACTTTGTACGTCTATGCGGCATGGCTTCAAGAAGCCGGCGGTACCTCATGGGACCTGCGTTCCATGTGGGGCAACATGGGTCTTCTCGCGAAGATCGTGGTGGTGATTCTCTTCATTCTTTCGGTGTATTCGTTCGGCGTCATGATCGACCGTTTCCTGATGTACAACAACGCGCGGAAGCAGTCCCGGTTGTTCGTGCAGCAGGTTGCGGGCGCACTCAAGGATGGCAAGCTTGATGAAGCGATTGCCATAGCCGAGCGCAACAAGAAGAGCCACATCGCCAAGGTGGTGGCGACGGGCTTGTCTGAATTCCAGTCCGCCTCGCAGCAGGTATCAGACGCGGAAGTGATCGAGGCCGCCAAGCGCGGTCTGGAGCGCTCCGTTGCCATCGTGCACGCGGAAATGAAGCGCGGTCTTTCAGCGCTGGCCACGATAGGCTCGACGGCTCCGTTCGTCGGACTGTTCGGGACGGTGGTCGGCATTTTGAACGCGTTCAAGGGCATCGAATCTCAGAAGGCTACCGGTCTGTCGGCGGTCGCTGGCGGTATCGCGGAAGCGCTTGTCACCACGGCGTTCGGCTTGCTCGTCGCGGTGCCTGCAGTGTGGGCCTACAACTACTTCACCAACCGCGTCGAGGCCTTCGACGTCGAGATGGACAACTCTTCGATGGAGTTGATCAACTACTTCATCCTGCGGCGTGGCGCGAAGAAGTAAGCTGAAGGAAGGTTAATCATGGCCTATAAGCCAGTAGCCGGGGCACAAATGGCGGCGCCAAACGTCATTCCGATGGCGGACATCATGCTCGTGTTGCTGATCATCTTTATGGTGGTCACGCCCATGTTGCAGAAGACCCATCAGGTAGACTTAGCGTCGGTCAGCGACCCTCGGGAAATGAAGGATGCCGATAAGGACGATGCGATTGTCGTGGCAATTACGCGCGATGGAAGCATCTACCTCGGCAACACCAAGACAAAGAAGGAAGACATCACCGGGCAGATCAAGGACCAGCTCTCCAACAAGCTGGACAAGACCGTCTACGTGAAGAGCGACGCGCGCGCCAAGTATGGTGACGTGGTCGCGGTCGTCGACGAGATTCGTTCAGCTGGGGTAGACTCCCTGGGCCTGTTGACGGAAAAAGCCAAAGCGTTGGGTGGCCCCGCCACTAAGCCGACAGGGACTGGAGACTGAGGTAGGGAAGGTAAGTAGTGCCGTAGTCGTCATTCGTTTGCTGAGTTGATGGACCGCGCCGGATCCCACCCGGCGCGGCCACTCCTCCAGAGACAGGACGCCACGGTTCCATAGGAGATTCGCAATGGGAATGGATGTTGGAAGCAGCTCAGGGGCACTGTCCACCCCGAATGTCGTGCCGTTGATCGATATTCTGCTGGTGCTGATTATCATCTTCATGGTCATCACCCCGCTCACGCCCAAAGGTCTGGATGCGCTTGTGCCACAGCCTTCACCGAACCAGCAGCAGAACCAGGAACTGGAAAACAAGACGGTCGTGGTTCAGGTGCTGATGGGCGGCAAGCTCAAGATCAATAACGAGGACACCAATTGGGAAGGTCTTGAGCCGCGCATGGAAGCGATCTTTAAAGATCGCGCGGAAAAGGTGGCGTTCGTTAAGGGTGACAATGACGTTCAATTCATGGACGTCGCCAGGGCTATCGATCTGATGAAAGAGGCCGGGATTGATCGCGTCGGCCTGATCACCGCCAAGCTCGAGGCCGGGCAGTAGAATTTTCCCGCGGCAGTTTTCGCAGGTTGTGAGAGTCCTCCTCGCCGGGTGTGATTGCCCGAATCGAGGTGACTCATGGCTTTTGGTTTTTGTAGTGGCAGAAGCGGTGTACTATCGGATGTGAATGTTGTTCCGCTGATCGATATCCTGCTGGTGCTGTTGGTCATCTTCATGGTCATTCCGCACCGGCAGATGGGACTCACGGCGAACTTGCCGCAAGAAGCAAGCGAACCGTTCCCCATAGACCATCCGGAAACCATCGTGGTCCAGGTCGGAGCGGATGGATCGATTCGGCTGAATGGGTCAGTTGTACAGCACGATGAATTGCGCGGTCGTCTCGGACAACTCTTCGCTCTGCGTGCTCATCGCGTTGCTTATCTTCAGGGTGACCGTTCTCTCGAGTTTCAAGTGGTTGCCGAAGTTCTCGACCTCATGCATGGTGCGGGCGCTTCCCCGGTAGGCTTGCTGAGTTCGGAACTGGAAAAAAACCGCTGAACGTGATGGAATGGCCCTAGTGGGCGCAAGTGAAACCACGCGTCGGCCTTCGATGCATCGGGGCGGCGCGACTCAGGGATGGAAGCTTCCATGACTCAAGTAATCGTTGGACGGGGGACGTCCTCGCGCATCTCCCACATTGCCTGCCAGATGTTTGGACTGGCGGTGCTGTTTGCACTCGTCGCCGGCGTTTCCGGATGCAACAAGCTCCGTGCCCGCGACCTTCTCAACAAAGGTGTTGCCGCTTTCAAGAACGCTCAATTTGACACCGCGGTCGAAGACTTCAAACAAGCGAAGGAACTCGACCCGGATCTGATCAATGCACGGTTGTACCTCGCCACTGCGTATGCCAGCCAGTACATTCCGGGCGCTCCCTCGGACGAAAACATGCGCCATGGCCAGGAAGCCATTAATGAGTACAAGGAAGTGCTCGACAAGGATGCGAACAACCTCAGCGCCATCGACGGCCTGGCGTCCATCCTTTACCAGATGGCGGGCCAGCCTTTCGACGAAAAGAGGTTTTTGGAATCCAAGACCTACCATGAAAAGCACATTGCTTTAAAGCCGCAGGATCCCCAGCCGTATTATTCGATTGGCGTGATTGAATGGGCGCTAGCCTACCGCGGCAATACGGAAATGCGCGCCGATTACAACAAGGCGCACATTAACAAGCAAGTGAAAGACACGGAGCCGCTTCCCGCGGACGTGCGCAAAGCCTATACCGACAAGTATCAAGCCATGGTGGATGACGGAATCACCAGCCTGAAAAAGGCGATTGAGCTAAAGCCGGATTACGATGACGCGATGACGTATCTGAACCTGCTCTACCGCCGCAAAGCCGACATGGTGGAATCGACGGCTGAGCGCGACAACTATACAAAGATGGCGGATGATCTGCTCGACAAAGTGAAAGAGATTAAGCAGAAGCGGGCGGAGCAACCGACGCCTGCCTCTTGAGGCGTTTCCTCGCATCCATTCCTGAAAGGCCCCGGTTCTGTTGCCGGGGCCTTTGTCTTTTTGTAGACGGATTGCTAGTCGGCTGCAAAGAGAAGCCGCGTATGGCCGCCACTCATCCTTGCCAGGATGGAGCACAGTTCGAGGTGCGGCCCTTCCTCGACGGCCTCTCGGAGGCGTAAACTAAGCTATGGGATCGCGGGCTAATCTGCCGCTGAACTTCAATCGCGACCGCACGGAGCGCCAGCTCAACACGCGGCTCGAAGAACTCCTCGGAAAACTGCGCACGAATCGTCCGTCAGAGGACCCCTGGCTGGTTCGTCGGGCGTACGACATCGCCGCAGAGCGTCACCGGGACCAGTTCCGTAACTCCGGCGAGCCTTACATCACGCATCTCCTCGAAGTCGCGCACATCCTTGCCGACATGAAGATGGACGCCACGACGCTGGCCGCGGCCTTGCTGCACGATGCGATCGAGGACACGGAATACCCTGTTTCGCGGCTGGAAGAACGATTTGGCGGGGAAGTGGCGCACCTTGTCGAGGGTGTCACCAAAATCGGCCGGCTAAACATGATGGCGCCGGAAGCGCGGCAGGCGGAGAACGTCCGCAAGATGCTTCTGGCGATGGTCAACGACGTGCGTGTCGTGTTGGTGAAGCTTGCCGATCGCCTGCACAACATGAGGACGCTGGAGTTCCTCGCCCCTGTCAAACAGCATCGCATCGCCCGGGAAACGATGGACATTTACGCTCCCATCGCACACCGGCTGGGGATGGCGCTCATCAAAGGCGAACTTGAGGACCTTTCCTTCCGTTATCTGGAACCGGATGCGTATCTGTCTTTGCAGAAAGAAGTAACGGATAAGGCTCCCATCCATAAGCGATTCCTCGAAGAAGTGCAGAATGCCATTCGCACCAGGCTGGTGGAAAACAGCATTCCGGCGGAACTGGAAGCCCGCGTGAAGGGGCTATACTCGCTGCATCGAAAAATCCTCCGCCAGGAGCGCAGCCTGGAGCAGATTTACGATTTGCTGGCGGTACGGGTCATCACGGATACGGAGCGCAATTGTTACGCCGCATTGGGTGTGGTCCACCACATCTGGCGTCCTGTGCCGGGCCGGTTCAAAGACTATATCGCCATGCCGCGGCCAAATCTCTACCAGTCTCTGCACACAACAGTGATACACGGTGGCCAGCCTTTCGAAATCCAGATTCGCACGCAGGAGATGCACCGTATCGCGGAGGAAGGCGTTGCCGCCCATTGGAAGTACAAGGACGGCCGGCCGGTTTCGAGCGATGACGATCAACGCATCGCGTGGATGCGTCAATTGATCGATTGGTCTCGCGAACTGCAGGAGCCGGGCGAATTCCTTTCCACGTTGAAGGTCGATCTTGCGCCGGTAGAGGTGTATGCGTTCACGCCGAAGGGGCGCGTGCTGGAATTACCGCGAGGGGCAACTCCGGTGGACTTCGCTTATTCGGTGCACACGGAAGTAGGGCACCAGTGTGTGGGCGCGAAGGTGAACGGGCAGATGGTGACGTTGCGGCACGAGATCGTGTCTGGCGACGTGGTGGAAATCCTGACGCAAAAGGGCCATAAGCCAAGCAGGGATTGGCTCAGCTTCGTCAAATCCTCTCACGCGAAGAGCAAGATCCGGCATTTCATCAACACGCAGGAGCGTGAAGAAGCAACGGAAATGGGCCGACGGTTGTTGGAGAACGAATCCCGGAACTTCCCGAAAGGCTTGAAGAAGATTCCAGACGAAGATCTGCAGAAGCTCAGCGAAGAGTATGGACTCTCCCGCCCGGAAGATCTTTTTGCAGCGGTGGGCTTCGGAAAATTCTCTGCACGGCAGGTGCTGGCGCGCTATTTCGGCGAGCCGAGCAAAGAGGTGGAGAAGACCGAGGAAGACGCCAAGCCCACGCTGGTCAAGACGGTCAAACGGATGCTGGGCCTGGGCGAAGCACCCCTGATCGTAAAGGGCCAGGACGATTTGCTGGTGTTCCGCGCAAAATGCTGCAATCCCATTCCTGGTGACGATATTGTCGGTTATGTGACGCGCGGGCGCGGTGTTGCCGTTCACACGCGCGCGTGCCCGAACGTGCAGAACCTGCTTTACCAGACAGAGCGGCGCATCGCTGTGGAGTGGGGTGGCACCAACGTCGCCACGTTCCCCGTGGAGCTGCTTATTCGGGCAAAAGACCGGCCGGGTTTGCTGGCGGACATTACGGCTGTCATCAGCGGCGCCGGCTCGAACATTCGCACGCTGGAGAGCCGTCCAGACAAGCAGAACGCTCGCGTAGAAGCCAGCCTGGAGATCACGGACAAGCGTCAGCTCGAGTCCATCCTTAACAATATTCGCCGCGTCAACGGCGTCTACGGCGTCGAACGCACCTTCCAGGTTTAACCCCACCGAGCGTCAGGATCCCCCCTGTTTTGTATCCCTCGAAGGCTGGCGTGAATCTAAGCCCTAGACTCCTCGAGAGGGATTCCATGGAGAATATCTTGCCGGCCGGCACGCCTGCACCGGACTTTAGCCTGCACGTTACGCCCGACCAAAAGCTCTCCCTGAAGGAACTGCGTGGCAAACCCGTTATTCTGGCCTTTTATCCCGCGGATTGGAGTCCGGTCTGCGGCGATCAGATGGCGCTCTACAACGAGGTTCTGCAGGAGTTCCATAAATTTCACGCTGAGCTCCTCGGAATCTCTGTGGATGGGCCCTGGTGCCATGAGGCTTTTGCAAAGGACCACCACCTGCATTTTCCTTTGTTGGCGGATTTTGAGCCGAAAGGCGGCGTGGCGAAGGCCTATGGGGCATATCGCCCGGAGGACGGCTTTTGCGAACGCGCCTTGTTCGTGATCGATAAGAACGGCGTAATCGTATGGAGCTACCTCTCGCCTGTGGCGGTCAACCCCGGGGCGGACGGGATCCTGGAAGCCCTGGAAAACCTGCCCAAAGAGAAGGCGATGGGAGAATAGCGATGAGCCTCAGAGTTCCTGTTGGGGAACAGGACCACGTCCAAGGGAACGCGGACGCAAAATACACGCTGGTGGAATACGGCGATTATCAATGTCCGCACTGCGCCCACGCGCATCCCATCGTCAAGCGTGTCCAGAAGCATTTTGGAAAGAAGCTCCGATATGTCTTCCGTAACTTTCCTCTTGCTCAAATCCATCCCGAAGCGGAACCAGCTGCCGAATCCGCGGAATACGCCGGGGCAAAGGGGAAATTCTGGGAGATGCACGACGCTCTATTCGAGAATCAGGAACAGTTGGGAGAAGCGTTGTATAGGGATCTGGCGCAAGAATTGGAACTCTCGCCCAAGGAACTGCTTGCTGCTGTAGAGGGCCAGGGGTTTTTCGACCGCGTAAAGAGCGATTTTGACGGCGGCGTACGCAGCGGCGTCAACGGCACGCCAACTTTCTTTATCAATGGCAAGCGTCACGACGGATCGTTTGAATACAACGAGCTGGTTGCGGCTATTGAAGCTGCGCTCTGACCAAAACAGTTGACTGGGTTGCCGGGCCTGTCCTTTCGTCCAGTGTGCGCGGAGGCACATGAACTTCCGCGCGAACTTGCGCCTTTTAGAATAGAAGCATGAGGAAAGCGTTCCTGATTCTTGGTGTGTGTGGTCTTGTGCTGACGGGCTGCCAAAAGCATGCCCGCACGGATTATACCGCGCTGGATCAATCCGGGATGTGGTCGTCGAGTCTTGACGAATTGAAGACGCTGAAGCCCAGCGACTTGGAAATCGCTCAGCTCACTAAGTTGAAGCACGCCGGTGCTTCCGATGATCTTTGCCTGGCTCTCGTGAAGGCGGCGCACACGCACCACCACGAACTTTCCAGCGCAGATTCCGCCATGGATCTTTCGCGAGCGGGGTACACGGACGCGCAAATTCTGGAAATGGCGCAGTCGGACCAGATCGATATCCTCAGCGGCGAAGCGGTAACGCTGAAACTGATCGGTCTCACGAACCCTACTGTCCAGTACGTCATTCACAGGCGCATCCAGGGCTTGCCAACGCTGACCAGCGAGCAGATCGGCCGGCTGAAGAACACCGGCATGTCCGAAAAGCAAGTCCTCGACATTATCAACCAGGGACTCTCCGACCAGCAGGCGGAAACACTCATTGCACAGCGCGAAGCCGCGCGGGACCACGCGAACACTGGTTTCGTGCGCGTTCGTGGCCGCAAACACTAACAACCGTTAGAGCCGACAACAGTCGGGACCAAAGCCTGGTTGCTGCTGAAGCCGTGCCCCGAAGAAAATCGATAGTGCTCACCCTGGCGCTCCTTCCTCCCCTGCGGTCTGCTATTCTTTGTCCGGACTTTCAGGAGCTCCCATCATGAAAGATGTCATTCTGACCGCACGTGGTCCAAAACCGATAGGACCTTATTCGCAGGCTATTAAAGCGAACGGGCTTCTGTTCGTTTCCGGGCAGGTTGCGCTCGATCCGCAGTCCGGCGAGCTTGTAGGCTCGGACATCCGCCAACAAACGGAGCGCGCATTGGAAAACGTGAAAGCTATTCTGGAAGCGGCCGGAGCATCGCTCCACCATGTTGTGAAAACGACGGTGTTTCTAAAGGACATGAGCGAATTCGCCACCATGAACGAAGTGTACGCCCGTTACTTCACGGCCGCTCCCCCTGCGCGTTCTACGGTGCAGGCCGCGCGTCTGCCGAAGGACGCGTTGGTAGAAATCGAAGTGGTGGCTTCGCTCTAAGTGTTTTCCAGCACGATGAAAAGAAAACGACCACTGTGGTTCGTCGCAATGGCCGCAAGAGCTACAGTCTTTGATTTGGATTACGGGCGATCCGGGCTCTGCACCGCGTAGTAGATGGCAACTCCTGTTCCGGCCGCGATCAGCGCGGTGGCTACCAGGAGGAACCGGCTACGCCCGGCCTTCAACGGTCCACCGCCTCTGGTAGGACCTTGGTTCCCCGAACCGGCGCCGGCCGGCTCCTGTGCTGCTGCGACAGAGGGGTCCAGAAATACGTGGTACGAACTCCCTTCCGTGACAACTTGCGTCTCATCATCGACAGTGACCGTCAGTCCCCCACGGCGCGCCGTCACAACTAGTTCCTTTTCGTTCAGATACGTGACTTGAGCGATGGTTGGCGCGTCGGTCTGCGGACGAATGGCTGCTGTGGACGCGAAGAGAGTAAAAGCATGGGCATTTCCCGTCGAGAAGGCGACCGTTCCCAACAACAACTTCGCAGAGGGGGCTCCCTTATTGTCATTCACGACAGCTGCAGAGGAACTTATAAGAAGCAAGCGGGCCGCTCCGGCACGCACTTGCATGCTGCCCTGCAAATCGGTGCTTAGCCGGTCGCCACCGTAAACAGTTGTGCCGACATCCGCGATGGCCTGGCCAACATGAGCTCTTTCCGCCGTAATGACGGTGCCGAGCGGCGCAACGTTTGGCGTCGCCCCGCCATAGACCGGCATGGCTACAAGGCTAAAAACCAATGCCGCTGCACCAACCGCGCGCAGACGCTGCATGAAGTCCTCCGGGGCGGAACGGTAGAAGAATACTGCGGCGGACAGTTTGTCGTCAATCAGTAAACACAACGCCAAGAAAGTCTTCCTGCTCGTGCTTCGATTTTGTGCTGCTGGCGGAAGCGTCCCTTCGCTGTTAGAATCCATTCACGGTATGGCCGATTGGAAACAGATCACAGCGCGCATCCGCCGCGCACGCACGGGCAAGGATCCCGCTGGACAACTCACTAATCTCTTTTCGAAAACACGTGATGCCATGGTGGCGTTCGAACTGGCCAAGTACTTCGAGACCAGCGGCAATCCAGCCGATGCGGGAAGATGGTATTTGACAGCGGCAGAGCGCTTCCGTCGCGCGGATTGGAAAACGAAAGCGCAAGAGAGCGCAACCCGGCTTGGCGCGACGGAGCCTGCAGAGATTCCGGAGCCTCCTCCGCGGAGCAAACCGGCTGAGCCAACGCCTGTCGAGGCTCCCGCCGAAACCGTCGCCGCAGAGCACACGGAGGTGCCTTCCTCTGCTGAGGAACCTGTGATTGTTCCCACTCCGTCCGAGCGCCGCTCCGAGCGATCCCAGAGGGAGCACGACCGGCATCGTCGTGGGAAACGCGGAGGACGGGACCAGCATCCCTCTCGCCGCGGATCCCAACCTCGACCGGCGCGAACCCCCGTGGAAACAAGTTCTGCCTCATCTCGCGCGTCTTCCGAGGACCGCCCAACGCGTCCTGTTGAATCGACGGCTGTCGAGAGTGCTCCCGAGCCACCGACTGCGCCGAGCCTGCGTGGGCGTTCTGGTGATCCGGGGCTAGTCTCCCGGCTGACGCAGTTGGAGATGAATTTCCGAAGACTGTTGGCGTCAGCTCCGACGCCTCTGGAAGCTGCGGACAAAGCACCTGCTGGTCCCGGCGTTTGGGTGCTGACAGATTCTGACCTGACCACTTATTACTATGTGGAGCCTTGCGAAACGCTGCGCGTTGCGATCCCTAATTTGCTGCGGGGCGGTTCCAGCCGGAGGGGAGAATCGATCCGTCCCCGCCTGGCGGAGCATCTTGGCATTCCCGAGTCCCGTGTTTCAAAATATCTCGCGGAGCACTGCGTGGTCCGCTGGCTGCAAATGGACGAAGATGCGGCACATTTCGCACATTTCCTGATCGCCGTTCTACGGCCCGCATTGAATCAATAGAAACTGCTTATCCTGGAAGCGGGGGAGTGGTCGTAGCAGTAACCCCCTTTTCCTTCTTCAACTTAGGACCGTTAAGTGGCTCCTGGCGCCGTTTAACCCCTATTTTCGACCATTCGCCACATCCTTCTGGCCAGGATCCGCCAGCAGCTACAAACTGTAGGGGACCAATGGTTTAGAGAGCCGCCTCGCCGCGTGCTACTCTGAACAAGAGCCGTGGGGCTTTCCTGAAAGCGGGTCCTTTAGGATCGGGCTCGGTTTGGCGTTTGGGGTTTCCCGAAGTTTTAATTTGATGTTGCGAAAGTGAGGCAGCCGCAGTATGCCCAATTCTCTTTCTACGCAAGTTTTCCGGTCGTTCGACTGGCTCGTATGCAAGACGGCGGGAATTACCTTTGATACCATCCAGTATTTCAATAAGCGCAACCCTAATCCTTCTCCCACGCCGCAGTGGTCCGATAAGCCTCTGCTGAAGTCCTGGGAGAAGACTAAGCCGACGCTGGGCTTCCCGCGGCAGACGGACTCGCTCTGTCCCGCGTGTGTGCAGGAAGCGCGGAAGGCCATCATTGAGGGCAACAAGGATTGGCGCGACCTGATGCACGAGAAAGTCGGCGAGATCAAGGCGCAGATCGTTGAGCGCGACGGCCAGATCTGGATGGTCAAGGATTGCCCGCAGCACGGCCACTACGAAGACCTGATGGCCGTGGACTCCAAATTCCTGCGGTGGATTGAAAGCCAGTTCCCTGGCCGCGATATTCCCGCGCACAACGACGAAGGCCTGCACAAGCACGGTTCTTCGAACGTTCGCTATGGACGCGGCTCCGTGCTCACGGTGGACCTGACCAACCGCTGCAACATGATGTGCGATCCCTGCTTCATGGACGCCAACCAGGTGGGCTACGTTCATGAGCTGTCCTGGGACGAAATCGTCGAAATTCTCGATAACGCGGTGAAGATCAAGCCGCGCCGCCAGATGTCCGTGCAGTTCAGCGGCGGCGAGCCGACCATGAGCCCGTACTTCTTCGATGCCATCCGGTATGCCCGCGAGGTCGGATACAACTCAGTGCAGGCGGCGACGAACGGGATTGAGTTCGCCAAGAGCAAGGAGTTCTGCAAGAAGGCCTTTGAAGCTGGCTTGCGTTACGCGTACCTGCAGTTCGACGGCATCGGGAATGATGCGAACAGTCATCGCCAGATCGGCAACCTATTCGACGTGAAGCTGCGTGCGATCGAGAACATGCACGAAGCCGGCATCGAAATCGTGCTGGTCGTCACCATCGTGAATAACGTGAACAACGACCAGGTAGGGTCGATCGTGAAGTTCGCCATGGAGAATCCCAAGAAGATCTCCTTTATCAGCTTCCAGCCAGTGTCCTTCACCGGGCGCGACGAGGACATTACCCCGGAACGCCGTTTGCGCCAGCGCTACACGCTTTCGCACCTGGCAAAGGACGTCAGCCAGCAGGTCGGCAAGATCGAACCCACCCGGGACTGGTTCCCGATTTCGTTCATCAGCACGTTTGCCGGTTTCGCGGATATGGTGAAGGGCAATGAATCCCAGTGGGGTTCGCTCTCCTGCGGCTGCCACCCGAACTGTGGCGTAGGCACCGCGATTATGATTAACAAGGAGACCAAGGAATGGGCTCCGGTGCCCCGCTTCCTGGATGCGCAGCAATTGACCAAAGACGTCAACGCGATTACGGACGCCGCCCGCGGCAAGAACTTCTCCAACTTTATGATGGCGATGGCCCTTCTGAAGAACTACCACCCCTTCCGGGGCCCGAAGGGCTTGAAGCTGTTTGACCTGTTCAAGAAGTTCGACAAGACCTGGGCGTTGACGAAGAATGCTGCAATAAAATACGGCCGCTCTTCTCCGGAACGCACCTACGAAGACGCCATGAAACGCCGCACGCAGGATCCATGGAACTTCCTGTTTATCGCGGGAATGTGGTTCCAGGATCTGTTCAACTACGACTTCCGCCGCACCGAGATGTGCATCATTCCCTACGGCACGCAGCAGGGCGAAATTAGCTTCTGCGCGTACAACACCGGTATCGGGTGGCGCAACATCATCGAGAACATGCACAAAAACGCGACCGTGGCCGAGTGGTACAAGAACCACGGCAAGCATGAGATTTATGCCAAGGGCCGGAACGTCAGCCTCTCATCGTACGAGCACTCGCTCGTGATTGACGCGGAAGACGCAGCCCGCGTTCGCCACATTGAACACGATATTCCAGTGACTGCGGCCGAAGAGAACCGCATGCGCCGCCGGAAGGCGCTCGAAGAACAGGCCAAGGTTCGCGCGATCTATGAAGAGTTGGTGCTGAAGAAGCCCCAGCCGGCCGTCGTGCAGATCGGCAGCCTGACGGACATCGCCAAGGCGGTTCCGGCGAACTTCACCAATGCAGGGAAGCCGGTCACTATTGCGCCCGCTAATGGCAATGGCCATAACGGCTCGAAGGCCGCAGAGCAGGCAGCCGAAGCTGTCGCTGGCGACTAATCGCCTACCCAAATAGAACCTTTCAAGCGGCCCCGACTCAGTTCGGGGCCGTTTTTGTTTTTTCTGGGCTATGCTTACGCAGAGACAAGGACCTAATGATGAACAAATTGAAGGACCGGGTGGCACTGGTCACGGGCGCGAGCAGGGGAATTGGGAAAGCCATAGCCATTGCGTTAGCTGCGGCAGGAGCGGATGTGGCCGTCAATTATCGACGGGAAGAGGCAGCCGCTCACGAAGTATGCGCGGAGATCCGACGGCTGGGCTCGCGGTCTGTACCCGTGCAAGCGGATGTGTCCCTTGCCCCGGAGGTGGAGCGGTTGGTCACCACCGTGGAGAGGGACCTAGGCCCGGTCGACATTCTGATCAACAATACCGGCGTCTCCCAGATAAAGCCGTTTGCGGAGCTTGACGAGGCGGATTGGGACGAAATGCTGCGCGTGAATCTGAAATCCGCGTTCCTGGTGACGCAGCGGGTCTTGCCGGGGATGCGAACCCGGCGATGGGGAAGGATCATCAACTTATCCTCGGTCGCTGCGCAAACCGGGGGTGTGATCGGGCCGCATTATGCCGCCTCCAAGGCTGGACTGATCGGCTTGACCCACTCTTACGCTTCGCTGCTTGCGAAAGAGGGCATTACGGCGAATGCCATCGCTCCGGCCCTGATCCAGACGGACATGATCACGTCTAATCCCAATGCTTCGCCTGCGCGGATTCCCATGGGCATTTTTGGAAGCCCGGACGAGATCGGGAAGGCTGCAGTGCTGTTGGCAGAAAGCGACTATATTACGGGGCAGACCATCAGCGTAAATGGCGGCTGGTACATGACTTGACGTCTCCTGCGATATAATAACTGTTCGCGCCGAGACTGAGTTTTGGCGCTGCTTTGGAGACCTTTACCCATGCCGATTTATGAGTACGTCTGCGATAGCTGCAATGAGCGCTTTGAAAAGATCGTAATCAACAAGCAGCAGGAAATTACCTGCCCGAAGTGCTCCAGTAAGAAGGCCACGATTCAGCTTTCCGTCTTCGCCACGGCGGGCTCCGGGTCTTCCACCCCTTCCGGAGGCTTCTCAGGCGGTGGAGGCGGCTGCTGCGGCGGTGGATGCAGCTGCCACTAGTATTATTCTTTCCTCTTCCTGAAGCTGATCGAACATCTCCGTGCAACTCAAAACAAAAGCTGGGCTGGCACTCGTCACCTTGGGATTTGCCGTCTTCGGCGCTTGGCGTTGGTGGATGAAAACAAGGAACTTTATGCCGGTGGATGTCCCTGTATCCTTGGCGGCGGGCCAAAGTGTCGATTCTCGATTTAAACTCAATTTTGATGGCCTCTACGTTATTCAAATAGAAGCGGAAAATACGCTCCCCCTCGATACCCTCCACTGCCTCATGGGCGTGAACGTGGACGAAATCCGGTGCAAAGACACCCCTTCTGCCATAGCAGCGACATGGACTCTCTCCAGCAACGGTCACGAGATAAAGCGCGGGGATTCTCAGGAGCCACACAGCGCTCACTCGCTGACAGATGGCCTCGCGCGCGTGATCGGCGAATTCCAGGGCAAATCGGGCCAGGCCTACCAGTTGCAAGTTGCGTTTGCATCCGATGGAAGTAACTTGGCAGCGGCGCGTCCGCGGCTGAGAGTCGCCGTAGCCAGTATTGCTTTTACCGATCTGCAGTCCGCAAGTGTGCTGGTTTTTTCCATGATGTTCATCTGCGAACTGTTCGGGCTCATCCTGTTGGGCGTTGCATGCTATGGGAATCGCAGAAAAGTCCGCGTGTGATAGAAATCACAAAGCCGCGTGATTGACCTCACAGTCCGCCCCACTTCTCCATCGCAAACTGCGCCTGCACGTTACAGTTCACTTGCTCATTTTGCTTCACCTCCACTCCTTCCTGACGTGCAATGGAACAGAATGTTCGTGCGGACTGCTCTGGGCAATTCTTCCCAGTAGTTTGGCGCGGCATGGGAAAGGACTCAGCGATGTCAAACCTGCGAATGGAAGCGGAAGAAAGAATGGAAATCCTGGCATATCTCGAGGCGCTGCTGGGTTGTGTGAAATCCCTTCACGCGAGCGTTGGCGCAGTCATGGCCGATGTGGCGGAGATGCGCAACACTCTGTTTGATGACCCGGAAGAGCTTGCCATGTACAGAACCAACCTCAAGCGTGCCGTTGCTTCTGCCAAACCTATGGTGGAGGAAGCGATGCGGTCCTATGAGGATCTGATGGAGGAGATAACAGGCCCCCAGCAATACAAGAATTGATTTTGGGGGCTTGCGAACGGATATTTCCGCCTGCGGGGTTCACGTTCATCCCTCAACGTGAGCCCCGTTTCCTTTCAGGTGTACTTCAGCGGGAGTAGTTCCTCAGGTAATCCGGAACAGGCGGATCGTTTCGGCGCTTTTCATCAGGCACGGGTTGCTTCGCGACCATTTCCAATGGCAGGACACCGGCCCAAACCGGCAGCGTGTAATCAGGTTCGTCGTCCACAGGACCGCCGGCACGCACCTTGGCGCTTACCTCTTCGAGAGGCAGCGCAAGGACGGTGGTGGCTTTCAATTCCTGGTCGGTGGGCTGGCGTACATCATCCCAGCGGCCCTTCATCACATGTTCGGTGAAAATGCGCAGCGCCTCCATCTTTTCGTCCGGGCCTTCGACGAGGCGCGCGGTACCGAGAATCACGACAGAGCGGTAGTTCACGGAGTGATGGAAGACGGAACGCGCCAGCACCAAGCCGTCGACGTGGGTCACGGTCACGCAAACGGGCACCCCGGCGCTTAGCGTTTTCAACATTCGGCTGGCGGCACTGCCGTGGAGATACAGCATGTCGCCGCTGCGGCCGTAATTGGTCGGAATCACGTAGGGTTGACCTTCGACGGCGAAACCGACATGGCAGACAAAGCCAGTATCCAGGATTTTGTAAACAGTTTCCCGGTCATAGTGGCCGCGCTTGGGCAAGCGTTTGACCTGGGTGCGTTCGGTAGGCTGGAATTCGCTCATTTATTCATTTTAACGGGAAGAAGGGGAGGCGCGAGAGCCAACTTGGCTTCCAGAAGGGGGTTTGCGCTGCTGAGCGGCAAGCCATGGGAGCAGATCGGGCTCGGCGAAAGCTTTGTTCCAGACGTCGTGGTCGGCTTTGTGGTATTCGGTGTAGCGAACGCCGGCGTGGGCTTTTTTGAGTTGAGCCATCATCGTGCGCACTTGGCTGACAGGAACGGAGCGGTCGGCGTCGCCCTGAAATACCCAGAGGGGCACATCAGCGATCGCCGGGATGTTGGAAAACGTGTCGTAGGCAGACAAGATGATGGCAGCTGCCCAATGGCCTCGGTAATTTTGCAGAAGCGACCACACACCAAGACCACCCATGGATTGTCCCACGAGGTAAACGCGATCCGGATCAATGGAAAAGTCCTTTTCGACCTTTGTCAGGGCCTCGACCGCAAGCACTAACCACCGGCTTGGCTGATTGAATTCCGGTTCCGACCAATTCTGTCCTGTTGGGCATTGAGGTGCGAACACGAACGCCGTTAACTTCGCCTGCGCCTCGTCCGTAATCCAGAAATGACTGCCAAGCTGATTTTCTTTGGTCAGCTGCTTGATGTTGTCGTTGCCCCGGCCGTCGTTGCCGTGCAGCCAAAATACGAGGGGATACTTTCGCGTTCTGTCGTAACCGAGCGGGACGAAGAGGCGGTAGGGAAGTCGCGCGCTGTTTTTGCCGACATAAACTTCCTTGCGGAAGTCGATGTCGTCCTTCGTAAGTTCCGTTGCCGCGCAAATTCCTGGCGCGAAGAAGAGGAACAGGAACAATGCCCCGTAAGTGACTTGGAAGGGAGACAGCCTGCGCATGTCACTCCTTGGAGCTTGCAGGCGCAGGGGCCGATGCGCCGCGTACAACGCGGAAGCCGATATATTCAGGTGCAGGTGTGCAAGGGGAGCGAGTGTCGGCAGGGCAATCGGCGCTGCCGCCCATGATCTTGCCCTTACCGTCCGCGGTCAGCGCCCATTCCGCGGCATTTCCGCCAAGATCAAAAAGCAACTGTTCATTCTCCTGGCCTTGCCCCGCGAAACTACCAACAGGCTTTAGCAGCGGCGCCGTACCGGGGAGTTCCTTCAGTTTTTCGCGCAGTCGAAGGGTGTCGTCTGGGTTAGGCGCATAGCCAGCCCAATAATCCAGCGTGTTCTCGCCTTCCTTCTTGTCGTATTTGCCGGACATCTCGTTTTCATTAGGCACGCGCCAGACCTGGCCGGTCAGCTTGCTGAGCCAATCGGCGTAAGCTTTGGCTTGCTCAAGAGTGATTCCGTTCGCCGGGTAATTTTCCGCCCCACGTTCCGTTTTATAGTTTTTGTCGAATGCCGAAAATTGTGCGCGTGTCACTTCAAAGCGTCCAATCTCCATGTCGCCGCGCTTTACGACCTCCGGAATTAACACGGCTTTGCCCTTAACCGTGAATGTAGCTCCATACGTGTCGCCGGTGCGGGCTACGTTCCTTGTGCGCAGCGCGGTGTCCAGGGGCGAGCCGGCCTTAACGGACTCGTTTTCCGGCGGGCCCGTCTTGAAGAAATATTTGTCGAACCACGCCATTTCCTCATCGATCTTGCGTATCTGGTGCGTCAGCTTGCGCGGCCCGTGGGGTTCGCCGGGGAACACCACGAATTTCACGGGAACCTTGCTGTAATACTGCAACGCGCGGAAGTACGACCAGCTTTGCGAGGGTGGGACGTTCGTGTCGGCCGTGCCGTGAAAAATCAAGACCGGGGCTTGCACCTTATCCAGTTTGAAGAAGGGTGATTTGCGGATGTAGAGCTGAGGATCCTGCATCGGCGACTTGCCGAAGTAGTAGGAATCGAACGAATCGCCAAAATCCACGTTGCCCCAGTCGCTGATCCACTCGACGTCCCCCGCGCCCACGCTGGCCACTTTGTAGCGCGAGGGATAAGTGGTGATGAGGCTGGTGGAGAGAATGGAGCCGTTGGACCAGCCCATCGTGGCAACCTTATCGGGATCTACGAGGCCTTTTTCGATCAGATAGTCCACGCCGCTGTTGATGTCCGGCGTTTCCAGATCGTAGTAGTTGCCGCAGCAGATCGATTCCACCCACTTCAAGCCGTAGTTGGCGCTTCCGTGATAGTTCGGGCTCAGGATGAAGGCGCCGCGCTGCGTCAAAAGTTGGTATGGATAAGCCCAACGATCGCTCCAAGCGTCCAGGTCCGCTCCCGCAGGTCCGCCATGGATGGCGGTGATGACAGGGTATTTCTTGCCCGGTTCATAATCGGCGGGATAGCGCAACAGGCCTTCCACTTCTTCGCCGTTCGCTCCTTTCCAATGAATAACTTCTGGTTTCGAGAAGGTCCGCGACTTGATGAGGTTTTCGTTCAGCTTCGTCAATGGATGCGGCGCGGCGAGGTTGTTGCCATCTAATTGCGAGCGATAGAGTTGCGGCATGCGGCTTGCTGAGGAAGATTCGTAGACAAGGATCTTTCCATCTTCGCTGACGTCAAAATACTGGATATTTCTGGCGTTCTCCCCGGCGAGCGTTGAGCGCTTCCAGCTCCATGTGTCGGTGATTTTCTCGCGCTTGTAGTGCGCCACATCGAAGTGCGCCCCGGCGGCAAGCAGGGTTACGAATCCGTCGGATGTGATGTGCAAGTCGCGTCCAGCCCCGTTTCCCCAATCGAGGGGCACGGAAATGCCTTTTCCGTTGGGCAAATCATAAAAATAGACAAGCTGGATCGTGGCGGTGAGGAATTTCGGGTCATTCGAAAATGGGGCAGTGGCGTAGAACCCGGAGTTATCCTGCGCCCATGCCAGAATATTTGGATAAATGCGTCCCTCGGCAAGAATCTGCTTTTCCGTTCCATCCCCGAGGTTGTGGAGAATGGTGATGGGCGGAACTTTCTGGTCGAATTCGTAATGCAGGCTCCGTGCGTGCACTGCGACCGCGTACTTTCCGTCCTTGGATGCGCTCCAGCGTTCGATCCAATCGGTGTTGGTGGTCAGGCGCGTGATCTTCTTGTCCTTTACGGTGATCTTGAAAAGCCGCACCGGCGGTTCGTGCTCGGCATCGTCCACGACCCGGGAATCGTCCTTTCTCTTTTTCTCGGCTTGCTCGTAGGCGCTCGGGTCCTCCTCCGCGCTGAAAATCAACGTATCCTTGTCCAGCCACTGCACACGTCGAGGGGCGCGATCGAGCTCGGTGAGTGGATAAGCCTCACCGCCATGCGCGTTGATCAGCCAGATTTGCGTCGCGGCGGTATCCGGCTTGGAGCCGGGCCGGGGCCGGGAACTAAGAAAGGCGATCCAGTCGTTGTCCGGCGACCACTGGGGAAGAGAGACGCTGTAACTACCACGAGTCAGTTGCACGGTACGCTCGTCGGCCAAGCTGGTGAGAAACAGGTTCGAAATGCGCTCGTCCTTTTCCTTGTCGCCCTCGCCTTTGATCCAAACGAGAGAACGGGCGTCGGGCGAGAGAGACATGTCGTTGACGGACTCAGCGAAAACAAAGTCTTCCGACTTCCAAGGCGATGGTTTCGCCATGGTTTTACTTTCTTGAGCCGAGGAAGGTGATGCCGTGTTCATAAGAATTGCGGCAAAGAAAATGAGACCAAGAAGGCGTTTGCAGGGCACGAAGGTCACCTGTTTCTAAATTTCACTGGAGTCCGCGGCATTCCCAAAACTGCGGCTCGAAAAGGATAGTGCAATTGAGGCGCGATGGAAATGGTGTAGTCTGGAACTTCTCGCGCCTTCGGTGAATCCGAATCGCGGGAGGTCATTCTTCTAAGGGCGGCCTTCGGAGGCCGTCGCTGTTACCAAGTGAGGCCATCCATGTCCCATTCGAAAGTGCCATTCGGCAAGGACACATTTCAGTTTTTCCACGACTTGAACAAGAACAATCGGAAAGTGTGGATGGACGAAAATCGCGAACGCTATAAAGAATGCGTGGTGCAACCTCTCCGGCATTTTTTGGAGGATCTCACACCGGCCGTATTGCAGCTGAATCCCGATTTCGACGTATGTGGACGCACGGGAGCGAACTTTTCGCGGATCAATCGCGATATCCGTTTTGCGAAAGACAAGACTCCCTACAAGCCGCAGATGTATTTGAAGATTCAATTGCCCTCCCCGGGTGACCGTGAAACCGGCCAGCTCTACGTGGGGTTTTCGAAGGACACAGTGACTATAGGATTCCGCATCTACTCGGGCGGAAAGCGGAAAGACTCGGTGCTGGCCATGATTGCGGAGCTCCGCGTGATGGCTAATCCGAAATGGGTGGCGCAGCAGAAGAAGCGGCTGGGCCGTACCTACGAAAGCTACTGGTACGCCACCGTGAAAGGCGAGTGGACAAAGAACGAAGGCTGGCCCACGAATATTGAGGATTGGAAGAGAATCCAGGCGTGGATTGTGCGCAGAAGGATGAAGCCGGCCGCTGCGATGCGAGCGACGTTTCCTAAAGAGATTCAAAAGGCCTTCAAGGATCTTTACCCCCTGCTGAAATTCACCAGCATCCCTTGATCAAAACAAGCACTAAGACCGATTCGTCATTCCGAACGGAGTCAGCGAAGTGCGGAGTCTCTCTTGGCGTTCAATCGAAGAGATATCCCTCGCTTTGCCCGGATGACGGCTCTGGCTTTCGCGCGACGCTATGCCTCTCGACGCGTTGACGCCACAAGCCTGCTCGCATACGATTTCGCGATGCCTGTCGCTGTATAAGGCACAGGCATAGGGGCTAAACGTGAAGCGCATCCTGCCGATTGTGATTTGGGTAGCTCTGGCGGTAGTGGCCGCCGCGGCGCTGGCGACCATTGCGCTGCACCGGGGTGAACCTATCAGCGCATCTTGGTTCGTACTTGCGGCGGTGTGCTCCTACCTTGTGGCGTACCGGCTGTACTCTGCGTTTATTGCCGCGAAACTGCTTGCGCTGGACAATACGCGTGCCACGCCGTCCGAACGCCGCGACGATGGCCGCGACTTTGTTCCCACCAACAAATGGGTTCTGTTCGGCCACCATTTTGCCGCGATCGCCGGGCCAGGTCCGCTCGTCGGACCTACGCTGGCCGCGCAGTTCGGATACTTGCCCGGAACGTTGTGGTTGATTGCCGGAGCTGCCTTCGCGGGTTGCGTGCAGGACTTTGTGATTCTCTTCTGTTCTATTCGTCGCGACGGGAAAACACTGGGAGAAATGGCCCGGGTGGAAGTGAGCAGGCGAGGCGGCTTCATCGCGCAGTTGGCGGTCCTCTCCATCATGATTATTTTGCTGGGCGTAGTGGCGCTGGTGATTGTGAACGCGTTGAAGAGTTCGCCGTGGGCTACATTTACGCTGGCAGCGACGATTCCGATTGCGCTTCTGCTTGGCGCCTATTTGCGCTACCTGCGACCAGGACGCGTGCTGGAAGCTTCGTTGATGGGCGTGGCGCTGGTGTTATTCGCAGTCGTCGCCGGGCAGTGGGTGGCGGATTCCGCCTCGTGGTCGCGGGTATTTACGTTGAGCGGCCTGGAGTTGACGTTTGCCATTATCGTCTACGGCTTTGCGGCCTCCGCACTTCCTGTATGGCTGCTTCTGGCGCCGCGCGATTACCTGAGCGCTTTCATCAAAGCTGGCGCGATTTTCTCTTTGGCTGCGGGGATCTTATTCGTCAGGCCGCACGTCCTGATGCCGCCGTTGACTCGTTTCGTGGACGGGAACGGACCTGTGTTTGCCGGGAAGATCTTTCCCTTCTGTTTTATCACTATTGCGTGCGGAGCAATCAGCGGCTTCCATTCCCTGATTTCGAGCGGCACAACGCCGAAAATGATCCAGCGCGAATCGCATGCCCGATTCATCGGCTACGGCGCCATGCTGCTGGAGTCGTTTGTGGGCGTGATGGCGATGGTGGCGGCATGCGCGATGACGCCAGGAGTCTATTTCGCGATCAACAGTCCGGCGCAGATCGTCGGTGCGGCTCCTGAAGCAGCGGCACAGACCATTTCCAGTTGGGGCTATCCACTCTCGGCTGCAACCATGGCCAGCTTGGCTCATTCGGTGGGCGAACAGACCCTGTGGAACCGGGCAGGCGGCGCGCCCTCGCTGGCTGTGGGCATGGCGCAGATTTTTTCGACCACCATCGGCGGCGAACGCCTGCTCAGCATCTGGTATCACTTCGCCATTATGTTCGAGGCGCTGTTCATCTTGACCGTGTTGGACGCCGGCACGCGCGTGGGCCGGTTCATGATTCAGGAATTATTGGGACGCGTGTGGAAACCGATTGGGCGCCTGAACTGGTATCCGGCGATCCTGCTGTCGAGCGCGATGATCGTCGGCGCGTGGGGATATTTTCTCTACCAGGGTGTTGTCGATCCGCTAGGCGGAATCAATTCACTTTGGCCTCTGTTCGGCATTTCGAACCAACTGTTGGCGGCGGTAGCGCTGGTGGTGGCTACCACGATATTGCTGAAGATGGGGCGGATCAAATGGATTTGGGTGACGCTGCTGCCGATGGCCTGGCTTGTTGTGGTCACAATGACCGCAAGCTACCAGAAGATCTTCAGCGCCAACCCACGGATCGGTTTTCTTTCTTTTGCCGATGCCCTTGCCGCGCAGATTGCGGCGGGCCAGATTCCAGCCGCGAAGATTGCGGAGACGCAGCGCGTGATTTTCAATCAGCGGCTGGATGCCGCTGTGACTGCGGTGCTGGCGGTCATGATCCTGGTGCTTCTTGGGGAGGCCATCGTCCAGTGGCACGCGATTCTCAGCCGGGGCAAGGAGCCCCTGCTGCACGAGACACCGTACGTGGCGACGCAATGGGCGGAGGGCGACTAATGCGGCGGGCATGGAGCAATGCAAAAGGGAGGCTGAAGCGTTCTTGGAATGGTCTGCGCGAGTGGTGCGGCGACGCAGCGTACGAGAACTATAGGAAGTGCGCCATGCGTCGCGGCCAAGAGAGTGTTTTGTCGCCGAGGCAATTCTACGTCGAGCAGTTGAACAAAAAATATTCGCAACCGAATCGCTGCTGCTGACCCCTATCGCTGGTGCACATTCTCTTCTTGGCGAGGCACTGCAGGGCGGAGTAGACTCTTTGCAGGACTGGTGCATAGAAGTGCGCCGGTTTCACTTCACCGCTGTACGAAGGGCGGCTGCGCTTATCCTGAGCGTAGCCGTTAAGTTGCGGTCCACTTCCTGCCTTCTTATTCCATCTGGAGAACAGCCTACAGAGATTCTTCGTCCTCGCTGGGAGGCCTTAGCGGAGAGACCTTGTGGGTCAGTTTGATGCCGTGTTTCCGCACGCCGCTGAGAATCTCGCGCCGAACGTCCGGAGGGAGCTGTTCGGGGGCGAAGACTCCTTCGGCGTCCCAGGGGAAAAATTTAATGAACTGAGCAGCAACATGTGCCGTCGCGTAGGCCACCGCGGTCGTGAAGAGTCCTTGGCGGCGAATCTGATAGAGCGTGGGAAACAGAGCGTCCGTGCGCAGAAGAAGATACTCGTCCTCTTTCGGGCCATAATTCACCCCGCGCACCAGCACGGAGGCAGCGAAGCGGGCGTTTTGCAGAGCGCCTTGGCGGATCAGCGCTGCGATTTTGCGCGGCGAGGAAGTCTCCGGAAACCGCTGGCGCGGGAGCCCTCTCGATTTGGATAGCTTTCCCTGCTTATGCCAGCGGCGCAGGCGATCGAATTCGTTGCCGCCAATTTTGACGTCGAGATCCTGCATAGGGATGAATTTGGGGAGCGTGGCGACTTCGTCCTGCGCGGCCAGCACAACGTTGGCCGTGCCGATCGGTTCAGGAAACCGGAATTTCTCGAGTTCGGAAAAACGCTTGGCCAATTTGAATTTTTTCTGGCGGTAAATGCGCGGATGGGAGATGGCCTCATCAAAGGAAACTTCCGGCGACCACTGAGAGATAGGGTCGTCGCTTTCGGTGCTTTCGTATAGGCGGATATGTACGGATTGGACCTCGTCGAGCTGTTCCGCGGAGCGCTTCACCAGTAGATTCGTAAGCCCAGGGGCGGCGCCGGTATTGATCAAGGCGGCGCGATGCTTGGCTTCGAATTTCTTGGCGTAGCGGAACTGCTCGGGTTGAAAGGGATTGCGGGTCAGATGGGAACTGAGGTCGAGATAATGGGCTCGCAGGCGTAGAGCCGCGCGCAGAACGCTCTCGTTGAAGACCGAGGCGGAAGCATTGACGATGAGGTTGCAGCCCCGCGCGGCGCGCACAATTCCATGAAGATTACGGGCATTGACAGCGGTCACTGCGATGGTGGAACGCTTGCCCAAGAAACGACGGGCCCGGACGGGATCGCGATCGCCACACCAGACATCGTGGCCCTGACGCTCCAGAAGTTGTGCGAGAAGGGAGCCAGTCGCTCCTGCTCCCAGGACGAAGATTCGCATGCTGTCAGCAGACTTTATCACACTAGGAAGCGGTGGCAGGAGGTCGTGCCTGCAAGCGCATACGCGGTTGTTTGCGTTCAAGGGCGGGGACGCCTCGAAGGAGGCCTTCGGTGCTGAAGTCTTCGTCCAGGTTTGGCCAGTAAATACCGCTTACGCTGCCATGCAGCTTCTGGCAATTGATTGTAACCGGCCAAGCTCGAATGCAATCAAATTCCCAAGCCATTGCCAGGGTGATTTGCGGGGATTCGCGAAGGGGCGTAAGATTCTGTCCGTGAACTCCGATCCCGCCGGCCTACGGGGAGACAACCCACGGCGGCGGGGCGAGGCGGCGCAACGATAGCCGCCGAGGGTTTGGGTGGAAACACCCGAGCCTCCCGTGCTTGGAAAGGAGCCAGTACGCCGGAAATCTGTGGATTTTCGGCTTAAGCCCGATTCCATGTGCGAATCGGGTTTCTTATTTTTGGGCGAGTGCTCATGAGCCTCTTCGATAAATTTGGACGTCAGATCACCGACCTGCGCATTTCGGTCACAGACCGCTGTAATTTCCGATGCGTGTATTGCCGCTCGGCCGATCCAGAAAACTACCGGGAACACGATGAGATTCTGTCCTGGCCGGAACTGGAACGGCTCGCACGAATCTTTATCGGGCTTGGGATCTGCAAAGTGCGGCTGACGGGCGGCGAGCCCCTGGTGCGCGATGGCTTGGAGAAATACATCACATATCTAGGGGCACTTGGCGTACACGATCTGTCCATGACCACGAATGGGCATCTGCTCGCGGAGCGTTGCGCTGCGCTGATTGCCGCGGGCCTTCATCGAATCAACATCAGCCTGGATTCACTCGATCCCATCAAGTTCGAAAAAATCACACGAACTCGTTCCTACGACACGGTAATGCGCGGCATCGATGCAGCGCAGGCAAGCGGGCTCGCTCCCGTCAAGGTGAACGCGGTGCTGGTTCGCGGGTTCAACGAAGATGAAGTGGAAGCGTTTGCGGCGTTTGCGCGGGAACGTGGGGTTATCATGCGTTTCATCGAGTTCATGCCGTTGGATGCCGACCGCCACTGGTCGCGGGAATTGATGGTGCCGGCGGCTGAAGTGTACGAACGCATCCATGCGCAATGGCCTCTGGTACAGATTCCCAATGAAAAGAGCGAGACAGCGCGCAAGTATCGCTTTGCAGACGGCGCGCCTGGAGAGATTGGCTTGATTGCGCCGGTCACGCAGGCGTTCTGCGGACATTGCTCGCGCATCCGTCTGACCGCGGACGGAAAGCTGCGCACCTGCCTGTTCAGTAAGGAAGACCGCGATTTACGGGCGCTGCTGCGCGCGGATGCTTCCGACGAGGAAATCGTGGACTGGGTGCGCGGTGTCGTGAACGAAAAAGAAGAAGGTCACCGCATCAACGAGCCCGGTTTTGTCCCTCCCTCCCGCACGATGGTTTTCATTGGCGGTTGATTCGGGTGCGAATCTGTTAACGCGGATCAAATCCTTTTGCTGGCAATACGCATCAAAACACGACAGAATTTGTGTGACGGTTGCTTTCGACTTCAAGAAGCAGCCGAATTGGGCAGGTTTCAGTCTGTACGGGCAAGAGCATGGCCGATCACGACGAAGATCAAGACGAATCACCGGATCCGCCGCAACGAATTTTCACGCTGACGGAAGCGGAAAGCACGCGGCGGGAAGTGGAGCCCTTTCTGATTGAAGCTATCGGCGTGCGCAAACGCCTGAACGTCCTGGAGCAGGAGCTGGCTGCTGTTTCCACGCGAATCATGATGATGGGCGGCGTTCTGGTTCCCTACGCGAAGCTGGCGGAAAAGCGCATGGAGCATCAGAGCCTGGCGGAAGTGATGAAAACGAACCTGGAGAAGATTCTCGCCACCGGGTGTGTGATTAAAGACCTGGACGTCGGTCTGCTCGATTTTCCCGCGATCATTAACAACGAGGAAGTCTATCTCTGCTGGAAGCTGGGAGAAGACCGCATCCGCTATTACCACCGGCAGGATGAAGGCTACGCCGGACGAAAACCGCTGGATCCTCGCGACCTGGGACCGGGCGACAAAGTTCAGTAGGCTTGTTGGCTTTTCAAGGGATGTAAGGCCCGCCTTCTGTTTGCCTTACGTAGAAGGGAGGCGGGCCGTTCTTTGTGCGAAGGGTGCTCTGACGAATGAGTGAAAATCGACTGAAAGATTCCGCCAGCCCGTATCTGCGGTCTGCCGCGCACCAGCCGATTGACTGGTTCGAATGGAGCGAGAGCGCGTTTACGCGGGCGAGAAACGAAGACAAGCCGCTGCTGTTGGACATCGGCGCGGTCTGGTGCCACTGGTGCCATGTGATCGACCGGGAGAGTTACGAAGACGCCGAGATCGCGAAGATCATCAACGAACACTTTGTGCCCGTAAAGGTCGATCGCGACGAACGGCCCGATGTGGACTCACGTTACCAGGCGGCCATCAGTGCCATCAGCGGGCAAGGCGGCTGGCCGCTCACCGGTTTCCTGATGCCCGACGGTCGGCCGTTCTATGGAGGGACGTATTTCCCGCCGGTGGACCAACATGGACGGCCCAGTTTTCGCCGCGTGCTGCTGGCCGTGGCCGATGCGTACAAGAACAAACGCGAGGACCTTTTGAGGACGGCGGATTCGCTTGCGGAAGCGGTGGCGAACGCGGAGATTTTCAGCGGCGCGCATGGAGAGTTTGACCTGGGCGTGGTGGATTCGCAGATCAGTTCCATGACGCAGCAGTTCGATATCAGGAATGGCGGCTTTGGTCGTGCACCGAAGTTCCCTCACGCATCGGCGGTGGATCTGCTGTTCGAGCGCTATCAGCACACCGGTGAAAAACATTTGTTGGCCATGTCCGAGACGACGCTGGAGAAAATGGCCAGGGGCGGAGTTTACGATCAGTTGGCTGGCGGATTTCATCGCTATTCGGTGGACGAGCGTTGGCTCGTGCCTCATTTCGAGAAAATGAGTTACGACAATTCGGAGCTGCTGAAGAACTACCTCCACGGATGGCAAGTAACGCAGAACCTGGTTTTGCGCGATACCGCCGAAGGCATCATTGGGTGGGTCAACGAAGTTTTATCTGACCAGGTCAACGGAGGCTTCTACGCGAGCCAGGACGCGGACTATTCCCTGGATGATGACGGCGATTATTTCACCTGGACCCAGAAGGAATTGCGCGGCGTTTTGCCGCCGGCGGATGCGCGCGTCATGGAATTGCACTACGACGTCGAACCACACGGCGAGATGCATCACAACCCGGAGAAAAACGTCCTTTGGATAGCGCAGGACGCGGAAGAAATTGCGAAGACGTTGGGGCTCGATGAATCCAGCGTCCGGCTGACCATGGCGTCCGCAAAAGGCAAGATGCTAGCCGCACGAGAGCTGCGGCCCACCCCATTCATCGATAAAACCATGTACGTCAGTTGGAACGCGATGTTTGTTTCCGCGTACCTGGACGGGGCGCGCGTGCTGGGGGGAATTGTTGGAAGAGGCTCTCGCGAGTTCGCGCTAAAGACCCTGGACAGAATGCTGAGCGAGGCGTGGAGTGAAGAGCAGGGCTTTGCCCATCGCATCGGCGGACCGCCGTTGCGCGGCTCGCTGGATGACCAGGTGTTTGGCGTGATGGCACTACTGGACGCGTACGAAGCCACGGTGGACGCCAGATATTTTCAATCGGCGCGTCAGACGATAAATCTGGCCATCGAGAAGTATGGGGATGCTGAGAAAGGCGGCTTTTTCGACCGCGCCTCGGATGCCCCGGCCATGGGCGGTTTGGACGTGCGGCGCAAACCGTTTCAGGATTCACCTACGCCCAGCGCCAATTCCGTGGCGGCCATGGCACTCGCTCGGATGCACGCGTACACGGACGATTCGAAATACTACGATTGGGCCAAGAACACGCTGGAGGCCTTTGCCGGAGTCGCGCCGCAATACGGGCTTTTTGCAGCAACCTACGGCCTGGCAGCCACACTGTTTGCCGACCATCCCACACAAGTCGTGATCACGGGAACCGCAAGCGACGAGGCCGCGCTTCGGCTGGAAGAAGCGGCGAACCGTGTATACCGCTTCGGTAAGGCCGTACTACGGATAACTCCCGATTCGTCGCTGGAAAATCTCCCCATCGCGCTGCGCCAAACGCTGCCGCATCTGCCGAAAGACACGGCGCAAGCGCTGGTGTGCAGCGGCACAACGTGCTTATCGCCAACCAGCGATCCCGAGGAGTTGGGCCGAATTCTGCAGAAGGGAATTGCGGGCAGCGCGGCGGGATAAGGAAGGGGCCAGGTATGCCTTGGCCCCGGTCAACAACTCTTTCCTACTTTTTCGGCCTCGATTCCGGTGGAACCATCCCGTTATTCCGGTAGTACACCACTAGCGCACCGTAGTGCTCGCCGGAATGTTCGATCAATCCATAGGCTAGATCGTAGAGCCGGTCGAGGTGTGGCCCGCCGTCGTCGACAGCCTTTTCGAGTCCTTTGTCTCCCAGTTTCTTAATCTCCGCGGCGCCATCAGTTACGCACAGCTTCACAAACGCCACGATTTGCGCTTTGGTCTTCAGATTGTCTGCCTTCGGATCATCCGGGTAGCGCGGCTTTTTGCCTTCCGCGATATCCGTGAAGTAGTACATCGACCCTGCCACGTGCAGGAGCATAGCGCCAAAGGTTCTCGATTCCGGCGCGGGCTTGTAGTTGTACTTGTCCTCGGGAAAATCCTCAGCCATGGCGATGAGCTTGCGCCCAATGTCGTTCCACTGCTCCAAAACCGCGTCCGCAGGGCCCGGCGCAGGTTTTGGTGGAGCTTTCTTCGCTTGCTGCGATGAGGCTGGCAGAGCTCCACACAGACCAGCCAGCAGCAGCGCGGCAAACAGCGTCAGTTTTCTCATTTCTCTCTCCTTTGCCTCCCGGGCGGGAGGCTTTCTCATAGACGACTCCCTTTGGCCGAAGTTTCAGACATGCCAAAGGCCGAAAAGAAGGGAGGGCCCGACCAGCGCCATCATACGCCCGACTGTCCGGAAATGGGGAAGGCGAACAGGCGGGCGCGCAAGTTTACTCCCTGGAGGCGAGCCAAGCTGGTAGCGGGCCAAAGGGCCACAGGCATGGTATTCTAACCATTCAGGCTGAGGGGGCCTGTTGCTTGAGTTGGGGCTATTTCTTTCTGCGAACCGGGCTGGCTATTGCGATGCTCGCTCTGCTGTTCCTTTCGCAGAGATTCTGGTACCGGGCGTTGTGGCGCGTGACCTCCAATTGGGGCCGCGTCTGGCTGCGTATCGGAGTTCGGGTCGCTTATCTGGCCAGCTTGGTACTGATTATCCTAGCCATTGTAGACGGGCTTCGCCGCGACCAGGGCCGCGTTCTTCCTGCGCACTCCGCCATGACCATCTTCACAGGCTTGTGGTTCATGAGCATCCTGTGCGGCTACGTTTGCGTGAAGGCAGTTCACGCGATCGAATGGGCCTGGCACAAACTGCATAAGCCGATTCCTCACCAACAGACCAAGGCACTCCAAAAGCCAGCAATCCATTTGGACTTCGTGCCGGATCCCTCGCGCCGGACGTTCTTCCGCACCGCCAGCGTGGTGGCAGGGGCGGCGCCGTTCCTTGGTGTGATGTACGGCTACGCCGCGGAGAGATTGCACTATCAGGTTTCTCGCGTGGAAATTCCACTGGCCAACCTGCCGTCCGAATTGGACGGAATGGAAATTGTGCAGATTTCGGATATTCACCTGAGCAGCTACATGACGCGCGAATCGGTCCGCCGCGTCGTGGATATGGCCAATGACGTAGGGGCTGACCTTGCGGTGGTCACGGGAGATTTGATTACCGGCGTTCACGATTCCGTGGCGGATTGCGTTGACGAGATTCGCCACTTGCGTGCGCCGCTGGGCGTCTACGGCTGCAACGGCAATCACGAAATTTATGCGCGAGCAGAAGACTTGGCGCAACGCTTATATCAGCAAGCCGGTATGAAGCTGTTGCGGCGGGAAAATGCGATCATCCCGTTCCGTGGCGCGCAGTTTAACTTGATCGGCGTGGATTATCAGCGGGAGCGTACGCCCAGCGGCAGAAAAGTGCAGATGCTGTCGAATGTAGAGCCGCTGGTGCGGCGAGACATGCCGAACATCCTGCTGTCTCACAATCCGAATTCCTTCAACCGCGCAGCCGAACTCGGAATTGAACTTTCCCTTGCCGGGCACACGCATGGCGGTCAAGTACAGGTGGAAATCCTGGATGTGAGTTTGAGCCCCGCGCGGTTCATTACCGATTACATCGCTGGCCTCTATCACCGGCCGCTGCTGATGCCCGATCAGCCGAAGCGCATGGGAGAGACCATCAAGCTGATGCCCAACGCGCCCAAAGGACTTTCGGCGCTTTACGTGAATCGCGGCATTGGCACCGTGGGAGCGCCGGTCCGTCTGGGTGCGCCTCCGGAAATCACGCACATCGTGCTGCGCAGCGCGTAAGCGTGCCACTCGCCGTCACGCTTTTCCTTTGGCCCTGCAAATTGCATCCGGCTGGAATCCCGGGCCAAAATCGGCGCAAGAAATCCATGAACATTCGAGAAACGAATTACTGGCTGGAGACTGTCCCTGATCGCCTCCAAGGCGCCAGCGATCCCTTGCCGGAAAAGGTCGATGTCGCTGTCGTGGGAGCGGGTTTTTGCGGACTTTCCGCGGCCCGCACGCTTGCAAAGCGCGGTGTGCGCGTGGCTGTGTTGGAGGCGGAAACGCTTGGGTGGGGTGCAAGCTGCCGGAACGGCGGGATGGTGCTCACCGGAATGAAGCTGCCCGTGCCGGCGCTGATTGCCCGCTATGGGCGCGAAGCGGTACAGAGCATGTACGCGGCGTCGCTCGAATCGATCGATCAGGTCGAGCAAATCGTGAAAGAAGAACGCATCGATTGCTCCTTCTCCCGCTGCGGGCACTTGGAGGTGGCGTGCAAGCAGTCACACTTCGCCGCCTATGCGGAGGCGGCGGAGCGCATCAAGCGAGAGTTTAATCACGAGCTGCGTATCGTTCCGAAGGGCCAGCTGCGCTCGGAAATCGGCTCAGACATCTACTATGGCGGTTTGGTGGACGAAACCAGCGCCTGCGTGAACCCGGCTCAATATGTGAATGGCCTAGCCAAGGCTGCGCAACGCGCCGGAGCGTATCTCTACGAGCACGCGCGCGTGTCGGATGTGAAGCCTGAAGTTGCCAATGTCAGGCGGCGCTTCCGCATTTCCACTACGAGAGGTTCCGTGCTCGCCGACGAGGTGCTTCTCGCCAGCGGTGCTTACACTACCTCCGCCACGCCTGTTCTGCGCAAGAAAGTGATTCCCATCGGTTCGTACATCATCGCCACGGAAGTTCTGCCAGCGAACCTTGCGCGCGAGCTGAGCCCGCGGAACCGCATGATCTACGACTCCAAGCATTTCCTCTATTACTACCGCCTGACACCTGACAATCGGATGCTCTTCGGCGGGCGCGCCGCGTTTTTCCCAGAATCCCAAAATACGGTGCGCGAAAGTGCGAATCTGTTACGCCAGGGAATGGTCGACGTGTACCCGCAGTTGCGCGACACGAATGTGGAATTTGTGTGGGGCGGCACGCTCGATTTCACCTTCGACGTCATGCCGCACAGCGGAACGATCGACGGCATGCATTTCGCTGTGGGCTTCGCAGGGCATGGCGTGGGAGCGGCTACCTGGATGGGAGCTAAGCTCGCCACCGTGATTTGCGGCGACCCGGATGACAATCCGTTCTCTAAAATCTCCTTCCCTGGCGCGCCGATCGGGCTACGCAGCGGCAACACGTGGGCTTTGCCTCTTGCAGGAATGTACTACCGCGTGCTGGATTGCTTTACCTGACGCCGCCTTCCACAACGGCGCGAATCTTTGGAAAAACAAAGTACGCCACGATTCCCAGAAGCACGGGAACCGGCCCCCATTTCAGCACGAATTTGTCGCTGCCGATGACGGCCACCGCGCTCATCAGTAAGGGCGCAATCACAACGTAAACGAGCCCCAGTTTTCCCCACGGAATGCGAAAAGGTCTGCGCAACTCAGGCTGCGTCCTCCGTAGGCGCCACGCAGACAGCACCGTTAACTGCGTTACCAGGATGCGCAGCCAGACGTAGATGGTCAGGAGCTGCGCCATGGTCTGGAACGCCAGAAGCGCGTAAATCGCGCAGGACATAAGGATGGCAATCCACGGCGTTCCGTATTTCGGATGCCTTGCGGCAAAAATCGGAGGCAAATAACCGTCTTCTGACATTGTCGAAGGCATCCGCGTGCTCGTCAGCATTGTGGCGTTCAACAAAGAGACGGTGCACAGCACCGCCGCGACGGTCATCAGTGCTCCCAGCCAGCTTCCGCCGATCAGTTTTGCGGCTGTGGTGAGGTACGTGGTGTTCCAGTCCTGCCAATTTCCCAGCGCCGCCAGCGAAAGCAACGCTGGAAGAAAATAGGTTGCCACGGACATGGGAACCACAATCGCCAGTGCGCGCGGATAACTTTTCTGCGGATTCTCAATCTCCTCCGCCACGCTGGAGCATTGTTCGTACCCGGAGTAGAGCCACAAGCCCAGAGCAAGCCCAACGCCGAAGATTTGAAACGGCGGCACGTGCGGCGGGGTCATCGGTTGAAAGGGATTGACGCGCCACCTTCCGGCGGCAATCGCGCATTCCAACGCTACGGGAAGCAGGATGCAAATTCCCAGGATTGTTGCTACCACACCGACAAACTGGATGCCGCGAATGTTGATATAAGCGAATAGCGAAATGAGTGCGAGCGAAACCAGGTAATGCTTCCATCCCACGATACTGGGGAAGTAACTCGCCAGATAATCGCTGAAGAGCACCGCGTAGCTTGCGCCGAGCAACCAGGACGCGCTCCAGTTCCACCACCCCGTCAGGAATCCCCAGAAATCGCCGTGGCTGGCACGCACCCAGCGATAAAAACCTCCTTCGACGGGAATGGCTGTGGTCAACTCCGCGGAGGCAAAAGAGACGGGAATCGACCAGAACAGTGGAATGATCAGCAAGTAGACAAGTGTCATGCCCGGGCCGCTCGTTGAGACCATTTCTTCCAGGCCAAACGGTCCACCCGTGGTGTACGCGAACATGACAAAAACGAAATACAGCAGCCCCGCTTTTTTTACTGCCGACCTGCCCTGGCTCACGCTCGCTCCGTCGGTACCCCTGCCTACTGAAACTGCGGATGTTATCCTACTTTTCGGCGGGCAGGAATTCGTGGGCACGCAAACGGGAACACAAATGATGCTGCTGGTGATGGGAGTGACAGGCTCGGGCAAGAGCACCGTGGGGAGAATGCTGGCCGAACGGCTTGGCTGGGTGTATCTCGAGGCGGACGATTTTCATTCGCCGGCGAACAAAGCAAAGATGCATCGAGGCATGGCCCTGACGGAAGCGGATCGCCTCCCCTGGCTCGATGCGATTCACGCGGAGCTTTTGGCACAGAGCGGAAAAGCGAAAAATGTCGTGTTGGCTTGCTCTGCGCTGCGGGAAGCGTACCGGAAGAGATTGAGGGCGGGGCTAGACATGAAACTCGTTTATCTGCGCGGTTCTCGGGAGCTGATCGCCCGGCGGCTGAGTCAAAGAACCAACCATTTCGCCGGGGAATCCATTCTGGACGATCAGTTCGCCGTGTTGGAAGAACCACACGATGCCTTCGTCGTGGACATCACGGAGAAGCCCGAAGAAATGGCGGAGAAGATTTTGGAATGGATGAACTGAATGTCGAATCCGTGGCTGTGTGTTCCCCTCGCCGAATAGCCGAACCCCGCGCTGATTTCGGCCCGGTCGATTCTTTATTTTGGCTTGCCTTTGCTGGAGAGAGCGAACTGATTGCCGTCGGGATCCTGGAATACGGCCACTGATCCCCAAGGTTCGTTCTTCGGCTCCTTCGTGAAGGAGACGCCTTTCGCCTTGAGAGTCTTTGCCGTAGCGAATACGTCGTCGCACCAGAAGGAGATAGACTGAAATTCGCCGATCCGCTTCTCGTGGCCTTCGGGCGTGAAGAGCGCGAGGCCCGTGTCCGCACCGGGGATGAGGAGTTCAATCCAGCGCTGCTTCTCCGTGAACGGTTGGTCGGTGACGACTTTGAGCCCGAGCGCCTCCGTATAGAACTTCAGCGAGACGTCCTGGTCGCGAACAGGAATGCTGACGAATTTAATCCCTCGAATCATGCGTTCCTCCATGAAGACGTCCGCAGCATAGTCGCGGGAGTGCAGGGGTGCAATCGGCCAGTCATTGCTATATTATCTGCTGGTATAGCAATGGTGACTTTGGATGATTACGTTGTGGATGTGCTGATGCGGGATCTGGTCGGACACGACCGGAAGCCCGCGAGCTTTCTTGTCTGTTTGGCTCACCAGCGAGCAGGAGCGCAGACGCGGCGCTGTCCAGGTGAGTTATCAGGAACTGGCGGAATCGATCGGGATATCCAAGAGTTCGGCGCAAGCCGCTGTTGGCTGGTTGATGCGGAAAAAACTGCTCGCGGCCAGCAAGGAGAGTGCGACGGCAATCCTAGTGACTCGCTGCGGTCTGCATGTCCTTTGCACGCGGCTTGCATCACCGAACCGTTCACGAAATAATCCCTAGCTGGCTGATTTGGGGACAATCTGTGAAAACATCATTCCGCACGTTCTTGCTTGGGGGACTTGTGCTGGCGGGGGTTTCCCTCGCCCCGTCGAAATTGCATGTGACCGCCGACGATGTAGCGCTTTACGGCTATTCGGCCGAATCTTCGCGCACGGAGCGTCAATGGGAAGAGAAAATGCGCGCGATTCCAGACCCGAAGAACCTGCGCGCGTACATGGAAAGGCTGACCGCGCGGCCGCATAACGTCGGCTCTCCCTACGACAAGGACAACGCCGAATGGCTCCTGGCCAAGTTCCAGGAATTTGGACTGGATGTGCACATCGAAACGTTCAGCGTCCTGTATCCAACCCCCAAAGAACGTCTCGTCGAACTCGTCGACGGTGGGCCGCATTTCACCGCCAAAATGCAAGAACCGCCGGTACCTGAAGATCCGACGTCCAGTCAGACTGCGGAGCAGTTACCCACCTACAACGCCTATTCCATCGATGGCGACGTGACTGCCCCGCTCGTTTATGTGAACTATGGGATGCCGGAAGATTACGAAGTGCTGGAGCGCCGTGGAATTTCCGTGAAAGGTGCCATCGTCATCGCCCGCTATGGCCGCACGTGGCGTGGCATCAAGCCGCTCATGGGCGCGGAACATGGCGCGGTCGGCTGCATCATCTATTCCGATCCCCACGACGATGGCTATTCCGGGGGCGAGGTTTTCCCGAAGGGGCCGTGGCGGCCGAAGGATGGCGTGCAGCGCGGCAGCGTGCAGGACAGTGCCGTATTCATGGGCGATCCATTGACTCCGGGAATCGGCGCCACTGCGGATGCCAAGCGCGTGCCGCTGAAGGACGCGCAATCGCTCACCAAAATTCCCGTGCTGCCGATTTCCTACGCCGACGCGGAACCGCTCCTCGCTGCCATCGGCGGGCCGGTCGCGCCGCGCGATTGGCGCGGAGGACTTCCGATCACGTACCGGCTCGGGCCGGACCCGGCAAAGGTGCACCTGAAGGTCTATTCGAACTGGGATATGAAGCCGCTGTATGACGTGATCGCAAAAATTCCAGGGTCAACCCATCCCGACGAGTGGGTGATTCGCGGAAATCACCACGACGCCTGGGTGAACGGCGCCGAAGACCCTATCTCGGGAATGGTTACGGTGCTGGAAGAAGCGCGGTCTATGGGTGAACTGCTGAAGCAGGGCTGGAAGCCCAAGCGCACGTTGATCTACTGCGCGTGGGATGGCGAAGAGCCGGGACTGCTCGGATCGACGGAATGGGTGGAGACGCACGTCGACGAACTGCGCAAACACGCGGTCATTTATATCAATTCAGACAGCAACAGCCGAGGCTACCTGGCGCTGGAGGGTTCGCACACGCTGGAGCATTTCATCAACGATGTCGCGCGGGACATTCAGGATCCGGAGACCAAGCTGTCCGTCTGGAAGCGCGCGCAGTTGAAAGGGATTGCTGACGCTGCAACTGCCGACGAACGCCGCGAATTTCTCGAGCGTCACGACATCCGCTTGGACATGCTCGGCGGCGGCTCAGACCATGCGCCTTTCATTAATTTTGCGGGCATCGCCTCGCTTGGCATCGGATATGGCGGCGAGGACCACGGTGGCATCTACCACTCGATCTACGACGACTTCTACTGGTACACGCATTTCAGCGACTACGATTTCGTATACGGCCGCGCACTCTGCCAGACGGGCGGGACGGCGATGATGCGCATGGCCAACGCCGACCTTTTGCCGTTTCAATTTGCCGATTTTGCCGACGACGTGAAAATGTACGTCCGCGAAGTGGAAAAGTTCGCCGGACAGCAACGCGATGAAATCCAGGAACGCAATCAGAAGATCTCCGAGGGGTTGTACGAAGCCACGTCGGACCCGCGTGAAACCTGGATGGCGCCCAAGAAAGAGGAGCTGCCCCCGCATTTGAATTTTGCTCCCTTGGACAACGCTGTAGAGGATCTCACCCGAAGCGCTGGCGAGTATCAAAAGGCGCTGGAAAAGATCAGCGCGAACGGCGGCGCGGTGTTGGCAAATGCTTCTCTGCAAGACGTCAACGAACTTCTAATCCAAAGCGAGCGAAAGTTGACTACTCCGGAAGGCCTTCCCGGACGTTTTTGGTACAAGCATCAACTTTATGCACCGGGCGCGTACACCGGCTATTCAGCCAAGGCTATCCCTGCGGTGCGCGAAAACCTGGAGCAGAAGAAGTGGAAAGAGGCGGAACAGGCGGCGGCACGCGTTGCGCAGGTGTTGGAGAATGAATCCGCTCTGATCAATTCTGCGACGGCAAAGTTGTCCGCCCTGGGGAAGTAAATGCTGCTGGTCCCGTGCCGCCTGGCCAGGGTTGTTCATGCCCGCGCAATCTTCGATGATTTACCATCTCAAATGCGGGAGAAACGGCCATTCCTTCGTATAACCTGGCGATTTTGGGCTTCGGACAAGTCGGGCGCGCTCTGTTGCGGATGCTGATCTCGAAAGAGACGGAGCTTCGCCGCAAATACGATGTGCGCTGGCGGCTGACGGGCATTGCCTCCAGGCGCATCGGCTGGATATCCGATCCTGATGGCATGAACCCGATCGCGGCCCTGTCAGGAAATTTTCAGAGCGAAGTGCCCATCGCCCGCAACATACGCGAATGGCTGGAACACGGAAAAGTCGACGTGATGTTCGAAGTGACTTCTCTGAACGCTCCCACGGGACAGCCAGCCATCGAGCACCTGATGGCGGCGCTCGAATCGGGCGCGCACGCCATTACGGCAAACAAAGGCCCGATTGTGCACGGCTTCCGCGAACTAACTGCCCTTGCCAAGGAAAAGAAAAGGCAATTTCTTTTCGAATCGACCGTGATGGATGGAGTCCCGATTTTCTCTCTCTTTTCGCTGGGACTCCCCGCTTCGGACTTGCGGGGCTTCTCAGGTGTGCTCAATTCCACGAGCAACGTCGTACTCACGGAAGTGGAACGCGGGCGCTCCATCGATGAAGCGGTGAAACGCGCGCAGGCCATGGGCATTGCAGAGACCGATCCGACGCAGGACCTGGACGGCTGGGACTCCGCGGTGAAAGTGGCGGCAATCACCACGGTGTTGATGGGCGTGCCGACCCACATCAGCCAGGTGCAGCGCACAGGGATTCGCGAGCTGACGGAAGAAAAAATCCGCTCCGTGAAAGCAGCCGGCATGCGCTATAAGCTCGTTTGTCGCGCGGAGCGGCGCGGCGACGGCGTAGACTGCCGCGTGGCACCGGAACTGCTTCTCTTGTCCGACCCTCTGGCCGCTTTGGAAGGCACAAGCTCCGCGATTCGCTTCGACATGGATGTGTTCGGGCTGTCCCTTGTGGAGCATACGCCCGCGCTGGACGCGACGGCGTATGGCCTGCTTGCCGATTTCATCCGCGCCGTGCAGGCCTGAACATCACCTTGTGTAGCGGGCGTCTTCTGAGGCGGGCGATTTTCGGTTCGAAGGAAGGACGTCGCTCGTTACTCATCTTTTGAGCTTGGCGGCATACGCCGGAGTGGGAATCGCAGGATCGCAGCGCTGGTCGCGCTCGGGCGCATCCGCGACGAGCCGAAGCGGAATAATTCCTGCCCAAACGGGAAACGCGTAGTCTTCGGCATCGTCTTCCACGCCTCCCGCGCGAACTTTCGCGGAAACTTCGGTCAGCGGCAGCTTCAGGATGCTCGTGGCCTTCAACTCTTTCTCGTTGGGTTGCCGCGCATCTTTCCAGCGGCCCGGAATCAACTTTTGCGTGAACGCCTGCAGCGCGCGGAGCTTTTCCGCAGGCTCATCAATCAATTCCGCCTTCCCCAGAGCCACCACCGAGCGGTAGTTCATTGAGTGGTTGAACACGGAACGCGCCAGCACCAGTCCGTCGATGAGTGTGACTGTAATGCACACAGGTAGACCAGAGCTCAGGCCACGCAACATACGGCTGGCGGCAGAACCGTGAAAGTAAAGATGGTCGCTAACTCGCGCGAACATCGTCGGAATAACGTACGGTTGGCCCTCGAGAGAAAAGCCCACGTGGCAGACGAAGGCCTCATCCAGGATTTTGTATATCGCCTCGCGGTCGTATACCGCGCGATTCGCTTCGCGGGTCACTCGCGTTCGCTCTGTGGCGGGGAACGGTTCTAGCATGGAGCCTCAACGGTGAAACACGGCGCGGAGTTGATAGCCGGCGCCATCGCGGCATGACTGGGGAACAACTTCCGTCATGCTAACACGCTACGGCGTCTCTGTGAGAAACTGGACTTCCGCGGGAATCTGCTTTCAGAGAGCACAGGAGCCATGAGCACACCCGGATTGGATCGAAGCGCCGTAAACACACTGGATATCGCCTGGGTGAGGTCGCAATTTCCGTCTCTGCAGACACAGGTGAACGGACAGTCTGCGGCATTTCTGGACGGCCCCGCAGGCACACAAGTACCGACTCAGGTGATGCACGCAATTCAGAACTATCTGATGAGCGCCAACGCCAACACCTGCGGCGCGTTCCTCACTAGCCGACGCACGGACGAAATGCTCGCGGCTGCGCGCGCGGCCATGGCGGATTTTTTTCATTGCGAACGCGATGAAGTGGTGTTCGGCCAGAACATGACCACCATCACCTTTGCGATTTCGCGGGCGATTGGCCGGGAATTGAACGCCGGTGACGAAATCCTATTGACCACGCTGGACCACGACGCCAATTTTTCGCCCTGGAAGGCGCTGGAAGAAAAAGGGGTGGTCATCCGTCAAGCCGATATCCGGGAAGAAGACTGCACGCTGAACCTGGATGACCTGAAGAGCAAGCTGAGCGAAAGAACCAAGCTGGTGGCGGTGGGGTACGCTTCGAATGCCGTAGGCGCCATCAATCCCGTTGCGGAAATCACGCGGCTGGCCCATGCGGCCGGCGCGTTAGCATATATCGACGCGGTCCACTACGCTCCGCATGGCCTGATCGATGTAAAGGCGCTCGACTGCGATTTCCTGGTCTGCTCTCCGTACAAGTTTTTCGGCCCACACATGGGAACGCTCTATGGCAAGCGGCAGCACCTGCAGGGATTCCGTCCTTACAAAGTGTGGCCGTGCACCGATCAGGTGCCGGATCGATGGGAGACTGGCACGCAAGTGCACGAACTCATTGCCGGAATCGCCGCGGCTGTCGAATACATCGCGGAAGTTGGGCGGCACAGCGACCCATCTGTGACAACCCGGCGGGAAGCGCTGGCGGCGGCTTATCGGGCGACGGTAGCCTACGAGCGCCGTCTGATCTCCAGGCTGATCGATGGTCTGCAATCGATTCCTGGCGTACGCATTTACGGCATTACGGACCCCAATCGCTTTGAAGAGCGTTGCTCGACGCTCTCTCTCCGGATCGGCAACCATAATCCCACCACCATTGCCGCGTTTCTGGGCGAACGTGGCATCTTCACCTGGGACGGCAATTATTATGCGTTGAACCTCACCGAGCGCCTGGGCGTGGAATCACAAGGTGGCCTGCTGCGCATCGGCCTGGTGCACTACAACACTATGGAAGAAGTGGAGCGCCTGCTGGCGGCGCTGCGCGAATTCGCCGCCAGATAATTTTGTCATTCTTTAAGCGAACGCTCCTTCGCTGCTTATGCGTATGGAAATTCTGGAAAGGGAGCAGCCAATAAAGGGAACCATGAGCAAACGACCGAAACCGATTGTACTGACCGTGCTGGATGGATGGGGATACCGCCCGGAGACGCAAGGCAACGCGATTGCCCTCGCTCGCAAGCCCAACTACGACGAACTGCTGCGAAAATTCCCGAACACACTGATCCACACTTCCGGGCCCTTTGTCGGCTTGCCGGAAGGGCAGATGGGTAACAGTGAAGTCGGTCACATGAACATGGGCGCGGGCCGCATCGTGCAGATGGACATCACCCGCATCGACCTGTTGATTGCCAATAACCAACTGGAACAGGTGCCGCTGTTTCAGCAGGCCATGGAGCGCGGGCGTCAGCGGCAATTGCATTTTCTCGGGCTGCTTAGCGATGGTGGTGTGCACTCTCACATCGATCACCTGTTTGCACTTTTGGAGATGGCCAAGAAAGAAAAAGTGCAACAGGTGCTCGTGCACTGCTTCATGGATGGCCGCGACACGCCACCCAATAGCGGACGCGACTTCGTTCGCCAGTTGCAGCAGAAGATGCGGGAGCTCGGTGCCGGCGAAATCGCCACGGTCGTGGGCCGCTACTACGCAATGGACCGCGACAACCGCTGGGAGCGGGTGCAGTTGGCGTACAACGCGCTAGTCCACGGCGAGGCGGAGCACAAGAATAATGATCCCGTAGCGGCTTTGCAAGCCAGCTACGAGCAAGGCGTCACGGACGAATTTGTGAAGCCCATCGTGATTACGCATGGCTCAGGGCCAACGGCGCCGCCGGTCGGGCTGATTCGCGATGACGACGCCGTGATCTTCTACAATTTTCGTGCCGACCGCGCGCGCCAGATGACGCTCGCACTGGAATCGCCGGACTTCGACAAATTCTCCGATCCCAAGCGCCCGAAGAACCTCTTTTACGTCGGAATGACCAAGTACGACAAGAACTGGCCGTGGCTGAAGTGCGTGCTGCAGCCGGAAAAACTGGAGCACATTCTGGCGCAAGTGTTTCAGGACCTGCAGTATAAGAACTTGCGTTGCGCGGAGACGGAGAAATACGCGCACGTCACGTATTTCTTCAACGGCGGCTTCGAAAAGCCGTTCACGGGAGAAGAGCGCATCCTGGTGCCGTCCCCCAAGGTGGCGACTTACGACTTGAAACCGGAAATGTCCGCGGCCGGCATCACGGATACGGTCGTGAACGCCATCGAGAAGGGCGAGTTCGACGCGATCATCATGAACTACGCGAATGCCGACATGGTGGGGCACTCTGGCAAGTTAGAGGCGGCCATCAAAGCGGTGGAGGCTGTCGATGCCGGGCTTGGACGAATCTACCAAGCGCTGAAGCCGCGCGGCGGTTCCTGGATTATCACTGCCGATCATGGCAATGCGGAAACCATGATTGATCCCGTCACCGGTGGCCCGCACACCTACCACACGACGAACCCTGTGCCGTTTATCTGCGTGTCAGAGGGCGATAGCTTGAAACTTGCGCCCGGCGGCGCGTTGCGAGACATCGCACCAACCATGTTAGGCATCCTGGGCGAACCCGCTCCCTCAGACATGACCGGACGCGATTTGCGGATTCTCTTGAAGCGTTAGAGCGCTTTAGTCGCCGACGCCACCCTTGGGCGCCGTGTAGCCTTCTTTGGCGTACACCACCCACTTCTGCTTCTTTCCCTTTTGGTCGGTAACCGTAAGCGGACCGCCATCGGGGGCCACTAACTCCACTTTGATCTTGCGGAATTTCCCGTCGGCAGTGGTGTTTGTGGGCGTATAGGTAATGGTGTACTGGTGGCGCAGAAACTCGGCGACATCATGGAAGATGCCGGGAATCTCCCCATCGAACTGAGGAAACCATGCGAAACCGCCGGACATCTGTGCAAACGTCTTCAGCTGGTTTTCCGCTTGCAAGTAATTCAGTTCTCGCATGCCGCCGATTCCCATCATTCCATTCAACTGCATGTAATTGACATACGGCTTGTCCAAGCCAACCGCAAATATAGGTACATCGGTACCGCGAAGTTGCTTCAAGGTTTGATCGAGCGTGTGCTTGGAAAAAGTGTCCACCCCAGTGGCCAAAAGCAGAATGCACTTCTTGCCTTTCACGTCTTTCAACCGGTCCGTTGTTTCCAAAAGGGCGTCAAAAACGTTCGACTCACTGAACCCGGGGAAGTAAAGGCTATAGACGGCCTGACGTACCTCATCCTTGTTCTGCGTGAAGTCCACTTCGATGTGCGTCCTCATGTCGAAGGTGACCAGAGCCACCCAGTCCTTCGGCTTCAGATTCGGGAAAAGTGCGTCCGCCCAGTATTTGGCCTCATACGCGAACCACTGATACAGGCCCCGGGAGCTGAATTCCATCAGGACGACCATCGTGATAGGAGCGTCGGAAGGGCCCACGTTGGTAATGGTCTGCGGTTGGCCGTCTTCCAGGACACGGAAATTCTCCTTTTTCAAGCCGGTGAGCAAATCGCCGTGTTGCGTCGTGGCAATTACGTCAAGCGTAACCACGGGGACTTCCACAGCGATCGTAGCCGCATGTTCGGGTGGCTTTTGCTGAGCGGGAGCCTGACTCGGCGCGGCAGGCGGGGTTTGGCTGGTTGGGACGGGTGGGGTTCCCTGCGGACCGGCCGGCGCCTGCCCCGCCGCAGAGTATGAGAGGGCTAAACCTAGCGCGGCCATCAAGGCAGACTTGGCCAAAATCGAAATCACCCGAAGCTTCATTTCCATCCCCCAGTGCGCATGCCTATGCGTGTCTATAGGACGCATCTTAAGTAAGATGCGGGTACTGAACCCCGCGTCGTCCTCCCCTTGCGCTGCCGGAGTGCAGATTGGGCACTACTACGCAGGCCCCCCACGGGAAGGTCCAGAACCGCATGTTAGTATGGAATTTACTTGGTGCAAACCAGATTCAAATGGGAGGGTGACTTCGTGAGAAGGAAGCGTTGGAGCTTCTTCATCGCAAGTGTTGTAGTGATTTGGGCCGCGGCGCCGTTGCGCGCACAGATCCGCCAGGGCCCGCCGGCGATGGGCATACCGGACAACAACACCTCGCTCGTTGGGGATACGTCGGCCCTGGCACGGGAAGCGCAAGATTGGCTTGTCGAACTGCTGAAGATCAACACGACCAACCCTCCGGGAAACGAGCAGCAGGCGGCAAAGTACGTCGCTGGCATCCTGACCAAAGAAGGCGTCACACCGGAGGTGCTGGATTTGACCCCAGGCCGGAGCGCGGTGGTGGCGCGTCTGCGTGCCAGCGCAGTCCCCGACCCGTCGAAAGCGCTTCTGCTGGTCGCGCACATGGACGTGGTGGGCGTGGAGCGCAACAAATGGTCTGTCGATCCCTTTGGCGGCGTGATCAAGGATGGCTACCTCTACGGCCGCGGCTCCATCGACGACAAGAGCATGCTGGTGGCTAACCTGGCCGCCTTCGTCGCCTTGAAGCGCGGCAGTGTGCACCTGAATCGCGACGTGATTTTTCTTGCAACCGCGGACGAGGAGCAGTTTGGCGACGCAAGCCTGAAAATGCTGATTGCCAAATATTGGGACAAGTTGGCGGCGGGTTTTGCCATCAACGAAGGAGGAAAGGTCGTCCTTAAAAACGGCAAGGTGCAGTACGTAGGCCTGCAGGTGGCCGAAAAAGTTTCGATCAACATCGCCGTGACCGCAAAGGGAAAAGGCGGCCACGCCTCCATGCCCACGAAGGACGATCCTGTAATACATGTTGCGGCAGCCGTGGACAAAATCGGCAACTATACCTCGCCGGTGCACCTGACTTCGATTGTGCGGCGGTATTTTGAGGGCTTGTCCGCGATCGAGGATGACGACACTTCGAAATGGATGAGGGTGATTGATACTCCGGACCGCGGCGAACACGCGGAACGCGTCCTTTCAGACATGAATCCCATGTGGAATTCCATGATGCGAGATACAATCGCGCCGACCATGCTCCAGGCAGGAGTGCGCCCAAATGTTATTCCGTCCGAAGCGCGCGCCGTGCTGAACGTGCGGCTGCTTCCTGGCGATACGATCGACGTTTTGCTGAATGATTTGAATAAACTCGTGAACGATCCCTCCGTGAAACTGGAAGTGATGCTGGATGGCGGATTGGCCGCGCCAAACTCCTCCATAGAAACAGAGCTTTACACGCTGATTACCAAAGTCTCCGCGAAGGAATTTGGGGGCGCGCCGGTATTGCCCTTCCTTTCACCGGGCGCGACAGATTCCGCGCAGTTGCGCCTGCACAATGTGCAGGCCTACGGCTTGCGGCCTTTTCCTCTGACGGAAGAAGACGACGCCAGAGTGCATGGCGACGATGAGCGCATCCCGTTAGCCTCCTTCGCCAAAGGCGTGGATCTTCTGACGCGCATTGTCACGGAGTTTTCCGTCTACCACTAATCGACACTTCCGGTATACAAAAAGAAGAGACAGAATAGGGAGCGGAGAAGCACTGATGATTTCGAGGCACTCCAAAATCGTCTGCACTATCGGTCCCGCCACCCGTTCCCCGCGAATGATCCGCAAATTGATCCAGGCCGGAATGGACGTGGCGCGGCTTAATTTTTCGCACGGCACCCACGAAGAGCACGCGCAGAGCATCACCATGCTGCGGGATGCGGCGATGGAGTTGAAGAAGCCTATAGCGATTCTGGCGGACCTGCAAGGTCCCAAAATCCGCACCGGTGCTCTCGCCGGAGGCGGAACCGTGCTGTTGCGGGCGGGCCAAAAGTTTGTAATCACCACCGCTAAGGTCCTGGGAGACTCCACCCGGGTGAATACCACCTTTCAGCCCATGCCGCGGGAGGTGAAACGCGGCGACCGCATCCTCTTAAGCGATGGTCTGATTGAGTTGCGTGTGGAATCGACCAGCCATACCGACGTGATCTGCCAGGTGGCGAACGGCGGGCTTCTGGGCGAACACAAGGGAATCAACCTTCCTGGAGTGAAGCTTCGCGTACCAGCGTTGACCGAAAAGGACAGAGCCGACCTGCGCTTTGCCTTGTCGAAAGGCGCAGATTACATCGCTGTGAGCTTCGTTCGCCGGCCGGAAGACGTAGCTTTGGCAAAGTCAATGGCACGGCGTGGGGGGAATAGTGCACCGATCATCGCAAAACTGGAAAAGCCGGAAGCCATCGAGAACTTGGACGAGATCCTGCCCGTTTCCGATGGGGTTATGGTGGCGCGTGGAGACTTGGGCGTGGAAATGAGTCCTGAGTGTGTTCCTGTAGTGCAGAAAAACATTATTGCGCGCGCCCGCGAGCATCGGAGACCGGTCATCACCGCAACGCAAATGCTGGAATCGATGACCGAGAATCCTCGGCCTACCCGCGCGGAGGCTTCCGATGTGGCTAATGCGATATTCGACGGCACGGACGCCGTCATGCTGAGCGCGGAAACGGCCACCGGAAAATATCCCGTGGAAGCCGTGGGAATGATGGCGAGGATTATCGAAGAGGCGGAAGCGAGCATCCACGAGTTTCCTCGGCCGGCAGCTACGGAGAGACTGAAAGTGGCCGAAACTATCGCGGAATCGGTGTGCCACGCTTCGAAGGAACTGCACATGAAGCTTATCGCCGTATTCACTCACAGCGGTTTCACGGCGCGCCTGATTTCCCGCTACAGGCCGCTCGTTCCCATTGTTGCTTTTTCACCGGAGGCGGCCACGCGGCGCCGCATGGCGCTCCTTTGGGGCGTCACTCCCCGAACTATTGTGGACGTCAAAAAAATCGATGCGCTACCCGCGCTCGCGGAAAAGCGACTTCTGGAAGAGCGCCTGGTTCGGAAGGGTGACGTGATCGCGCTTGTCGCGGGCACACCCATGGGCGTCCGGGGAACCACAAACATCATGAAGTTCCATGTGATCGGCAACGAGGAGTAGCCTTCAGCCTTATTTACGGTCCATAGTGTGCATGCCAAGTTTGTGCAGAGGCCCGGACTTTCCGGGGCAGCTTCTTGCTGTGTAGTGGTCGAATTTAGATCGACTCAAACGAAGACGGTTTCGCTCTATTTTTTCCACATCCTTTTGTAACCTGCCTGCAATCCAAGTATGGGAAGATTCGAACCCACGCAGCCGGACTAGAAACCGGCTGCAAGCTTGCCGCCTCTAAAGAAAGCGTGGCATTCGGTCTTTGCGCAGTAGAATGACTGCCGGAAATTGAGGTTCCTTATGAGCACCAAGAGCGTCCCCGTTTTCTCGACCCCAGCCGCTTCCGTCAACTTTGAGCAATTAGCCACCCAATACGGACTTCGTCCCAGCCACATCGCGGAAACGCTCCAGGAGCTCTACGAACGGCATCTCTTGGTCGACAACGGCGTCGATCCCGCCGTCAGCAACGCTCGCGAGCACTACGAAGCTTTCGCACGCTCTGTTCGGGAGATTCTTTCGCGACGCTGGGTACACACCAGCCGGACCTACCACGACGCCAATCCCAAGCGCATCTACTATCTCTCGATGGAATTCCTCATCGGCCGCTCGCTCGCCAATAACGTGACCAATCTTTTGCTGGATCCCTTGCTTCAAGACGTAATCGAGCAGAAGCATTTGGATTGGCTCGCGGTGATCCAGAAAGAACCGGACGCGGGCTTGGGAAACGGCGGCCTCGGACGCCTTGCCGCTTGCTTCCTCGATTCCATGGCCACCATGCAGCTTGCGGCGACCGGGTATGGTCTCCGCTATGAGTACGGCATGTTCAAGCAGACCATTCAAAATGGTTGGCAGCATGAGGTGCCGGACAACTGGTTGCGTCATCCCGATCCGTGGGAAATCGCGCGGCCTTACGCGCGCGTGAAAGTCCCCTTAAACTGCGCCTTTATCCTGCGCGACGGCACGCTTCGCGCCATCGCTGGCCGTGACTCCTGGTTATACGGAATTCCGTATGATCGTCCCATCGTCGGCTACGGCGGCAAGACCATCAACACGCTGCGTCTTTGGGCCGCGGCTGCCCCCGATTATTTTGATTTTCAGGAATTCAGTTCGGGGGATTTCGTCGGCGCTTTGGCGGAAACCCTTGCGGCGGAATCCATCACCCGCGTTTTGTATCCCGATGATTCCACCAGCATGGGGCAGGCGCTTCGCTTCGTGCAGGAATATTTTCTCGTCGCTTGTTCGCTCGCCGACCTGGTTCGCCGGTTCCGCCACGTCAATACCGACTGGAATACCTTTCCCGACAAGGTGGCTATTCAACTGAACGACACACATCCGACGATGGCGGTGCCGGAATTGATGCGCATGCTTCTGGATGATGCTCACCTTGATTGGGATCAAGCCTGGGACATCACGCAGAAGACGCTCGCCTACACCAACCACACCCTGCTCCCGGAAGCTCTTGAGAAGTGGCCTGTCGATTGGTTTGCTATGGTCGCGCCCCGGTTGCTGGAGATTATTTACGAGATCAATCGGCGCTTCCTCGATGACGTGCGACGCAGGTTCCCCGGTGACGAGAACCTTGTGGAACGCGTCAGCCTGATTGAAGAAGGCCAGGTCCGCAAAATTCGCATGGCAAATCTTGCGATCGTCGGCTCCCATAGCACCAACGGTGTGGCCGCCATTCACTCACGGCTCCTTCGCGCCACCACCGTCAAGGATCTTGCAACGATCTTTCCCGAACGCTTTAACAACAAGACCAATGGCGTAACCCCGCGGCGCTGGCTTCGCCTCTGCAATGTCCCCCTGGCGAGCGCCATTACCGAGGCTATCGGAGACGGGTGGATCACCGATCTGAGCCAGCTTTCACGCCTGAGGCCGCTTGCGGATGATGCGGGCTTTCGAGCAGCTTTCCTGAAGGCGCAACATGAGTGCAAATCGCAGTTTGCCAATTGGCTGAAAACCACCTCGGATGTGACCGTCAATCCGAATACGATCTTTGACTCGCAGGTGAAGCGCATCCATGAGTACAAGCGCCAATTACTGAACGCCCTGCGCATCGTTGTGCTCTACAACCGGCTCCGCGAAAATCCGGGGCTGGACATGCCGCCGCGCACGTTTTTCTTCGCCGGCAAGGCCGCGCCTGCCTACCAACTCGCGAAGCTCATCATCAAACTCATCAACAATCTCGCTGCTGCCATCGATGCAGACCCGGCTGTGAAGGGTCGTCTGCAGGTTCTTTTTCTTCCGGATTACCGTGTTTCGCTGGCCGAGCGTTTGATCCCAGCCAGCGACATCTCCAACCAGATCTCCACGGCTGGTTACGAAGCCAGCGGCACCAGCAACATGAAATTCATGATGAACGGCGCGCTCACCGTCGGCACGCGCGACGGGGCTACAATCGAAATGGCGGAGGCTGCCGGCGAAGAGAATCTCTTCCTCTTCGGTCTCACAGCCCAGCAGGTTGCGGAAAGCCGTGGCTGGTACAATCCGCACTGGCACTACGACAATGAGCCGGAAACCCGGGCCGCGCTGGACATGATCTTTTCCGACTATTTCAGCCCCAATGAACGTGGCGTTTTCGCTCCTCTGCGCGATACACTTCTCAAGCATGGCGACTTCTACATGCACCTTGCGGACCTGAAATCCTATCTGGAGGCGGACGCGCGGCTCAGCCGCCTCTGCACCAATCACGACGCCTGGGCGCGCATGGCCATTCTGAACGTTGCCAGTTCGGGAATGTTTTCCAGCGATCGCACCATCAGCGAATATAATGCGGACATCTGGAAAGCGGCGCCTTGTCCAGTGCCGTAGCGGAGCGTGTTCATGGCGGAGGATGGGAATCGACCAAAGGGCGTATCACCTCTCGCAGGCAAACCAGCCACGAAGGATATGCTCATCGATGTGGGAAAACTGGAGCGTGATTATTTCGAGCGCCATCCGGACGTCAACGATCCCACACAGTTAGTTAGTTTCGGCACCAGCGGTCACCGTGGTTCACCTTTTCAATCCACATTCACCGAAGCGCACATTTTGGCCATCACGCAGGCCATTTGCGAATACCGGAATTCGAAGGGAATTTACGGCCCGTTGTATATGGGCAAAGACACGCACGCCATTTCCAGCGCGGCGCAGCGCACGGCTCTGGAGGTTCTGGCCGCCAACGATGTAGAGACAATTATCCAGAGCAATGATGGCGTCACTCCCACGCCTGTAATCTCCCGCATCATCCTCGTCTACAATCGCGGCCGCAGAGACCGTTTTGCGGACGGGATCGTCATTACGCCGTCCCACAATCCGCCGCGCGATGGTGGTTTCAAGTACAACCCTCCAAACGGAGGACCGGCGGATACGGACGTGACCGGGTGGATACAGAATCGGGCAAATGACCTGCTCCGCGGCGGAAATGTGGAAGTGAAGCGTGTGCCATTCGAATCGGCGATCAAGGCCGGCACCACGCATCAGAAGGACTTTGTCCTTCCTTACGTGAATGATCTTCGGAACGTAATCAATATGGAGGCCATTCGTGGGGCGCACCTGAATCTCGCAGTCGACCCTCTCGGTGGAGCAGCGCGGCCCTATTGGGAGCCCATCAATTCGGTCTATGGGCTCAACGTTAGCGTCGTCAATCCCGTTCTTGATCCGACTTTCTCCTTCATGACGGTCGATCACGACGGGGAAATTCGCATGGATTGCTCCAGCCCTTACGCCATGGCGCGGCTTGTCGGCTTGAAAGACAAATATCGCGTGGCCTTCGCGAATGATCCCGATTCTGACCGCCACGGCATCGTCACGCCTTCTTCCGGCCTGATGAACCCCAATCACTTCCTGGCCGTGTCCATCCGTTATCTCCTGACCCATCGCCCACAGTGGGGAGCGCACCTCACGGTTGGCAAGACTCTTGTCAGCAGCAGCTTGATTGATTGCGTAGTGAAAAAGTTGGATCGCAAACTCTGCGAAACTCCCGTCGGTTTCAAGTGGTTCGTCCCGGGCCTTTTCGATGGCTCCTTCTGCTTTGGCGGCGAAGAAAGCGCGGGCGCCAGTTTCCTTCGGCTGGACGGCACCGTGTGGACCACCGACAAGGACGGACCCATCATGGATCTGCTCGCGGCGGAAATCGCTGCTGTGACCGGCAAAGACCCTGGCGAGCATTTCCGCGAGTTGGTTTCCCAGTTCGGCATGCCCTATTACACGCGCATCGATGCCGCCGCTACCCCTGAACAGAAAGCCAAACTGCAGAAACTTTCTTCCTCGGTCGTAAAGGAATCCGAACTTGCGGGTGATCCAATCGTGGACAAGCTGACCGCCGCTCCCGGCAATGGCGCGCCCATTGGGGGACTAAAAGTAGTCACGAAGAGCGGCTGGTTTGCCGCCCGCCCTTCCGGCACGGAAAATATTTACAAGATTTACGCGGAGAGCTTCCAGAGCGAAAAGCACTTACAGGATATCGTCGAGGAAGCGCAGCAAATCGTGAACAACGCTCTTTCGTAGGGACGAATCTCGTCTACTACGAAGGATGCGGCTCTCCTAACACGCATCGCACAGTATCCCGGGCAATCAGCAACTCTTCATCCGTTGGAATCACATAGGCGTGAAGTTTCGAATCGTCAGTGCTGATGCGCTCTTCCTTGCCGATCGCTTCCTCGTTCTTCTTCCCGTCCAGCTTCAATCCAAACCAGTCGAGCCCTTCGCAAATCCTCTGGCGAATGTCCGGCGAGTTTTCTCCGATACCGCCCGTAAACACCACCGCATCCGCGCCGCCCATGCAAGCCAGGTACGCGCCAATGTACTTTTTTGCACGGTAGCAGAAGACCTCGATCGCCACGCGCACGCGCCTGTCCTCGTGTTCCTTCAATTCCTGTTCCAGGACGCGCATATCATTCGTAAGACCGGAAATTCCGAGCAGTCCAGACTGCGTGTTGAGCAGGGCTTCCACTTCGTGCGTCGATAAACCTTCTTTCGTGGCGATGAGATTGACGATCGCGGGATCGACGTCGCCCGAACGTGTCCCCATGACCAATCCCTCCAGCGGGGTCATGCCCATGGACGTATCCACCGGATAGCCTTTGTGGATCGCGGCCGCCGAGCAGCCGTTTCCCAGATGCAGCGTAATGACATGCGTCTGCTCGCGCGTCAGGTTGTTCAGGAACCGGTACCGAAACGCGACGTATCGATGAGAAGTGCCGTGAAAGCCGTAGCGCCGGATGTGGTGGCGCCGGTAAAGATGGTACGGCACGGCGTAGAGATAGGCCTTCTCCGGAATAGAATGATGAAATGCCGTGTCAAAGACGGCGACTTGCGGCACTTTGGAACCGAACATCTTTCGCGCCGCTTGAATACATTTAATGTTATTGGGGTTGTGCAGCGGTGCCAGATCGATGCAATCCTCGATGCCCTTAAGCACCTCATCCGTGATCACCGCGGATTCGGAGAACATCTCCCCGCCATGCACCACACGGTGACCAACCGCATGAATATCCGTGGCGCTCTGTATCTCGGTAATGCCAGATTGTTCCGAGGCCATCCAGCGAACCAGGAAATCGAGTGCTCCGGCAAGGTCCGCAATAGGAGCCGTAAAAACTGTCCGCGGCCGCGTCCCAATACTCGCCGTGATGATTGCCTCTCCGCCGATACGCTCAATCACCCCCCGGCACAATCGTCGGTCTTCATTTTTCTTGATGTGCTCCAGATCGGTGGCAATGAGTTGGAACTTCAGGCTGGAGCTTCCCGAGTTCAATACGAGAACGTTCATAAGCCGCCTTCATTCGTGGGATGTGTTCTGAACACAAGAATACGCCGTCTTACCTGGTCGGCCCCGGCAGCTTCAAAGTGAACTAAATCTGAATTCAGTAAGGCCAAGTCCACGCCGCAACATCCGGTTTATCGATGCCGTGTTCGTGGGCGTAGTTCACGCACTCGATCTGCTGGTTGCGGAACCGTTCCTTAGCATGTGCGCCAACCTTCTGCAGCTTTGGCACGCGGTTGATGGCGTCGATGGCTAGGCTGAACCGGTCGATCTCGTTTTCAATCGCCAGTTCCATCGGCGTGTTGATGTTGCCCTTTTCCTTATACCCGCGCACGTGGAGGTTCTCATGGTTCTTCCGGCGATAGGCAAGCCGGTGGATGAGCCACGGATACCCATGGAAGTTGAAGATAACCGGCTTATCCGGGGTGAAAAGGGAATCGAAGTCGCGGTCAGACAGTCCGTGGGGATGGTCGACGCTGGGTTGCAATTTGAATAGATCCACGACGTTGATGTAGCGGATCTTCAGATCCGGAAATTCTTCGCGAAGAAGCGTGATCGCCGCCAAGGCTTCTTGCGTAGGAATATCCCCAGCGGAGGCCATCACCAGATCCGGCTCGGTTCCCTGATCGTTGCAGGCCTTCTCCCAGATACCGATGCCTTTCGTGCAGTGAACGATGGCTTCGTCCATGCTCATGTACTGCAGGTGCATTTGTTTGTCGCAGACGATCACATTGACATAGTTCTCGCTGCGCAGGCAATGGTCCGCCACGGAAAGCAGCGAATTGACGTCCGGCGGCATATAAATGCGCGTGACTGCCGCGCTCTTGTTCACCACCACGTCCAGAAAGCCCGGATCCTGGTGTGTGAAGCCGTTGTGGTCCTGCCGCCAGACCGTCGACGTGATCAGCAAATTCAACGAAGCGATGTTTTCGCGCCACGGTAAATGGTTGCAGATGGAAAGCCATTTCGCGTGCTGGTTGAACATCGAATCGATGACGTGCACAAACGACTCGTAGGAGGAGATGAACCCATGCCTGCCGGTGAGCAGGTAGCCTTCGAGCATGCCCTCCATGGTGTGCTCGCTCAGCATTTCGATGACTCGCCCGTCTTTGGCAAGTTCGCCGCCGTCCATATCCTCCGGAAAATACTGAGCGATCCAGAATTTCTTGCTGGCTTCGTAAATCGCGTCGAGTTTATTCGAAGTGTTTTCATCCGGCCCGAACACCCGGAAGTTGCGCATGTTTGTCTTCATGGTGTCCCGCAGGAAAACGCCCAGGGGACGCGTGTTTTCCGCGGAGATTACTCCCGGCTTTTCGAGCTTGATTCCGTACTGCCGGAAGTCCGGCAACCGCAGGTCGCGCTTCAGGCGCCCGCCGTTGGCATGGGGATTGGCTCCCATGCGGCGCATGCCCTTTGGCGCAATCTCCTTAACATCCGCCCGCAGCGTGCCCCTTTGGTCAAATAATTCCTCCGGCTTGTATCCCCGCATCCAGGTTTCCAGTTCGCTCAGGTGTTCCGGATTCTTCTTCACATCGGTCAACGGAACCTGGTGGGCGCGCCAGAACCCTTCGAGTTTATGCCCGTCCACGCCGCCTGGAGCCGTCCAGCCTTTTGGCGACCGCAGCACGATCATCGGCCAGCGCGGACGCTCCGCGTCTCCCGAGGTCCGCGCCTGCTGCTGGATTTTCCGGATCTCCTGGATGCAATGCTCAGTGGTCGCTGCCATTGCCTGGTGCATGCTTTCGTGGTCGGAGCCTTCGACGAAGTACGGCGTCCAGCCATAACCTCGAAGCAGGCTTTCCAGTTCTTCATGCGTGATGCGCGCCAGCAAGGTGGGATTGTTGATCTTGTATCCGTTCAAATGAAGGATAGGCAACACTGCGCCATCCCGGATGGGGTTGAGAAACTTCGAAATGTGCCATGAGGTCGCCAGTGGCCCTGTTTCCGCTTCCCCATCGCCCACCGCTGCCGCCACAATCAGTTCTGGATTGTCGAACGCCGCCCCGCACGCATGGGAAAGCACGTAGCCTAGTTCACCGCCCTCATGAATGGAGCCCGGCGTTTCCGGCGTGCAGTGGCTTCCAATCCCGCCTGGGAAAGAGAACTGCTTGAAGAACTCACGAAGCCCCTCTTCGTCCTCGCCCTTTTCCGGATAAATCTCTGAATAGCTCCCCTCCAGATACAGAGGCGCCAGCACCCCGGGTGCGCCATGGCCCGGGCCCGCCAGAAAAATCATGTCCAGGTCATATTTCTTGATCTGGCGCATCAGGTGGATATACATGAACGCTAGTCCCGGGCTTGATCCCCAGTGCCCCAGCAGCCGGTTCTTGATGTGCTCCGGCTTCAACGGTTCGCGCAGTAGCGGATTTTCCTGCAGATAGAGCATCCCGAGGATCAGATAGTTGCACGCCCGCCAGAAAGCATCTGTCTTCCATAGCTCGTCCGCGCTCAAAGGCGTGCCTTGAACTGTCGATCGCGCTTTTCCGAACGCGCTCAACGCCTGTGGGGGATGGACCTCGGCCATTGCGGTAGTTGACATGATAATCCTCCGTGTCGTCTGGGCAATTCAGCGGGATAAAGATTGGCGGAAGTAAGGGATGTCGCTCCTCACTGGGCGGTGATGCACGATCACTGCACTTGCTTCCGGCACAAGTCTATTGCGCCGACTGGAGCGAGGAATCCTCGGGAAGGGCTAGAGTCGTACGCCCCCTGAGTGTAGCCCCAAAATGTGCACGCAAGATTAAAGAATTTTCAAGACGGGCAGCCCGGCGGCCCTGGTTTCGAGGAAGAAGGGAAAGGTCTGATCAATTGACCCAATGATCGGGGCCGGAGGGGGGCTCGTTCTTGTTCTTCTTCATGTAGACTTCAAACCGCTTCCGATTGCGTTGATACTTCCAATCCGCCACTTCGTTTCGGAAACGAAACAGGAATGATCCTCGGCGAAGATAGAGCCAGCCAACCAGCATGCCCCCCAGGTGACAGAAATGGCTCACATTGTCGCCGGAGGAACCGAGCGTACCGAAGAACTCGATAGCCCCCATCACCGCAACAAACGGCCTCATGGGAATCATGATGGGCAGCGGGAACAGCCAGATCTGGCGGTCTGGAAACAGAATCCCGTTCGCAATGAGTATGCCGAAGATCGCGCCGGATGCCCCGATCGTCGGGATATCGGAAGGCAGGTGCCCCCAGAACGCTGGAATGTACTTCACAATGACATTGATCAGGCCCGCGCCCACACCGCACAAGAAGAAGTAGTTCAGAAATCTCTTCTTGCCCCAGACGAGTTCCAATTCCCGCCCGAACATCCATAGCATCAGCATGTTGATGAGCAAATGCCACAGGCCGCCGTGGAGAAAAATGTAAGTAAACGGCTGCCAGAGCCGGAAGCCGGGAAGGAAGCCTCTCGGCACCAGACCAAACCAATAGATAAGAAATGCGGTGACCCTTGGTGGGAGAAATTGCTCAATCAAGGTCTGAGCAAGAAAAACGCCCGCGCAAATCAAGACCAGCAGCTTAACGCCAGGAGTGATAAAGCTGCGCCAGTCGAAGTGGACCCGGGGCGCCCCGAACCTTGTTCCCATAGCAAAAGTGTACGGCGTCGAAAGGCGTGCCGTCAAAACAGTAATTCGAATGTGTCACAAATACCGCTGAACCGTTCCACCCTGCAATGAACCGAACCGGGACGCTCATGCGCAATTGAAACTCCATCCTGACCCAAATCGGCGGGGACACGGTCAGGCAAACCGGTTTCATGGACCTCGCCGCACAAAGTCTCTTTTCGAAAGTGGAGAAACGAAATCTCACTCTCTTCGAAAGGCTTGAAGGAGCACGTCTTAGCTCATTCCTGGCATAAAGACTGGGCGTAAGGATCACAAGGGGAATCGAAGTGGAACAGCCCAGGTCTCGCCTCGACGTGAGAAGGTGCTAATTCTTGCTGTTCTCTCGTGGCTCGAAGATTGCACGGGGTGTAACCGTCTTGAGGGTGAAAGCACTGTCTATGGATGAACTGATTAGAGAATTCCTACAGGAAAGCAACGAAAACCTGGACAGGTTGGACCAGGACTTCGTGAAGTGGGAAAAAGACCCCGGTGACCTCGAGTTGGTCAAGGGTATATTCCGCGCGGTTCACACGATCAAAGGCACGTGCGGTTTCCTCGGCTTCGTCAAGCTGGAGGCTCTCGCGCATGCGGGAGAGAATCTGTTGTCGCTCCTTCGGGACGGGGAGATCAGCCTGAACCAGGAGATGACCGATGCTCTGCTGGAAATGGCGGATATGGTCCGCGAATATCTGCGAGAGATTGCGGCGACCGGGGCTGAAGGGAAAAAGGAAGCTGCAGAACTTGTAGCGAATCTGAAGAGGCTACAAGAAAAAGGCTCAGGGAAAGCCACCAAGACAGACAGTGGGGCCACTGGGCCCCGCTCCGTTCCAGACCAGCTTTCGAAAAAGGCGGATATCCCAAGCGGAATAAATCTCGCTGGGGAAGAGCCGCGTGTCGAAGTGAAACCAATTGCGGAATCTAGGACATCGCCGGATACGCCGAAAACCACGGAAGCTCCCGGACACCCCGAGGAAGACAGCAAGGAGAAAAGGAAAGAGATTCACAACGAGGCGGCCATCCGCGTCGACGTAAACCTGCTCGAAAAGCAGATGAATCTGGTGAGCGAGCTCGTTCTGCTGCGTAATCGCCTACTGCAGATCGCCGCGGAAGCCAACGAGCGCAATCTCAATTCCACCGTCCACGGCCTGAACTACGTCACTTCCGAGCTGCGCAAGAACGTGATGAAAACGCGTATGCAGCCCGTCAGCCAGCTTTTCGACAAGTTGCCGCGCATCGTGCGGGACGTTTCGAAAGACATGGGCAAGAAGATTCGGCTGGAAACCCAGGGTGGCAACACGGAGCTGGACAAAACCCTCCTCGAAGCCATCAAAGATCCGGTCACGCACATCCTTCGCAACTCCATCGATCACGGGATTGAGCCGCCGGAAAAACGCTCGGAACTTGGCAAGCCGGAAGAGGGGACCGTGCGCATCCGCGCGTTCCACGAAGGTGGCAACTTCCATTTGGAAATTTTCGACGACGGAGCTGGCATTGACGCACAGCGCGTCAAGGAAAAGGCCCTTGCCAAGGCCCTGGTGACGGAGACGCAGATTGACAAGATGACCGAAAGCGAGATCGTGAACCTGATTTTTCTGCCAGGCCTTTCGACCGCGCAAAAGGTCACCAACGTTTCCGGACGGGGCGTCGGCATGGATGTCGTCAAGACGAACATCGACCGCATCGGCGGGCGTGCAAAAATAGAAAGCAACCGCGGCCAGGGCACAACTACGCGCCTCGAAATTCCTCTAACCCTGGCGACCATTCCCGCGCTCACCGTCGTCAGCGGCACTTCCGTCTTTGCCATTCCCCAGGCGGCGCTAGTGGAAATGATCGGGCTCGATGCGGACAACGTCAAAAGCTACATCGAAACCATCGACGGAACCTCGGTTTTCCGCTTCCGCGGAACCGTCCTGCCGCTGTTGGACCTGCGGCAGGAGCTTCATCTAAAAGAGGTCCAGCGCAAGAACGCTGCCACCATTGACCTCGTGGTGGTGCGTTCGGAAGGCCGCCAGATCGCCTTGCAGGTGGATGCCGTGCGTAGCACCGAGGAGATCGTCATTAAGCCGCTGGACAAGCGCTTCAAGCACATAGCTTTGTATTCCGGCGCGGCGGTGCTCGGCGATGGCCGGGTGGCGCTGATTCTGGATATCGCGGCCCTGGCGCGGCGCGCCGGGATGGCCGCGGTCCAAGACGTCCGGAACAATCAAGGAGAAACAGGGCAAAAGAAAGAGAAGTCGACGTTACTCCTTCTCGGCGGGCCGGATGGAGAGCGGATGGCCATGCCGCTCGACCGCGTGCAGCGCCTCGAGGAGTTCGATGCCGGGGCAAAAGAACCACTTGCCGGGCAATTTGTCATCCAGTACCGCGGCGAGATTCTTCCCGTGGTCAGGCTCACCAGTCTTCTCGAAGAGCGACGCCGCACCCGGCGCACCGAAGAAGGG
>Ga0187779_10000083_pt1 | contig 69515 bp, 76 predicted proteins | sample 1015_Q2_SP10_10__FD_132435 | JGI IMG/M metagenome (GOLD analysis project Ga0187779, IMG submission 132435) | Tropical peat soil microbial communities from peatlands in Department of Meta, Colombia - 1015_Q2_SP10_10_MG | ecosystem: Environmental > Terrestrial > Soil > Wetlands > Peat | place...
GACCACCGGGAAGCCGAGCGGCCCGTGCTTGAGCGCGTCGATGACGCCCTCCTCGACCGACGGAATGTAGTTGCGCGGCACAACCCCGCCGGTGATGCGGTCCTCGAACTTGAAGCCGGAGTTGCGCGGCAGCGGCTTGATCTCCAGCACGACGTCGCCGAACTGGCCGTGGCCGCCGGACTGCTTCTTGTGGCGGCCGCGCTGGGTGATCGGCTTGCGGATGGTCTCGCGGTAGCCGACGGTCGGCGGCCGCGTCGACACCGGCACCAGGAAGCGGTCGGCGAGGTGTTCGGTGGCGACGCGCAGATGCATCTCGCCCTGACCCCAGATCACCACCTCGTGGGTCTCGGCGTCGTGCACGATGGTGAGCGAGGGATCTTCCTCGGTGAGCTTGGTGAAGGCAGTGCCGAGCTTGACGTCGTCCTTGCGCTCCTTTGCCTGCACGGCGGTCGCAAGCACCGGCGGATAGGGCTTCACCGACAGCAGCGATGGATGCGGCGTTTTTCCGGTCGAAAGCGTATCGCCGGTCTTGGCGCCATCGAGCTTGCCGAGCGCGATCGTATCGCCGGCAGCCGCCTGGCCGCGCTTCTCGAAATGCTGGCCCATCACCTTGAACACGCCGGAGACGCGGCCCGCTTCCTTCTCGGGCGTATTGAATGTCGTGCCATCGCCGGTCTGGCCTTGCAGCAGGCGCGCGATCGACATCTTGCCGCCGTGCGTGGTGTGGAAGGTCTTGAGCACGACCGCGACAGCCTCGCTGCCGCCCTTGACGCCCAGACGCTTCGAGGTCTCGTCGACGCCGGGCGCCTCGTGGCGCAGCGCTTTCAAAATCCGCAGCACGCCGTTCGAGCGCGTCGCGACGCCGAGCAGCACCGGGCACACCTGGCGCTCGCGCAATTCCTTGGAGAGGTCGTCGAACACCTTATCGCGCGGCGGCTCGATGTCCTCGAGCAGTTGCTCCATCAACTGGTCGTCGTGATCAGCCAAGGTCTCGAGCATGGTGAAGCGCGCTTCCTTCTCGCGGCTCGCGTCCTCGCCCTTGAGTTCGATGATCTCCGATGGCGCGTGCTCCTTGTAGACAAAGGCGCGCTCGAGCGCGAGATCGACAAAGCCGGAGATGATGTCGCCGTTCCAGATCGGTATCTGCCGCAGCAACAGCGGCACGCGCGAGGCCGGCTGCAACAGCTTGATGGTCTCGCGGACACGCTTGTCCGCCTTGTCGATCTTGTTGAGATAGAGGAAGTGCGGAATGTTCTGGTCTTCGAGCTCGCGCAGGATGAGCTGCAGCTGCGGCACTTTCTTCTCGTCCGCTTCGCAGACGACGACGGCCGCATCGACCGCGGGCAGCACCGCGCGCATGTCGTGGATGAATTCGATGGAGCCCGGGCAGTCGATGAAGGTGTAGCTGTCGCCCATGAAGGTCGTGGTGGCGACCGAGGCTTCGACGCTCATTTTATGGCTGCGGGCTTCCTTGCTGGCGTCGCCGACCGTGGTGCCCGCGTCCACGGTACCTTGTCGCTGGATCGCGCCGGTGCGCGCGAGAATGGCTTCGAGGAGGGTTGTCTTGCCGCTCTGGAACGGGCCCACCAGCGCGATACACCGGGGACCCTTGGGTGCCGAGCCATTTTGTCCCATACGCACCTCCCTGCCGGCCGGGAGGTCGGACCTGGTTTCCCGGCCCTGTCACGGTATCGTCGCAGTGAAGGACCGCGCTGGCAAGGGCGCAGTTGCCACTGTGATTACGTAAGGGTTTACCGGCGCGGGAGGTGCGGCGTCACTTCAGGTTGCCGCAGAAGCGCTGAATGCGCCGGCAGGCTTCCTCGAGATCGTCGGTCTTGGTGGCATAGGAGATGCGGAACGCCGGCCCGAGCCCGAAGGCGCTGCCATGCACAACGGCGACGCCCTCGGAGTCGAGCAACTCCGTGACGAAGTCCTCATCGGTCGCGAGCTTCTTGCCGCTTGGGCTGGTCTTGCCCATGGTTCCGGCACAGGACGGATAGACGTAGAACGCGCCCTCCGGCGTCGGGCACTTGAGGCCGTTCGCCTGGTTGAGCATCGACACGCAGAGATCGCGCCGTTCCTTGAAGATCTTGTTGTGCTTCGGGATGAAGTCCTGCGGCCCGTTGAGCGCCTCGACGGCCGCCCATTGCGAAGCCGCCGCCGGGTTCGTGGTCGACTGCGACTGGATCATCGCCATCGCCTTGATCAAGGGCTCGGGGCCGCCGGCATAGCCGATGCGCCAGCCGGTCATGCAATAGGCCTTGGATGTGCCGTTGATGGTCAAGGTGCGCGGATAGAGGGACGGCTCGACCTGGGCCGGCGTGAAGAACTCGAAGTCGTCATAGACGAGGTGCTCGTACATATCGTCGGTCATGACATGCACATGCTCATGCTTCTTCAGCACATCCGTCAGCGCCTTCAATTCGGCGCGCGTATAGGCCGCGCCGGTCGGGTTCGACGGCGAGTTGAGCAAGAACCACTTGGTCTTCGGCGTGATCGCCTTCTCGAGCTGCGCCGGCTTGATCTTGAAGCCGTTCTCCATGCCGCAGACGACCTGCACCGGCGTGCCGCCCGCAAGCAGCACCATGTCGGGATAGCTCACCCAGAATGGCGCGGGGATGATGACCTCGTCGCCGGGGTTCAACGTCGCCATGAAGGCGTTGTAGAGCACCTGCTTGCCGCCGGCCGAGACGGTGATCTGCGACGTCTTGTAGTCGAGGCCATTCTCGCGCTTGAACTTCTTGGCAACGGCCTCCTTGAGCTCGGCAAGACCGTCGACCTGCGTGTACTTCGAGGCGCGGCCTTCGCGGATCGCCTTGATCGCCGCGTCCTTGATGTTGTCGGGCGTGTCGAAATCGGGCTCACCGGCGCCGAGACCGATGACGTTGCGGCCGGCCGCCTTCAACGCGCGCGCTTTGTCGGTCACCGCGATGGTCGGCGACGGCTTGATGCGCTTGAGATGGTCCGCGAGGAAGGCCATCGAAATCTCCAGAATCTCCAATGATGCAGTGCAGCGTCTCTGTCGTAATGCGCCACCTTGAGTCCATCAAGTGGCGATCTGTTGACGAAAATCGATAGGTGCCATCGGCTGCGCCGATGGGTCGCGAAAAGCTCAAGGAAATCGGGCCTTGTCATGACCCAAGCTCTCCTGGGGAACATCGCCTCGGCATCGCATCGCCCAGCGTGCCAATGCACCCGAGCCAGACGCTGCGTCACGCGATGCCGCGTCTGCGAAGGACATGCCCGACATCCGATGGCGTCCATAGCAACACCAACCACTTAACGCACTTGCCGGCGTCGCGGCCTATGTTGCGCTGCGCGAGGAAAATAAAATTTTCGTATCAGCCGCATCGACGCGTTACCCGTGCCATGCGTGATCGCAATTTCGTGACGGCGCTGCGACGCGCTTTGTAATAAGAAGGCCATGCAATTGCCGGACTCGTCGTGCATCCTGCGTGTCGAGACTCGAGGGTCACATGTACACGCTCTATTCGGATCAGCGGTCCGGCAACAGCTATAAGGTCCGCCTGGCGCTCGCCCGGCTTGGCATCCCCTATACGTTGATCGAGACCGACATCCTGCAGGGCGAAAGCCGCACGCCGGAATTCCTTGCCAAGAATCCGAACGGCCAGATTCCGCTGCTCGAGGTCGCGCCTGGCCGGTACATCTCCGAGTCGAACGCCATTCTCTGGTATGTCGCCGGCGGCACCATGCTCGCGCCCGAAGATCGCATCGAGCGCGCCGAGGCGTTGCAATGGATGTTCTTCGAGCAGCACAGCCTAGAGCCCAACATAGGCGCCGCCTATTTCTGGCTGTGCCTGATCAAGGGCGGCCGCGAATTGCAGAGCCACGCGCTCGAAGACTGGCTGGAAAACGGCTATCGCGCGCTCGGCGTCATGGAGGCGCATCTGGCGAAGCATCGTTTCTTCGTTGCCAGCCATTTCACCGTCGCCGACATCGCGCTCTACGCCTACACCCACCTCGCCCACCTGGCCGACTTCGACCTGTCGCGCTTCCCCGCGGTGCGCGGCTGGCTCAAGCGGATCGAGGCTGAGCCCGGCCACGTCGGCATGGACTGGCAGCCGAGCGAGCTTGCGGCCGCAAAGTAGGCCGCCGCCCTACCCCGTCACCAAAATGCCTTGGTTCGCGACCGGCTTTGCCCAAATCGGGCCGAACAGCCGCCGAGTTCCAAGGCCATTATCGCGGTACGGAACAACTTATTGATTTTGGCGTTTTCTGATCCGACATGCGCAACTCCATTGAAGATACCGGCTTTGCCCCGCAGCTTGACGAACGGCGCCGTAACCCTGCGCTCATCGAGTTCGTCACCAGCGCGGGTCTGGCGCTTGCCACCCTCGTCACCGCGACCGCGGTCATGGCGGGCGTTGCCCGCGCCGATGTCGTCGACGGCGTCATCGGCAATGAAGGCAGCGTATTCGCCATTGCCCTGATCTTGGGCCTCGCCTTCATCGGCATGGGCGGATTGACGCTGCCCGGCAGCCGGCCGAAGAAGCATTAGCCGCACACCCGCCTTCCGGAAGTCATCTCCGTTCCGCACAATGCGCTCCGGAGGTGAACTCATGCGCATGATGGCCGCGCTTGCGGTCCTGCTGACGGTCGCACCCGCCGCTGCCGAGCAGTTTCCCTCATCCGCCGGACCGCTCGAGCTCGACACGATCGCCGGCGGGCTCGTCAATCCTTGGTCGCTCGCCTTCCTGCCCGATGGCCGCATACTAGTGACCGAGCGGCCGGGCCGCATGCGCATCGTCACGCGCGGCGGCCAGCTGTCGTCACCGCTTGCCGGCGTGCCAAACGTTTTCGCGCAATCCCAGGCCGGACTGATGGACGTGATCCTCGCCCGCAATTTCGCGCAGAGCCGCGGCATCTTCTTCTGCTACGCCGAGCCCTTCGACGGCGGCGGCCGCATCGCGGTCGCGCGTGCGCGGCTCGACGACGGACGCTCGCCGCGCCTTGTCGGCACCGAGGTCATCTTCCGCCAGCAGGGCCCCGCCGACCGCGGCCTCAATATCGGCTGCCGCATCGTGCAGGCATCCGACAACAATCTCTTCGTCACGCTCGGCGACCACTTCAACGATGCCAAGATGGCGCAGACGCTCGACAATCACATCGGCAAGATCGTGCGCATCACGCCCGAGGGCAAAGCGCCGTCGGACAATCCCTTCGTCGGCAAGCAAGGCGCACTGCCGGAGATCTGGGCCTACGGCCTGCGCAATGCCGAAGGCCTCGCCTTCAATCCGGCCGACGGCAAATTGTGGGAGCAGGAGCACGGCCCCAAAGGCGGCGACGAGATCAACATCATGCAGAAGGGCGCCAATTACGGCTGGCCGGTCGTCAGCTACGGCGTCAATTACGACGGCACGCCGGTCGGCAATGGCAGGCAGCAGGCGCCGGGCATGGTTGATCCGGTCTGGCACTGGACGCCGTCGATAGCGCCCTCGGGCATGGCCTTCTACACCGGCGACCTCATTCCCGGCTGGAAGGGCAGCCTCATCAACGGCGCGCTGAAGTTCAAGCTGTTGTCGCGGCTCAGCCTCGACGGCGACAAGGCGACCAAGGAAGAGCGCCTGTTGCAGGGCCTGCACGAGCGCATCCGCGACGTGCGGCAGGGCCCGGATGGCGCGATCTATCTGCTCACCGACAACGAGGCCGGCCGCATCCTGCGCCTCGCGCCGGCGAAATAGCGCATGATCCCGAAAAGCGGCAACCGGTTTTCGGACAAGATCATGCGTCGCGAAAATGTCACCATTTGTGAAAGACGAAGAAGGCACCTGCCGCGATCAACGTGAAGCCGAAGCCCTGGCTCAGCGTGATCGGCTGCCGCAAATAGACAAATGAGAAGATTGCAAACACCAGAAAGGTGATGACCTCCAGAATGGTCTTGAGCTGCGCCGGATTATAGACCGCGCTGCCGTAGCGATTGGCCGGTACCGCCAGGCAATATTCGATGAAGGCGAGCCCCCAGCTGATCAGGATGACCTGCCAGAGCGACACCTCCTTGAAGCGCAGGTGCCAGTACCAGGCGGTGGTCATGAAGACGTTGGAGCCGATCAGCAGCGCGATCGGCGTCAGATAAGGCGTCAGGACTGGCATGGGATTCTCGGGCTGAAATATCGATGGAAAAGCCTTTCCACAGGCGACAAGGAACCGTCAACGTGGCGTCACACGGCCCCTCTAGTGAAGCCATGCTTCTGTCGTATGTTGCGTTGAGTACCCATCCTTTGCGGTCCCGTGCGGCTGACCCTGCTCTCCCGGGACCGCAAATTTTTTGGATCCCGCCTCCTAACCGCCCGCACCGCCGCCGGTTCCGGCGGCTCAGCCGTGCCGCAGCTTCATCGCCAGGATCACGACCATGAGCACGAGCGTCGCCGCGCTCGAGCCGATCAGCGGCCAGTCGTTGATGGCGAGCCCGTAGATCAGCCACAGCCCCATGCCGCCGGTGAAGCCGGCGGTTGCCGGCAGCGACAGCGCGCGCGTCTCGCGGTCGCGCACCGTCTTCAGCGTCTGCGGCAGCCAGCACAGCGTGGTCAGTGCCGCGCCTGTTGAGCCGATGAGGTCGATCACCGCCATCGCGCCTTTAGCGACGATTCGGTTGAGAGATTTGTGACAGCAGCGGCGCGAGGTCTGGAGGCGACGGCGTCATTGTGCCGAGCGCGATGTTCAAGCTGGTCTACGATCCAAAGATGCAGCGCGCCAACGTCTTCTTGATGCCCAATATCAACCACCGCAAGCAGGCGGGCTTCACCAATTCGATGAACTACATCAAGAAGTCTCAAGTCACCGTGCAGGCCCCCGAACAGGCGACCAATCTGACATTCTTCAGCGATCTCCCGGTCAGCCGGCGCGGGCCCCTCGAGCAGGAATGCGCGGCCTTGATGAACCACTGAGCCTTGCGCCGCTGATGCCTGCGCGCCCATAGTCGGTGCATGGCCGACGCGCAACCGCGACCCCGCCGCCTCGTCTGCGCCCGTTGCGGCGCCGCGTTTGACTGCGGGCTCGGCGGCGATTGCTGGTGTTCCACCGAACCCTACCGGCTGCCGATGCCCCCGCTGCAGTCCGAGGATTGCCTCTGCCCCGCCTGCCTGCGCAAGGCGGCGGATGCGGTGAAGGACAGTCGGGACGCCGCCTCCGGATAAATTGTCATCGTCCTGTCATCGAGCGCGGGCCCCACTCCGCCTGAAGGAGCCGCCGATGACCACGAACGGCCTCATGCCCAATGTCGCGCCGGCGACCGGCATCGTCTGGGCCTACCGCTTTCGCCTCGACGGCACGGCCGAACCGATCGCACATGACGAGATCGACGACGCGTTGGGCGGGCACAAGGGCAGCTGGATCTGGGCGCACCTTGCGCTCGCCGACAACCGCTGCCGCGCCTGGATCGCGCAGCGCGCGCCGGTCTCGGAGCTGGCGCGCGAGCTGCTCAGCGGTGCCGACACCCATCTGCGTCTTGACAGCATCGGCCATGAGCTGCTCGGCGTGCTGCCCGACCTGCATCAGGAGTTCAACCACGCCAGCGACGATCTGGTGCGGCTGCGCTTCGTCATGGGCCAGCGTTTCATCATCACCGCGCGCCAGCGGCCGCTGCATTCGGTCGAGAACAGCGCCGCGCCATTGACGCCGGCAAGCGCTTCCCGACGCCGGTGTCGCTGCTCGACGCCGTCATCGACCAGTTTGCCGACGCCATCGCCCGCATGGCCGATCAGCTCGGCGACGAGCTCGACGCCGTCGAGGATCACGTCATGGACGAGGACGGTTCGGACGACCACCACCGCATCGCCCGCGTCCGCCTGCAGGCGGTGCGCGTCCATCGCCAGCTCGCTCAGCTGCGCTCGATGTTTCACCGCATCGAGCCGCGCGTCGCCCGCGAGAATGCCGAAGTCGCCGTCGTCGTCAGCACTTTGGCGCAGAAGCTCGACGGCATCGACGCCGAGGTCGCGTCGATCCACGAACGGGCGCGGCTGTTGCGTGACGAGATCGCCGCCAAGATGACCGAGGTCACCAACCAGCGCCTGTTTGCGCTGTCGATCCTGACCGCGTTCCTGCTGCCACCGACCCTGATCACCGGCTTCTTGGGCATGAACACCAAGGACCTGCCGTTCCAGAACGTCGACGGCGGCAGGCGCTCGGCCTCGCGGTGGCCGCCACCGCCCTCACCTACTTCCTGCTGCGGCGCATCCGCGCCTTCTAGCGCGCCGGCGTCACCGTGACGTCCTTGCGGTCCTTGGTCACAACCGTGTTGCCCATCAGGTCGGCGGACATGGTCGATTGCTCATGCATCGCCCGCGTCATGCCGTCCACCACCTCGATCTCGGTGCGGCCGTCGAGCGTGATGTCCATCTTCTTCATGTCCTCCGGGTCGCGCCCCGCCTGGCTCGCCAGCGCGACCAGGAACTTGCGGATCGACTCGAGATCGTAGTTCTCGGTCAGTGTCAGCTTCACGTTGCCAGTCGCGGCGTCGGCCTGCGCAACCGACAGCGCCCGGACCTTGACCAGCGGCGGTCCGATCCCGGACGGCTCCGAAACGGATTCGCGCCGGACATCGCCGACCTTGAGGCCGGTGTTCTGGCCGAGCGCCAGCGCCGGCAATTCGTCGAGATTGGCGCGTGCCGCTGTTTCGGCGTCGACATTGAGCATGCCGGCGAACATGGTGCGCACATTGGCCGCTACTTGTGGGTCGCCGGCCATCGCCGCGAGCCGCTCGACCATGGTGCGCAGGGCCTGCCGCACGTCCTCGAGATTGTCGACGCGCAGCGGCGTTCCGCGGGCGTCGGTCGTGGCGCGGATGGTGATGTTGTCGAGCGCGGAGAGCGCCGCGCGCCGCAGCGGCGCCTTGGTGTCATTGCCCTCCTCCGCCGACTTGATGCGGCGGTAGGCGATCCGGTAGCCGTCGGCGGTCTTGCCCTCGATCACCAGTTCCGAGGTGATCTTCAGCGTCGACTTGATCAACGTGTCCTGGCCGTTCTCGTGGCGGCTTTCCTCCTTGGCGAGGTCACGCTGGATGATCCAGCGGCTGCCGACCGGCGGATTGTACGGACGCTCGGCCCAGGCCGCGGCCGCGCAACGACCGCCCGCGGTGAGGGCAATAAGTGCTAGCATCGCCGCGGCGCGACAGATCATCGGCTTGCTCATGAGCTCCCCGTTTTCCGGTCTTTTGTCGCGCGGGACGCGCCCGCAGTTCAAGCCTGACGCCCCCGCCACGCTCTCGACACGATGTGGGCCTATCCGGCGGCCCTCGAATCCAATACTGGAAGGTTGACGCGCGGCGCTGATGGCGGCCGCGCGAATGTGTCTGAAATGCCGATATTCCGCCTGTTCGAAAAGTCGCTGGCAACGACCAGCCTGCCAGAGGTCAACGAGCCGCCGCCGGATCTGCTCGCTTTCTATTGGCACTATGCGCGCCAGGCCAAGGGCCTGTTCGCAGGTCTGTTCGCTGCCGGCTTTGCCGTAGCGCTGCTCGACGTCACCGTGCCGGTCTTCATCGGCAAGGTGGTGACTTTGGTCACCACCACCAAGCCCGAAGACATCGTGCCGACCTACTGGCCGCTGTTCGCCGGCATGGCGGTGGTGCTGTTGGTGCTGCGGCCGGCGGCGGCCGCCATGCAGCATTTGATGATGAACCAGGCGATCGCGGCGAACGTCACCAACCGCATCCGCTGGCAGAACCACTGGCACGTCGTGCGCCAGTCCTGGGCCTTCTTCCAGAACGATTTCGCGGGCCGCATCGCCAACCGCGTGATGCAGACCGGGCCGGCCTTGCGCGAGAGCCTCGTCGCGCTGCTCACGGCGGTGTGGTTCATCCTGATCTACGGCACGTCGTCGCTGATCCTCTTGGCGCACACCGACCGCTGGCTCGCGCTGCCCGTGGTCCTGTGGTTCGCCGCCTACATCGTGATGCTGCGCTTCTTCGTGCCGCGCATGCGCGACCGCTCCAAGGGCGTCTCGGAAGCGCGGTCGATGCTGACCGGGCGCATCGTCGACACCTACACCAACATCGTCACGGTGAAGCTGTTCGCGCGCGCCAAGGACGAGGACGCCTATGTACGCGAGGCGGTCGACCACCACACCGGCCGCTTCCTCTCCTCACTGCGGCTCAACACCTGGTTCACGATCACGCTGATCACGCTCAACGCCTGGCTGCTCGCCGGCACCGGCGCTTTCGCCATCGGCCTGGTGCGCTACGGCCACATCGAGATCGGCGCGCTCGCCATGGCGCTGCCGATGATCATGCAGATCATCGGCGCATCGTACTGGGTGGCGCAGCAGGTCACCGGCATCTTCGAGAACATCGGTGTCGTGCAGGAAGGCATGATGACGATCGCGCGCCCGCACACGCTGGTCGACAGCGTGGACGCCGCGCCGCTCGACGTCAACCGCGGCGGCGTGCGCTTCGACAAGGTCAGCTTCGGTTACGGCCGAGAAAGCGGCGTGATCGAGGACCTCAGCCTTGACGTCAAGCCCGGCGAGAAGATCGGTCTCGTCGGCCGCTCCGGCGCCGGCAAGTCGACGATCGTCAACCTGCTGCTGCGCTTCTTCGACCTCGAGGACGGCGCCATCCTCATCGACGGCCAGGACATCGCCGCGGTCACGCAAGAGAGCCTGCGCGCGCAAATCTCTGTGGTGACGCAGGACACCTCGCTGCTGCACCGCTCGATCCACGACAACATCCGCTACGGCAAGCCGAACGCGACCGATGCCGACATTCTCGAGGCGGCGCGGCTTGCGCACGCGCACGAATTCATCCTCGATCTCGAGGATCAGGTCGGCCGGCGCGGCTACGACGCCCAGGTCGGCGAGCGCGGCGTCAAGCTCTCCGGCGGCCAGCGCCAGCGCATCGCCATCGCCCGCGTCATCTTGAAGAATGCGCCGATCCTTGTGCTCGACGAGGCGACCTCGGCGCTCGATAGCGAGGTCGAGGCGGCGATCCAGTCGAGCCTGTCGACGCTGATGCGCGGCAAGACGGTGATCGCCATCGCGCACCGGCTCTCGACCATCGCGCAGATGGACCGGCTGATCGTGCTCGACAAGGGCCGCATCGTCGAACAGGGCACGCACGACGAATTGCTGCGCGCCGACGGCCACTATGCTGCGTTATGGCGGCGGCAGTCCGGCGGCTTCATCGATGCCGAAGCCGCGCAGCAGGCGGCGGAATAAGCAAAAGGGTGGGCCGCGTGCCCACCCTTTTCACATCTGCCGCCCCTCACCATAATGGCCGTCCCGCCTCGCGTTCCCCGCTCAACGGACAGTGCCAAGGACAGCAGAATGATCCTCGAAATCGCCCAGATCGACGTCAAACCCGGCATGGAAGCCGAGTTCGAATCCGGCGTGACGAAAGCCGGACCGATCTTCAAGCGCGCCAAAGGCTGCAAGGCCATGACGCTGCAGAAGTCGCACGAGAACCCGCAGCGTTATCGACTGTTCGTGCAGTGGGCGACGCTGGAGAACCACACCAAGGACTTCCGCGAATCCGCCGACTTCCAGGAATGGCGCAAGCTTGTCGGCCATTGCTTCGCATCGCCGCCTGCCGTCGAGCACGTCACCGAAGTGGTGCGCGGGTTTTGAGCGTGCCTGACCGCATTCTGACGACGCACACCGGCAGCCTGCCGCGCACGCCGAAGGTCGTCGAACTGCTGCTCGCAGAGGACAGGAGGCCCGGCGCGCGCAAGGCCGAGTTGAACGCCGCGGTGCGCGAGGCGGTGACGCTCGTCGTCGGCAAGCAGGTCGAATGCGGTCTCGACATCATCAATGACGGCGAGCAGGGCCGCACCGACTACACCGTGCACGTCATGCACCGTCTTACCGGATACGAGGGCGAGAGCGCAGCGCCGATGGGCACTGGCGAGCCGGAATTCCCCGAGCTTGCCGAGATCCTCAAGCACTTCGCTTCGCCCTTCCAGCACCGCCCCGCTTGCAACGGCCCGGTCGACTGGAAGGATTGGCCGGCGGCACAGGCCGATATCGATCTTGCCAAAGAGGCGATGAAAGGCGTCAAGGCCGAGGATTTCTTCTTCACCTCGCCCTCGCCCGGCCAGATCGCGCGCTACCTCAAGAACGAATATTACAAGAGCGACCACGATTACATCTTCGCGCTCGCCGAGGTCATGCGCCGCGAATACAAGGCGATCGTCGACGCCGGCTTTATCCTCCAGCTCGACTGCCCCGATCTCGCGATGCTGCGCCACATGGTCTATCTCGACCTGCCGCTCGCCGAGTACCGCAAGATCATCGCCACCAATGTCGCCGCGCTCAATCACGCGGTGCGCGACCTTCCTCCCGAACGCATGCGCATGCACGTGTGCTGGGGCTCGACGGTGGCGCCGCACCACACCGACGTCGAGTTCAGGGATATCGTCGACATCGTGCTGTCGGGCCGGCCGCACGCGGTGTCATTTCCGGCGGCGAATGCGCGCCACGAGCACGAATGGAAGATATGGCGCGACATCACGCTGCCGCGCGGCAAGAAGATCATCCCGGGCGTCATCGACTCGACCGTCAACACCGTCGAGCATCCGGAAGTGGTCTGCGACCGTATCCTGAACTTCGCGTCCGTCGTCGGCCGCGACAACGTCATTGCCGGCGTTGATTGCGGCTTCGGCACCTTTGCCGGACGTGTGCAGGTCGACAGCAAGATCGTGTGGATGAAGCTTGCTTCGTTGGCCGAAGGCGTGCGCCGTGCGTCAAAGGAGCTCTGGGCGAAGGCGGCCTAGGCCTAACGCTCGTCCGAAATCGCCAGCGCCACCAGCATCAGCACGATCGCCGGGACAGTCTTGACCAGCGCGCCGAGCGGCTCGAGCCACAAGTCGGGCGTCATCACCGCCGCCGCCATGTAGAACAATGACAGCGCGATGCCGGCTGTCAGGCCGAAGCGGGAGGTCGGGCGGAATGCGATCGCAACGGCGATGCAGATATCCATGATGCTGCTCGCGAGCGTCAGGTTGCGCGCCGCCATTGGCGAAAAGCCGTGCGCCGTCAGGATCGCGGTCGCCGCCGGAAAGGCGGCCGTCAGCGCGATCAGACCCGAGACGCACCAGAACACGACGAGCGTCGCGACGATCAGCGCCTTCAGCGCATAAAGCCGCGCGAACCATTTGTCTTGCACGGTCGCGGGATGGGCGCGCAGCGCGTCGTCGAGCGTGCGCGGCGCAAGTCCCGTCACCCTGATCCATCCGGTCGGATCGCCGGCAACGCCGCGTCTGAGTTCGGCGAGCGCGGTGGTACGCAAGGGCGGCCGCCAGCCGAGCCAGGCCACGGCGTCGCCGAGGCGCCCGCCGAACGTCAGCAGAAATTCGGGCATCGTCACGCGCCATTGGCGCGTCGTGCCGAGCCAGGCGCGCAGGCTGGCGACGGCATCGCCGATCGGGCGCTGCCCCGGATGCATCAGGTCCCAGGTCACGGCTTGGCCCCATTCGCCCTCTTGCCAGAGCCGCGCCAGGATCGCGACGGTCGCGCCGATGTCCTCGACCGCGGCCGTTGCGAGCGGACGCGCGGCGAGCGCCGGCGGCAGGTCGAACGGCATCGCCGCCAGCGCCCGCAGCAGCGCGCTGCCACCGTAGGCGTTCGGTGCGACCACGAAGCCGGGACGCAGGATGACGTGCGGCAGGCCGGACTTTGCAATCGTCTCGTCCGCGGCGCGCTTGCTGCGCGCGAAGACTGTCGCGTCGTCGGCCGGCTGCCCCGGCACCGAGACCTGCACCAGCAGCACGGGCGTCGGCAGGTTGCGCAGCGCCTCGAGCAGCCGCGCAACAAAGCCCTGATGGATGTCGCCGACGCGCTGGCGCGGCGTGTCCTGCAGCAGCCCGAGGCAGTTGACGACGATTTCGGTCTTGCTCTCGCGCAACAGCCGCGTCAGCGCCGTGGCATCGAGTCGGCCGATCGGCATCTCGAGCGCAACCGCGCCGAACTGCGCGCGCTGCGCCGCCGTGAAGCGCCGCGCCACGCCCATCACCGGAATTCCGCGCCGGATCAGGTCGCCGACGATGAAGGCGCCGATCAGCCCGCCGGCGCCGAGCGCGAGGACGCGCGGTGGTTTGCCTGTCGCCGCCATCACAGCACCGGCCTGACGATCATCAGCCAGACGATCGCCAGCACCGCGCCGAAGCCGGGAATACCGAACAGGAACCAGAGGCGGATCAGGCGGTGGTAGGCGGCAGGCAGCGGCGCGTCGGCGGCGACCGCTTCGGCGGCGAGGTCGCGCATGCGCATCTGCATCCACACCACCGGCAGCCAGAACAGGCCGGCGACGCCGTAAAGCACCAGGGACAAAAGCAGCCACAAATCGCCGAGTGACATGTTCGACGCATAGGCCAGCCACAGCCCGGTCAGCGGCTGCGCCACGACCGCGGTGGCGGTGAACAGGAAGTCCGCCAGCACCACGGTGCGCGCGGTGCGCAGGATGTGGCCGGCGTCGCCGCTCAGATGCGACATCAGCATGAAGAAGGCGATGCCGACGCCGGTGCCGAGCAGCACGATGGCGCCGAGCACGTGCAGATATTTGACGACGAGGTAGAGCATGAATCGCCTGCGCTCAGCGAACACCGAACCGCGGCCGCGCACAAGGCGGCGCGTCACGCCCCGAACAGCCACTGCGGCGTGTCGACCAGGATCATGCGCCGCATCGCCTCGTCCGGCGTCCAGTCGAAGAACAGATCGAGCAGATGACCGTCGTCCGGCATCACCTCGGCGGCGATCGAGGGATGTGGCCAGTCGGTGCCCCACATCAGCCGTTCAGGATTCGCCCGCAGCAGCGCCTCGTGCAGCGCCCGCGCGTCGGAATAGTTGGGGAACCGCGTCGATACGCGGTAGGCGGCCGACACTTTCACATAGGCATGGCCGTCGCCGACCAGCTTCAACAGCGTCTGAAAACCCGGCGCCTCGACACCGCGCGCCGCGTCCACCATGCCGTAATGGTCGACGATCACCGGCATGTCGCGCGCGATGTCGCGCAGCTTCGGCGCGACGTCCGGCAGCACCTCGCCGTCGCAGAAGATCTGCATGACCCAGCCGAGTTCGGCCATGGTCCTGCGGAACACCTCGAACACGTCGAGCCCGACGCCGCGCACATAGCCGGCCTTCTGCTTGAGCAGATGAAAGCGCAGGCCGCGCATGCCGAGTTGGTGCCAGTCGCGCAGAGTCGCGGGCGCAATCCGCGTGTCGGTGATGGCGACGCCGCGCAGCCGCTGCGGGAAGCGCGCGATGGCGTCGAGCACGACACTATTATCGTAGCCGTGCGCGTTGCCCTGCACGACAAGCCCGCGCGCGCAGCCGAGGTGATCGAGCAGTTTCAGATAGTCCTCGACCGGCGCGTCGGGCGGCGTGTAGCCGCGCCCCGGCGCATAGGGGAATTTGCCGGCCGGACCGAACACGTGGGCGTGCGAGTCCCAGGCGCCCGCGGGCGGCTTGACGCGCGGCGGTTTCGGCCTCGCGACCGGCCCGGCGATGCGCGGCGGTTCGGACACGTCAGCCCAGCTTGATGTTGGCTTCCTTGACGATACCGCCCCACAGCTTCATCTGGCCCTCGACGAAGGTGTGGAACTCCTCCGGCGTATTCTGCCGCGAGTCGATGTTGAGCTGCTTGAAACGGGTCTGCACTTCGGGTGACGCAAGCGCGGCGTTGAGCTCCTTGTTGAGCTTCTGCACGATCGGTGCCGGCGTGCCGTGCGGCACGAACACGCCGTTCCATTCATAGGCCTCGAAGCCGGGCAGCGTGTCGGAGACCGGCGGAATGTCCGGCAGGCTGTCGAGCCTGCCCTTGCCGGTGTGCGCGATGGCCTTGACCTTGCCGCCCTTGATCAGGCCGACCACGGAAGAGCCGTTGGAAAAGAAGAACTTCACCTGCCCTGCCATCACGTCGGTCAAAGCCGGACCACCGCCGCGATAGGGCACATGATTGATCTTGAGGCCGGTGACGTGGCGGAACATCTCAAGGCACAGATGCTGCAACGTGCCGTTGCCGGACGAGGCCATGCTGACGCCGTCGGGCTGCGCCTTGATGTAGGCGATGACCTCCGCCAGCGTCGCCGCCGGCACCGACGGCGTCACCACCAGGATGTTCGGCACCAGCGACACTAGAATCACCGGCTCGAAGTCCTTTCGATAGTCGAACGGCAGGTTCGGATAGAGCTCGGAGTTGACCGAGAAGGCGGTGGCGTCGTGCAGAATGGTGTATCCGTCGGGCTCGGCCTTCGCCGCGACCATCTCGCCAATAGTGCCGCCCGCGCCGCCGCGGTTCTCGACCACGAAGTTCTGCTTCAGCTGGTCGCCGAGCTTGGCGTAAATGATGCGCGCCGTGGTGTCGGCGCCGCCCGCTGGCGGATAAGGCACGATGACGCGCGCCGGCCGCGTCGGCCACGTACTCTGCGCCTGCGCCGGGCGCACCAAAGGCGCCGCCGCCAATCCGGCCAACAGCCGCCGCCGAGTGATCCCCATACCGTCCTCCCCGCGCTTTGTTTTGTGCAATGGTAGCACCCCGCCCGGACGGCGAAAGCCCGGGGGGCCCGCACGGCGGATGAACGGTTAGATCAGTTGCAGACGGACTTCAGCCCGACCCGGTAGAGCTTCTCCAGGTCGTCCTCGCCGTCGAGCGCTGCGAGCAGCATGGCGCGCGCGATCCTACGCGGCGTTTCTTCGTCGTTGAGGTTGAGGTCGAGCGCGCGGCAGGCCATGTCGAACACGTCGAGCAGTGCAAAGATGGCGCGGCGCGATTCGAACGACATGCCATGTTCCTCGCCCGGCGTTATGGTCTCGGACTCGCCCGGCATCTTGCCTGCGACGCTGATCCAGCGCAGCGCCAGCTCCTGCCAGAAGTCGCGCGACTCGGCGCTGGTCGCGGCGTTGGCACTCTGCCGGCATTCGGCGGCATAGCGGTAGCAATCGGCGGCGTGGATCTGGGGACGTTTCAGCATGGGCGCGCCGGAAAAACTCCTGCTTGCGTGACGCACGCCTTATGACACCTTTCCGAGAACGATACACAATACCACCGGGTTTTAAGACTAACGGTGAGGTTCCTCACAGCCCTTTCTAAGCCCGTGCAGTTCCCCCATATTCTAATTTGATGGCTAAGCCCCCGAAAAAACCGAAGGATCCTGCCAAGCCGACGCGTGCGAAGGCCGCGCGCCCGAACGCCGCAGCGACGCCCGATGCGCTCGCCGATCTGCTCAATCCGGCCATCAACAAGGGAACCGCGGGGCTCTCCTCGGGAACCGGACTGTCGCCGCCGCCGGACAATTCGTGGGATCGCCGGCGCGATTTCTCCGCCGCCCATACCGCGCGCAAGTCGGCAAAGGAGAAAGAGCCGAAGGGTCTCGCCGAGCGGCCGCAGGCCGACTTCCAGACGCCGCCGGTCAGTGGGCTCGATCCCAAGCTCGCCGAAGAGCTCGGCCTGTCCGACGAAAACAAATATCGCCTGCCCCGCGCCGACCTGCCGACGCAGCCGGGCGGCTTTGCCGGCATGGCAAGCCAGGCCTCGCTGGAAAAACTGCTGCGCGAGGGCCGCCCCGAATTCGCCGCCGGCCATGGCGCGGTATGGATGCCGCATCGGCCTGCCCGCCCGGCGAAGTCGGAAGGCGGCAAACAATTCGTCATCGCCTCGGACTTCCAGCCGAAAGGAGACCAGCCGCAGGCGATCAAGGAGCTGGTCGAGGGCGTCAAGCGCCACGACCGGACGCAGGTTCTCCTTGGCGTGACGGGATCGGGCAAGACCTTCACCATGGCGCAGGTGATCGAGGCGACGCAGCGCCCGGCGCTCATCCTTGCGCCGAACAAGACGCTGGCCGCGCAGCTCTACGGCGAGTTCAAGTCGTTCTTCCCCGACAACGCCGTCGAGTATTTCGTCAGCTACTACGACTACTATCAGCCCGAAGCCTACGTGCCGCGCACCGACACCTATATCGAGAAGGAATCCTCGATCAACGAGCAGATCGACCGCATGCGCCACTCGGCGACCCGCGCGCTGCTCGAACGCGACGACGTCGTCATCGTCGCCTCGGTGTCCTGCATCTACGGCATCGGCTCGGTCGAGACCTATTCGGCCATGACCTTTACGCTCAAGGTCGGCGGCAAGCTCGACCAGCGCCAGCTCCTCGCCGATCTCGTGGCGCTGCAATACAAGCGCACGCAGGCCGACTTCTTCCGCGGCTCGTTCCGCGTGCGCGGCGATACCATCGACATCTTCCCGGCGCACTACGAGGACCGCGCCTGGCGCATCCATCTGTTCGGCGATGAGATCGAGAAGATCGAGGAGATGGACCCGCTGACGGGTGCGAAGACCGACGAGCTCGATTTCGTCAAGATCTACGCCAATTCGCACTACGTCACGCCGCGCCCGACTTTGTTGCAGGCGATCGCCGGCATCAAGACCGAATTGCGCGACCGGCTCGCCCAGCTCAACGCCGCCGGCCGTCTCCTTGAAGCGCAACGGCTCGAGCAGCGCACCATCTTCGACCTCGAAATGATGGAGGCGACGGGCAGCTGCGCCGGCATCGAGAACTATTCGCGCTACCTCACCGGCCGCAAGCCCGGCGAGCCGCCGCCGACACTGTTCGAATACGTCCCCGACAACGCGCTGGTGTTCTGCGACGAGAGTCACGTCACCGTGCCGCAGCTCGGCGGCATGTTCCGCGGCGACTTCCGCCGCAAGGCGACGCTCGCCGAATACGGCTTCCGCCTGCCCTCCTGCATGGACAACCGCCCCTTACGCTTCGAGGAATGGGACGCCATGCGGCCGCAGACCGTCGGCGTCTCGGCGACGCCGGGCCCGTGGGAGCTCAACGAGTCCGGCGGAGTCTTCGTCGAGCAGGTCATCCGCCCGACCGGCCTGATTGACCCGCCGGTCGAAGTCCGTCCCGCACGCACGCAGGTCGACGACCTCGTCGGCGAGGTGCGCGCCGTCGCGCAGCAGGGCTATCGCTCGCTGGTCACCGTGCTGACCAAGCGCATGGCCGAGGACCTGACCGAATACCTGCATGAGCAGGGCATTCGCGTGCGCTACATGCACTCCGACATCGACACTTTGGAGCGCATCGAGATCATTCGCGATCTTCGCCTCGGCGCCTTCGACGCGCTGGTCGGCATCAACCTCTTGCGCGAGGGCCTCGACATTCCGGAATGCGCGCTGGTCGCCATTCTCGACGCCGACAAGGAAGGCTTTCTGCGCTCCGAGACGTCGCTGATCCAGACCATCGGCCGCGCCGCGCGCAATGTCGACGGCAAGGTCATCCTCTACGCCGACCAGGTCACCGGCTCGATGCAGCGCGCCATCGAGGAGACCGAGCGCCGCCGCGAGAAGCAGCTCGAATACAACACCGCGAACGGCATCACGCCGGAGAGCGTGCGCAAGGGCATCGCCGACATCCTCGACTCGGTCTACGAGCGCGACCACGTGCTGATCTCTACCGGCGGCGCAGGCATCGGCGGCGAAGGCGAGTTCGCCGACGCGGCGACCATCGGCCACAACCTCGAGGCCGTCATCGCCGACCTCGAGACGAAGATGCGCGAGGCGGCGGCCGATCTCGACTTCGAGGAGGCGGCGCGGCTGCGCGACGAGGTCAAGCGCCTGCGCGCGACCGAAATGGCGGTGCTCGACAATCCGACCGCCCGCGACGTGATGGCGGCGCAGAACCCGGCCTTGCGGCGGTCACGGCCGCACAAGCCCGATCTCGACGAGATGGGCATCGCGGTGACGCACGAGGTCAAGCCAGCGTCCTCCCCGCGCAGCAAACTGGGCCGGCCGGGCATGCGCGGCGGCTTCAAGAGCAACCGGCGCCGCTAGCGACCGGCGGCGCGCGCGGTTAACCTTGCGTCCGCGATTGAACTTTCCAGCCGTGACGAGCGACAGACCATAACTGGATCGGTCAAACGGGCATCCTATGCGGTCAATTCTGTGGGGCGCGCTGGCGGCTCTTGCCCTCGTATCGGCAGTCTGGTTCGTGGCGGCGCCCGCCACGGCCGATGACTACGATACGTGCGGACGGGCGTCCGGCGACACGGCCATCGCCGCGTGCACGCGCGCGATCGAGTCCGGCCAATACAGTGGCCATCGGCTGGCCGCGCTTTTCAACAATCGCTGCTCCGAGTGGAACGGCAAGCATCAAAGCGACAAGGCGCTCGCCGATTGCAGCGAAGCGATCCGGCTCGAGCCGGACTACGCTCTGGCGTTTTTCAACCGGGCCAACGCTGCTTTCGACAAACGCGACTACGACCGCGCGCTCGCGGATTACGACCAGTCGATCCGGCTCAATCCAAACTCGGTGCTGGCGTTCAACAACCGCGGCAACACCTATCTCACCAAGAGCCAGTACGACCGCGCCGTCGAGAGTTTCGACCAGGCGATCCGGCTCGATCCCAAGCGCGCCGATCCGTACTACAACCGCGGCACCGCCTATAACGCCAGGGGCCAACCCGACCGCGCCATCGCGGATTTCACTCAGGCGATCCGACTCGGTCCGGCCCAGGCCGATGCGTTCTACAATCGCGGCATCGCCTACAAGGCCAAAGGCCAATTCGACCGCGCAATCGCCGATTACGACCAGGCGATCCGGCTCGATCCGAATTACGCCAATGCCTTCAACAACCGCGGCAACATTTATAACGCCCAGGGCCAGTTCGACCGCGCCATCGCGGATTTCGACCAGGCGATCCGGCTCAAGCCGAACCACACCGAGGCGCTCAACAACCGCGGTGCCGCCTATAACGGCAAAGGCCAGTTCGACCGCGCCATCGCTGATCTCGACCAGTCGATCCGCACCAATCCGCACTACGCCTTGGCGTTCTATAACCGCGGCTATTCGTGGGAACGCAAGAACGACCTGCAGCGCGCCCTGGCGGACTACCAGAAGTTCGCCGAACTGGCGCCGTCCGATCCGGATGCGGCCAAGTGCGTCGAGCGCGTGACGAAGGCGCTGGGCGGCCGGTGATCGCTGTGTCGTCGATAGGCCATCGACGAAAACGCGCAAATAAGCTCATAGTGACGGCATGCTGACGCTCGTGACGTCCGACCTGGCCAAGTATGTGGCCCTCGCCGTGATGCTGCTCGCGATCCTCTTCGCCTATGGCAAGGGACGAGGCGCGGTTTCTGCGAGCGGCCGGTCGGTGGCCTGGACTAACGTTCCTCTCATCGCGTTTGCGATCGTCTCGATCGGCCCGAGCGTCTTCGCCATCATGATCTATCTTGGCTACACGTTCGGCCTTATTCAGCCCCCGCCCTCCGGCTACAAATTTTCAATATTCATCCGCGACCTGCCGTTCGATTTCGCGGTCATCAACTGGGGCTTTGTCGCTTTATACGTGACGTGCCGCCTGTGGCCGAATGCCGTCTGGGCCCGGCCGGCGATGTGGCTGTCCGTGATTGCGATGTCGCTGCCGAATGTTTTGTTGTTTTCCCTGGCCTGGGAGATGGTGTCGAACGTGTTTGATGCCGGGCAAGGCATCGGCATTATCGAGGCCATGCTCATTTTGCCGATCATCGCGATGATTTTGCCCGGCCCATTTCCCGATATTTTCGATGCCGGCTACGGCATCGGTTTTGTTCTCTCGACGCTTCTGGCGCCCATACCCATTCTCGGTTTGACAGGTTGGCTTGCCGGATGGGCGACGTTCAAATTTGCACGACAAGCAACTGTGCGGCCTTAGTGCGGTTTTGAGCCGTTGCTAGCCGCCCGCCGGCGCGACCGGCGCGGTCTGCCCCGAGCGCTTGAGCGCATCGGCGACGAAGCCGTTCCTCTTCATCTCCTCGATGAAGGCGCGCACGTAAGCGGCCCCCGCGGCGTGGCCCTTCTGCGTGCCGATCGCCTGGCGGATCTCCTCGAAATGCCCGGGCATCACGCGCACGTCGTCGTGCTCCTTGGCGTAGGCGTCAAGCGGCTCGCGCACGCCGGCGGCGGCGTCGAGATGCTGCTCGCGGAACGGCGGGATGCCGGCCGAAGCGCCGCCGATGGTATTGCGCACCAGCGTCGCGTGCTTGAGCGTGCGGGTGAGATAAAGGTCGTAGACCGAGGCGAGGCCGACGCCGATGCGCACGCCGGGTCTGTCGACGTCGCCGACGTCCTTGAGCGGCGAGTCCTTGAGCACCAGATACGTGCCCTGGATCAGCACATAAGGCGGGCTGAAGTCGATCTGCGAGGAGCGCGCGGGCTCGATGGCGATGAAGGCGATGTCGACTTGGCCGGTCGCAAGCGCCTCGAAGGCCTTGCCGGCCGCCTGCAGCGGCACGCAGTCGACGGGGACGCCGAGCTTCTCGGCGAGCGCGGCGGCGAGCTCGGGCGTAACGCCCCTCGCCTCGCCGTTCGGGCCTTTCTGCGCCAAGACGCCGTTGCCGAAATTGATGGCCGCGCGCAGTTTGCCGGTCGGCGCAAGGTCCTTCAGCGCCTCGGGCGATGGCGCTTGCGCGGCGGCGGCGAGCGTCGAAACGACAACGAAAGCGGCGGCGGCAAGACTACGCAAGGTCACTTTCATGGATGGTCTCCCGGCAGGGAGGCCTAGTCTATGGCGCGGCGGGCGCGCTGCCTATTGGGGCTTCGGCGCGAACGGAATGGCGTGACGCCGCGCGCAGGCGCGCAGCCAGGGCACGACGCTCGCCTGCACCGGCAATTCCATGCCGGTCACCTTCGACTTGAAGTTCATATAGACGCCGTGATCGAGCGCCGCCGCGAAGGCGACGGGGTTCTGCGGATAGATGCCGATTTCGGTTTCGCTGACCGCCGCCGCGGTGAAGCCGGTGAACTGCTTTCTGGCGATCTCCATCGTCGCCTCGATCGGCTGGCCGGCCGTGAGCTTGAGCTGCGAGTTAGTCAGCATCGCCGAGAAGCCCTTGGCGCGGCTGACGGAGAAGAAGCTCGCGGTGTGCAGCGCATCCTTGCCGGAACCGCCATAGTAGTGCCGGCGGATCATGCAGACGATAGCGCGGCCGTTATTGTCGCGCAGTTCGGAGGCGTCCCAGGTCTCGATCTTCTGCTTGTCGTCCATGCCGGGCGGGCCGACCGCAGTCCATTGCGTCGGGCCGATCTCGGGCGACGGCGGACGCGGGTCCGGCAGCGCGGGCGCGTTCGGATCGCTCGGCTTGTCGATGGCGATGTTGAAGAGCTTGCCGCAGTCCTTGAGCCAGGCGAGCGCGTCGCCGGGCAGCACCAACTCGATCGCGCCGGTGTCGTAGCCCGCACCGGTCGAGCGCAGCGTGATCTTGGTCGCGCCGGCAAGCGCGCTCAGCACGCCCGCGGCGTCGCCCGGATGCATGGCGAAGTTCACCGACGTGATGTTGAAGCCGACCGCGGGAAAATTCTTGCCGTCGACGATGACCTCGGCGCGGTCGTCGAGCACTTCGTCCTTCGGCAGGCCCTCGTCGCCGATGCCGAAGGAGAAGCCGGCGCCGCGGCCGATCACCATGCTGAACTGGATCTGCGCGCCGTCCGCGCGCTTGCGATAGGCGGCGAGCACGCATTGCATCACATTGCCGTCGCGCGCCTGCGGCACGCCGGACCAGGCGCCGTCGACGAAACGTACCTGCTTGCCGGCCACGGGTTTTTCGACGGCCAAAGCCGGCGTCGCAGCGGCCGCAAGAACGGCCGCGCACATCAACGCCTTCAACGCACGCATCGCCAATCCCCCCGAATTGAAAGGACATGATTATATGTCCCGCCCCTATGGGTCGGAAGCGACGGTGCTTCGGTTCAAGCAGCAAAAAGCCGGGCTGGGCCCGGCCTGATGCCTTGCGCGATGCCGTGAGGTTAGATTTCGAAGCCGTCGGCCTCGACGATCGCGTATTGCACGGTGTTGGTGATCGGCTGCCAGGCCGCGCCGTTGTACCCGGCGACGACGTTGACGCGCATGATGCGCACCAGCTTGCTGCCGAGCGACTTGGTCTCGACCGTCTTGTCGGGCACGAAGGCGATCGCCGCAACGCCACAGGCTTTGTCCTCATGCGCCTTCTGGTTCACCTGCTCGACCGCCGGCTTCACGTCGCTGCCGGCCTCGCGCAGCGCAACGAACTGCGCCGCCTGTTCGCTAGTGTTGCAGATCACGCCGATGCCGATGACGGTGCCGTCAGCGGGCGCGCCCGGCATCTCATCGGCGCGCGCTGCCGCGGCGCCGATGAGCAGCGCCGCCGCTGCTGCCGTCATGCTCAATCCCTGAAAAAAACGCATTGTTGTGGCCTCCAAAGTTCCGCATCGAAATGCAAACGCTTGGACCGGGGCCCGGGATGCCGCCCGCACGCGAACGTGAATGGAACTCCGATTCGATTGACGGACCCTTAACGCCGCCGGGGCCCGGTTTGCTTGCATTTTCCGTCGCGCGGGGAATATTGGGCGCGGCTCCGATTCGCGGAGCGCATCCGTGTCACTGTCGGGATTGTTCGCGATGACGCCGTCGGCCGTTCGCCCTGTCCTCACCGCTCTTCTGCTCGGTTGCGCGCCGCTGCTCGGCGGTTGCCAGACCGACAGTCCGGCCGCGCCGTCGGCCCAGGCCGCTCCGCAGCAGGAGCCGGCCAAGCCGACCCGTCAGGAGGCGGCGTTGCAGTGCTGGAATTCGGTCGACAAGCAGCACAAGGACGCCTCGCTCGAGAAGCGCGCCGACTTCGTTACTAAGTGCATCGATGAAAAGATGAACGGCACACAGCCGGCGCCCGCCGCCGAGGTCAAGCCGAAGACGCCTAAATCCAAGACCTGATCCCCTTGCCCCCGGCCCCGCGCCGGATCACCATTCGCTCCTCACGCTTCCAAGGAGGATGTCATGGCCAAGGGTCAGATGAGAGCTCCAAAGGAAAAGAAGAAGCCGAAGGCGGACAAGGATAAGCCGAAGCACTTGTCGGCCTACAAGCTCGCACAGATGCAGGGCGGCTCCGCCAACCCGTTCGCCGGCGCGCCGGGCAAGAAGCCGTAGATCGCCTAAGCGCATTCCGGTGCCGAGACCGTTCACGCGGTCCTCGGGCGGCAGCTGCCTGGCGGAGTTGGCAAGCTCAAGGCAAGTCAGCAGCTCGACATAGCTCAGGCCGCCGCCGGAATTCGACAGCCGCAAGCAGCGCGCCTGGTCGGCGCTGCGGAACGTGTCCCATTCCTGCTTCAGCTTGTCGCGCGCCTGCTGCCGTCGCGCAGACAGGCGTCGTCGGTGCGGCCGTTCTGCCGAATGGCGTCGGCGGCCGAGTAACAGCTCGGCTCGACATTGAATTGTGGCACGTCCTGCGCCGTCAGGATCAGTTGCGAGGCGGTCAGGATAACCGGCAGCAGTACTGGCATGGCGTCCCTCCCTTGCCGATTTGCCAAGGCAACGCGCACGGTGAGTTCCAGTTTCACGTCATCAACGGACCACATGTTCGCCAAAGTTCCGTGGCACTTCAGCAAGCGTCGGTTAACGGGTTTGCGCCGATATGGCGCGACTAGAAAAAGCAGTCGCCGGACAGCCTTTTCGGGGGAGTGACATGCGAACAGACGCGCTTTGCGGCGGAGCTGTCGTCGCTCTCGTTTGGTCGCTCGCCACCGTGCCCGCGCTGGCGCAGGACGTGCGCGTCACCGCCCCCGCCCCGTCGATGCCCGGCGATGAATCGCAAGTGAAGCCGCTGACGCCGGAAGAAGGCGAATTGCTCGGCCGCGCGCTGTTGTTTGATCCGGCCACGCTCAAGAGCAGCAAGCCCGCGCGCGGCCTGCGCGCACGCGACATGCTGCAGGCTCCCGGTCTCGACATCAAGAGCGATGACAACCCCGACGGATCGAGTTCGGTCGCGTTGAAGCGGCCGGTGATCATTAATGCGCCGGACATCGACAGCAACGTTGGCGCTGACGTCAACCTCGCAGCGCCCGCGCCCAGCGTCTATCAGCCGAACAGGCCGCTGCCGAACATGACGACGAGCAATCGGGGCTCTGCCGCGGCCTGGGCATCGGTCGGCATGAACAATCTGGCGTCAGTCGATGCGCGCCTCGACCAGGGCAATGATCAGGGCAAGATCGGCGGAACGTTCAAGCGCTCGGTTCCCGTCGGCCAGGACCTCTCGATCTCGGTTGAAGACAGCTATTCGATGATCGAGAATTTCAACCCGGCCGCGCCGATCACGACTGCGCCGACAACGACGACGCTCGCGGGGCCCGCGCCGGTTACCACCACGCCGACGCCGCGGGTGTTCGACAATTCGCGCGCGCTGAAGTTCAACGTGCTGCCGACCGGAACGACTTTCGGCGCCGGCTGGAGCAGCGCCAGCAATGATCCGGTCACGCACAATACGCTCAGCGCCGATCAGAAACTCTACGGACCGCTCCACGTCACCACCTCGGTCACCGATCCAGGCCAGACAACCGAGAACAAGACCATCACTGCGGGTTTCAAACTGAACTGGTGATCGCCGCGGATTACCGCCGCGAAGCGGCCCTTGCCCTGCCCCATCGTCGCCCAACTCCCATGCGGTAATCGTCCGCAAGGGGGCGGTCGCGCAAACGGTTTGCGCCTATGTAGGAGTGTGACGACATGTCGGCGATCAGATCCGAGCGGCTTGGAGCAGAGAAAGACGTCCCCGAAAAACCCGGTCCTGAGAAGTTCGCGCCGCCCGATCGCCGTTCACCGGAGCGGCTCAGCGACATCAGTCAGGCCGCGGCGAATGCCGTTGAGGGCGAAATCCGCGAATTCGTGCGGCGCGACGTCGCCTTTCTGCGCCGCCAGCAGCGCCTCGAGACCGACGGCAGCGAGAATGTTAGCGACAATCTCAATTCGCTGATCCGCCGCGTCTCCGGCGCCTCGATGGAGGAGATCGACCGCGTCATCCTCGAGCTGCAAAGCGTGCGCGACATGCTGCGCAACGAAGGCGAACGCGTCGGTCGCGAGATCACGGGCTATGCCAGTCTCAGCCATGCCGCCATGACGGCAATGAAGGTGATCGCCGACAGCCTCAAGCAGTGGAAGGACGGCCCGGACGGCCAGCCGCGGCAGGGGCGACGATCAGTCAACTGAGTGGACCGGTGTGGATTGCGGGGGTGATGGGCCCCCTGCACAGAGAACGCCTGTGGATTGTCGGGACAAAGGAGCAGGGCGCCAGCGCGTCCGGCGGCCACCCCATAGGGTCCAGCCCGTTCGAAAGCGGCTGAGGTCGCAAGACGCCGCCCGTCGAACCGTTCACGACCTGCGGCTGGAGCGATGGCCGTCTACGGACAATCCTCCCATAAACTTGACCCCGCTTCGGCGGGGTCATTTTTCGCTCGTCAGCGGGTCACGTTTGCCGATACGGCAGCCGCCGGAACGCTGGCGAAATCCTGCGCGTCCGCGCGGAAATCGTTGACCGCGACCGCGGCGGTGATCGTCACCAGCAAGGTCGCCGCCGCAAAGAGAAGGCCGATCAGCGCGAGCCCGCTCTGATCGGCCATCGTCACGTCTGTCGATTGAGCATCCATCTCAGCCGTCGCCCGTTGCGTCGGCATGCAAACGCAGGGGACCGCAACTCGTTCCAATCAGGAGCAAGCGGCGGGACCGGCAGACGGGAAAGGGTTAGTTCGCCGCGACCTTCTTGGCGGTCTTGCGCGGCAGGGGATAGTCGGCGCTCTCGTAGAGGCGTCGAATGCCGTTGCCGTCGAAGCGCTTCTCTTCGACTTCGAGATAGGCGCCAAGCAGCAGCTCAGGCGGCAATTCTTCCATAGCGAAACGGATCGCCTCGGCCGCGGTGGGAAAGCGCTTGTAACCGATCGGCCGGCGCGCCTTGCGGCTGCGGCTGGGAAAAAGTTCGGACGGCGCCCGGTAGTTAATCATCGACATCTAACAGCTCCTCAATATCCAGTATGGACCGCGAAGCGCTGAAAATCCAGCACCGAGCCGCGGCGCATGGCCGCCCTGCAACCGTCAAGGTAAATGCATCGCGCCCGCGCAGCGAAAAGCGATCCGGTGCGTGTGGGCACCGGACCGCTGCAACTAAAGGCGGACGGCGTTAATCGGCCAGTTCCGCAACGACCTCGCTGGTCGCGGGATCGACCAGTACGACGTGGTGATTTACCACCATGTACTTATACGTACGCATTGTCGGCACTTCGGTCACGACCGACTGCGGCACCGCATACAACCGTGCGCTCGGGGCACGCGCATACCAACGCGATACTCGACGGTCGGGGGCGGCGCTTCGACCACCGGCTCCTGCACGATGGTGCGATAGATCGTCTGCCACTGTGTAGGCGTGAGCTGCAACGGTTCGGTCGTCACGACGGTCTGTAATTGTACCGGCTCGCGCGTGATCACCGTCGTCTGCTCATTCGCCGCGCCTGCACCCGCGAGCAGTGCGAGCGCAATTGCCGCATGGCGATGATAGATCATGGGTTCCTGCTGCTTGTCCGCATTAGACCGGTTGAAACGCGGTGAAGCCCGATCCGTTCCGACGGGTTCTGCGTCACAGCGTATGCGGCGGGCCATCCATCAAACGAAGCTTGGCCTGCAGCATGGCGATGCGTTTCGCGGCTTCGTCCTGCGTCAGCTGTTCGGAGAACGCCTCCGGCTCGTAGCCGTCGAAGGCGAGCTGCCGGAGCAATTTCTTCTGATCCGTCGTCATGCGGCCGTCCGCGTCCCTGCTCAGGATGGGCTTCGCGCACCGCGTCTTTTTCGCCTTGGTGGTCGCCATCGCGATGTCATTAACGGTTGCCGTGCCGCTTCAGTTCCATGAAAACCGCAAATCCGCGAATCTTCTGAATCGCTTAGCGTATTAATGCACGCTTCTTGTGCGCCGGCGCCAATGTGACTCCGACTCAACACTCGCCGCGTTACCGCGCATTCGATTCAAGTTTCGCGTGACGGCGTGACTCTCGCTGCGTTACCCACGATGGCGAACTGATTCGCCGAGGCCCCAAGGGATGATTCTGAAGCCGCTGCTTGGATTGTCGCTTGTGCTCAGTGTCTCGCTAGATACCCAGGTCCCGACCGCCGACCCCGCTGCCTGGATGCAGATGTCGGTCCGTCAGAAGGACGCGGCGCTGCTGCCCCTGGTGCAGCGCGCGACCGACTGCATCATCCATCGCGTCTCGGCCGATCCGCGCTACAAGACTGAGCTGCGGCCCGACGAGATCAACGATTTGATCGTCGACTCGATATCGGCCTGCAAGCAGCCGGTGCGCGCGATGATCGACGCGCACGACCGCATGTACGGTTCAGGCTCGGGTGAAGCCTTCCTGCTCGGACCCTATCTCGATGTACTGCCGTCGGCCGTCGTGCGACAGGTCAGGGTCAAGACGCCGACGCGCTAGCAGCCGCAAGCGCCGGCTTCAGGATCAAGGTGATCGGCAGCGTCAGCAACACCATCGCAGCGACGACCATCAACACCGCGTTCACCCCGATCGCATCGCCCAGAACACCGTAGATTGCCGGCGACACCGCGCCGGCGCCGATTGTGCCCGTATAGAAGATGCTGAAGGCGCGCGTTCGCCGCGCCGGCTCCACCAGATCCGGCACCGAGCCGTAGAGCACCGACGACGTGCCGTTGAGCGCGACGCCGATCACCGGCAACAGGAACAACGCGGCATCGAGCGGCAGCGGCAGGAGCGCAACGATGCCCACGGTGGTCACCGCCTCGGTCAGCCAGACCGTCGCAACAACGCCCATCCGTGCGCCGATGAAGGCGCAGACGAGCTTGCCGGCAGCGCCACCGGCGAACACCAAAGTCAGCGAGGCACCGATGGTCGGCAGGCTTGCACCTTTTGCCGTCAATACAAAGGGCAAGAACGTGAGGAACGCCATACGCGTCGCGCTGTCGATGACACCGACGGACAACAGCAGCGGGAATCCATAGTTGCTGACCACTTTGGAACTGGATGCGGTCGTACTCTTGCCGGCCCCTTTCGTATCCGTGGCCATGCGCGGCATGGCGACGAAGACCGCGGCCGCGGCGACGACACCCATGCCGCCAAGCAGCATCAGTGCGTGGCGCCACGGCAGGATCACGAACAGCAACGAGGCCGCCGCCGGGACCGTCATCTTACCGATGTCGCCTGCGAAATTGTACGTGCCGAGCGCCTTCAGCGAGCGCGGACCGGCGAAGGCATGTGCGATCAGCGACGAGCCAAGGGGATGCTGCGTGCTGGCGCCAAGCCCGCTGACGAACAGCGCGGCGACCAGCATCGCGACTCCGCTGCTGAAACCGGCAGCGACATAGCCGATGCCGGCAAGCGCGGTGCCGAGCGCGAGCACGAGTGCGGGGCCGATACGTTCGGCGACGAAGCCGGACGGAATCTGGAAACCGGCCAGCGTGCCGGAGAATACCGTCTTCATCAGGCCGAGCGCGGCATAGCCGAGGCCGAATTCCTGCTGCCAGATCGGCAGCATGACGTAGATGAGATCAGTGTAGCCGTCGTGCAGAGCATGCGCGCCGCAGGCGACACCCATCGCGCGGTGCTCAACACTCTTGCCTTCGGCGTCGCTGATGGATGTCGCAGTCATTGCTGCGGGCGCCGCTCGACGAAAGTAGTGCTGACGAACGAGATCACCGGCTCGCCGTTCTGATTGACCCCGATCGAGCGGATGGTCATCAGGCCGAAGCCGGGACGGCTTCCGGAGGCCCGCGTCTCGGTTACCTCGCTGGCATAGTCGATCGTGTCGCCGACGTAGACCGGCTTGAGCCATTTGAGATCGCGGAAGCCGAGCGCCGGTCCGGTCGACGCGATCGGCTCACCGCGGGCACGCGCCTGCTCAACCAGGCGCTTGCGATACTCGACCATTAGCCGCATCCAGATCGCCGCAGTGTGCCAGCCCGAGGCACAAAGCGCGCCGAAATGGGACGCCTCGGCTGCCTCCTCGTCGAGATGGAAAAGCTGCGGGTCGAAGCGGCCGGCAAAGGCCTTGATCTCGTCGGCGCCGAACGTGTAGCGCCCGAGCACGAAGGTTTCGCCGACCTGGATATCCTCGAGATACTTCATGCCGCCACGTCCCGCTGGCGGCGCGCAAACATCTGAGTCGTCGTCAAGCTCATTAAGGGCGCGTCTGCGTCGTCGACCAGCAGGTGTTCGAATTTCACCAGGCCCATTTCGGGTCGGCTTTTCGAGGCGCGCGTCTCGATCACCTTCGAGCGCACGCGCACTTGCGTGCCCGGCCGCAACGGTGCGAGCCAACGCGTCTCCTCGACGCCCGGCCCGCCCATCGAACTCGAATTGAGGACGAAACCGTCGGCGATGATGCGCATGAACAGACAGCACATGTGCCAGCCCGATGCGCCGAGGCCACCGAGCATGGTTGCGCGCGCCGCCACCTCATCGAGGTGCATCGGCTGCGGGTCGAACTCGGCGGCAAACGCGACGATTTCCTCGCGTGTCACCAGCCGCGGGCCGTAGACCGCGACGGCGCCCTGTTCGAAATCTTCCCAGTAGAGTTTCACACTCATGGAGGCGCATCATCCGCGAAAGCGGATGCGCACTCAATACACGCCACCGATCATGAGATATGCCGGTTCCGCAGGCTTCAGGTGGCAAAGCGGAAATGCATGACGTCGCCGTCGGCGATGACGTAGTCCTTGCCTTCGAGCCGCATCTTGCCGGCCTCTTTCGCGCCGACTTCGCCACCGGTACTTATGTAGTCGTCATAGCCGATGGTCTCGGCGCGGATGAAGCCCTTCTCGAAATCGGTGTGGATGACGCCGGCGGCCTGCGGCGCTTTTGTGCCTTTGGCGATGGTCCAGGCCCGCGTCTCTTTCGGGCCGGCGGTGAAATAAGTAACGAGATGCAGCAACGCGTAGCCGGCGCGGATCAGCCGGTCGAGACCGGTCTCCTTGAGGCCGACGGCGGCGAGATAATCGGCGCGTTCCTCCGGCGGCAGCATCGCAATCTCGGATTCGATCTTGGCGGAGATCACCACGGCGATGGCGCCTTCGGCCTTGGCACGCTCCTCGACCTTGCGTGAGAACGCATTGCCGGCCGCCGCCGACGCCTCCTCCACATTGCAGGCGTAGAGCACCGGCATCGACGTGAGCAGCCCGAGCGAGTGGAACAGCTTTTCCTCTTCCAGCTTGCGCTCGACCAGGCGCGCCGGCTTGCCATCGCGCAGCAGAACCAGCGCACGGTTGATGAGGTCGAGCGTCTCTTTCGCTTCCTTGTCGTTACCTTTGGTCTTCTTCTCCAGCGCATCGACACGCTTTTCCAGGCTATCGAGGTCGGCGAGCATCAATTCGGTCTCGATGGTCTCGATATCGGCGACTGGATCGATCCTGCCTGCGACATGGGTGATGTCGGTGTCCTCGAAGCAGCGCACGACGTGGATAATGGCGTCGACCTCGCGGATATTGGCGAGGAACTGGTTGCCGAGCCCCTCGCCTTGCGACGCGCCTTTGACCAGACCGGCGATGTCGACGAACGAAATCCGCGTCGGGATGATCTGCTCGGACTTCGCCAGAACGGCGAGCTTGTCGAGCCGCGGATCGGGCACGGCGATCTCGCCGATATTCGGCTCGATCGTGCAGAACGGATAGTTGGCGGCCTGCGCCGCCGCCGTTTCGGTCAGCGCATTGAAGAGCGTCGATTTGCCGACATTCGGCAAGCCAACGATGCCGCATTTGAATCCCATGGAATTGTCCTTACCTCACGCCTCGTCGCCGGGCTCCTCGTCATCCTCGTCGAAGCCCTTCGCGCTCATCGCGAGGTGCACGCGATTCTGGAACGTCGAGTCCTTGCCTTCGACCAGAAGCGGGGCGTTATCCGCCATAACGTCGCACAGCGCCTCCACCCATGGCCACTCGTCCTTGGCGAAGTCGCCTAGCACATGCATCGGCACATGTTCCTTCACTGGCGGCTTGCCGATGCCGATACGCACTCGCTTGTAGTCGTTGCCGACATGTGCGGTGATCGAGCGCAAGCCGTTGTGGCCGGCAACGCCGCCGCCGACCTTCACGCGGACTTTCGCCGGCGGCAGATCGACCTCGTCGTGGAACACGACGATCCGGCCGGTCTCGACCTTGTAGAAGTGCGCGGCTTCCTGCACTGCGCGCCCCGACTCGTTCATGAACGTGCCAGGGAGCAGAAGCAGAACTCGCTCGCCGCCGAATTCGCCTTCCACCGCGACGCCCTGAAATTTCCGGCGCCACGGCTTGATGTCGTGACGGCGCGCAATCGCCTGCACCGCCATGAAGCCGACGTTGTGGCGGTTGCCGGCATGTTTCGGACCGGGATTACCGAGGCCGACGAAAAGCAGCATGGCTTCAACGGCTGTCAGGCCGCCGCTTTGTTGCAGTCTGCGTTACGCCGACAAAGAGGACGCGGGGTGCCCGCGGCCTCACCTCTTTTCGGGCTTGGCGGCAGGCGCACCGGCAGCAGGTGCTGCGGCAGCACCGGCAGCAGGTGCAGCAGCACCAGCAGCAGGAGCGGCAGCACCAGGTGCACCGGCGGCGGCGCCTTCGGCACCGGGCGCAGCGGCGGCAGCAGCAGCTGCAGCAGCTGCTGCAGCAGCAGCTGCTTCGGCTGCGGCCTTCATTTCTTCGGCGTAGCCGGACGGCGGCACCACGGTGACCAGCGTCATGTCAGCACGGCCGACGATGCGGATGCCCTTCGGCAGCTCGACCTCGTTGAGGTGCTTCGAATGGCTGATGTCGAGATCGCTGATGTCAACGTCGATCGACTCCGGAATGGCGTCGACCGGGCACATCACCTCGACCGAGTGCGTGACGATGTTGACCGCGCCGCCGCGCTTCACGCCGGGCGAGGCGTCCGCGCCCTTCACGTGCACCGGGATCTTGACGCGGATGGTCGCGCCTTCCGACACGCGCAGGAAGTCGACGTGCATCGGCAGGTCCTTGATGGCGTCGAGCTGGAAGTCGCGCGGGATGACGCGGTGCTTCTGGCCGTCGACATCGAGCTCATAGAGCGTGACCAGGAAGCGCCCCGCATAGATGCGCTTCTTGAGCTCGTCGTGCTCGATGAGCACCATGACGGGGGGCTTGTTCTCGCCGTAGATCACTCCCGGCACGCTGCCGGAGCGACGCGCATTCCGGGCGGCCCCCTTGCCGCCTCTCGGACGCGCCGTCGCCTTCAATTGCTGGACGGTGGCCATCTCGAACCTCGTTTAACCCAATGGAAAAGGCGGCATTTTCGGCCGCCCGTGAACGCGGCGTGCCTCCAGGGGTGCCGGGGGCCGCGTGTGCGGGCGGGTTATACCGATGGGACCCGTAAAGGGCAAGAAAGCAGAAACAATGTTAAATCAGGCGTCGGGCGCGCTCTTACTTTTCTTCCCCTTGCTCTCCCCCTTCCCCTCCAACACCTCAATCCGCGCTTTCAGCGCCTCATTCTCCTCGCGCGCCAGCCGCGCCATCTCCTTGACCGCCTCGAACTCCTCGCGCTGGACCACGTCCAGCTCGCGCAGGATGCGCTCAGCCTGGGAGCGGAATAGCGTGTCGAACTCGCGCCGCACCCCCTGCGCGACGCCGGCGGCGTCGTTCATCAGCCGCGCCATCTCGTCGAAAAAGCGGTTGCTGGTCTGCGTCATGGGTGTTCGGCTCCTTCGCGCCCCAACAATGGCGCTCCAGTCATCGGCCCGCAAGGGCGGACGTGGTAGAAGACTCAGCGCAATCCCCGTTCGTCCCCGCGGAAGCGGGGACCCAGCCCCGCTCGTCGGAGCGCTTGGCCCTGGATTTCCGCTTGCGCGGGAACGAACAGAGGATGGTTCGGCGCACGCGGCCTGATGGAAACTGAATGTCCCCCCTCGTCATCCCCTATCCCGATTTCGATCCGATTCTGGTGCAGATCGGGCCGTTCCCGATCCGCTGGTACGCGCTCGCTTATATCGGCGGCATTCTGCTCGGCTGGGTCTATGCCCGCGCCATCATCAAGCGCCCGGCGTTGTGGGGCGGCAAGGCGCCGATGACGGTGCTCGACTATGACGACTTCATCCTGTGGGCGACGCTCGGCATCATCCTCGGCGGCCGGCTCGGCCAGGTGTTGTTCTACGATTACGACTTCTTCTTCGCGCATCCGCTCGAGATCGTCATGCTGTGGCACGGCGGCATGGCGTTCCACGGCGGCTTCCTCGGCGTGGTGCTCGCGGTGCTGCTGTTCGCCTGGACGCGCAAGATCCCGATCCTGTCGCTCGGCGATCTCACCTGCGCCGTGGTGCCGATCGGCCTGTTCCTCGGCCGCATCGCCAATTTCATCAACGACGAATTGTGGGGCCGACCGAGCAACGTGCCCTGGGCAATGATCTTCCCGCGCGCGCCCGATCCGCTGCCGCGGCATCCGAGCCAGCTCTATGAAGCGGGCCTCGAGGGGTTGTGCCTGCTCGTCGTGCTCGGCATCATGGTGCGCTTCGGCGCGCTGAGGCGGCGCGGCCTCATCCTCGGCGCCTTCATGGTCGGCTACGGCATCGCCCGCAATATCGCCGAAATCTTCCGCGAGCCCGACCCGCAGCAGGAGCAGCTCACGCACGGCCTCACCATGGGCATGGTGCTGTCCTGGCCGATGATCGCCATCGGCATCGGTCTCATCCTCTACGCGCTGCGGCGATCGGCGCGGCAAAGCTGATGGACGAGATCACGCCGCTCGAACTGGACGTCCGCCGGCGCATCGCCGCCGCCGGGCCGATGCCGGTCGGCGAGTTCATGACGCTCTGCCTCACCGACCGCACCCACGGCTACTACACGACGCGCGATCCGCTCGGCGAGCGCGGCGACTTCGTCACCTCGCCCGAGATCAGCCAGATGTTCGGCGAGTTGATCGGGCTGTGGATGGCGGCGGTGTGGAAGAAGATGGGCGGGCCGGGCAACGTCCGCATCATCGAACTCGGCCCCGGGCGTGGCACCATGATCAACGACGCGCTGCGCGCCGCCAAAGTGATGCCGGCGTTCCGCGAGGCGGTGGTGCTCGACATGGTCGAGATCAGTCCGGCCTTGCAGGCGCAGCAGGAGAAGACGCTCGAGCAGGCGCCGGTGCCGATGTTCTGGCACGCCGCGTTGAAGGACGTACCGAAGGGCCCGGCCATCATCGTCGCCAACGAGTTCTTCGACGCGCTGCCGGTCAATCAAGCGGTGAAGGCCGAGGACGGCTGGCATGAACGCCGCATCGAGATCGACACCGAGGACCGTCTCGCCTTCACGCTCGCGCCGGAGCCGATGGCGCATTTCGACCGGCTTCTGCCGGCGGCGGTGAAGCGCGCGGCCGTTGACGCCATCTTCGAGTGGCGGGCGGACAATGTGGCGATGGAGATCGGCCGCCGCCTCGCCAAGGACGGCGGCGCGGCGCTGGTCATCGACTACGGCCACGCCGAAAGCGCGCCGGGCGATACGCTGCAAGCCGTCGGCAAGCACGCTTATGTCGATCCGCTGACCGCGCCCGGCGCCATCGACTTGACCGCCCATGTCGACTTCCAGGCGATGGCCCGGGCCGTCGAGGCGATGGGCGCGGTGAGCTACGGCCCGGTCGAGCAGGCCGATTTCCTGCGACGCCTCGGCATCGAGACGCGCGCCGCGTCCCTCAAGGCGAAGGCGACGCCGACCGCCTCCGCCGATATCGACAGCGCGCTAGCGCGATTGACCGGCCACGGCCGCACCGGCATGGGCACGTTGTTCAAGGTCGCGGCCTACGCCAACCCGCAACTGGGCACGCCGCCCGGATTCGAGTAAGACGCTCCATCATGCTCAAGGCGCAGACATTGTCGAAGCTTGCCGGCGTCCGGCACGGCTTCTTCACGCGCAGCGGCGGCGTGTCGCAGGGCGTCTATACCTCGCTCAACGGCGGCACCGGCTCAAACGACGCGCCCGACAGGATCGCGGAGAACCGCGCGCGCATGGCGGCGGCACTCGGCGTCGCGCCGACGCATTTTCTCACCGCCTACCAGATTCACTCGCCGGACGTTGTTGTCGCCGAGGAGCCGTGGAGCCATGCCGAGCGGCCGCGCGCCGACGCCATCGTCACGCGCGTGCCCGAGCTTGCGATCGGCATCTCGACCGCCGACTGCGGCCCGCTGCTGTTTGCCGATGCCGAGGCCGGCGTCATTGGCGCGGCGCATGCCGGCTGGCGCGGCGCGCTCACCGGCGTCATCGATGCGACCCTTGCGGCGATGGAGAAGCTCGGCGCGCGGCGCAACCGCATCGCCGTAGCGCTCGGTCCGACCATCCGCCAGGCGAACTACGAAGTCGGCTCGGAATTCGTCGAACGCTTCGTCGCCGCCGATCCGGCCAATGCGCGCTTCTTCACGGCGGCCGACCGTGAGGGCCACGCGATGTTCGACCTCACGGCTTATATTTCCGAGCGCGTGCATCGCGCCGGCATCGACGACTTCGAGGATCTCGGTCTCTGCACCTTCGCGGAACCGGAGCGCTTCTTCAGCTATCGGCGCATGACCAAAGCGGGCGAGCCAGATTACGGCCGCCATGTCAACGCGATCGCGTTGGTGCGCTGATTTTACACGCCCTTTGCTGGACACGGCCGCGGTAAAGCCGCTACCGTCCGCCTCGGCCGAGGGGCGAAAAACAAAAAAAGGCCGACAGGGGCGTCAATGTTGAGTTTGTGTGCGAACATTTCGCGCGCGGCACGTATTTTTGTATGGCCGTTACTGGCCGTGGGCGCCATCGCGCTCGCAGGCTGCGACCCGAATGATCCAACCGGCACCACCAGCCTCAATCCGGCGCAATTGCGCGGCGCGACCGTTGCCTTCGACTCCATCGACGGCCTGCCGCCGGCGCAGTTCGGAAAGCTTGTCCAGGATCTCAACGCCGAGGCGCAGACGCGTCGCCTCGCCGTGATGTCGCGCGAGGGCCAGTCGACCTACCGCGTGCGCGGCTATCTCGCCGCCAAGGTGACCAAGCATCAGACCACGGTGTCGTGGGTGTGGGACGTGTTCGACCGCGAGGAAAGCCGCGCGCTGCGCATCACCGGCGAAGAGACCGTGAAAGGTCGCCATTCCAATCCGTGGACGGTCGCGGACGATGCCATGATGCAACGGATCGCCCACAGCAGCATGGACCAGCTCGCGGCGTTCCTGACCTCGTCCGAAGTCGCGCCGGGAACGCCCGGACCCGCTCCCCGGGGTCCGGTGGCCATGCTCGGCCAACGCGATTCCTCGCCCGAAGCCGCAGGCATCTACCGCATCGCCAAGCCGCAGGCCGATCCGCTGCCGGACAGCGGCAATGCGGAAGCCATAGACGTGCCGCCGCCGCGCAAAACCGTCGCCGACGCCGCCTCCGCTCGCTGACAAAACCGCGCGTTCACCTTGCCTAAAGCTTCGGGGACAAGGCATTTCGCGCGTATTGCCGCCCCCGCCTCGCCTTGTTATGACCACGGCGCCGTAGCGGCGTGACACGAGGAACAAGCGAGATGCCTGGCAACAATGGAGCGATCAAGCTCGTGGCCGGCAACTCCAACCCCGCGCTGGCCCAAGCCATAGGCGACTATCTCCAGACCCCGTTGACGCAGGCGGTGGTCAAGCGTTTCGCCGACATGGAGATCTTCGTCGAGATCCAGGAAAACGTGCGCGGCGCCGACGTCTTCGTCATCCAGTCGACGTCGTTCCCGGCGAACGACCATCTGATGGAATTGCTGATCATCATCGACGCGCTGCGCCGCGCCTCGGCGCGCCGCATCACGGCGGTGATCCCCTATTTCGGCTACGCGCGGCAGGACCGCAAACCGGGCCCGCGTGCGCCGATTTCGGCCAAGCTCGTCGCCAACCTGATCACCCGCGCCGGCGCCGATCGAGTGATGACGCTCGACCTGCACGCCGGGCAGATCCAGGGCTTCTTCGACATACCGACCGACAATCTCTACGCGTCGCCGCTGATGGTGCGCGACATCCGCGAAAAGCTACCGCTCGACAATGTCATGGTGGTATCGCCGGACGTCGGTGGTGTGGCTCGCGCCCGCGGCCTCGCTAAGCGCATCAACGCCCCGCTTGCCATCGTCGACAAGCGCCGCGAGCGCCCCGGCGAGTCCGAAGTGATGAACGTGATCGGCGACGTCGCCGGCTACACCTGCGTAATGATCGACGACATCGTCGACTCCGGCGGTACCCTGGTGAATGCCGCCGATGCCCTGCTCCAGCACAAGGCCAAGGCGGTCTACGCCTATATTAGCCACGGCGTGCTCTCGAACGGCGCGGTCAACCGCATCGCCAAGTCGAAGCTGAAGGAACTCGTGATCACCGACTCCATCCAGCCGACCAAGGATGTGCTCGCCGCCGGCAACATCCGCCTACTGCCGATCGCACCGCTGATCGGCGAAGCGATCGGGCGCACGGCAACTGAAGAGTCGGTCTCGAGTCTGTTCGACTAGGCGCCGCGACTTATCCACCACAGATTCAACTTGACGCGGCCTTTGGCTGTGGAGAGTCGAGTCGGCTCTGTTGCCTATGACACGCAAATCACCACGTATTGGTGGGCGAAACGACACCTTTGGCGAGCCGAATCGAGCGGGGTATAGTCGAAAAGCTGAGTGATTCGGCACTGCCGTCAAGGCGTCCCTCGTAATTCCTGCGTTCGATGACTGGTGCGGGTAGCGCGGCAGAGCGTGTCGTGCGCGTGTGGTGGCGTGCGTTTCCCCTCGCTCAAATCGGCAAAGCGGAGACGTCATGTCCCTCGGCAATTATGCAGACGAACCGCGACTCAATCCCCTCGACGTGGTGGAACGATTGGCAGCCGGCAATGACTGGTCGTTCGAGCGCGCGAGCGAAGACGAAATCACGATCCTGGTAAGCGGCCGCTGGGCCGAATACCAGCTCTCCTACACCTGGATGGGCGACATCGAGGCGCTGCATTTGGCCTGCGCCTTCGACCTGCGCATTCCCGAACGCCGCTGCACCGAGGTGCAGGCGCTGATCTCGCTGATCAACGAGCGCATGTGGGTCGGCCACTTCGACCTCTGGGTCAAGGAAGGCATCGTGATGTACCGTCACGCGCTGGTGCTGGCGGGCGGCACCGAAGCCTCCGGCCAGCAATGCGAGGCGCTGCTCGGAACCGCGCTCGACGCCTGCGAGCGCTACTTCACGGCCTTCCAGTTCGTGGTCTGGGCCGGCAAGGGTGCGCGCGAGGCGCTTGAAGCGGCAATGTTCGAGACCTCGGGTGAAGCCTGACCGTCAGGCGAAGCGCAGCTCGATCCCGTCGAGCGCAATCCCGTTCAGCTTCGTGTGCCAGACTTCGCCGGGCGCGACCGGCAGCGCGCGCGTCAGCGTGCCGGTGCTGACGATCTCGCCGGCTTCGAGCTGTGGATTGTCCGGATCGTTTGCCAACAGGCCGACCACATGGCGCAGCGCCGAGAGCGGGCTGTCGAGCACGTTGGCGCCGCTGCCGCGATCGGCCAGTTCGCCATTGCGGTAGAGCTCGATCTTGAAGGTCGCGAGTTCGCGCCGCCACTCGGCTGCGCGCAGCTTGAACGCATGCCGCGGCCCGATGAGCAGCGCGCCGTGCATGGCATTGGCGGCGGCGGTGTCGGCGGGCGCGAATTTCCAGTTCGGGAAGATCGACTGCACGAGCTCGTAGCCGTGCGCGACCCAGTCGATGCAGTCCATCAGCGCCGTTTCGTCCATGCCGGCGCAAGGCGCCCGGCCGATACCGAAGACGATCTCCGGCTCGATCTTCGGCTCGACGAAGGTCGCGAGCGGCAGAGGAACCGCGAGATCATGAATGGACCGGTCGGTGACATAGCCCCAGTTCGGCGCATAGACGCCGTATTCCGGCCAGATCAGACGATTGGTGAAGCCGATCTTGCGGCCGACGGCGGTCTCGCCGCGCGCCCGGCGCAAGGCGGCATGCCGCGCGGCGACGCGATAGGCGTCGTCCTGCGTCAGCCCGGCCGGCCGCGATGAAAACGGCGTGATCTGCCGCGGCGCATCGAGCGCGGCGAGCACCTCGGCGGCAATCGCGTCGACATTGGTTTTCGCGGCGGCGACCGGCATGGCGGTTACTGTGGACGCACGGCTTGTCCGTGGCAACCGCGTGGCCCGGATCGATGAAGCACGCTATAGATGCCGCCATGAAACGGGCCGCCAACGACAAGTCCTTGCGCGCATTTCCCGGCCCGCTGGTGCTGCTCGGCGCCGGGAAAATGGGCTCGGCCATGCTTGAAGGCTGGCTCAAGCGCGGGCTCACGCCCGGCAAGATCGTCGTGCTCGAGCCGCAGCCGGCCAAAGCTGTGAAGGCGCTGGCGCGGCGCGGGCTCAAGCTCAATCCGAAAGGCAAGACGGTTACCGCGTCGGCGATTGTCGTCGCGGTGAAGCCGCAAAGCGCGCCGGAGGCCGTGCCCATGGTGCGCGGCCACGTCGGCAAAAACACATTGATCGTGTCGATCATGGCGGGGCGCACGCTGCGCTTCCTTGAGAGCGCGTTGCCCTCCGGCACAGCGGTCGTGCGCGCCATGTCGAATACGCCCGCCGCCATCGGCCGCGGCATCACCGTCGCCGTGCCCAACGCCAAGGTGTCAGCGCCGCAGCGCAAGCAGGCTGGCGAACTTTTGTCCGCTATCGGCACCGTCGAATGGGCGGCGGACGAAGGCGTCATGGACGCGGTGACCGCCGTCTCGGGCTCGGGCCCGGCCTACGTTTTCCTTTTGGCGGAGGCAATGGCCAAGGCCGGCGTTGCGGCAGGCCTGCCGGCACAGCTTGCGGCGAAGCTCGCCCGGGAAACCGTCGCCGGGTCCGGCGAGTTATTGCATCGGTCCGACCTTGATCCGGCGACTTTGCGGCAGAACGTGACGTCGCCCGGCGGTACGACCGCAGCTGCCCTCGAGGTCCTGATGGGCCCCGGCGGCTTCGACGAGATTTTGGCGAAGGCGATCGCCGCCGCGACCCGGCGCGGGCGAGAACTCGCAGGCTGAGAGCCGGCCCGATCACAGGATCGCGCGGCCGGTTGAAACTCCCGCCCTAGAAGCGTCGGCTTTGCCGCCCTACATTATTGTCAGACAACATTGGGAGGCGCCCATGGCGCGCAATATGGCCCGCAAGCCCAAACGCGAACGCAAAACTTCGGCCCTGCCGCCGCCGCGCGGCACATCCGACCGCGACAAGGCGGTCGATGCGCTGATGGCGCTGCTCGCCGACCGCAGCTTCGAGGATATCGGCTTGGCCGAAGTCGCCGGCCGCGCCGGGCTCAAGCTGTCGCAGCTGCGCGCCGAGTTCGGCTCGACGCTCGCGATCTACGCCGCGCATATCAAGGACATCGATCGCATTGTGCTAGCCGGCGGCGATGGCGACATGAGCGAGGAGCCGCCGCGCGAGCGGCTGTTCGACGTGCTGATGCGCCGCATCGAGGCGATAACGCCATACAAGGACGCGGTGCGTTCGGTGCTGCGCTCGGTCCGGCGCAATCCAGGTCTGGCCTTCGCGCTCAATGCCATCACCGCGCGCTCGCAACACTGGATGCTGGAGGCCGCCGGCATCAACGCCGCCGGACCGCGCGGCGCGTTGCGCGCGCAGGGTGCGGCGCTGATGTTCGCGCGCGTCGTCGGCGTCTGGCTCGACGACGATGAGCCCGGCCTCGACCGCACCATGGCCGCGCTCGACCGCGGGCTCTCCCGCGCCGAACGCTGGGCCGGCTTCGTCGATGACCTGTGCTGCATCCCGGCCGCGCTCTGCCGCGGCCCGCGCCGGCGCAGACGTCATCGCGACGAGGAGGCGGGGGCCGAAGCCGCCTAGACCGGCACGCGCACCGTCGCGCGCAGGCCGCCCAGCGGGCTGTCGCCGAGCGTGATGTCGCCGCCATGCGATCGCGCGATGTCGCGCGCGATGGCGAGACCGAGCCCCGTGCCGCCCTCATCCTGGTTGCGTGCATCGTCGAGCCGCAGGAACGGCTTGAACACCTCCTCGCGCATGTCGGGCGGAATGCCGGGGCCGTCGTCATCGACCGTGACAGTTAGCCAGCGATGATCGCGATGGCCGGTGATCGCCACCGAATGCGCATGGCGCGCCGCATTCGACGTCAGATTAGCGAGGCAGCGCTTGAACGCCGCCGGCCGCACCGTGACAACCGGCGGCCCATGGAACACGACGCTCGCCTTGTGCCCGTGCCGCTCGGCGTCGAGCTTGAGTTCCTCGAGGAATGCCGCCATGTCGGTCGCCGCCGACTGCTCGCCCGAGTCGCCGCGCGCGAAGGCGAGATAGGCCTCGAGCATCAGTGCCATCTCGTCGATGTCCCTCTTCATCGCCTCGACTTCAGGCGTCTTCTTCTTGATCAGCGCAATCTCGAGCTTGAAGCGCGTCAACACCGTGCGCAGGTCGTGGCTGACGCCGGCAAGCATCGCCGTGCGCTGCTCCATGGCGCGCTCGACGCGTGTCTTCATCTCGATGAAAGCCTGCGCCGCGCGCCGCACCTCGCGGGCGCCGCGCGGCCGGAAATTCGGCACTTCGCGGCCCTTGCCGAAGCTTTCGGCGGCATCGGCGAGCCGCAGGATCGGCTTGATCTGATTGCGCAGGAAGATGATGGCGACGATCAGCAGCACCACCGAGGTGCCGACCATCCAGATCAGGAAGATCTGCGCATTCGAGGCATAGGCCGCGTTGCGGCGCGCGAAGATGCGCATCACGGTGTCATCAAGCTGCACGCGGATCTCGAGAAGCGCGGATTTGCCGACGGAATCGATCCAGAAGGGCCGCGCGATCTGCTTGCGCAGCTCCTTGGACAGCGTCGAATCGAGCAGCGAGAAGAACGGCTTCGGTCCCGGCGGCGGCAGATCGCCGAGCGGCAGGAAGTCGACGACGAGACCCAAGCGTTCCTGCGCAATGCGGCGGATCTGCGTGCGGTCGGGGTCCTGCGGATAGCCGCGGTAGACGTCGATCAGCGAGGCGATGTCCTGGACGACGCCGGCGGACAGCCGCTGCGTCACCTCGTTCCACTGCCGCTCGACGAAGATGAAGGCCAGCACCGACTGCAGGATCACCATCGGCGCGACCATGATCAGCAGGGCGCGCGCATAGAGGCCCTTCGGCATCATACTGTTGAGCCAACGGCTCATGCGTCGCCAGCCGTCATGCACGTGGCCGGCGCCCTTGCGCGTCGCGCGCACCGCGCCGATATCGTTGAAGCGCCGCCACTCGTCGCCGACGCGCCCGAGCGCGTTGCGGAACGCGGCGATGCCGGTATCGAGGCTGGTCATGTGGTGATCACCAGCCGGTAGCCGATGCCGCGCACGGTCTGCACGTAAAGCGGATTGGCAGGATTGCGCTCGATCTTGCGCCGCAGCCGGTTGACCAGCACGTCGACCGCGCGTTCGCTGACGCTCTCGCCGTTGCCGGCAAGCGCCATGCGTGACACCGTCTCGCCGGGCGTTGTCGCCAGCACGCGCAGCATCTCGCGCTCGCGGTCGGTGAGCTTGATGATCTCATCGCCCTTGCGCAGCTCACCGCGACCGAGGTGATAGACGAAGGGCCCGAAGCCGACCTGCTCGGCCGGCGGCGGCGCGGCCGGTTGCGCGCGCTTCAGGATGTTGGCGACGCGCAGCGACAGCTCGCGCGGCTCGAACGGCTTCGACATGTAGTCATCGGCGCCGATCTCGAGACCCTTGATGCGGCTCTCGGCGGCGTCGCGCGCGGTCAGCATCAGGATCGGCACATCGTTTGCGGCGCCGCGCATCGACTTGGCGAAGTCGAAACCCGACTCGCCCGGCATCATCACGTCGAGAATAAGGAGATCGAAGCTCAGGCTCTTGAGCTTGGCGCGGGCGTCGGCCGCTGTCTCGGCCGTTGTGACGCGATAGCCCTCGCCCGACAGGAAGCGCGACAGCAGATCGCGGATGCGGCGATCGTCGTCCACGATCAAGAGATGCGGGGCGTCATCCGCCAAAGTGTCGGGCATCAACATCGGCGCGTCAGCTCCGCGGCTTGGCCGCGCGGTCGGCGCGCGCCATCAGGCGCAGCACGCCCTCGCGGTTGTCCGTATCGATCATGGCGGTGAGGAAGCGCCGGGCCGCCTCGTGCGCGCCGGGTCCGAGTTCGCCGAGGGCGCGGGTGATGCGCTCGGTCTGCAGGGCAGCGAGCTTGAGCGCGAGCGCCTCGCCTTTCGACGTGACGTAGAGCAGCCGCTGTCGGCGATCCTGCGCGCCTTCTTTCTGCACGACGTAGCCCTGGTCGACGAGCTGCTTGAGCACGCGGCCAAGCGACTGCTTGGTGATGTTGAGGATGTCCAAGAGGTCGGCAACCTTCATCCCCGGATTGCGGTTGACGAAGTGCAGCACCCGATGGTGCGCGCGGCCGAAGCTGAGGCGGAGCAACACCTCGTCGGGATCGCCGACGAAGTCGCGGTAGGCAAAGAACAGGAGCTCGATGATGTCCCAGACCGGATCGGCCGAACGGTTCGGGGCAGCGCCGGACTGGCGTTCGGCCAGTGCGCCGGCAGCTTCGACGGTCTTGGCACCCATATTTATGTCAGCCATGTTGACATATTTTGATTTTAAGTTACAAAAACGGTCTTGTAGGCGAAAGGAACGTACCGAAACGGCCCTTTCGGCCGGCAGCACCTGGCGGCAATAGGTCCGATCCGGCCCCATTCATACCGGGTGTTGCCCCTGAAGCAAAGTGTGGATTGGGCGCGGGAAATACGCCATCAAGGCGGCAAAACCGCGAGGCCGAGGGGCGGATCAAGGAGGAGTTTGATGGCTGCGCAATCCTATGACCGGCTCGACGGGGTCATCTGGTACGATGGCAAGCTGGTCCCTTGGGACCACGCCAACCTGCATGTGCTCAGCCACGGTCTGCATTACGCCAGTGCGGTGTTCGAGGGCGAGCGCGCCTATGGCGGCAAGGTCTTCAAGTCCAAGGAGCACGCCGATCGCCTGAAGAAGTCCGCCCATGTGCTCGACTTCGAGATCCCCTACTCCGTCGAGGAGATCATCGCGGCCAAGCAGCTGGTCGTCGACAAGAACGGCAAGAATGAAGCCTATGTCCGTCCGATCGCCTGGCGCGGTTCGGAGATGATGGGCGTCTCGGCGCAGAGCAACACCATCCACCTGGCCATCGCCTCGTGGGAATGGCCGAGCTACTTCGACCCCGAGCAGCGGCTCAAGGGCATCAAGCTCGATCTCGCCGAATATCGCCGGCCCGATCCGAAGACCGCGCCCTGCCTCGCCAAGGCCGCCGGCCTCTACATGATCTGCACCGTCTCGAAACACCGCGCCGAACGCCGCGGCTACGCCGACGCCATGATGCTCGACTGGCAAGGCCGCGTCGCCGAGTGCACAGGCGCCAACATCTTCTTCATCAAGGACGGCAAGATCCACACGCCGATCGCCGACTGCTTCCTCGACGGCATCACGCGGCAGACCGTCATCGGCCTGGCGCGCAAGCGCGGCATCGAGGTGATCGAGCGCCGCATCACGCCGGACGAGCTCGACACCATGTCGGAGTGCTTCATCACCGGCTCGGCCGCCGAAGTCACCGCGGTGTCGGAGATCGCCCACTGGAATTTCAATCCGGGCGGCATGACCAAGCAACTGATGGACGACTACACCGCAGAAGTGAAGCCGAAGGCCGCCGCGGCCTGATCGTCACGCCACCGCCGGCTCCTGCGGGCGCCACACGCTGACATAGCGCACGCTGTAGCGCGCTAGAAATGCTTCCATCGACTCGTCGACGACGCGGCCGTGGCTTTCGGCGGCGCTGCGCAGCAACACCGCGCCGTCAGGCTTCAATGCGATGAAGCCGGCGTGAAAATAATCAAGGTCGGTCCGGTGGCTGACGAAGCCGACGATGTCGCCGCGCTGAACCGAGTGCTTGTTCGCCTGAAAAACCGGGCGCGGAATGACGCGCATCGTGAACCGCCTCGGCTCCAATCCAGCCTGTGAGTCGACTGCTTTCACGATATCGACCGCGCCGTCGACAGGGACCGGTTTGAGAACCTTGTTCTCGACATTGTGCTGGCCCCACTCGAAAAAATAGTGGTTGCGCTCACGCCAGGCGACGACGCCGTTGTGATAGCGGATATCGCGCAGCGCCGTCTCGAACTCGCCGATGTTGCGGGCGCGCGCCGCCGCAAGCACCGTCTCGCAATAGGTGACGCAGTCGAAGCCATCGTCGCGCACGACGAAGACTTCGGGCTTCTTCGGGCTGCCAATCAGCGTATAGCCGAGATAGTGCGTGCCAAGTAGATGCGCCGATATGAAGTCGATACGCTGTGAAATCCCGCCATGCGAGCGGCTGTCCTCGATCAGCTTGGCGATACGGGCTTCATTGGCGCGGCTTTTAGGCGCGCCCGCGGTCAATGCTGCGCCGCCGGCCAAAAGGCCAAATACGCGCCGGCGCGATATTCGCGAATCGACTCCCATGGATTCATCCATGCCGTCGCGCGGCCTGCGGTCAATCCCGCACGACGACTAGCCGGTCGGTGCCTGACTCGGCCGCCCACACTTCGCCCGGACGCCCGTTGAGCTGGCGCACGTCGCCGCGGCGGCGGTTGCTCGGGAAGCTTTCGAATTTCTCGCTCGCCGGATCGAAGCGGACTATAGCGTTATTGGTCCAGTCGCTGAGCCAGATCTTGTCCTTGTCGTCCACATAGACCGCGTAGCAGCCGGCGCCGCCGTCCGGGACCGGCCACACCTTCCACGCCTTGGCGATGGGGTCGTAGCGGCCCACCTCGCCGGTATTCCAGAAACTCACCCACAACAGGCCCTTCGAATCCGACCAGATGCGGCGCGGACCGACACCGGGCTTCGGTGGCGCGATCATAAGCGCGTCGCCGCTCACAGTGTCGATCCGCGCGATGTGGTCGCCCGCGAGCGAGGCATACCAGACCTCGCCGCTCGGCGTCGTCGTGATGCCATAGGGGCCGACGCCTTTCGGCGCCTTCCAGGCCTCGACCTTGCTGGTCGCCGGATCGACACGGCCATAGACGCCGTTCTGCCCGGTGAACCACAGCACGCCCTTGCGATCGAAGGTCGCGGTGTTGAGGTTGGCATCGGGGAAATCCTTCGGCAGCGGATAGAGCTTCACCGCCTTGGTCACAGGATCGACGCGTGCAATCGCGTTCTGTCCGCCGTCGGTGATCCAGGCGGCGCGGTCGGGACCGACGATGACACCATGCGGCGCGGAGTCCTCGCCGAGCTTGAACTGCTTGGTCTCGCCGCTCTTGGGATCGAGCACGCCGACTGCGCCCTGCGATTGCGCGGTGTACCAGACGGTGCCGTCTGGCGCCGGCGCGACGTCATGCGGATGCGCGCCGCGCAGCACCTGAAAATACGAGACCTCGGCAGCGACCGCCTGCGTGAAGCAGAGCGTCAGCAAGGCCGCGCAGATTGTGACAATGCGCATGATCACTCCGCGGCCCGCGGTGTGCGCCAGCGCTCGGCCGCGGTATCGTCCGACGTCTTGGCGTCGACCCAGGTCTTGGTGCCGGCCTTCTCGACCTGCTTCCAGAACGGTGCGCGCGTCTTGAGGTAGTCCATCAGGAATTCGGCCGCGGCGAACGCGGCCTGACGATGCGACGACGCCGTCACCACCATGACGATGTCCTCGCCCGGCGCGATGCGGCCGTAGCGATGAATGACGGTGACTCCGGTAAGCGACCAGCGCTTCTTCGCCTCCTCGACGTGCCGCGCGATCTCGGCCTCCGCCATACCTGGATAATGCTCCAGCGTCAGCGCCGCGATCTGCGCGCCCTCCTCGCTACCGCGGCAGATGCCGGTAAAGGTCACTACCGCGCCGACATCGGCACGGCCACGCGTCAGCTTCGCCGCTTCGGAGGCGACGTCGAAGGGCTCACGCTGCAAGCGTACGGTAGAGGCCACACTCATAAATATAATGTAGCTCTCTCGCGCTTTACGCGCGAGAGGCCTAACCGCCTGTCATCGGCGGGAAAAACGCGATTTCGCCGGCTTTGCCGATGGCCGCACCGGGCTGCACGTGATTGCGGTCGATGGCGACGCGGATGATCTTCGGATTCTCAAAGGCGTGCGCGTATTCCTCGCCACGCCCGGCAAGCCAGGTCATCAGCTCACCAGCCGTGCGAACATTTGCAGGAATGTCGATGTCCTCTTCCGGCTTGCCGACGCGCTCGCGCACCCAGGCGAAATAACGCAGCTTCATATCTTACTCTTCGATGACATAACGCAGCCCTGCGCGCATATAGTCATAGCCGGTGTAGAGCGTCAGGATCGCCGAGGCCCACAGCAGGAAAATGCCGACCTGCGTCACGACCGGGATGAGGCGGTCGCCGGCCGGACCCGCGATCAGGAAGCCGACCGCGACCATCTGCCCGATCGTCTTCCACTTGGCGAGCCGCGTCACCGGAACGCCGACATGCAGCTCGGCGAGATATTCGCGTAGGCCCGACACCAATATTTCGCGGCACAGGATGATGACAGCGGCGAGCAGCGACCAGCCGTGGATGATCTCCTCCGCCGCGAGCATCAGCAGGCACGATGCCACCAGAAGCTTGTCGGCGATCGGGTCGAGCATGCGGCCGAGCGACGACATCTGGCCCCAGATGCGGGCGAAGTAACCGTCGAGAATGTCGGTGACGCCGGCGGCGATGAAGATCGCCAAGGCAAGCCAGCGCAACCACAGCCCGCCGCCTTCGATGCTTTGCCAGTAGAGCAGCGCCACCACCACCGGAACGGCGGCGATGCGCCCGTAGGTCAGGATGTTCGGCAGCGCGAGCGGACGCGCCGGCAGCCGTGCGGAACTAACGGCGTTCATAGCGCACCAAGGAACACCCGGCCCGCGGCAAGGTCAACCGCAACCGGGCTCTACTCCCCGCTCATCACTGGATCGGCGGCTTGGGCAGGCGGGCCTTGCCCGTCTCCATCACGAAGGTCTGATCGAGCGAGTACCATTCGCCCTTCACGTCCGGCGCCGGCGCCGGTCCGTCGTGGCGCACATAGTCGCCGATCAACGCCTTGGTGACGCCGAACTGGACGTCGGTCTCGAGCTTGTCGTCGTCGTTGACGTAGATCTGCGAGATCAGCGTCTTGAAGCCGTCCTTGAAGATCAGGAAGTGCAGGTGCGCCGGGCGGAAATTGTGCCGCTTGCCGGCGCGGACGAGGTCACCGACCGGACCGTTGATCGGGATCGGATAGCCGGCGGGTTTAACGCTGCGGAAGCCGAAATGGCCCTGCGCGTCGGTCGTAAACTTGCCGCGCAGATTCATGTGCGCCTGCTTGGGGTCCTGCTGTTCGTAGAAGCCTTCGGGCGAAGAATGCCAGACATCGACCTCGGCGCCGGCAACCGGCTTGCCGTTCGTATCTTTGACCGTGCAGTTGACGAAGATCGCCGGGCCCGGCGTCGGCGAGCGCACGATCGAGGCGCCGTTCTCGGTCGCGGGCGAATGCATCCGCCAGAACGGTCCGAGCAGGTTGGCAGTCGTCTCGGTCTGGCCCTTGTTGCCGTTGTTGAGCAAGCAAACCAGCGACGAGACGCCGAGCGAGCCGGACATCAGCACGACCTCGTTGTGCTTGTCATCGGTCATCTGGCCAAGCCGCGCGATGAATTGTACCGCCTTCTCGAATTCCTCTTCGGTCAGGCGTACCTCGCGGACGAAGGCGTGCAGGTGCTTGATCAGCGAGGCGACGATCTCGCGCGTGCGCGGGTCCTCGATGTTCTTGTACGCGTCCAGCACCTTCGGCGTGACGTCTTCTTGCCGCTGGATGATCATCCTTGACCCCGTGATCGTGCTCGTTGCCGCTTTAACTGGCCTGCTCGTGGAAGAACTCATATATCTTTCGCGCGGTCTCCGCATTAATTCCAGGCACCTGCGCGAGGTCGGATAGGCTTGCACGTTCGATTGCTTTCAGCGTGCCGAAATGCCGCAGCAGCGCCCGCTTGCGAGTGGGCCCGATCCCCGGAATTTCCTGCAAGCCGGCTTCGCGGATGTCCTTCTTACGGCGCGTGCGATGCGAGCCGATAGCGAAGCGGTGCGCTTCGTCGCGCAGCCGCTCGATGAAATAAAGCAGCGGATCGCGCGGCGGCAGCCGGAACGGATCCTTTCCAGCCATGAAAAACGTCTCGCGGCCTGCGTCGCGATCCGAGCCCTTGGCGATCGCGACCAGCGGCACGTCCGTGACGCCTAAAGCGGCGAGCGTTTCCTGCGCCGCCGTGAGCTGTCCCTGCCCGCCGTCGACCAGCACGAGATCGGGCCACGGTTGCTCGTCGTCGAAATGCGCCGTGCCGTTTTGCTCGGCGGCGAGCGCATCGTCCGCGCTCGGCCGCGGCGCTTCCGCGAGCAGCCGCTTGAACCTCCGCTGCAGCATTTCGCGCATCATGGCGTAGTCGTCGCCGGGCGTGAGCTCCTCCGAGCGCATGTTGAACTTGCGGTACTGGTTCTTGCGGAAGCCTTCGGGCCCGGCGACGATCATCGCGCCCACCGGATTTGAGCCGGCAATGTGGCTGTTGTCGTAGACCTCGATACGTCGCGGCGCGCGCGACAGGCCGAAGGTTTCGGTCAGCTCAATGAGCAGCTTCTGCTGCGATGACGTCTCCGCAAGCTTGCGGCCGAGCGCCTCGCGCGCATTGGCGAGCGCGTGCTGCACCAGCTCCTTGCGCTCGCCGCGCTGGGGCACCGACACCTCGACCTTGCGCTCGCTTTTGGCGGTCAAGGCGTCGGCGAGCAGGTCGCGCTCCTCGAAGTCGTGCGACACCAGGATGATGCGGGGCGCCGGCTTGTCGTCGTAGAACTGCGCCAGAAACGCGCCCAGCACCTCACCCGGCCCGAGCACGCGGTCGGCCTTGGGGAAATAGGCGCGATTGCCCCAGTTCTGCCCGGTGCGGAAGAAGAAAACCTCGATGCAGTTATAGCCGCCGGCCTGATGCACGGCGAAGACGTCGGCCTCCTCCAGCGTGCGCGGATTGATGCCCTGATGCGACTGCACCGCGGACAGGGCCGCGAGGCGGTCGCGGTAGATCGCGGCGCGCTCGAAGTCGGTCGCGCCGGACGCCTTGTCCATCTCGGCGGCGAGCTGCTTCTGCACAGACTGGCTTCGGCCGGAGAGGAAACCGTTCGCCTCGCGCACCAGTTCGCCGTAGCCTTTGAAGTCGATCTCGCCGGTGCACGGCGCCGAGCAGCGCTTAATCTGATAGAGCAGGCACGGCCGCGTGCGCGCCTCGAAATACGAATCCGAGCAGGAGCGCAACAGAAAGGCGCGCTCGAGCGCGTTGATGGTGCGGTTGACGGCGCCGGCATTGGCGAACGGTCCGTAGTAATGTCCCCGCCGCGTGCGCGCGCCGCGATGCTTCAGGATCTGCGGCGCCCAATGATCGGACGTGATGAGGATGTAAGGAAACGACTTGTCATCGCGCAGCAGCACGTTGAAGCGCGGACGCAGCCGCTTGATGAGGTTCGCCTCGAGCAGCAGCGCCTCGGTCTCGGTCTTGGTAGTGATGAATTCGAGCGTCACCGTGGCCACGATCATGCGCGCGATGCGCGCATCGTAGGCCGTCGGCCGCGCGTAATTCATCACGCGCTTCTTGATGCTCTTGGCCTTGCCGACGTAGAGCACCTCGCCCTTGGCGTCGATCATGCGGTAGACGCCGGGCGATGACGGCGCGAGCTTGGCGAAATGCGCGATTGCCTTGCGCCCGGCGGCGAGCGTGCCGGCGGCCGCTTCCTCCGGCTCGATCTCGAGCTCGGGCAGCGCCGACTCCTGTTCCTCGTCGTCACGCAGCTCGCTTGCTGGATCGATATCGTTTTTGGTGCCGTTCATCGCCGATAGATAGTAGAGCGCGCCCTCGCGGGCCCGCCTTGCGACTATAGTAAATGACTGTTGAACAATCAGACCCCGGGCCCGCGGGCAAGCCCGCGCGGCTAAGACTCTCTTAAGTTTAACAGGCGCTGATGCTTAGCGATTCATAACCGCTTAACGTAAAATACCCGATAAATCCTCCACGAAAATGTCGAACTTTCGCCGACTGCTCGGCGCGGCCATTCCACTTTTGCGCAGTCAATAAGCGCAGTCGGGAATCACCGAACGAGCCCAAAGGCGCAAAGCCAGGCAAGTGGTGTGGTGGAGGGTTAAGATGAAAAAGACGATGCGGATCATGACGCTGGTTGCGGTCGCAGCCGTATCGGGACCAGCCATGGCAGCCGATCTCGGGCGCCCGGCTCCCTACTATTCGCAGCCCGCCAGTTACTACAACTGGAGCGGCTTTTACGCCGGCGTCAACGCCGGCTACGAATGGGGCCATGTCACGAGCAGCAGCATCGATCCGAACGGCATCGCCGGTGGCGGACAGATTGGCTACAATTGGCAAAGCGGCCAGTTCGTGTTCGGCGCCGAAACCGACATCCAGGCCTCTGGTGCCGACGACACCTTCGCTCCGTGGAAATTCTCCAATCCCTGGTTCGGCACGCTGCGCGGCCGCGCCGGCTTCGCGATGAACAACATCCTGCTGTACGGCACCGCGGGTCTCGCCTATGGCGGGCTCACCGGTCAGCTCAACGGCCTCGAGGAGAACAAGACGCTCGTCGGCTGGACCGGCGGCGTCGGCGTCGAAGTCGGACTGGCGCCGCGCTGGTCGGCGAAGGCCGAATATCTCTACATGGACCTCGGCGATCGCGCCTACACGATCACGGGCGTCAACAACGGCCTGCAGAGCAACATCCTGCGCCTCGGCATCAACTACCACTTCTGAGCAGCGCTCTCGCAGCGCGTGGCTAAAGAGCCCCGGGCCTTCGTGCCCGGGGCTTTTATTTTGCGCGCGTGAAGTTCCGAGTTCTGCGCGCAGGCTTCGAAATTTCAATCGCGGCACAAACCGAAAGCACCGTGCGCGGCGGCATCAATTACCGCTTCTAAGCGCGCGTCGAGCGAAAGACGGCGAAAGCCCTGGAACTCTTGTCCGGGGCTGTTGCTTTGGCGGTATCCGGTGCCGCCCGGGTGGCCCGACGGCAACAGCCAACGGGCATCAGTCACTCGCGCAAGGAACCACCCCGATACAGCGCGCGTTAGTCGGCCAAATCGGGGGACGGCGCACTCGCGGCCGTCCAAGTCTCAGTGAGGTGCGTCATGAAAAAGCTTCTGCTCGCCAGCATGGGCGTGCTCGCGCTCGGCATCGCCTCAGCGTCAGCTGCGGATCTTCCTCGCCGTGCGGCGCCAGCCCCAATCTATACGCCGGTCCCGGTCTACAACTGGACCGGCTTCTACGTCGGCATTAACGGCGGCGGCGCCTTCGGTCATGCGTCGGTCAGCAACGCCTTTGGCTCGCAAGGTTTCGATGCCGACGGCGGTCTCGTCGGCGGCACGCTCGGCTACAACTGGCAGGTCGGTCAGTGGGTGCTCGGCATCGAGGGTGACATCGACTGGGCCGACATCCGCGGCAGCACCAGCAACGGTCTTTGCTTCGGCGGCACCTGCTCGGTGAAGAACGATTGGCTCGCCACGGTGCGCGGCCGCATCGGCTACGCCTTCGATCGCTTCATGCCCTACATCACCGGCGGCGGCGCCTTTGGCGATGTGAAGACTAGCGTGCCCGCCTTCGGCGGTCAGACCAATACGCAAGCCGGCTGGACCGCCGGCGCCGGCCTCGAATTCGCCATCAACGGGCCGTGGACCGCCAAGGTCGAGTATCTCTACGTCGATCTCGGCAAGGACACCTGCGATACCGGAAGCTGCGGCATCGCGACCACCACCGACTTCCACACCAATATCGTGCGCGCCGGTTTCAACTATCGCTTCTAGGCGGCGTTCACGAGAATGCAAAAGCCCCAGGCGTTCCCTGGAGGCTTTTCATTTGCGCTCTCATGTTACGGCTTGGTCGCGGCGAAAGCCGGCACCTGCGCGCTGAACTTGTCGAGCCAGGCGCGCAGGCGCGGATAGCGGCTGCGCCAGTCATCCTTCGGAAAACGGAAGTCGCGGTAGCCGAGCGCGCAAGCGAGCGTGATCTGGCCGACGTCCGGCACCGGCGTGATCGCGGGCGGCGCGGCTTCGAGCGCGTCGAGCCCGCGCGTGACCTTGTCGGCCTGCCGTTCGAGCCAGCCCGAGACGTGTTTGTCCTCCGGCCGGTAGCGGCCCTCGTAGATGATAAGCAGGCTCGCATCGAGCACGCCGTCGCACAGCGCCTGCATGCGCAGCGCCTCGAAGCGCGCATTGGCGTCGCGCGGGATGATGCGGCCGCCGCCGGTGACGTGGTCGAGATAGTCGAGGATGACGCGCGAGTCGAAGAAGGTCCGGCCGTCGTCGAGCACCAGCGCCGGAATCTTGCCGAGCGGATTCTGCTTGCGGATTGTGTCGTCCGGATTGTTGAGGTCGGTTTCCTGGATTTCGATCTTGTCGCCGAGGCCGAGCAGCGCGATGGCGATGCGGACCTTGCGCCCGAAGGGGGACGCCGATGTTGAACGGAGGATCATTGGGAAATGTTTGACCGCCACAGCGGCGGGACGCAAGGGCCCGCCTCTGATCAACGCGACTTGAGCGTGAAATCAATCAGCCGGTGATGACCAGATTGACCGCTTTCGGCCCCTTGCCTTTCTTGTCGGGCTCGACGTCGAAGCTGATGCGCTGCCCCTCGTTGAGCGACTTGAGGCCCGCCTGCTCCACCGCGGTGATGTGCACAAACACGTCGCGCGCGCCGTCATCCGGCTTGATGAAACCGTATCCCCGCTCGCCATTGAAGAACTTCACGACTCCGGTCTGCGCCATGAGGGAACCCTCCTTCCCCGTATGCTCCGCCGCCGGCCCCCACGGCACGACGGCTCGGCCGGACATCCACAATCGGGGAAAGCATCGGCTGCCAAGGGCGCCCACCGCCCGGCAGCAGCCTTTGTCACTCCGCCGGACCCCCCACAGGAGGCGGAACGTCACTGCCTAGTCATGGAACTAGACACCAACTGGGTTCCGCTGGAAAGAGGCGCGCGCCCGTCAGCGGCGGGCGGCTGGCTCTTCGCCGCTCAGCCAGTCGAGCCGGAAGGTGCCGCTGCCCGGACGGCCAAGGACTTTCGCCAGAACCGGCAGCAGAACGGCAAGCTCGTCCGCCAGCTTCCACGGCGGGTTGACCAGGATGAGGCCGCAACCATTGAGCCGACTGGGGTCGTGCATCGGCGCGACGATGAGCTCCGCCCGCAGCGTCTTGGCGAGCCCTGTCCGGCGCAGTCTCTTAGCCAAAGCGTCCGGCTCGCCCCGATCCTTAATCGGATACCAGAGGACATAGATGCCGGTCGCCCATTTGCGGTGGGCGTCGGCAAGACCCTGGGCGAGGCGGCGGAAATCGGCCGGTTCTTCGAACGGCGGGTCGACCAGCACCAGGCCGCGGCGTTCAACCGGCGGCACATAGGCCGACAGCGCCGTCCAGCCGTCGATGGCGAGGGTCTTGATGCGGTTGTCGCCGCGCATGTTGCTGGCGAGCGCGCGGGCTGCATGCGGCTCGAGCTCGCAGGCGATCATGCGATCCTGCGGCCGCAGCCAGGCGCGCGCGATCGCCGGCGAGCCCGGATAGGTACGGAGCCTGTCGCGGCTATTGAGCGCGCCGATGACCTCGAGATAGGGCGCAAGCAGCGCGGCGGCGGCGTCCGGCAGATCGGCCTGCATCAACTTCTCGATGCCGTCGTGCCATTCGCCCGCGCGCACGGCTTCGGGGCCGGCAAGATCATAAAGGCCGGCGCCGGCATGCGTATCGACGACGCGAAGGGCCGCAGGCTTTTCGCGCAGATGATGCAGGATACGGCACAGCACGGCGTGCTTGAACACGTCGGCGAAATTGCCGGCATGGAAAGCGTGACGATAATTCACGCCGGCGGTTATGCCACAGCTATGCGCGCCGTCACATTCACCGCGACCGGCCGCGCAGGCCGAACTCGTTGCGCGGCTGGACCGTGGCGCGCGGAAAGAACGGTTTCTTCTGCGCTGGCCGGGTCACGGCCGGCACCCGCGCCGCAAATGCGACGGCATCCTGCGTGCGCCTACGGCGCCACCGCGCCAGCGGCCGCAACAACAGCCAAAGAGCCACAAAGAGCGCGCAGACGAGGCCGACCGCTTGCAGGCCCGGCGGCAGCGGCATCAAATGAGGTAGCCTGCACAGGCCGTCCAGCACATGAGCGCCGTCGCAAACGCCGGCCGCCGCGAGCGGGCCGGGCTCGGCGAGCGGCCATACCGCGAGGTAGCCGACGCCGAGAAAGCGAACGATAAAGCCGCAATAGTCGCAGACGCGATTCAAGATGTTACTCCACCGCACTGTCGATGCGGCGAAGTTTATGGATTTTTCTTACGCGTTCCTTGCTCCGATTCTCGACACGCGGCGGTATCAATCGCGGAGGCACTGCCTCTCGTGCACAATGTTGGTGGCGGCTTAATGCGTTTGCAGAATCCCATCCGCGCGCGGGCCGAGATTATTTCATCTCGTTCATGTCCGCGTGCAGCACCGGCATCGCAATTTTATCGCGCGTGCAGCCGTGACCCGCGACACCGGCGCATTCGCGTAAGGCGAAGTCCTTCGTCATGCACACAGACCGATCTCGGTGAGCCGCGAGGAGTCGCATGGAACAGCAAGACCCTGACGTGACAGACCGGAATTGACCCGGATGAAGGCTGCGGCGATGTCGTCGGGGCGACACCGACACCAAACCCCCAGGCGTGAGAAATTCAGGCGACACCTTCACCACCGCGCGCGCCTTGCGCACGGCGTCGAAATAGGCGTGGGCACTGAGCCACGAACAGGTACCGTGCCGATCCCACTCGCGGAAGATCAGCCCGCGGACTCGGCATCAGATCGAGATTGGCACCGACGATCTCACGGTTGAGGCGCGGCGTGGGCACCTGGCAGAACGACGGGAAGCCCTGGTCGTATTGCGGCCATAGCCCGCGCACGACAAACGCAAAACGGCTGGCCGCTGCATTACGGATCGGGCCGCGCGCTCGCGCCTGACCAATGCTTTCTCGAGAAAATTCGACAAGCGCTGTATTTCGTTTTCTACAACTGGACGCGCATCCACAAATCATTGCGCGTCACGCCGGCGATGGCTGCCGGATTGACAGACCGCGTTTGGGATATGGCGGACGTGGTGAAGCTGGTGGACGACTACGAAGCCGAGAAGAATAGGCCCTCAATCGAGGCCGCTTAGGCACTATTTTTTATCTGAAATTTATCTTTGTTCAGCACTGCGATTATGCGGCGTTTATATTCGAGCCTTTTTTGCTAACAGATTCAAATTCGAACTTAATAGGTTCCAAATCGAACAAAGCGAGATTGAGTCAGATCAAGGGTTCCAAGCTGAAACTGAGACACCACCCGCGGGAACAGAACATTTAAAGAACAAAACACAGACATAAGAAGCTTTCGCTCGGTCGCCCACCCGACTCAATCAGACAATGGAAACAAATGAGTAATTGATGTGCTGTCGCCGAAGGAGTTGGAGGCGGTCGACGATTTCCGCTTCAAGACGCAGATGCCAAGCCGCTCCACAGCGGTGCGCGAACTGTTCCGTCAGGGCAGCGCCATTTTGCAGCGCGGGTTGTAGGCCCAGTTGCGGTCGAGGCCGACCACGCACCATTCGACGCCCGGCCCGCCGCCGACCAGACTCGTATCCTCGCCGATCCAGAAATTGACGACGTGCGGCTTGCCGTCGCTGACATAGGCCGTGGCGCGGCAGAAGCGCCGCGGGATCGTGTCCGGCGCCCAGGTGTTGCGGATTTCGCGGACATTGTCCCAACTCAGGATCTTCAGGTCCGAATTCCAGAAACGGCCTTCCTTGATGGAGAACTGCCATTCGATCACGGTGAGCGCGTTTTCGCAGGCCGGCAGCTCGGCCGTGTAGTCGGGCCCGAACAGGTAGAAGTTCTTCTCCAGCAGGCTCGCCGCACTGGCCGGCGCCGAACCCCCGAAAACCACCGCCAACGCGGCAACGACCGCGCCAAAACAACAATACTTACGCATGGTTGCGCTCCAGCCCCTGTGGTTCCGACCTTACCACAGGTTTTTGGCCTGGGCAGCCGATTCGTACACAGGATTCCGCACTGCGGGACTCGTGACTCGGGCCCCGACTCGGCAAGAGTCCTGCCTGCGAATCAGGCTGGAAGCCGTGTTGCAGCGAGTAAAGGTTCTGCGACGCGGTTATTGGAATGCCCGAAGCAGTAGGAGTTATGTTGTTCGCCTGCGCGGCGGTGTGGAACGGTTATCGGCCGGTATCGCCGATCGATCAGACCACGCACTTCTTGCAGCCGGCGAGTTCCGATGTCACCTTCGGCCGCGTTGCATTGTCGAGTGCGTCCGACCGACGTCCGGTCGGGATGGTGTCGACGGCGTACGCCATGGTGTAGTTTCGCGCGTGTTGTCGTGGCGGTCGTTTGTTCCTGAGTGCACGGCGCTGGTTGTCGGCCTAGAGCCGACAACCGCGCCGCAATTTTTTTAGGCTCGCCAATCCCCCAGCACGGCCTGAACGACCGCAAGGGCCGCAACCGCCGCTGTGTCGGCGCGCAGGATGCGCGGGCCGAGCGCGATGCGTGCAACATTCTCCCGCTTCATCAGCGCCGCGCGCTCGTCGTCCGAGAACCCTCCTTCCGGTCCGATGATCAACGACAGTAGCAGACGTGGCGCAGCCTTCAGCGCCGCGACCGGATCCTGCACGTCGGCGTGCTCGTCGCAGAAGATCAGCAGCCGGCCGTCATCGGCGACCGCCTCGGCGAAGTCGGCCGGCTCGGCCACCTCCGCAAGGTTGAGGATGCCGCATTGCTGGGCGGCCTCGACGACGTTTGAGCGCATGCGCTCGAGATTGACCCGCGCGACCTGGGTATGCCGCGTGATCACAGGCCGCAGCAGCGAGGCGCCCATCTCGACGGCCTTTTGCACCATGTAGTCGAGCCGCGTGTGCTTGATCGGCGCGAACAAGAAATGCAGGTCGGCGCCCGGCGGCTGTTCGCGCACAAGCTCGATCGGCTCAGCGGTCAGCGTCCGCTTGCCGGTTCCCGCAAGGCGCGCCCGCCACTCCCCGTTCCGCCCGTTAAAGACCAGAATTTCCTCGCCGCGGTCGAGCCGCAGCACATTGAGCAGGTAATTGGCCTGGTCGCGGCCAAACAACACAGCGCCGCCGCCGGCGAGCGGGGCATCGACGTAAAGGCGGGGGGTGCGGAAATCATAGCGCGGCATGACCGCGCCGGTTTACCCCGAGGAACCGGGCTCTGGCGAGGGCCGCCGGATTTCCCGCCGGTTGCCGCGTTCCCGACGCAATCGGTAGGTTGGTATTGGCCCGGGGAGATCGCTGTATAATGCGTTCTGATCGATTCACAGGACGAGCCATGAGCTTGCGCCGGGTCTTATTCATTGCCGTGGCTGCAGCCGTGACCGGGCCAGCATTTGCCCAGATGCAACCGGCGCCAGCGGGTCCCAATCCGTTCGACAAGCCGGCAATCAGTCCTTTCGACCAACCTCCGCAGCAGCAGGGTGATCCGCCCTGCATAAAGGACTTCTCCAAGCTGCGCGACGAAACCGAAAAGCATGCCAATGCGGTGATGGCCGCTCAGAAGCGCAAGGTGCCGTTGCCGGAAGCGTGCAAGTATCTGACCGCCTTCGCCACCTCCGAGGAGAAGCTGCTGAAATATGCCAAGGCCAACGCGGCCTCGTGCGGAATTCCGGCCCAGCTCATCCAGCAGATCTCTGCCGGCTACAACAATGTGTCCCAGGCACGCACCAAAGTATGCCAGATGGCGGCGGCGCCGCAGCAGCCCGCCGGCCCAAGCCTGAGTGACGCGCTCGGCGCGCCGATCACCGACTCGCAGAATATCAAAACCGGCCGCGGCACCTTTGACACTCTGACGGGCACGCCGCTCGGTCCAAAATGAGCGACAACGCCGGACGCGTCGCTGATGCGACCGGCAATTGGGTCGACGGCCTCGCGCCCGCTTTTATCCGCCCTTATCTGCGCCTTGCCCGCCTCGACCGGCCAATCGGATCGTGGCTGCTATTGCTGCCGTGCTGGTGGTCGGTCGGCCTCGCCGGCATGCGCCTCCACCATTTCCCGGGCCTCTGGCACATCGTGCTGTTCTTCATCGGCGCCTTCGCCATGCGCGGCGCCGGCTGCACGTGGAACGATCTGGTCGACCGCGATCTCGACGCCAGGGTCGAGCGCACGCGCTCGCGGCCGATTCCTTCGGGGCAAGTCAGCATCGCGCAGGCGACCGTCTTCATGATGATCCAGGCGTTGATCGGGTTTCTGGTTCTCATTCAATTCAACCGCTACACCGTGCTCTGCGGCCTCGCTTCGTTGGGCGTGATCGCGATCTACCCGTTCATGAAGCGCATCACCTACTGGCCGCAGATCGTGCTCGGCCTTGCCTTCTCCTGGGGCGCGCTGATGGGCTGGCCGGCCGCCTTCGGCCGCCTCGATTGGCCGGCGCTGCTGCTCTATGCCGGGTCGATCGCCTGGGTGATCGGCTACGACACGATCTACGCGCATCAGGACCGCGAGGACGATCTGCTGATCGGCATCAAATCGACGGCGCTGCTGTTCAAAGACGACACGCCGCGCATGATGCGCATCTTCTATGGCGCCGCCGTCGCACTCATTTGCCTGGCCGGCATCGACGCCGGCGGCCGCTGGATTTTCATCGCCGGCATAGTGGTCTTTGCCGGCCACCTGCTCTGGCAGATCCGGTCGCTACGGATCGACGATCCGGCGCACTGCCTGATGCTGTTCAAATCGAACCGCGACGCCGGCCTGATCCTGTTCGGCGCGATGCTGCTCGATGCGGTCGTCTGATCGCTAGTGGATGGTCAGGCGGTCCTCGGCCTGCGCGCCGAGATAGCGCGGCACCTTCACGCGCGGCGTGATCTCCGTGCCGTCATCGACGATGACGTCGCCGTCGGCGCCCGGTACCGCATTCGGCTCATCCTTCACGTTGCCGCCGATCGAGCCGGTATAGGCTGGCCCGCGGCTGTGCGCGGCGAGTTGCGTGCGGGCCTTCGCCGCCGCGACCTCGCCCGGGATCGCCTCGGGCCGGCACGGCCGGTAGCCCTCGCGCCGGTGCATCAGGTCAACGTGGATATGGTCGTAGTGATAGATGTTGTAGCCCGGCGCGAGCACCGTGGTGAACGTCTCGCAGGCATAGAGCTGCACGTCGTGCAGGAAGCCCTGCTCTTCCGGCCGGCCGTGCCAGCCGTCCTTCACCGTGATCTTGCGGCCGTTGGTGAGCGTGAAGCCGGCGACATCGAGCGCGTTGCCGAAGGAATGCTCCGAGACGCCCGAGCCTCCGACCATCCCGCGGCAATTGTAGCCGCCGATCTGGTGGATCTCCGCGACCGGCGAGCCGAACCAGTGCATTGCCGCGGGCTGCACGCCTTCGCTCACCCAGCGGTCGAGTGCCGACACGATCGGGCACGCCAGCGTCGCCGCCGGCTGCAGCGCGGCGGGCGGAATGGCCGACATGTTCGGCGAACGCTGCGGGCCGAGCTTCGGCAGTTCGCGCCGCTGCGGCGGCGGCTGATAGACCGGTGCGTTATAGGCGGGCTGGCTGCGCTGGAGCGGCGCGCCGGCGCTGCCGCCATCTGGCACTTCGGCATCGTCCGGAATGTCGTCAGGCATCTGGCGCGCGGCGGGCGCGACCATCGGTTGAGCCTGGCGGGGATAGGCCGCCGGCTGCTGGCGCGACGGCACCGTTTGCGGCGCCGAGGTCTGCGGCGCGTAACCACGTTGCGGGATGTATTGCGGCGCGCCCCGATAAGGCGGCACGGAGCTTGGCTGCTGGTAGGTCGGCGCAACATTCGATTCATAGGATGGCGGCTGTCCGCCACCTTGTCCGCCATTTGGACTGAGCGACATCGGCTGCCCTACCGCGCCGCCGTCCTGCTGGATCTCGACGCCTTGCGGCCCCGGCACCCAGCGCATGCGTTCGCCGCCGACCGGCCTGCCTTCGATCGGCGCGTTGACGGCCGGCGCGGTGCGCACCGGCGGCGTATAGCGCGGCGCGCTCTGCGGCGGCCATTGCGGCATGTCGTTGCCGCTGTTGGGGATCGAGGCCGGCGGCCGCGGGTCGTCGCTGTAGCTCATCGCCGGCGCCGACTCCGCCAGCGCCGACACTTTGAGTGGGAAATCCATGCCGCACATTCCGGGGCCTTCGATCGGATCGATCAGCACCGTGCCGACCTTGACCGGGCCCGACTTCATGCAGGTCTCTTCGGCGTCGTGGCGCCAGGCCTCGCGCTCGCCCTGCATGAGATAGCTGCGCCCGCACCCGGCAAGCGCCAGCAGCACCACCCCTCCGGCAATGGAGAAAGCCCGTCCGCGCCTCATGGACGCGAAAATGCAAGCAGTATCTTTAACGGCGCATCAACGCTGCCCCGGTAGGAATTCGTTAGGGCTAAGGATTCCTTGCCGCGCCCGGCCCCGCTACATCGCCGGCTTGATGCCGAGGCTCGCCCCGATCTTGGCGACTGTGGCGCGCTGGTCCTCGATCTCGGCGGAGAACTCGGCCGCGGTTCCCGGGCTCACCACCTGCCCGCTCGCCGACAGCTTCTCGGCAATCGCCGGATCGGACGCGACGGTCTTGATGTCGGCGGCGATGCGGTTGCGCACCGCAGGCGGAACATCCTTGGTACCAAGCAAGCCGACCAGCCCGTCGAAATTCAGCGACGGGTAGCCGGATGCCTGAGCCGTCGGTATATCCGGCAGCGCTTTCGCCGGCTGGCGATTGGTCAGCGCGATCACCTTGACCTTGCCGGCCTGTACCTGCGGCCGCAGGATCGCGTAAGCCGCGACGAAGGACTGGATGCGGTTCTCGGCGAGATCGTTGATCGCCTGCACGGTGTCCTTGTACGGCACCCGCGCCATGTCGAGTTTTTCGGTCTTGAGGAAGCCGGCGAACAGCAGATCGTTGGCGCCGGTCACCGAGGCGTAGTTGAGCTTGCCGGGCGCGACCTGGATCTTGGCCGCGAGGCCCTTCACCGACGATACGCCGAGCGCGGTCGGTACGCCAAGCCCGATAAGAGTGTTGGTCACGCGCGCGATCGGGATGAGATCGGCGGGGTTGTAGGTCAGCTTATCGTGCAGATAAGCGTGCGCCGTGAAAGTCGAAGCAGGCGCGAACAGCAGCACGTGATCATCATGCGCGCCGAGCACGTAGTTGATCGCGATGAAAGCGTCGCCGCCCGGCTTGTTCTCGACCACCACCGGCTGGCCCCATTTCTGCGACAGCCTGTCGGCGAACATGCGCGCGGTAATGTCGACGCCGGAGCCCGCGCCGAGCGGAATGATGAAGCGCACCGGCCGGCTCGGCCACGCCGGCGTCTGCGCGTTGGACGGCGCTGCGGCGGCGAGCGCGCATGCGGCCACAACGAGCGCGATGAGCGAACGGAACAAACGAGTCATGATTATCCTCCACGTACCGTTTCTTGATTTTGGCGGGTCAAAAGTTCGGCGGGACACGACGAGCGCCGGTTTACCGCGACCGTAGCAAGTTTCATCAAGTTGTTACACACGAGACCGCCGGCGGAAGATTTCGATCTCGCAGCGCAATAGCAGTTCCTCGCCTTCATGCAAATTTGCTGGCACTGAATCAAATCCCACCCTCCCGCACCTCTTTATTCGGCACGATTGCACCGCTTTCCGCCCGAGACGCGGAAGGCCAAGCGGTTTTGCACTGAGACTTTATTGCGCAGCAGGCGTTTTTCGGCGCTCGATCAAGCCTTTGATTCGGCTATTCCCGCCATGCATGGCCTACCGCGCAAATTTTTCGCGGGAAGCCCGCAACCACATCGAGCGCACCGCGTTCTATGCTAGCTTCAGACCACATCAACAAGGGAGGCTAGCCGTGGCCCTTTCGTTGAGACTCGAAGTTCTAGCAGTGTGCGCCGTGTTTGCGTTCGTTGGCGCGATCTTGCTGGGGGCATTCTGAGTTCAATCGGCCAACGACACGCCAGACCAAGAAGCCGGGAAGGCAAGGTGTTACAGACACCGGAGCGAAAGCTCCGGTGTCTTGTTTTTGGCATCACTCATTGAAAATTCCGCGATGGAACCGTGCCGCGATCATGCCGCAACTATGCTTGGCGAGGCGCGGACGTCGTAATTGAGTATCGGCGCCAGCCAGCGCTCGCATTCGCCGACGCTCCAGCCCTTGCGCCGCGCATAATCCTCGACCTGGTCGCGCTCGATCTTGCCGACGCCGAAATATTCGGCGTCTGGATGGCTGAAATAGAGGCCGCACACCGCCGCGCCCGGCCACATCGCGAAGCTTTCGGTGAGCTTCACGCCGACGCGCTCGGCCTCGAGCAGACGGAACAGCGTGCCCTTCTCGGTGTGGTCCGGCTGCGCAGGGTAGCCCGGCGCCGGGCGGATGCCTTGGTACTGCTCGGCGATGAGCTGCTCGCCGGAAAACATCTCTTCGGGCGCATAGCCCCAGAATTCCTTGCGCACGCGCTGATGCAGCCGCTCGGCAAAAGCTTCCGCGAGACGGTCGGCCAGCGACTTCACCATGATCGCGGAGTAGTCGTCGTTGGCGCGCTTGAACCGCTCGGCGATCACGTCCTCGCCGATGCCGGCGGTGACGACGAAGGCGCCGATGTAGTCCGCCACGCCGCTCGCGTGCGGCGCGATGAAATCCGCGAGCGCGACGTTGTGCCTGCCTTCGCGCTTGGAGAGCTGCTGACGCAGCGTGTGCAGCGTCGCAAGCGCCGCACTGGCGTCATGGCCATGGACGACGATATCGTCGCCCGCGCTGTTCGCCGGCCAAAAACCCATCACGGCGCTAGCCTTGAACCAGCGCTCGGCCACGATCTTGTCGAGCATCGCGCGCGCGTCGTCGTAGAGCGACCGAGCCGCCACGCCGAATTTGGCGTCGTCGAGGATTGCCGGGAACTTGCCGGAAAGCTCCCAGGTCGAGAAGAACGGCGTCCAGTCGATAAAATCGACGAGCTCCGCCACGGGATATTCCGCCAGCACCTTAGTGCCGAGGAATGACGGCTTCGGCGGCGTATAGCCCTTCCAGTCGAGCTTGAGCGCATTGCCGCGCGCCGCCGCCAACGGCAGCCGTGCCTTGTCCTCCTGCGCGCGGGCGTGCGCCGCGGCGATGCGGGCGTATTCGCCGCGCAGCTCGGCGACATAGGGCGCGCGGCCTTCGGGCGACAGCAGCGACTGCGCGACGCCGACGGCACGGCTCGCGTCATTCACATAGACCGCCTGCCCGCGCTTGTAATTCGGATGGATCTTCACCGCCGTGTGCATGCGGCTCGTCGTCGCGCCGCCGATCATCAACGGCACCTCGAAGCCCTGCCGCTCCATCTCGGCGGCGACATGGCACATTTCGTCGAGCGACGGGGTGATCAGCCCCGACAGGCCAATGATGTCGGCTTTCTCGGACTTGGCGGTCTCGAGGATCTTCGCTGCCGGCACCATGACGCCGAGGTCGACCACCTCATAATTGTTGCACTGGAGCACGACACCGACGATGTTCTTGCCGATGTCGTGCACGTCGCCCTTCACCGTCGCCATCACGATCTTGCCGTTGGCGCTCGAGTGGGCGCGGCCGTCCTTCTCCTGCTCCATGTAGGGCATCAGATAGGCGACCGCCTGCTTCATGACGCGCGCCGATTTGACCACCTGCGGCAGGAACATCTTGCCGGAGCCGAACAGGTCACCGACGATATTCATGCCGTCCATCAGCGGGCCTTCGATAACGTCGAGCGGACGCTTCGCCCTGGCGCGCGCCTCCTCGACGTCGCCCTCGACAAACTCGGTGATACCGTGCACCAGCGCGTGCGCCAGCCGCTTCTCGACCGGCTCCGAGCGCCAGGCGAGATCGACTTCCTTGGCGTCCTGGCCCTTGCCGTGGAATTTCTTGGCGAGATCGAGCAGCCGCTCGGACGCGTCGGCGCGGCGGTTGAGCACGACGTCCTCGCAGGCCTCGCGCAACTCGGCGTCGAGATCGTCATAGACCGCGATCTGCCCGGCATTGACGATGCCCATATCCATGCCGGCCTTGATGGCGTGATAGAGGAACACCGAGTGCATCGCTTCGCGTACGCGCTCGTTGCCGCGGAACGAGAAAGACAGGTTCGACACGCCGCCCGACACGTGCGCGCCGGGCAGGTTCTGTTTGATCCAGCGGGCCGCCTCGATGAAGGCGACGCCGTAGCCGTTGTGCTCCTCCATGCCGGTCGCGACCGCGAAGATATTTGGGTCGAAAATGATATCCTCCGGCGGGAAGCCGGCCTGCTTGGTCAGAATGTCGTAGGCGCGTTTGGCGATCGCGCATTTGCGCTCAAGCGTGTCGGCCTGGCCTTTCTCGTCGAACGCCATCACCACGACCGCCGCACCATAGCGGCGCACGGTCTTGGCGTGGTCGATGAAAGCCTGCTCGCCTTCCTTCATCGAGATCGAATTGACCACCGGCTTGCCTTGTAGGCATTTGAGGCTCGCCTCGATCACCGAGAATTTCGATGAGTCGACCATCACTGGTACACGGGCGATGTCGGGTTCGGCGGCGATGAGATTGAGGAACGTCGTCATCGCCTGTTCCGAGTCGAGCAGACCCTCGTCCATGTTGACGTCGATCACCTGCGCGCCGTTCTCGACCTGCTCGCGCGCGACCGTGAGCGCGCCGGCATAGTCGCCGGCCGTGATCAGCTTGCGGAATTTGGCGGAGCCCGTGACGTTGGTACGTTCGCCGACATTGACGAAGGGAATTTCCGGCGTCAGCGCGAAGCTCTCGAGCCCCGACAGCCGCAGTTGTTTCGGCACGTCGGGGATCGCGCGCGGCGTTTTGCCGGCGACCGCCTTGGCGATGGCGGCGATGTGCGCGGGCGTCGTGCCGCAGCAGCCGCCGACGACATTGACGAAGCCCGCCGAGGCGAACTCGCCGAGAAGCTCGGCCATAAACTCCGGGCTCTCATCGTAGTAGCCGAACTCGTTGGGCAGGCCGGCATTCGGATAGGCGCAGACGAAGGTATCGGCGACGCGGCCGATCTCCTCGATGTGCGCGCGCATCTCCCTGGCGCCGAGCGCACAGTTCAGGCCGATCGTCGCTGGCTTGGCGTGCCGCACCGAATTCCAGAACGCCGCCGGCGTCTGACCGGACAGCAAGCGGCCGGAGCGGTCGGTGATGGTGCCGGAGATCATCACCGGCGCGTCCGCGCCGCGCTCCTCGCACACCTCGGTGATGGCATAGATCGCCGCCTTGGCGTTGAGCGTGTCGAAGATCGTCTCGATCAGCATCAAGTCGGCGCCGCCGTCGAGCAGCCCACGGGTCTGCTCGCAATAGGCCGCGCGCAGCTGGTCGAAGGTGATGGCGCGGTAGCCGGGATTGGACACGTCCGGCGAGATCGACGCGGTGCGGTTGGTCGGTCCGAGCGCGCCGGCGACGAAGCGGCGCTTGCCGTCCTCTTTCTCGGCCGCCGCCGCTGCCTCACGCGCCAGCCTGGCGCCGGCCTGGTTGAGCTCGTAGGCGATCCCCTCCATCCCGTAATCGGCCTGCGCGATCGCCGTCGAGGAGAACGTGTTGGTCGAGACGATGTCGGCGCCGGCGCGGAAATAAGCGAGATGGATGTCGCGCACAGCGTCGGGCCGGCTCAGGTTGAGCAGGTCGTTGTTGCCGCGCACTTCGCGGTTCCAGGCGTCGAAGCGCGCGCCGCGATAGCCTTCCTCGTCGAGCTTAAGCGCCTGGATCATGGTGCCCATGGCACCGTCGAGCACGAGGATGCGCTGCTTCAGCGCATCGGTGAACGCCTTGCGCACGCTCGTCATTGCGCCGCCTCTTGCAGCGCGGGTCGCAGGCCCAGCAGGTGGCAGATCGCGTAGACGAGGTCGGCGCGGTTCATGGTATAGAAGTGGAAATCGGTGACGCCGCGGTCGACGAGATCGAGCACTTGCTCGGCCGCGACCGCCGCGGCGATGAGCTTGCGGGTCGCCGCATCGTTGTCGAGGCCGCGGAAACGCTCGCCGAGCCAGCCCGGCACCGACGCGCCGCATCGCGCGGCAAACGCCGTGGTCGCCTTGAAATTCTGCACCGGGAAGATGCCTGGCGTGATCGAGATATCGATGCCGCGGGCACGGACACGGTCGAGGTAGCGGAAATAGAGGTCGTTCTCGAAGAAGAACTGCGTGATGGCGCGCGAGGCCCCGGCGTCGACCTTGGCTTTGAGCATGTCGATATCGGCTTCCACCGTCGGCGAGTCGGGGTGCTTCTCCGGATAGGCCGACACCGAGATTTCGAAATCGCCGCTGATGCGCTTGATGCCGGCGGCCAGGTCGGCCGCGTTTTGGTAGCCGCCCGGATGCGGCACGTAGCGCGTGCCCGGCCCGCCGATGGAATCGCCGCGCAACGCCACGATGTGGCGCACGCCGGCGTCGTGATAGCTGCGAACGATGGCGTCGATCTCCTCGCGCGTCGCCGCCACGCAGGTGAGATGCGCGGCCGGCGTCAGCGGCGTCTCCGCCAATAGGCGCTTGACCGTCGCGTGCGTGCGCTCGCGCGTGTTGCCGCCCGCGCCATAGGTGACGGAGACGAATTGCGGCGCCATCGGCTTGAGCCGCTCGATCGACTCCCACAGCGTCCTTTCCATCTCCTCGGTGGACGGCGGAAAGAATTCGAACGACACCGCGATGCGGCGGTGGCCGGCCGGCATGAAGCGGCTGAGGCGGGGGCTTATGCTCATCACGCCACCTCTCGCTGCGCCGGCGACACCATGAGCGCGCGGGTATCGCGCGCGAGCCACAGCGACACCGCGATCTTGCCGTCGGAGCCTGGCTCGGGGCTGAGACTCTTGTGCAGCACCGCCTCGAGCCCGGA
>Ga0187779_10000084_pt1 | contig 69260 bp, 57 predicted proteins | sample 1015_Q2_SP10_10__FD_132435 | JGI IMG/M metagenome (GOLD analysis project Ga0187779, IMG submission 132435) | Tropical peat soil microbial communities from peatlands in Department of Meta, Colombia - 1015_Q2_SP10_10_MG | ecosystem: Environmental > Terrestrial > Soil > Wetlands > Peat | place...
ACTGTTACCCCTGTGTCCGGGCCGGACCGGAATTAGTTGGTGGACGTGAGGGGATTCGAACCCCTGACCCCCTGCTTGCAAAGCAGGTGCTCTCCCAGCTGAGCTACACGCCCACAGTGGGAACTAGCTTTAATTTTAAAGGATTCACGGCGTTTGGAAAACAGCGAAACGCCGATTGTGCCTTCGATTGTGCCAGAAGTGTTCCTGCTCGTCCGTGGCGACTCCGCAGCTGTGGGGAGTCGGCGTAAGCTTCTTATTCCAAGCGTGTGTTTTTTCATTGTGTGAAAAAGGCGTCGGGGTTTGATGGTTAGAAGGATTCGCCGACCAGCTGTTCGCTTTTCTTCCAAAGGGCTTCGGCGTTGTTTGGATCGAGGGCATAGCCTCGGACACCTTCGCTGATGACGGTAATGGTGGCGCCGTCCGGGACGACATTGCCGACGTGGCAATTCTCGCAGTAGCGCCCGCCGATCTCGTCAGCCGAAGCGACTACGCCAGCCCACACGGACGTGGCGGAACCTTGAGGAATCGTCTTCCACTGGAAAGGCCCTCTACCCTCCGCCGCAAGCTGCCGGTTAATCTGGTCGATCATCTTCTGGATGTGGCTCGGGTCCGCATAACGGCCCAGTTCGGTCTGGATGCCTCCGGGATGCACAGCTGCAGCGCGAACGCCACGATTTCGGTGCCGCTTGTCGAACGCAACCGCAAAGAGGATATTCGCCGTCTTCGATCGGCCATAAGCGACAAACGGGTCATAGGGTGTCCGCTCGAAGTTTGGATCCTCAAGGTCGACGTTGGAGTAGCGGTGGCCGGCCGAAGACAGGTTGATCAACCGACCGCCCTTGCGGATCAGCGGCGCGATGCGGTTCACGAAAACAAAATGGCCCAGATGATTGGTGCCGAACTGCATTTCAAAGCCGTCCAGCGTCTGGCTGAACGGGGTGGCCATTACGCCGGCATTGGCGATGACCACGTCGAAGGGCTCGCCCTTTGCCAGCAGCTTGTCCGCGCAGTTGCGCACGCTTGCAAGGCTGCCTAGATCGAGCTGTATCGTCTCGAAGCTTCCGCCATTTACTGCAGCGTCTTTTCGCACCTGGGCAGTCGCGGCTTCAGCCTTGGCCAAATCGCGTGCCGCGCCGCCGACGTGCGCTCCATGTGCGGCAAGCGCCCGCGCGGTTTCGACGCCGAGCCCGGCTGAAACACCGGTCACGAGAAATCGTTTGCCTTTCAGATTTACGCCTGCCAGAACTTCTTCCGTTGTGGAAGTCGCACCAAATGCTCGTGTCATGCTGTTCTCCTTGTTTGCTTCAGCTTTCGAAATAGCGCGGCCGGTCGAAATCGGCGATGGGGCCAGGGCCCGTCGGCTGCCAGCCCAGCAGTTCCCGCGTTCGCTGACTCGAACTCGGGGCGTCGATCGCCGTGAAATGCGCGAACCACCCAAAGTGGTTGGCCGCTTCTTCTGGGGCTTTACTGACGACCGGCACGTTCAAACGGCGGACGATCACCCTCCTTGTGCCGCCCTTCGCGTTCCGTATTTGGCCAGCCGATATTGACGAAACGCCCGGACTTCGATAAAACGGAGAGTGTCTCCGCAATGGCTTAGATAACCGGAGGCCATCTCCGGTTACATGGTATTTGCTGATGCCCAAGAAACGTTCACAACCTGTCCCCCGCAAGCCGCGCACGGACGCGCAGCGGAACCGCGAACGCATTCTGGAGGTGGCGAAGGAAGAGTTCACGCGGTCCGGCGCCGATACCAGCCTGGACGAAATCGCCAAGCAGGCCGGTGTGGGAGCGGGGACTTTATATCGCCATTTTCCCGCGCGCGGTGCCCTTCTCGAGGCGGTCTACCGCAATGAGGTGGAAAAGCTGGCGGCGGCACAGCGGGAGCTATCAGCGAAACTTCCTCCGGTCGAAGCTTTGCGTGCGTGGATGTTGCTGTTCGTGGACTACATCGCGGCAAAGCAGATCATTGCTCCAGCGCTGAATTCGCTTGTCGGCGGCCCCTCGAAGTTGTACGAATCTTCCCGCGCCCAGATCACGGGAGCGATTCACGCACTGGTGAACCGCGCCATTGAGAGCGGCGATATACGGAAGGACCTCGCCCCGTTCGACCTTCTTCGAGCGTTGATCGGCGTCTCGAATATCGCGACTGGCCCGGATTGGAAGCAAAGCGCAAGGCGTCTGGTGGATATCCTCATCACCGGTTCGCGCCCGACCCAATAACATTCCCCGCTGATGCAGGCTATTCCCCGCCGATGTCCTCGTTCCACACGGAGGGGTTCGCACGAATGTAGTCCGCCAGAAGCTGTGCGCATTCCTGAGAATCGAGATCAATCACTTCGATACCGAGCGAGCGAAGCCAGTCGACTCCACCCTGGAAATTCCTGCTTTCGCCGACCACCACGGTGCGGAAGCCGAATTGCCGCACCAGGCCGCTGCAGTACCAGCAGGGGGCCAGCGTCGTGACCATGATCAGGTTGCGATAGCTCATTTGGCGCCCGGCGTTGCGAAAGGCATCGGTTTCGCCGTGCACAGAAGGATCGCCTTGCTGCACGCGGCGGTTGTGTCCGGCGCCGATGAGTTTGCCGCTGCGATCAAAGATCGCGGCGCCAATCGGGATGCCGCCCTCTTTCAGGCCGAGTCGCGCCTCGGCCAAGGCCACGGCGAGCATGGAATCGTAGTTCAGCGTGGAATTCACGAGGACCTCAGGAAAGCGTAGCCTGCAGGACTTCGCGGAGGAGTTCTTGTTTTTGTGCGGTGAGTTTCTTGCCCTGGGCGGTGAGGTAAAACACGTCGATAGCCTTTTGCCCTTCCGTGTCGATCAGAGCCACGTCGATGTTGCATGCGAGGCGGGCGAGCGCTGAACCGATCCCGTACAACAGGCCCGGCCGATCTTGCGTGACGACTTCGACCAGTGTGCAGTGATCGGAGGAACCCTCGTCGAAATTGATCGCCGTGGGCACAAGGACCTTCGGCGGGCGCGTCACGGAGGCGGCCAAGCGGCCCTTTAACAGCGGCTCCAGCGCCTGCTTGCCATTCAGAACATCCGCGATGCTCTCCTGGAAGCGAGCAATCTCTCCCGGATTCAACTCGAGCGTGCGGTGCATATCCACGAAGTGAAATGTGTCCAGAACCACGCCGGCGGCGTTGGCGAACGCGTCCGCCTTCACGATGTTCATGCCCCACGCGGAGAGGACGCCCGCGATCGTGGCAAACAGCGCCGGCCGGTCCGCGGAGAGCAGCGTCAGAACGTACGCGTGGTGTGTTTTCTTGATTTCCGTCTGCACTGGTTCCGTGCCGAGCTTCCGGTAAAGCGCGAAGTGCGCCGCGGTTTCCGCCGCGGAGTGCACGGCCAGATACCGACGCGGGAATCCATCCAGGAACCGCTCGATTTCCCTTTTGTCCGCGCCTGCAGTCAGTACCCGCACCTGTTCGAGCAACAGCGCTTCATCGGATGCGTGCAGGCGGTCGCGATCCAAGGTCCGGCTGAAGTAGTTCGACGTGGCCACAAACAGTTGCCACAACATTTCCGCTTTCCACGGCGTCAACGCTTCCGGGTTTACCGCATGAATGTCCGCATAGGTCATCAGGCAAAGCCGCTGCAGCCGCTCGTGTGTGACCACTGTGGCCGAGAATCCTGAAACTGTGGAGGGATCAAAGATGTCGCGGCGTTGCACCGTCGCGGACATATCCAGATGATGCTCGATCAGAAAATAGACTTCGGCCTTTTCCTCTGGGGTGAGTTTCAGGCGGTCAGAGGCAATCTCCAGGGCTTGTAAGCTGCCGGTTACATGGTTTTCCACCGGCACGCCTTTGCCGACGTCGTGCAGGAGCAGCGAGAGTATCAGGAGGTCGCGCCGATCCACAGTGCGCCATAACGCGGTGAAGGGTTTGCCCAGCGGCTCCTGCGGATCTACCAGATCCTGCAGGTGCTCGATCGTGCGCAAAGAGTGTTCATCCACGGTGTAGCGATGATAAAAATCGCGGACGACCAGCGAATCGATGGCGCGAAATTCCGGTAGCGCCTCCGTCAGGAGCCCCAGCCGATGCATGGGCCGCAATGCCACCCCGGGGAAGTCTCCTCCGAGGATTTCCGAGAGCACCGCCCAACTGATGCGGGAATTTCGTTGCGGCACTTCCGGATGCGCCATGACGTAGGCAATGCTGCGTTCGGCGTCGCGGCTGAGAGGTATACCTGTGCGGGCTGCTTCGGTTAGCAAGGAATAGGTTACGTTTCGATCGGCGAACGCTTGCTCGTTGGTGATTTCAAGCAAACCATCTCGCACGGTGAAAGGACTGCCGCTTGGCACTTCTGTCTTTTGCCCTATGGTGGCGTTCATCAGGCGCTGACGGAGAGAAAGCGTTACTGGCGGGCGCTGGTCGACATAGCGCAGGAGCTGGCGGTTCAGTGTCCGTGCGTGGCGGAAATACAGACGCATCCATTCGGCTGCGTTCCGACGCAGGTTATCGTCGATGCCCAGGGAACGCTCGGCGGCCTGCGCCTGCAATTCATAGGTCAGCGTGTTGTCGTTCCGGCCATTGCTGTAGTGGAGAAAACAGCGGATCGCGCTCAGAAATTCCACGGCATTCCGCGACAACTCTTCTTCGTTCATGGGGCTGAAGCGCGGGTCGCGGCGCTCGCCAGCCAATTGCCTCATCCACAACGTAGAATGAAAATCGCGCAGTCCGCCGGGGGCGTCCTTTACGTTCGGTTCGAGGTGAAAAATCGTGTTTCCATAGCGGCCCAGGCGATCGCGCGTGAGCCGCTGGAGTTCTACCAGAAGAAAGGGGCGAGCCTGTTTTTCGGCAACGGAGAGGACTTTCGTGTCCAGCTTCTCAAACAGGGACTTATCACCATCCAAAAAGCGGCGGTCCAGCATGGCCAGATGGAATTCCGCGTTGTCCTGCTCGATTTTCTTGCACTCGTCGATCGTGCGTCCGGCGGAACTCACGCGGAAGCCAAGATCCCAGAGGGTGCGCGAGAATTCCGCGATCAGCGGGCGCGACTCTTCTTCGATTTTTTCGTTGGCAAACAGGAAAAGCAGGTCCAGGTCGGAATAGGGGAACAGCACTTCACGGCCGTAGCCGCCAAGAGCCAGCAGCGCCAACCCCTGGCTGCCGCGGTCTCTTATGTTTTGCAGTTCGCCGAAAACTTTCCGGATGGTCTCGTCCGCAAGCTCGCACAACTGCCGCAGCGTTTCCTGAGCGCTGGCTCCCGCCTCAAATAGCTTGCGTATCCGCTCCCGCTGAGCCTCGCACTGCGGTCCCAGCACCGATAGCGGCGTAACCGGTTCTTCCATTTTCTTTTTCGGGCGAATGCCGGCAATCAGACCTGGGCGGGGCGAGGACATGGTCGGTATCAGAGAGCGCTTTCGCCTCGTTCCTCGTTCCGTATCCGGATCGCTTCTTCAACCCGCGACAAGAATATTTTACCGTCTCCGATTTTTCCAGTCTTGGCGCTCTTCAGGATCGCGTCTACGGCGCGATTCACTAACTGGTCCGGCAACACAAGTTCCAGTTTCACTTTCGGTAATAGATCCACGGTGTACTCACGTCCGCGGTACACCTCCGTGTGCCCCTTCTGCCTTCCGTGGCCACGTACCTCGGTGACCGTCATCCCTTCGATACCGATTTCCAACAGCGCATCCTTAACCGATTCAAACCTCGACGGCTGAATAATGGCTTCAATTTTCATCATACGAATCTCTGCTCCCGCCTCGAGTTGTCAACCGCCTTGTGCCCTGTCCCTCAAACTTCCAGGTTATAACCTTCTTCACCGTGTTGCGTAATGTCCAATCCTTCCACTTCGTGCTCTTCCGTGACGCGCAGGCCAACCGTTACATCGACCACCTTTAGAATAACGATGGTGCCGACCAACGCCAAAACCCAAGCGGTCAGTACGCCGACAAGCTGATTGCCGACCTGTCCCCAGTGCCCATCCAGCCCGCCGACTGCCTTGCCATCGCCGAAGATAGGGTTGATCACGGCTTGTGCGCAAACGCCGGTCAGCAATGCACCAATTGTGCCGCCTGCTCCGTGGACACCAAAGGCGTCGAGCGCATCGTCGTATCCGAAGATGCCTTTGAATTTCGTCACCATCCAGAAGCAGAAAAGGCCGGCGATGAATCCAATGAACAGAGCCGGCAGAGGAGCCACGAATCCCGCGGCCGGCGTAATCGCCACCAGCCCTGCGACAGCTCCAGAAATTGCGCCGAGCGCACTGGCACGGCCATTCTTGAACCACTCTGCCAAGCACCAACCAATCGCGGCTGCGGCGGCTCCAAAATGTGTTGCGACAAAGGCGCTGGAGGCAAGCCCGTTCGAAGCCAGCGCGCTGCCGGCGTTAAACCCGAACCAGCCCACCCACAACAGGCAGGCGCCTGTGAAACTCAGCACCAGACTGTGTGGCGGCATCGGTTGCCTCGGATAGCCCACGCGCTTGCCCAGATATAGGGCACACACCAGCGCGGAAACACCCGAGGTGACATGGACCACAGTGCCGCCCGCGAAATCCAGCGTGGGGAATCGTCCGCCAAGCGAAGCATTCAGGAAGCCGCCTTTGCCCCAGACCATGTGCGCCATTGGCGCGTATACCACGAGGAACCATAGGATCATGAAAAGCACAGTGCCGGAAAACTTCATGCGCTCGGCAGTTGCTCCGGTAATGAGGGCGGGTGTGATGATCGCGAACATCAACTGGTACACCATGAAAGTCGACTGAGGAATTGTCGCGGCATAGTCCGCGTTCGGAATCGCACCGACGCCCCGCAGCAGCGCCATCTGAAAGTTGCCGATGAAAGGTCCGCTGCCTCCGAAGCACAGGCTATAGCCGACGAGTGCCCAAAGGACGGTGATCAGCGCCATCAACGCGAAGCTCTGCATCATGATGGCCAGCACGTTCTTCTGCCGCACCAGGCCGCCATAGAACAACGCAAGACCCGGCCCAGTCATCATCAGTACCAGAGCAGCGCTGACCAGCATCCAGGCATTGTCTGCCGACGATTGGGCCGCGGTGACCTTCTGTTCCAATTGAGTGAGCTTATCCGTGACGGCTGGGGGAACTTCAGAGGAAGAGGCACTGGCGGAAGGAGTGGCGGGGGAGGCCGTTGCAGGGGACTGCTGCGCAAGCAACGGTCCGGCCAGCAGCACCAGCGTCAATACGCTACAGCAGACGATGCCCATGCGCTTCATCGAAATCTCCGAGGCGAATGAATGCGCGTCTTTTGCTGTTCTCATTCGCGTTTGCAATTGGGAGCTTACACCCGTGTAGGCCAGATTATACGCAGCAGAGCCAGTACGCCGCAGTTTGAAATTTTTCTGACCCCAATTCATTTTTCGGATAGCTCGCCGTTTAAGAGCTTCCTTTTGATTTCGCTGGCGAAGTGGTCTGCTTGGCGCGTAGGACGAGGGATGCGAAATCCGTCGGCCACTTGGAGAGTCAATCGGACAGCGGTTTCCAAGCTTACCCGGTGGCCCTGGGAGGCGTAAACGGGCTTCACATTGTCGCGGGTTCGCACCGCGGCTCCAATCGTCTCATTCCCGGCCTTCTCATCCAGGAGAGCCGTCCAGCTTCCGGCCTTCTGCTTCAAGGGGCCGTGGGTGCCGATCAGAATGCTCTTTGCACAGCCAATAGACGGCCTGCCCAGCAGGATGCCCAGATGACTTGCCAACCCGAGCCGGCGTGGGTGGGCGTATCCCTGGCCGTCACAGAACAAAAGGTCTGGAACCTCCTTCAGCTTTTTCAGGGCTGCAAGCAAGGCCGGAATTTCCCGAAAACTGAGCAGGCCGGGGACGTAGGGAAATTGCAGCGGCACGATGGCAAAGGCCCGCGCGATCTCGTCCATCTGCGGAAACCGGAAGAGCACGACGCACCCGATCGCGCGATTTGCGTCCCGCTGCCGGTTCCACCGATTTGCTTTCTTGCACAGCGCTTGTGATCCGGCCAGGAGAAATGAGGCATCCAGCCCGGCGACGGTTCGAATCTCTCCGAGGCGGTCGGTTCCCTCCCACAATTCGCGCAGCTTCGCCTGAATGGCGCGCGCCTCCGCTGTGGACACGTCCCACGAGTGGGCCCGGGTTTCTATTGATTGGTTCTCCATACTCTTCATCGTATAATGCGGGTGCCGCCAACGCCGCCTCTGCCATCCATCCGGCAGAAGCCGGCATCGAACTGAGGGGAAATCGCAAATGACGCTTCATCCACCATTGGAAGTCTCTGCGCGCGAAGCCGAGGGCATCCACTACCTTCAGGTCCATGGCCGCCTTACGATCGGCGAACCCAGCGAACATCTGAATGAATTCACGCAGAATCTGCTGCAGCGCGGGGCGCGCAAGTTGGTCGTCAATCTAAATGACATTCCGCAAATCGACAGCTCCGGCATTTCCGCGCTGGTCAAGCTGTCCATTTCTCTGGCACGGCAGGGCGGGGGATTGCACCTTGTCTGCGGCCAGGGAAGAGTGCGCGATGCCTTGACGGTGACGCGGCTAGTGGAAGCCATCCCCACTTTTGAAAACGAGGCAGCTGCCTCCTCCAGCTTCTGACTGAGCTGCGGGAGTCGGAAGTTCAACAGCTAGCACTTCACTTGAATTGCAAAACGATGTGGTCGCCTGGAGTTTGTCGTAGTCAGCTGGCACGGTGAGAAGGAAGCTAGCCGCTCTTCTTCAGTTCGGCCAGGACCATTTTTGCTAGCTCTTTCAGGGTTTCGAACACGCCCTGACCGCTGATGGCCACGCCTTCGATCACGGGCTCTTCTTTCTTTTGCAACTGCTTCTTCAGCTCGTCCACGCTCAGGACGTTGGGCAGGTCACGCTTATTTAGCTGGAGAACATAGGGAATCGTCGAGAAGTTCAGGTTGTGTTCTTTCAGGTGTTCCTGCAGGTTTTCCAGCGTCTCGAAGTTCGCATCCAGCCGTTCTTCCTGCGAATCCGCAACAAACACAACGCCATCCGCGCCCTTGAGGATGAGCTTCCGGCTCGCCTCATAGAACACCTGGCCCGGTACTGTATATAGATGAAAGCGCGTCTTGAATCCGCGAACGGTCCCTAAATCCAACGGCAAAAAATCGAAAAACAGGGTGCGGTCCGTTTCCGTGGCCAGGGACACCATCTTCCCTTTCTGGTTTTGGCCGGTGTGGTCGTAAATCCACTGGAGGTTCGCGGTCTTCCCGCCGAGACCAGGACCGTAGTAAACCAGCTTGCAGTTAATTTCGCGCGCAGGAAAATTGATGAAAGGCACGAGTCGTCAACCTGAGTACAAACTTGAACTTATAACACACGCGCTCGGGTAGGCAACTCTTCCCGATACGCCAACCGTCGAAAGGTACACTTCTAGTTTCGCGGAGAAGGGCGTTTCCCAGCGAGGTTATTTTCGCACATGCCGCCGGACGGTAAAGGATGCTCAACTGCGCACTTTCCACAGTGTGTTTGCGTCCGTTGACGGATGCTTATACCTTTGTTAGCATGCGCGCCATGGCCAAAGTGCATAAGTCTTCTTCCAGCCGGGCCAAGTCTTCGGCCCCACTCAAGTCTAAGTCAAAGAAAACAGGCGGCTTGCCAATGAAGACCCCACAGCGCGGGGGCGTAGAGTTGGTGGATCCTCTCGTCCAGGCCCAGATGAAGCTCTACGAAGAAGCCATGAGCCTGTTCCACCAGCAGAAGTTTCAGAGGGCCAAACAGGAGCTCGAGCGGGTGATTGCCGGCCCCAGCAAGGAACTTGCGGATCGGGCTCGCACGCATCTGCGCATCACCGAACAGCGCATGAAGCCGGCCTCCGATCAGAATCCCAGGAGTCCTGAAGATCATTATCAACGCGGCGTGGCCATGATGAATCTGGGCCGTTGGGATGAGGCTCGCGAGAGTTTGGAAAAGGCCAGAAAGCTTGCGCCAAAGGCGGATCACGTCCATTACGCGCTTGCGGCACTGGATTGCCTGACGGGCGAAGCCGATTCCGCCCTCGCCAACCTGAAGATTGCCATCGAGCTACGCTCCGCGAACCGCTATCACGCTCGCAATGATGAAGACTTTAATTTCCTCCAGGAAGACCCGCGGTTTACCGAATTGCTGTATCCTGAAAAGGAAGGCTATTCGGGCTGATTTGAGCCCTTAGCCTCTTCCGGGTTCTGACCCAGCCTAAAGAGTTCTTGCACATTTCTCACTGCTGACCCTTTCCAGTGAGCGATTCACAAGGGACGACGCTCCTCGTCTAGTGGCGGAAACCGGGTACTTGAGTCTTTCATGAAAAAGCCTGGGCTAAAGAAGGCCAGTTTCGCGGGACTGCGCGTTATCGCGCTGGGCGGAGGCACCGGTCTTTCCGCGCTGCTGCGCGGCCTGAGGGAACACGTCACCCGTCAGAGCGACCGGCGTCCCACGCGAGAGCGCCCCATTATTGACCTGGCCGCTATCGTGACTGTCACCGATGACGGCGGCAGCTCTGGCCGGCTTCGCCGCGAAAATCGCATCCTTCCGCCTGGCGACATTCGCAACTGCATGGTGGCGCTTTCCAAGGACGAGCCGCTGCTCAGCCGGCTATTTCAGTATCGCTTTAAGGCCGGGCGCGGCCTTCGCGGGCACAATTTCGGCAACCTGTTTCTTGCCGCTCTTACCCATGTCACCGGAGATTTCGGAGAGGCAGTTCGCGTCTCCAGCAGGGTTCTTGCTGCGCGCGGGCGTATTTTTCCGTCTACGCTTTCGAATGTTCACCTGGTGGCTACTCTTGCGGATGGCAAGCGCGTTCGGGGCGAGACGCGCATCTCTCGCAGTCAGATTCCGATTCGCAAAATTGAGTTGAATCCGCGCCGTGCCCGCGCGCTCCCCGCTGCCATCGAAGCCATCCGGCAAGCGGACCTCATTTTCATGGGACCTGGCTCGCTTTATACCAGCGTCATCCCCAACCTGCTCATCCCGGAAATTGTGGGCGCCATCGCGCGTTCCAAAGCGCCCCGTATCTACATCGCGAATTTGATGACACAGCCCGGAGAGACCACACGTTATTCTCTTAGCGACCACCTGCACGCTATCCAGCACCACGTTCGTGGCCGCGTGATTGATGTGGTTGTGGCCAACCGGCAGGCTATTTCTCCAAAGGTGGCGCGCCGCTACCTGGCCCAAGGCGCTGAGCCCGTTCTGCTTGATCGGGAGAATGTGCTGAAGATGAAAGTGCGGCTGATTACCGGCAACCTGGTCGAGGAGCATGGAGTTCTACGGCACAACTCTGCCCGACTAGCGCGGCTGCTGGTGGACGAGTTTCCTTTTGCTTCGCGCGGGCGGTAGGTTTGCTCGCTGGTTTGTGGCGTGGGAAAAAGCCGGAAGGGGAGTCTTCAAGGGCTGAAGCCCGACTCATTGGAAACGACTTACGTGGGGGCCGAAAGCCCCCACCTCCTAAGGAGCACCATTTCTCCGCAAGCCGGGAAGCCTGTGCCAGATTCACTTCAATGAGAAGCGGATGCCGCCCCTCACAAAAATCGGCGGCCCAACGACCAGCACCGGCGTCGCCTGGATTCCGAACCGGTCATCGGTGAGGTCCTGCGCCGCAAAGAATAACGATGTGCGCTTGCCGAGGGTTCTCGAAATCTGTGCATCCAGAGAGAAAGCTCTCCCCAAGGGAAGCAAGTTCTGATCGTCGTCGAACTGGTTGCCCAAAAATCTGGCTTGAACACTTGCAGTCCATTTACTTGCGGTGTAACTCATCTGAGCACTGAACTGGTTTTGCGGAACCTGCGGCAGGAAGTTTCCTTGCAGCGCGGGATTCGCGGCGTAGGTCAAGACAATACTATTCACGAACAAATATGCGGCCGAAACCTGAATCTGCCGCGTTGCCTGGATCTGGCCCGATAATTCGAATCCTCTCGCCTGGGTTACGCCCAAATTTTCCTTCTGGCGTGTGATCAGCGCTGGTGTGCTCGTTAACGTCACGTTGGCCACGGGATCCGCGATATCGCTCCAGAAGAAATTGCCGCGCAAGGTCAGCCGGTTGTTCCAGAGCAACTGGCTCACGCCCGCGTCGCCACCGGTCAAATGCTCGCCTGTCAGCGCCGGGTTGGCCAGCGTCACCACGTTTCCCACGCGAAAGTTCCGGTAAAGCTCATTGAGTGTCGGCGCGCGAAAAGCGCGGTAGACGGACACGTTCAGCGATGTTCCATGCGAGAGGTTTTTCAGCAGCGAGACCCTGGGACTGAATGCCGTCTCCGTTCGGTCCGGAAATGTGGTCGAGATGAGCGTTCCGTTTGGCAAAGGCGTCCGGTTTTGGTAGCCGGTGTTGTTGTTCCACGTGTCCACGCGTCCACCAAAGGTAAGCAGCCAGCTTCGCGCAAACGAGTAGGCGTCCTGTGCGAAGAATCCCCATGTGTGCTGCCTTCCGCCCGCGTCTACGATTGCCGTTTCCACACCCAAGTGGTAGTTCGTTTCCTGGCTATGCCCGCGGACGTCCTGCGCTTCCACGCCCGCCGTGACTTTGTGTTTCTCCGCAAAGAGCCGCGACCACGTGCCAACGAATCCGATCTGCTGCGAAGGATTGCGCTGCATATCCGTAAGCGATTCGCTATTGCGATCCGGAGCGATCGAGACGAACGTCTGGTGATAGAGTTCCCGCGAGCCGTAGACCCGCGCCGAGAAACTTCCCAGGCGCGCGGAACTCCAGTCTGTGCCCAAGTCTAGTTCTGGGATGGTCGTATCGTTGTTCTGCAGCGGTGTTCCGTCTTTCGAGCTTTCTCCGAAGTCACTTCCCCGAATGAAAAAGCGCCCCCGTTCGCCAAGGCCGTGGGACGCTTCCAGATATCCCGACAACGCGCCCGAGCCCAGATTGCTGTCCACCGAGCCGCGCTGATCGGGGGGCACGGAGATGTAGCCTTGCGTCTGGTAGGCTTGCCCAGTGCCGGAGAGCATCCACCCTCCCAATGGCGCGCCAGCCGCGAAAGAAAAATCCGGCGTGTTCATGCTGCCGTAAGACAATTCTCCAGTCGCGAATGCGGCTTCGTCCATGCGTGTCCTCAGATTCACAACGCCGCCCAGCGCCCCGCCGCCGTAAAGATCCGATGCGCCGCCGTTGGCCACTTCCATAGTTTCGATCGACTGCTCCGGCACACGCGCCCAGTACACCCATCCGCCGAACGGATCGTTCAGGGGGATGCCGTCGAGCAGGACGTTCGACCGGCTTGTTGCACTCGCTCCCACTCCACGGAGAGACACGCCCTGCGAAGTCGGATTCGCAAAGAGGCTGCTGGACCTGCGAAACGTGCTGAAGCCGGGGATTTGACGAAGCATGTCGTCGATCACCAGGCTGCCGGACTGGTCCATCGCTTCGGATGAGATGGCATACTGACTTGTCGGCACGGCGGGAATTCGGTCGACCGCGCTACCCTGGACTTCAATACGTTGCAGACTGGCCGCCGGCGACAAGACAATCTGCAGATTTTCCATCGATGGGCGCGATCGAATCTCGCGCGTTACCATGGCGAATCCGGGGAAGCTGACGATGAGCGTCCCGCCCGCTTCCGCGCCCTCCAGCCGGAACTGGCCTTTTTCGTCCGTACCCGTGAGTACGACCCCCGCAGCCGAGTGAAATTCAATCTGGGCACCCTTGATGGGCGCGTCGGTGGAGTCCACCACGGTCCCGGTCAGCGCTGTATGCTCCTGCGCAAGTCCACGGCCCGTCTGCCCAAACAGGGCCAGCAAAACGCAAAGCCAAACGCACACCCACTTGGAGCATGGGTGTGCGCAAGCTTTCTTTGCCGTTCCGCTACGGATCATCCTTATCTCAAATTCCAATGCCGATGAATCCCAAGGTCTGGAGTTTCCTTCGGTCTTCACCTAGATGGGGATTGGCCACACACAGGTTATCCGAGTTTTGCGCTAACGCGATGGAAGGGAGAGTCGATAGCTACGTAAACTGCAAGGCTCGTCTAAGGCCGCAGTTTCTTATAATCCAGAGACCTTCCCGGTTAGCACAGTGACGGACGCTTTGGGCAGGGTCACTCTCTGCCCCTGTTTCCAATCCAGAGTACTTCGCTTTGCGGGGCCGTCCGGGTCGGCATGGCTCGTTGTGCCGGATGAATGCCAGACGTATTCGGCTGCACCAAATGTCACCTTCTTCACCTGACCTTCGAAGCCTTCCGCCACTACATTTCCGCCATTTTCAAATGAGAGTTTCACTTCGTGGTCGTTGCTCGGGTCTTTGTTAATGATGAGGAGCGACCATACTCCATCCGGGCGCTTCGCAGCGTATGCCGTGATCAGATCGTGCTTGGCCTCGTCTTGCAAATCGCCTGTTGCCGGAAAGAGCTGGTGTATTCCGCCGCTGTGCTTCACCCAGTCCAGATTCAGCATCTGGCTCGCGAAGTATTGCGCGGTATGTTGTTTGATCTCCAGCTTTTCGTCCGCCACAAAATTTCCATAGGTGCTCCAGGAATGGCATCCCGGGCGCAAGGGTTCAGGCTGAATGGGCGAGTGGTAATACACGCCACCGGGTCCGGCCTGTTCGAGGAAGGTTCCTACGCTGTCGGCGAGCCACAAGCCCGCGAACAGATCCTGCATCGGGTCGGTCAGCGACCAGGAGACATTACTCTCTGTATTCATCAGCGGCACGTTCGCGGGAACCCCGTCGTCCCTCCATGCTTTCAGGGTTCCTGCCACGAATTGCGGCTCGCGGTACAGATCCGACCAGTTGATGACGCACGGGTCCAGCGGGTAATGTTCGAACGAAACGAACGCGAGATCGTCCATACGCCCTTGCGCTTTTAGATAATCGAGGAATCGTCCGAGCCAGGAGGTGCGTCCCTGCGCATCGGGCCAGACTTTGATGTCTTCATTTGCCCCGGTGAATACCGGGCCCCCCAGCTTCAGTTTCGGGTCGACTTTGTGCAGCGCCTTTGCCCATTGCACATAGAGCGCAGCGTAATCCTCCGGCAGCATGAAGGCACCGTCCGGCTCTTCGCCCATTTCGACGTAGGAAACCGCATAGCCGCGCTTCTCGATGTATGCCAGCTCCGCTGCGCTGTCTTCGGGCGTTGCATAGATCATGGCAATAGGAATCATCGCGGGAAGGTGATTCGTGTAGCCGCTGGTGAAAAACAGATCGAATCCCGTTTGAATGCGAGACGATACGATGTCTTCCGATGTGTGCCACGGGTCTGTCGAAGAAGCCTGCGTGACGGTTTGCGCCTGCCCAGGCGTGTGTTTTACGAGGTCGACGAATTCGCCAAGGGAGTCGAAATTACCCACGGAAATTTCGGAGATCGCAAAGCCCACGCAATTTCGCGGATCGTCGCTCCCATGCGTGTCGCACGTATTTGAAGATTCCGTCATCCAGATGCGAAGGAATCGTGTCACCACGGGATGATCCGCCAGACGGAGCACTTTGTTGCCGCCGGTTCCCGCGGTTACTTCGCCCTGCGAGAATTTCACCCAGGCGCCAGATAGCGGCTTGGTCAGGGCATCTTCCTTGCCGGTCCAATATTCCACGACGTATTTTGTTGCATAGGGATTTGCCCAGGCGATCTGGATGGCGTCGATATCCTGCGGCAAAGCGAAATCGATAACCACCCACTGCGGATTTGCCGCGTCCGTTTCTCCCGTGAATTTTCCGCTGAGATAAGGATTGCTCTTCCAGTAGCTGGCCGGGTCGCCATCGGTCATGCGCGAATACTCGCTTTGCCCGGAGTCGCTGCGTGTGGTGCCGCGGTGAGTCAGTCGATAGCCGAAGGATTCGCGCAGGAAGTCTTTTGGCTCCGCGCTTCCCAAAAAGTAGCCGCTCTTGTGCTTCTCGTCGCTCCAGGTGCCGTTGGGGTTCCAGTGCCATGCGTCGTAGGTCAGTTCGGTGTTTTGCCGGTAGGTCATTGGTCCCCATCCGGCGGAAAGCCCTTCCTTGATGACCGGCTCGCTGTAAACCTTGTCGAGATCCTTCGCCGGCAGAATGTCCATCGACGTGCCCATTGCTTTGTCCGGATCAAAGGCAAGCGCCTTTGAAGGCGTCACGTCCACATGCACTGTTTGCGCGATCACAGGAAATGCGCTGGCGCAGAAGAAGCACAGCAGCGCGGCCAAGCTCTTGATTACTTTTGGAAGGCCAGGGAAGTTCATCTCATCCTCCACGGTTCGCCGCTATTATATCGATTTAAATCGTCGCCGGCGCATTCTTCTTGAGTTGATATTCATTTTTCTCCGATGCGGGGCGGACTCGCGGGTTAGGAAAGTAGGGCGGTTGCGCTTCTGAATCATCGTCCAAAGTAATTCGGCACCGATTTCGTTCAGCGGTGTCTAATAACAGTAAGGGCCTGTCGAGGAGAATTGTTCCGTGCCCTTCCTTCGCCGGGGTTTCCTGAAATCGGCCAATCGGCCCAACAATCTCTACTGTCGCGTCGACGCTCTCCCTTTTCTCGGCTTTGCTCTGGTTCTTCTTTGCGCGTTCATGACGAGTGAGCCGATGACAACTCCATGCTCTATATCGACCTTCCTCTTTGCGCCCACGCAAGGCCGCTGGGTGGGGCGATCAAATGGGATGCCATCCGTATCGATATTATGCGTGACGGTTCCGTCTATTTTCTCAAGACCAAAGCCCTGCCACGATTTTGCCCAATCAAATCCGGACTGCGATTTACGGTGGCTCCGAAAAACGAATTTATCTTGCCGTGGATGCCCGGGCCCGATACAGCGATGTGAAAATGGTGCTCGCCGAGATTCAATCCTCCGGCGTGGATAACGTCAGCTTTCTGGTAGAAACCCCGCGCCGCCCCGCTTTCTGACTCTCGCCGTACCCACTTGCAGAAATTGCCATTAACATACTTCGTGCAACCCATCTTTCGAGTGCGGAGAGATTATGTCCACTTTTGGCCTGATCGAATACCAAGATGCGAGCCCTGCCGTAAGAGCCGTTTACGACGACATCATGACCACGCGCAAAACCGACTACATCAACAACTTCTGGAAGGCCATCGCGCACGACCCCGCGCTCCTGAAGCGCACCTGGGAAAACTTGAAGGCCACCATGGGGCCGGGCGCGCTGGACCCGCTCACGAAGGAACTTCTGTACATCGCCGTCAGCGTCACCAACAACTGCCAATACTGCATCTACTCCCACACCGCTTCCGCCTTCAGCAAAGGCATGACTCCGGAGATGTTCAAGGAGCTGCAGCAGGTCATCGGCATGGCCAACGAAACCAACAAGCTGGTCTCAGGGTATCAGGTCGCCATCGACGCCCGCTTCCAACCGCCTCTTAACGTTTCCAAATAGTCCGTCGATCATTCGGAGCAGCGAAGCGCCGGAAGAACTCGGCGGGCTTCCCTTAACCAATCCAGCACACGAACGGGCCCTGTTTCCATCGTAGTACGCGCGTACTATAGGGCCAGCTTTTCATCCCAAGCGACCATGTAAATGTAAGAACAGGGGAGTTCTGTCTCGACAGAGCTTTCACTGTACACCTCTCTGAGCGAGTACTCTATGGCGCCTATTCTGAAAGAACTTGAAACCCCTGCCCCGGCCACAAACGCCACTGCCGCTGCAACTCCGCATGCCAAGCCGTCGAACGAAGCGACCGCACGCATCCAGCCCGTCGCCCTGGAGATTCCGGTTACGGTCAACGGGGCGCGTACCGTGGATGGCTCGGATAAGCGCGTTCCGTTTTCCGAAGCCACGCAGACCGTTCTCGTTCTTCCCCACGGCGCCGTGATTCGCACTTCCACGCAGCTCGCTTCCGGCCAGCTCGTGTTTCTCACCAACGAAAAGACAAAAAAGGAGATTGTTTGCCAGGTGGTGAAGTCCAAGTCCACGGGCAGTGCTGGCGCCTACGTTGAGCTTCAATTCACGGAGCCGTCGCCTGGTTTTTGGGGCCTGCAACTGCCCGGCGCCGCCACTGTGCCGCCTGCTCCGCGTCCTGTCGCGCCAAAGCCGGCCGTACCAGCGGCACCGGTTGCCGCGAAGCCTGTTGCGCCCGCTGCTAAGCCAGTTGCCACGGCAGCGCCTCCTGCACCTCCCTTGAAGCCCGCAGTTCCAACGGCGCCTCCTGCCGTGCATCCGGCACCGGTTGCTTCGCGACCTGAACCAGCCGCCCCTGTGTATCCGGTTGCTCCAGTTTCTGTCACGCCTCCGCCACCGGTGGCTGCTGTTCCGCCTGTGCCTACGCACCCTGAGCCCGTCAAGCAAGCGCCTGCGGAAGCGACTCCAAAGGTATCCGTTCCCGAAACGCCTGTGGCCCCTGCGCCCGTGGCCAGCACCAAGCCTGATGTGCCAGCCGTACAACATCCTGTGATTCCTGCTCCTCCCCTTCACGACTATACGAAGGAAATCGACGCGCTGTTTACCGTGCCGCAGGCTCCCCCTGTTCCCGCGACTCCGGAATCACGCCCCACGCCAGCTTCTACGGAGCCTTCTTCGGAGGAACTTAAGCAACGCGCCGCGCGCCTGCAAGCTCAGCTTGGGTCGCTGCTCTTCACGGAGCCTACCGTGCCTTCAGCCACGCCTGGTGCGTCCAAGCCGGAAACCCCGGTCGAGGAAGTGGCCAACAAGGTCCTGCAATTCACTCAGGAAGAAGCAAAGCCGGTTGTTCCGAGCGAGCCAAAACCAGCATCGCCTGCGCGCACTTCGGCTCCCGCCACCCTCGGCGCGGATGAAGAAGTCAAGATTCCTTCCTGGCTGGCGCCGCTCTCGCAAAATTCGGAAACAGCCATCGCCGATAGCGCGAGTTCGGCTGAAGCCTCTAGCAATACTTCGATTTCTGTGAATTCCGAGGAGTCCGGCGACACTCTCGTCGCGGAGGAATCGCATCGTCCGGAGGCAGCGGTCTTCGGCGGACAACTCCTCGGCGAGTCAGCGGCTTCCGCCGCGGAATCTTCGGGCGGATCGAAAAAAGGTCTCTTTCTGGGTCTTGCGGCTGCGGCGGTAGTCGTCGTTGGCGGCGGCTGGTATTTCTTCCAGAATCATACGGCTTTTAACACCGTGGCAGTCGGGACTCATACGGTTGCATCCAACGAACTGGCGCCGGCTTCCAACGCGGCCGCCCCGGAAGTCCCTGCTCCGGCACGGAACAATGGGAACAACGCTCCGGCGGTCTCCTCGCAGCCTTCCAACAAGAAGATCGCGCCGACGCCTGCACCAGAGGCGGCTGCTCCTCAGCCCAAGAACGCCAAGGCTGCCGTGAAAGAACCCGAGCCGGAGGAGGCCCCGGCGAAACCATCGCTGGGAGACGTCCATCTTGGTACTCCGGTGGTGAATCACCAGGAACAGTCGGCTCCCGACCCTGATGCTCTGCAGTCCATTGACACGAAGACGGTCCCCGGGGGCGAAGATGCCTTCGAGGCAACGGCAGCCCGCCGCGCCGGGCCTGCCGCTCCTCTCCCGGTTGGCGGAGATGTAAAGCAAGCGCAACTGCTCAAGTCCGTCCCGCCAGATTATCCAGCCATGGCAAAGTCCCAGCATGTTTCCGGGAAGGTTCTGATCGATGCTCTCATCGACGCATCTGGCAACGTTGCTGGCATGAAGGTTATTTCGGGCCCGGCGCTTCTTCATCGCGCGGCGCTCGACGCAGTGAAGCAGTGGAAATATTCGCCGGCAATGCTCGATGGGCAACCCACATCGATGCATTTGACGGTCACCGTCGATTTCAAGAACAAGTAAGCTGCACCGGAAAGCCGCACTCCAATAAAGGCTAGTGGGTATGGTGGCCTTCGGCAGGCATAAGGGCCGGTGTGGCTGCGTTTGCGGGACTTTCCTGCGCCTGCTCATCCACGCGGAGAATGACGATCCAGGACAAGTGAGGGAACGGCAAGAAGCGGTCAATGGGTCGAACCACCGGCAGGAGGAAGTTCAACAGTTTCATTTGCCATAATCCAAACGTTGTCTTTTTCAAGACCCGCCCGTTCCACCACCATCCGGGCGCGCCGATGCGATTGAACTTCAGTATCGTCTCCACGCGGAAGCCCGCCCGCTCACACACTTCCTGCAACTGCTGCTTCGTGTAACGCCGATAGTGTCCGAGCACGCGATCGAGGGAACCGTATAGGCCCGGTTCGTTGGGAACAAGGATAATCGCCCGCCCATTTTTCTGGAGCGACCTTCGTATATTCCGCAAAGCCTTTACGTCGTCTTCCAAGTGTTCCACCACGTTCAGGCAGATCACCGTGTCAAACTGCTCCTCCGGATAAGTGTCGCCCGCGCTCGCGTCGGTGTACTGCACCTGCAGATACGGCCGCGTCTGTTTTAGTTTCTTGAGCCGGTCGAGGTAATGCGGATTGATGTCACTGGCCCAATACTCGGTTCTTGGCACCAGGTTGGAGGTAAGGTTCCCGATGCCGGCTCCAATTTCCAGAACCCGCTCGCCGAGGTATGGCCGGATGGTGTCCGCCATCCATTTTGTGAATCGCGGCGCGCGGTTCAACCGGGCCAGAATCTTGCTACCGTATTCATCCTCGACGTAGATGCGGTCTGAGATCCCATACTTCAGCAGCGCGCCGAGCGCCCTTACTCCGTCCTTCCAAGTGATTTTCTTGCCTTCGGTATAGGTTCGCCCGGAGTAGCGGATGGGCATCTCGAAGATTCGGGCTTCCCGCTTTGCAAGCTTGATGGTGATTTCCGGTTCGATCCCGAAACGGTTGCTTTCTAGAGGAATGCTTTTCAGCAGATCCGCCCTGACCATCTTGTAGCAGGTTTCCATGTCGGTCAGGTTCAGGTCCGTGACGAAATTGGTCAGCAGGGTGAGCAGCTTGTTGCCTAGGCTGTGACGGAAGAAAAGCACGCGCCGGTAATCGCTGGCCAGAAACCGCGAGCCATAGACAGCGTCCGCGTCTTCTACGGCAAACAGGGGAATCATCTTCAATAGATCCTCGGGGTGGTATTCCAGGTCCGCGTCATGGATGACTACCAGGTCTGTATCCACAGACTGCAAGGCGGTTCGGATCGACGCGCCCTTCCCTTGATTCTTCAGGTGGTCCTGGAAGATCCATTCGAGCCGAGTCGCGCCTGGCTGCGCCAGTTTCTCCCGAATTGTCTTCAGCACTCCGCCGGTCTGGTCCTTCGACGCGTCGTTCACGACGATCACTCGCACACGATTCAGCCAGGGGGAGCTTGCGAGAACTTCGAGACGCCGCAAACTCGATTCCACCAGGTACTGCTCGTTGTAAACGGGCACCAGCACCGACAGGCTTAGTTTCGGTTCCATTGGGGTAGTCGCCATGGTTTCTTTGAGCGCCCCTTTGGGGCTAACCGTAGTTTACCGCCGACACTTCCATCCTCACTCACAATTTGCTGTTTTGCCCTTTCCTTTGTTGCTTCTTCGGCGCGTCCCCCAACCTTGCTCTCTGCCATTCCACTTACTATACTGACCACCCGGCCAAGTGGAAGGTTCCGCGGGTGGGTAGCCCACACAGATTTCGCTCCCCTTGGCCTTTTTTTCGCGCCTGCTTGACTCTCACAGGCCGAAGGATACCGCGCAGCCAATTGCTTCACGAGCTGTTCGCGCAAAGGAGACTTTTGCATGCCCCACACGCCTGTGCCGGAAGAAATGAATGTTTACCAAAACGCCGAGGCGCGTTTCGAAGTTGCTGCTAACAAGCTTGGCCTCGAGCAGGGCGTCTACCGGTACCTGAAGTATCCTGATAAGGAAATTACGTTGTATATCCCTGTTGGTATGGACAACGGCCAACTGGAGGTTTTCACCGGTTATCGCGTTTTGCACTCGACCGTACGCGGCCCGGGCAAGGGAGGAATTCGTTTTGCTCCGGACGTCTCCCTGGATGAAGTTCGCGCCCTTTCGGCCTGGATGACCTGGAAATGCGCGGTTGTCGATATCCCGTTTGGCGGCGCCAAAGGCGGAATCATCTGCGATCCCCGCAAAATGTCCCGCGCCGAACTGGAGCGCCTCACCCGCCGCTACACGGCGGAGCTTTCGGACTGGCTGGGCCCCGAACGGGACATCCCTGCGCCGGACGTCGGCACGAACGAGCAGACCATGGCTTGGGTCATGGACACCTATGCCATGCACGCCCGGCAGGCGACCACGGCGGTGGTTACAGGCAAGCCCATCGAACTTGGCGGGTCCCGCGGCCGGCGGGAAGCCACTGGCCGCGGAGTGATGATCTGCGTCGATAAGGCCATCGCCAAACTGGGACTGCGCAAAGAGGGCACGCGCGTCGTGATCCAGGGATTCGGCAACGTCGGATCGCTTGCCGCCGAACTCATGCAAAAATCCGGTTACAAGATCATCGGCCTGGCCGATATAGGCGGCGGTCTCTACAACGAGAACGGCTTCGATGTCCCACAGGTCATGGACTGGGTCTACACGCGCAAGAAGCCTCTGCAGGAGTTCCCCGGTGGAGGCACAAAGATGAGCGCTCGCGACGTGCTATTTCAGCCGTGCGAAGTGGTCATCCCGGCCGCCATCGAGAACCAGATCACGGAGCAGAACGCACACCAGGTCCAGGCAAAAATCCTCTGCGAGGGAGCGAACGGGCCGACCACATGGCAGGCCGACGCCATCATCGATGCCAAGGGCATCTTCACTGTGCCTGATATTCTCGGGAATGCCGGGGGCGTCACCGTCAGCTATTTTGAATGGGTTCAGGACCGCCAGGGCTTCTTCTGGCGCGAGAGCGAAGTGAATGAGCGGCTGTTTGACGTGATGGACCGGGCCTTTGATGAAGTCGTTCGGTACGCCGAAACGCACCGCGTCAACAACCGTATCGCTGCCTATATGCTGGCGATTGACCGCGTGGCATCGTCGCTAAAGCTACGCGGCATTTACGCCTAATTCCTCTTGGCTTTCGGGGCGAGCAAGCGTACTCTTTGTGCGAGATTTGCGGTACGTTTTGACCCCTGAGCCATTTGGGACTGCCTGACGTCCCGGGAAGGAGTCCGCACCGTGTCTACGGACTCATCACACGTCCATGCCCATCGTTCCGAAGAGCAGCATCGGCACGACATTTGTATGGTGGGCCGGTGGTTGTATGAACGCGGCCACATCGTTGCCCAAGAGGGCAATCTCTCGGTCCGCCTGTCGAGCAACCGCATCCTGGCCACTCCTACTTGCCTCAACAAGGGCATGATGTCTCCGGGCGACCTTGTCGTCATGGACCTGAATGGACGACACCTGCACGGTGAGCGGCAAATCTCCTCTGAAGCCGGCATGCATCTGCTGATTTACCAAATGCGTCCAGACGTTCAAGCCGTGTGCCACGCGCATCCTCCAACAGCTACGGGTTTCGCGGCATCCGGACAGGGGCTTGATCAGGCGCTCTTGCCGGAGGTTGTTGTTTGCCTCGGCAAGGTTCCGCTGGTGCGCTACGCGACACCCGGCACTACCGATCTCAGCGCGGTGCTTGAACCGTATGTGCCGCACTACGACGCTTTGCTCCTCGCCAACCACGGTGCCGTCACGTGCGGTCCCGATCTGTTGACCGCGTTTTACCGCATGGAGATCGTCGAGCACTTTGCGAAGATTCTGCTGTCTTCGCGGCTTGCGGGAACGCCGCAGCTTCTCTCGACGCGCGAAGTCGCCAAACTCATGGCCGCTCGTGCGCGGTACAACGTCACTCCTCCCCCTGGAGGCGGCGCGGAGCTTCCGGAAACCTGCGATGGACGCGAAAGTCCCACAGAGGAGGTCACTCTGACGCGTTCCGAGCTGGACGCGCTCGTGGACGAAGCGGTGCGCAAAGACCGCGCCCGGCGCTAGGAACCTCCTCTTAGTTCCAGCTGCACGGCCCCTTTGCGCTGCGGCGTTTGGATCCGGCCTCTATGATTGTCCTTCTCGTCCTGATTCTTTCCCTTCTTGCGTTCCGAGGTCTCGGTGCTTTGGGAGTCCTCGCCTTCGCCACGTGGATGGATTCCACTCGCTTTGCCCTGGCGGTGATGCTTCTTTTTACCAGCCTGGCTCATTTCAACAAAATGCGCCACGACCTTGCGCGGATGATGCCCGCCGCATTTCCCAACCCGATGGCCATGGTCTATTTCACGGGGGTCTGCGAAATCCTCGGAGCCATTGGCATTCTGATTCCCCAAACGCGTTCTCTGGCAGGGCTTTGCCTTTGCCTATTTCTGCTTTGCATCCTGCCCGCGAATATCAAAGCCGCCCACGAAGGGCTCATCCTGGGCGGCCGCCCCGCTACAGCCCTTTGGCTGCGCATCCCCCTGCAGATCCTCTTCCTTGTGCTAATCTGCTGGAGCACGCAACCTTGGCAGCTATTTTCGTTCCTGCTGAAATCCTGAACCCCGCGCTTCCCGTAGGGAGGCTCTATGTCCACTGCAGAACTCTTTGAAGCAATTCGAGCTGGGAACTCCTCGGTGGTCAGTTCGCTTATCGATGCCCATCCCGAACTCGCCTCGGCAAAGAATGAATCCGGGATTTCCGCTGTACTTATGTCGCTCTATACAGGCCGGCGGGAGATGCGGGATTTGCTGCTCGGCCGCGGGGCTTCTTTGGACTTGCACGATGCCGCTGCGGTCGGAGACCTCGATCGCGTGAAGCAATTTGTGGATAAAGATCCGGCGGCAGCGAAGTCGTTTTCGCCGGACGGTTTTCCTGTGGTTGCGCTTGCCGCAGTCTTTGGCCATTTGCCTGTTGCCCGGTATCTGGCGGAGCGCGGCGCAGACATCAACGCTGCCGCTACCAACGGTTCCGGATATAACGCTTTGACGGGCGCGGTGGCCAGTGGGCACACGGAAATCGTCAGATGGTTGCTTGAGAGTGGCGCGAATCCCAACTACCGCTACGGTCCGGGCTATTCGCCGCTTCTGACGGCTGCCGCGAACGGCCATCTGGAAATCGTCAAGCTTCTCCTGGCCCACGGGGCCGACTCGCACGCCAAGTCCAACGACGGCAAGTCAGCTCTTTCACTCGCCACCGAGAGGAACCATCCCCACGTGGCCGAGCACCTCCGGGACATCGGCAGATAGCCAGATTCCAGAAGGATCAAGACGATGATTCCCACTTTTCGCAAGTTCATCCCCGGGATGCTCGTGATGGTATGTTCCCTTGTGGGTGCGGATGGATGTTCGCCGCATCCCAAGGAGAGTGCTCCCATGACCTTGGAATTGACGAGCCCCGATTTCTCCCCTGGTGGAACCATTCCAAAGCAGTTCACTTGCGATGGCGGCGATCTTTCACCTGCTCTGCAATGGAAGGACCCGCCCGCCGGCATACAGAGTTTCGCGTTGATCTCGGACGATCCCGATGCCCCGGTAGGAACCTGGGTGCATTGGGTGATCTTCGACATGCCCGCGAATCTGCGTTCGCTCCCACAGAATTTCCCGAAAGTTGAGCAGTCCACTGACGGTTCCCGGCAAGGGACAAATGACTTTGGAAATATCGGCTACGGAGGGCCCTGCCCGCCACGCGGCAAGGCACATCGCTATTTTTTCAAGCTTTACGCGCTCGATACCAAGCTGAATCTCAAGTCCGGAGTGACAAAGAAGGACGTAGAGCGCGCTATGCAAGGCCACATCCTGGCCCACGGCGAATACATGGGCCGCTACTCGCGTTGAGGATTCCGCTTCGCTCTCCACGGCTTTCTCTCGCGCGTTGACGGGGCGCGTTGACAGGCGAACAAAAGGCGGCAATACTTTTCTGCGATGATCGGACTCCTGCGCGGCCGCCTGCTCGAAAAACGTCCCAATCAGGTCATTCTCGATGTTGGCGGGGTTGGTTATCTCGTCGCGGTCCCTCTTTCGACCTTCGCCGCGCTCGGCGAACTTCATGGCGAAGTGACCCTGCTTATCCACACCCACGTCCGCGAGGATGCGCTCGCCCTTTATGGGTTTCTTTCCCAGCGCGAAAAGCATCTCTTCGAACTTTTCCTTGGCGCCTCCGGTGTCGGTCCCACACTCGCCCTGAAGATTCTTTCTGGAATGAACGCCGAAGAACTGATCCCTGCCATTCGCACCGGTGATTTAGCGCGGCTCACGAAGATTCCCGGCGTCGGCCGCAAGACCGCAGAGCGCATGGTCGTCGAGCTCAAGGACAAACTTGAATCCATGGCGGTGGAACCCGAAAAGCCGGCGCCGGCTTCTCCTGCGGGCGTGGAAGCTGACGTGAAATCGGCTCTTATCAATCTTGGTTACGACGATCGCGCCGCGGAATCCGCTGTCAAGGAGGCCAAACGCCACGCTGGACCCGGCAATTTTGAAAAGCTCTTACGCGAAGCGCTGGCCACGCTGAGCGCGCCACAGGCACGATGATGAAACTCGACATAGTTTTCTCTTGCTGTCTGATTTCGATATCTGATTGCTGATATCCTCTATTCGCATGACCACATTCGGGTCTAAGAAGAGTCCCACTGATCCCGAGCGTCCCGCGCGGATCGTTTCCGGCGCTGCCTGGGATGAGGACGCACGCCTCGACGCCAGCGTTCGCCCGAAGACACTTGCCGAATACATCGGCCAGAAGCGCGTGAAAGAAAACATTGCGATTGCGCTGGAAGCCGCCCGTAACCGGGATGAGGCTCTCGATCATGTGCTGTTGTATGGCCCGCCCGGCCTCGGCAAAACCACATTGGCGCAAATCATCGCCAATGAGCTCAACGTTCCCGCCAAGACCAGCGCCGGGCCGCTTCTCGAGCGCAAAGGTGACCTGACTGCGATTCTTACTTCTCTGGAAGCTAAGGAAGTTTTCTTTCTCGACGAGATTCACAGGTTGCAGCCTGCGGTTGAAGAAGTTCTTTATCCTGCGATGGAGGATTTTCGCGTCGACCTCGTCATCGGCCAGGGACCCGGAGCGCGCATCCATCCATTTCACTTGAATCATTTCACGCTAGTGGGCGCGACCACGCGCGCAGGACTCATTACCGCGCCGCTCCGTTCGCGTTTCGGAATTGTCCATCGCCTGGATTTCTACGAGCCGGAAGACCTGCTTATCATCCTGCACCGCTCATCAAGGATCTTGAACATCGAGATGGAAGAGGGCGGGGCGGAAGAGATCGCGCGCCGATGCCGTGGAACGCCGCGTATCGCCAACCGCCTGCTCCGCCGCGCGCGAGATTTCGCCGAAGTGCGCGCCGCCGGCCGGATCACGAAGGAGGTGGCCCGCGAAGCGTTGCACATGCTCGGAGTGGATGAGCACGGACTGGATGAAGTCGACCGCAATCTGATGATCGCCCTGCTCGACAAATACGGCGGTGGGCCGGTTGGCCTAGGCACGCTTGCCGCTGCCCTCAGCGAGGAAGAGGACGCGATTGAGGAGATGTACGAGCCCTACCTGATGCAAATTGGGATGCTGGACCGCACGCCAAGAGGGCGCGTGGCGACGCCGCGCGCGTACGAGTATTTCGGCCGCGAACTGCCGAGGCGGCAGCCCCGTTTGTTCTGAGTTGTTTCTGCAGTATCGGCGTTTTTTCCGCTGGACATCCTGATTACGGAAAGATATCGTCCGCACAATTTCTACGCACCGTTCAGGATAGGAGCCAATTCATGGCACGACGCCAGTTTCTTGCCCAATTGCTGGGTTTACCCTTTCTCTCACTCGGCTTGAAAGCTCAGGAAGTCAAAAGGCCCCTCAAAATCATGATGAAGAGCGCCTGGGGCACTGACGACCCAACCCGCGCCTCCTTTGCCTTCTCTCATTCTCTGGCCCTCAACGAGGCGGGCCACGAGGTTCAGATTTTCCTTCTAGGCGAGGCAACTTATTTGATGCGAAAGGCTACGGCTGCTGCCGCGGTCCCTGTCGGTTGGCCCCCAATAAGTGAAACCCTTGAGAAGGTCGCCGCAAAACACATTCCGGTGTTTGCTTGCGGGGCTTGCAGCCGGGCGCGTGGCGTCACGGAAAACGACTTGGTCCCCTGGGGCGCAAAATTTGGTAACCCAGCAATATTCGTAAGCCTGGTGGAATGGGCGGACCGGATAATCGTGGAATAGACTCAACGTTACCCTGGTCAATTCTGTGAACGGGTTTTCAAGCTGAGAACTGACAAAGAACTAGTTGTGCTTTACAAAATCGCCCTTTGTTCCCGTTAGCGAGTTATATAGAGTCTCGATGAACTTGTCCGAGTCGATGAATTCGCTGGACCACTTCTTCCACGGTTCCAAGATCTTTTCCTGCTTCATCTGGTCGAGGGTCTTGTGTTCGTTGATTGCCTTCTGCACTGCCCCCGATGTTTCCTTCAACATCTGGACGAACGCGCGAACATCATCCAGGTTCGATAGGTCGCCGTGTCCGGGAATCACCTTCACATCCGGCGGCAGTTGGGTCGACACCTTTTCCATCGCCGAAATCATTCCTTGCACGCTTCCGCCGCTGGTCACGTCGATGAAGGGGAATCCATAGCGCACAAAATCGTCGCCCATGTGCACCACATTGTTCTTGGGGAAGAAGATTACCGCGTCGCCGTCCGTGTGCCCGGCAGGGAAGTGCAGGGCCCGGATATCTTCGCCGTTCAAGTGGACCGTCACGTCGTGTTCGAAGGTGATGACGGGCAATGCCGCCTTTGGCGCCGGGGGAACCTCCATCTTTATGGATCCGCCATTCCCGGCGGCCCCGCCTGTTTCCAAACGCTTACGCACGTTATCTTGCGCGATGATGGTCGAGCCCGAATTCGCAAAGGGGACATTTCCACCGGTGTGATCGCCGTGATAGTGCGTGTTGATCACGAATCGTACCGGCTTATCCGTAACGCCCAGGCTTTTCAGCGCTGCCTGAATCTTGTCGGCCAAGGGCGCGAACTGGTCGTCAACAATGACGATTCCGTCCTCGCCTACCGAGGCGGCAATATTTCCTCCCTCGCCCTGCAGCATATAGATGTTGCCGGAGACCTTCGTCACCTTGATCTGCACTTTCGAAAAATCCGGTTGCTGTTGCGCGGCTGCAACCTGCGCCAAGGCGAACGCGCCCATCATCGACAATCCTGCCAGCCATGCTTTTGTTTTCATGAAGCCTCCATTCCCCGCGGGATTCTATCATTCTTCGGCCTGAAGTAACTTCTCGGCACATCGTTGCAATTCGCTTCGTCTGCGCAGCTGCTGGTAAGCTATGTTGAATTTGGGAAAGTTAACGTGGGGTGCTGACACCCTCACGTTCAGTCCTCAAAGGAAATCCTTGCTTGAAAACTCTCGTGAACGAGACCTCCGCCGCCCGATCCCAGCCCGCCAGTTCCAAACGCTTCGCTTTCCTTGTCGGCGCAGGCATTTTTCTCAGCCGCATCGCCGGACTGATCCGGGACCGTGTGTTCGCCCATTTCTTGGGGAATTTCGCGGCGGCTGACGCGTTTCGCGCCGCGTTTCGCATCCCAAATTTGTTGCAGAACCTGTTTGGTGAAGGGGTCCTTTCCGCTTCGTTCATTCCCGTGTATGCCCGTCTTCTGGCGAGCGACGACGACGAGGAAGCGCGCAAGACCGCGGGTGCGATCGCCGCGCTGCTGATGCTCACCACCTCCGTGATTGTCTTGCTCGGGGTTCTCGCCGCGCCCTGGTTGATCTATGTTATTGCGGCAGGATTCAAGGGCGAGACTCGCGATCTCACGATTCTTTTGGTGCGAATCCTGTTTCCGGGCGCAGGTTTGCTGGTTGCTTCCGCCTGGTGCCTTGGCATTTTGAATAGCCATCGCAAGTTCTTCCTCTCCTATACGGCCCCGGTGCTGTGGAACATCGCGATGATTGCCGGGATGATCCTCTTCGGGCCGGGGCGTCCGCAGAATTCTCTTGTCGTCATTACGGCGTGGGCTTCTGTTGTCGGAAGCGCCTTGCAGGTTGGCGTGCAGCTTCCCACGGTCCTGAAACTTCTCGGTGGTTTAAAGCTTTCGCTCGCGCATCAAGCGGAGAACGTCCGGACGGTCATCCGGAATTTCTTCCCTGTGTTTATCAGCCGCGGGGTCGTGCAGATTAGCGCGTATGTCGATGCGTTTCTCGCCAGTTGGCTTCCCATGGGTGCTGTGGCCGCTCTGTCTTACGCCCAGACGCTCTACACACTTCCCGTGAGCCTTTTCGGCATGTCCGTCTCTGCCGCGGAACTTCCCGTGATGAGCGGAGCGATCGGAGCGGCAGACGAGGTAGCCAGCATTCTGCGCACGCGTCTCAATAACGGTCTTCGCCAGATCAGTTTCCTTGTGGTTCCTTCAGTTGCGGGTTTTCTGGTGCTTGGGGATGTCATCGTCGCGGCCATCTATCAGTCGGGCCGCTTCGTGCACAACGATGTGACTTACGTCTGGGGAATTCTTGCCGGCTCCACGGTTGGGCTTCTCGCTTCCACGCTGGGCCGGCTCTACTCGTCGGCTTATTACGCCTTGCGCGACACGCGCACACCGCTTCGCTTCGCGATCATTCGCGTTTTGCTTACCACGCTGCTCGGTTATCTGGCGGCTCTGCCGCTTCCGCGCCTGCTTGGCATTGACGCGCGCTGGGGCGTGGCCGGTCTGACGATCTCCGCAGGCATCGCATCGTGGGTGGAATTCACGCTACTCCAGCGAGGCATCCGAGCGCGGGTTGGACAGGTTGGCGTTCCGCCCAGCTTCCTTGCGCAGGTCTGGCTCGCGGCTCTGCTCGCCGCTGCCGCCGGTCGAGGATTGACCCATGCTCTCGGGCCACGCAATCACATCCTTCTAGCCGTCCTCGTGCTTGGCCTTTACGGTGTGGTCTTTTTCGCGGTCACGCTTGCTCTGAAGCTCCCGGAAGCTCATTCGATGATGGGCTTGGTGTCCCGTCGCTTCGGCATAAAATAAAAAGAGACTATGCCTACCGTTTACGTCGCGCTGGGGACCAACATCGGAGATCGCGAAGAGAATCTGCGGGAAGCCATTCGCTTGATCCACGAGGCTGGCGTGCAAATCACTCGGCTTTCCAGCGTTTATGAGACGGAACCTGTCGACTATCTCGACCAGCCCTGGTTTCTCAACTCCGTTCTTGAGGGGCAGACGACTCTGCCCGCCGCGGAGTTGCTGGCCAGGCTGCGCGGCATCGAGTTGCAAATGGGCAGCAAGAAACCGTTTGCCAAAGGGCCGCGGCTCATCGATCTCGATATCCTTCTTTACGGCGACGACACCATCGAGACGCCCGACCTGCAAGTTCCTCATCCCCGGATGCTGCAGCGCAATTTTGTTCTTGTACCTCTCGCCGAGATCGCCCCTGACTTAAAGCATCCCTCGTGGCGGGCGAACGTGACCGAGCTCCTCTCAGGTTCGCCGGACTCCAGCCAGGTCCGGCGCATCCCTACCGATTGGTCCTAACTGGTCTTTCTGACTACCAAGCGGTGCAGCGTGATTACTTTAGGTTGCAGGGAATCCAGTTCAATTTGCGAAAGTTTTCCTTCGTTGATTTCTCTCCACACATACACTCCCGGCTCGGTTTCGGATTGTTCGCGCCCTTTCAGCCTTTGCAGGAACTCCTGCGCATCCTGTAAGGAGGCTTTCTCGCGCAACGTCGGCCTGGTCACTGCTTCGACGGCGTAGCTGCGAAGCAGCTTGTTCCAATACTGATCGAACAGGTCGGCAGACGCGAAAATATCGCTCCAGGCCACTTCACCTCCGTAAGCGATGACCACTCCCACTACGCGCTCGCCCTTCAATCCAGCCGTTTCTTTCCGGAAACGCCGCTGCACTTCGTCCACCATCGCATCCACCGAAGGGGCCACTCGCCGGGAGTCGTAAATTTTTTCGTACGACTGCGTCGGCGCTTCTGCCGTCATTGTCTGAGCCAGAACATCCGCCGGCACTTGCGGAGCGGGCGCCGCGGTCGAGCGGGCTGCGGTCGTCCCCCCAGCAACCGATGCCCAGACGTTGTCCTGCTTCTGAGTCACCGCCGCTTGTTCGCGCACACTTGGGTGGACGATGGTCTTCGCTGCGGTGAACTGCGAGCCGTTGGACCACCGCCCGTGTTCCACGCAGAACACGTCCAGCGGCAGGGGCTCTGAACCTGGCGGAACAATCCGGTCCTTCCCAATAATGCGGTCCTGCTTCCCGCCACTGACCAGTTCACCTGCCAAGAGCAGTAGTGGCCGCTTGCCGCGGTTGATCAGCACCAATTGATTCACGGATGGCCCGCCGTAGTTTTGCATCGCGGGCCGCGCGCCGTCGCGGTCTCGGATCAATGTCTCCGCGCCCTGCTCGCGGACAATCACTTCACCGCGCGAAAGCCCTTCTTCCAAGGTCATAAATTCCCGGGTGTCATAACCGGAAGAGGCTACAACAGGAAACACGGTCAGGTTTTCGTAGGTGACCGGTTCCAGAAGGCGCCATCCACCCTCCGGCTTGCCCGGCGGCGTGGGCTGGCCTGGGGAAGGCCAAAGCATTCCTATGGCCGCGATTCCAAGCGTTGCGATCCCGAACAGAGTGCTGCCGAACGATGTGTAAGCGAAACGGTCCATGCCATCCTCCTCCGCGTGCTTCGAGGCACGCCCTGGAGTTGGAACGGTTATGCGGCTCTTTCTTGCAGGGAACCCTAGGCGTTCTTTAGCTTCGAGGGTCGCCCAGGTTGGTACGGGGCTTGATCCGGCGGGTCTTGGAGGCTTCGGCTTCCTGGCGCTCGTATTCGGCAAGCTCTTCTTCGGAATAGGAATAGGAGTCACGAGAGGCGAACATCGAGGTTGTCCGGCTGGTCTGCTTCTTCTTTTTGCGCGCCTCGCCAAATTCGTAGCGGGTCATGCGCAGGGGGCCTTCGATGGCCTTCACTTCCACAAGAAGATCGCTGACTTTTTCCAGGAAATCGTGCAAGTGGAACGGCCGAACGGCATACGGCACCCTAGCCCGTTCCAAGGCGGGAACAAACTGGCTGCCCGCCAGCTCCGGGATCACGTAGAGCACGCGGACGCGGCCGCCCTCTTCCGCGGCAACCGAGGCCAGTTCTTGCAATATGTGAAACGTGGGTGTGTCGAGGCCCACCATTTCGATATTTGCAATCACCAGGGAGTATTCGCCGGTCTTCAGTTCGGCATGGAGGAGAGGCAGGTCAGTTACGACGCGAACGCGCCAACCTTCACTGTCTAAGATCTGCTTCAGCGCGGAGGCGTTCCCTGCTTCCACTTCGAAAACAAGAATGCCAACTTGGCGCACTTCTGGTGTGGGGGATGACGCCATGCATAAAGTATAGGCAAGGGGCAGCGCAAGGACATACGACCCGAGTATCGAGCGGCTTAAGCGGTAACTGTCCCAAAGGCCGGGGGCATGGACAGCCTCAGATGGCTGTTCCTTAGCGGGGCATGTGGAAAGCCGGGGTCGGCCTACTTTGCTGCAGGTGCGGGGGCCGGCTTCAGGATCAATTCAGCGCGAGCAGGGTTGCCGCGAGTCACCACGGGATAGGACTTGTCCGTGAGGAAGCGCAACTCGCCTTTCAGAGTGATCTTCGCGCTCAGTGAGTAGGTATGTTTTTCATCGATCTTGGTGGAATCGTAGGTTAGCTCGAACGGAATTGGCACCTGGCGCTGTCCCAAATTGATGGTTTGCTTTGCAATGACCTTGGCCGGGGCGTCGGCGAGCGAAACGTCCAGCAATTGCACTTGGATGACGGCCTCCGGAGGGAGGGCGATCCGCTGCAGATAGCTCACCGTGCCCGAAACCGTCGCCTGATTCAACGGCTTGTCCAGCTTGCAGTCCTTCAGAATCATTTTGCCATTGCCGTCCGTCGCATCTTCCTGCAGAAAACCGCCGTTGCCCTTGCCCCACCACACGACCTTTCCGTCGGAGTAGCGGTTCCCGTCGGCAGAAACGGTCTGCTTCATCAAGTAGGCGGTGTCTCCATAGCGGACCTTCGCCATCTGGCCACCGAGGTCAACGGTCAGCTTGGCGCCACCCTCGCAGGTATAGACGAACTGGTTCCAACGAATGGCATGGACAACATTGTTGTGTGGCTGTGGAGGGGCAGGCTGTGTTTGCGTGGGCGGAGAAGCAGGCTCCTGCGCCAAAGCAAGGCTTACCAGCAACATCCCAAACGCCAGCGCGATAATCACGTACCGGGAGAATTGGCTCGTCATAATCTAACCCTCATCCCCCGATATTGTAGTCCAGTGGACTGTCAGGTGGTGCTGGATGCCTTTTTCTGTGCAGGCTGATAGGTGCCGGGAACGGCGCGCATGGAAATGGTCATACGGTGTTGATGGCCATCACGGCGTAAGTCAGATCGACTATCTCTGCTTCCGTGAACTCTTTCCTTACCGCTTCAAACACTTTATCCGGCACGTGAGTCTGGGCCACCAGGGTCAGGGATTCCGTCCACTCCAGGGCGGCCCGTTCCCGCGGCGTATAGAAAGGCGTTTCACGCCAGGCGTTCAACTCATAGAGCCGTTGCTCGGTCTCGCCGCGAGCGCGGGCATCCTTGGAGTGCATGTCCAGGCAGTAGGCGCAGCCGTTTATTTGGGAGGCGCGCATCTTCACCAGCTCCAGCAGAGCTTCTCCCAGCGAAGAAGTCTTCAAATGACGCTCCAGACCATACATGGCTTTCATCGCTTCCGGCGCATATTTCTCATAATGAATCCGTGGTTCCATGGTGAGCCTCCAATTTGCATTGAGGGTTGGGTCCTCCTTTAGATGACGATCCAGAAGTGCAGTTACCCTTTTTTGACATCAACGGCCGCGTCCCTATGGACTATTCCAAGTTCAAAGATGCTACGGGTAGAATGTGGCCATGGAAACGGTGTCGCGCATACACGTCCCCGAAGCGCCTTTATCCTCATTTGTAAAGTGCTTCTGGTATTGGGAGGGCGCGCCGCAGACGCACGCGAAAGAGCTGCTCATGCCCAATGGCGAGCCGAGCGTGGTGTTCAATCTCCGTGATGACCCCATCCAGATCTACGATTCTGATTCGCTGAACCGCGGCCATTCCTACGGTCACGCGGTGATTTCAGGGGCGCGAACGAATTGTTTCGTGATCGACACGAAGCAAGAAGACCGGGTTTTCGGGATTCAGTTTCAACCCGGCGGGGCGTTCCCGTTCTTCCGAGTGCCGGCCCACGAAATGGAGAACAGATCGGTCGAACTTGAGCATCTCTGGCCCCGGACGACAAAGGAACTGCGAGAGAGATTGTTAGCGGCGCCAGAAATTCGCGATATGTTTTCTTTGGCTGAGCATTATCTGCGCGTGCAGCTTGTGAGGCCACTTGCATTGCACCCCGCGGTCCGGTTTGCCCGGCGGCAGTTCTGTAGGTATCCGCACCAGATCAGCGTTGCGCGGGTGCTGGGCGAAATCAATCTGAGCCAGCGGCATTTCATCCAGGTGTTTCACGAACAAATCGGCCTGACACCGAAAGCGTTCTGCCGCGTGCGGCGGTTCCAGAGGATTCTGGAGACGGTACATGGAGCGCAGGGGGTCGACTGGGTGGACGTGGCGCTGGGGTGCGGATACTACGACCAGGCCCATTTTATCCACGATTTTCGCGAGTTTTCCGGCCTAACGCCCACCCAGTATTTGGCCCGCGCCACGCAACACCTGAACCACGTTCCCGTAGTCTAGGGATTTCTGCCAGGTCAGTTTTTTACAATCCCTATTTTGCGCTGGGTGTCAGAATGGCGTGTCTAGGGGAGGGAAAAATGCCTGAAGCTAAACCAATGGCTCGCTCTTACAATACGCTGCATCCTTACTTGATCCTTCGGAACTGCGCCGCTGCACTCGAATTCTACAAGACGGCTTTCGGGGCTACGGAACGCATGCGCATGAATCAGCCCGATGGGCGCATCGGCCACGCCGAAATCCAGATCGGCGACACGTGCGTTATGATGGCCGACGAGCATCCGGAAATTGGGGCTTTCAGCCCCGCTCACTTTGGCGGTTCGCCAGTCAGCCTGCATTTTTATGCCGACGACTGCGACGCCATATTTCGTAAAGCCATTGCGGCCGGGGCCAAGCAGGAACGCGAGCCTGCCGACCAGCCTTATGGCGATCGTATGGCGGGCGTTGTCGATCCTTTCGGCTACACGTGGTGGATCGCAACGGCAAAGCAATAAGAATTGCTTAACGTTCTGCACTTGCGACATTGCCGAGGAAGATGCTTGGAACATGGGGGCAAATGACTGATCTGAGAAAGCCTACGCCGCGAGCTGAGACAAAGATCTTCGACCCTCGCGATCCCGCCACTGGTTTAGATGGGGCGGAACTGCTGGATGCGAGCGTTGTACAGCGAGCCGGCCAATGGTGGCTGTACCTCGCCGGGCAAGCCCATGGATATGGGGCCACAAACCTCTACAGCGCATCTCTTCCGTCGGGAGCCCCGCTCTCCGCGACTGGTTGGAAGCTAACCCGCAATTCGGCGGGGGAGCTGTCGCCAATAGCGGGTAACACCCATAGCTGGGTGTGGGATGGCAATGGTGGCCGGCACTGCCCGTCCTACGTAAAGGGATGGGATCCGGGCAAAGGCGAATGGGTGGAGCGCATCTACTATGCGGGCGCGGCGGAGAACCTCTGGGGACCATACGCAATTGGCTTCCTGGAGTGGAATGGGGCGGAGTGGAAAGATCAACCCGAACCAGCCTTTTTTGCGAATGAAGAGTGGGAAGACGGAAGCGTAAACGAACCAAACCTCATCCATCACGATGGGAAATGGAAGCTGTGGTACGTCGCCGGATCAAACCAAGAAGACTATCTCGTGCATGGCTATGCGGAGAGTGCAGAGGGCAGCACCGGCTGGACCAAGCACGTGGTGTTTGCGCCGCCCGAAATGAAGATGTTCGACTTTTGTGTCCGGCAACGAGGAGATGCATTCGACGCTATCTTCTCGCGCGTCTGGCTTAAGGAAGGCACACCGCCATCCGATACTGGTCTCTGGTGGTGCAGATCGGACAAACTACATAGCCGATTTTCCGAATGGAGCCAACCGATTCAGATCATGACGGCGGAAGATTGCGGGTGGCACTCTGGCCCATGGAAGCCCTCCTTCCAATTTCTCGAACAAACCGGGGAGCGCGCACTGGTATTCTTCGACGGGTCATGTCGGACGAGCGATCCGGGACCATTCCCGTTCGCGTTTACTCTTGGCTGCCTTGAGGTTGATCTGCCTCTCGGTTCGGGGGCCAATAACGGGCAAAGTGCTTAGCTGATTCAACCTGAATAAGTGTCATTCCCGGTTAGACGATGTCGATCACGACGATGGTGATGTCGTCCTGCTGAGCCACCGAGGCGGGGCGCCAAAGCCGAATTTCGGAGAGCAGTTGATCCACCAACTCGGATGGAGGGCAGGACTGATTCTTCAGAACGACTTGTTCGAACTTGCGGTCCCCAAAAGAGTCGCCACTTGCGTTTTCGGGTTCGATCACGCCGTCGGTGTAAAGCAGAAAGCGGTCACCGGTACAAATCGGCATCTCGCAAACGGGATAGTCGGGGTCAGGCAAAATTCCGAACACGAGGCCGTTGCTGGCGATGCGCTCCAGTTTGCCATCGCGGCAGCGGAGAAGCGGCGGGTGCCCGGCAGCGGAGTACCGCGCTTTGCGATTTTCCGTATCCAGCCACAAATAGGAAGCGGTGACGAATTGATCGCGGAGTTGCGCGGACAAGATGCGGTTCAGGCCACGCAACACCTCTCGCGGGTCGTGCGCGCAGGACACAACAGACTGAACCGCTACCTTTATCATTGACGAGATCAGTGCCGCTGGGACGCCATGTCCGGAGACGTCTGAGACGAGAAAGCCAATGCGGCTCTGGTCCACGGGGATGAAGTCATAGAACGCCGGCGACGGCTGTCATCGGGCAATAAGCGGCCGTTATCGTCAAATTTCTTATTTCGGGATTGCTGCTGGGAAGAATCGAAGCCTGGATTTCGTGAGCGATGGCAAGTTCATTTTCAATCGACAACAGCTTGCGTTCGCTGGTGAAAACCATTTCCAGGGCAACATAGCCAACCGAAAACAGGAATGCGGCGAATCCCAGCGAGTCCCAGATAGCCCCAAAATAGTACCCCAGGGGACGCAAGATGTTCGTGCACAAGGCTTCCACGGCGAAAATCAGAGTCCCCACAAGCAGAACTCCGCTGTCTGGCGTGATGAGGAACTTGCGCCCCAAGCTTGGCACCACGACGACGGCTACCAGGACACAGAGAGTGATAGTAGCGAGGAGACTACTCAAGAAGGGGATCCACTTGCTGGTTGAACCGGTAAAGATGAACAGCCCGATGCCAGACAAACCAACCGCCAAACCCACATAGATGAACACCCGAAGAAGCAGGCGCAATTTACCGAGGCTTAGTTCCAGCCAGGCGCGCGTAGCGACGACCAGGATCAAAGCCATGATGATCGTGTCCAGGTAGGGAGCAGTCACCCGAAACCATTGAGGCAAACGCGCTACCGCCGTCAGGGGATCAATCAGCCGGAGGGCGCCATACATTACGCTCCAGATTCCCAGCCACACAAGGACACGAACGCCGCTACGGCGGCGCATCGCCGCGATGCCAAAGGCGGCCAGTCCCAGAAACACAAAGACCGTTCCCGAGATGATATCGATAAGCTGGCCGCGTAACGTGGCGAGGGGTTGGGCCTGCAGACGGGCACCTCCCAAACATCGCCACGATAACAGACTCGATGGCGTTGCCCTATGACGGGCGGCACATCTTTGCGTCAGGCCTGCGTTGAAGTCAGGACTTTGGGCGATCCTCCCAGTCGACCCAATCGACGGGATGCGCTGCAAGGTAAGCACCCACAGCTTCTCCGAGGGTCGCAAAGAAGGTATGTTCGCCGAAGCGCGTGAAGAGCCCGAAGCGCTTCAGCTTGTCCTTGACCGGATCCTTCACCTCTGCAAAGCACAACTCGATGCTGGCGGCGTGCAAGGTGTCATCCAGTTCGGAGAGGGCATCGGCTGCGGTGACATCAACACTCGTGACCGGTTCTGCCGCGATTACGAGCCATCGCACAGGCGTGGGTGAATTCGCAACGGCACTCAGGACGCGATCACGGAACAGTTCGGCGTTCGCGAAGAAGAGAGGCGCATCCCAACGGAACAACACGAGGCCGGGGATCAGCCGTGCCTCGGGATACCGGGCGATGTCGTGGTAACCCTTGACTCGCTCGACGCGGCCAAGTACGGCCGAATGCGGGCGCCAGCCGTCCCAAAGAAACTCAATCACTGCAATCACGATCGCGATGGCAATGCCCGGAATAGCACCGAACACGGCCACACCCGCGAAGCAGGTCATCGAAAGCCAGAATTCCCAGCGTTGAATGTGATAGATGCGGCGCAAGTCGGACACTTCCACCAGACCGATAGCCGCAGCGATGACCACTGCCGCCAGTGCGGTGTTCGGCAGATTCTGGAGCAGCTCAGGGGCGAAGACGAGCAAGAGCGCAATGGCCAGTGCGCCCACAACCCCAGTCAACTGTGTCCTGGCACCTGCCGCCTCAGCCACCGGTGTTCGCGAAGAGCTGCTACTGATCGGGAAGCCCTGGAAGAATGCCGCGGCAAGATTGGCGACGCCCAGGCCCACCATCTCCTGGTTCGGGTCGACCGGTGACCGCAGGCGCGCCGCATAGGTTCGAGAAAGCACGCTTGTGTCCGCGAATGAAACGAGTGCGACGGCAAGGCCACCCATGAGGATCGCTACCCAGTCGTCGACCTGGACAAAGGGAAGCCGCGGCGCGGGCAATCCACGCGGGAGAGGACCAAGCACGGACACGCCAGCACGCGTTGCAAGGTCGAAGGCCGCGACTACAACCGTGGCCGCGACGACTGCGATCAGAATGCCCGGAAGGCGCGGCTTGCGCTTCAGTAACAGTATGAGAACCAGCGTGCTGGCTCCTATCGCGAGAGCTGAAACGTTGGTGTTTCCTTTGAGGATCTTGTCGACGATTCCCCATGCCTGGCGCAACGGTCCCTTTGCAGTGACAGAGAAGCCGAAGAGCTTTGGGACTTGGCTCAGCAGCACTGTCAGCGCAATGCCGTTCATGTAGCCGTACCGGATAGGCTTTGAAAGCAGTTCGGTGATAAATCCCAAACGACTCAGCCCCGCAGCAATGCACACGAGGCCAGAGACGATTGCCATCATTCCCGCCAGCGCTACCGCACGTTGCGGCTCTCCGGCCGAAAGCGGCAGCACGACGGCCAGGATCACCGGCGCAAGCGCGGAGTCGGGGCCGAGGACAAGAATGCGGCTTGGACCAAACAGAGCGTACGCGAGCAACGGGATAATGGTTGCGTAAAGGCCGTTGATGCCCGGCACACCGGATGCTTCGGCATACGCGATACCCACGGGCACGAGCATCGTTGTCATGACCAGGCCCGCCACAAGATCATGCCGCAGCCAGGACGACTTGTATTGACGCACAGTGTTCAAGCCTGGAAGCCAGCGTATCCAGCCAGTTCGATTCACTTGCGTCGCATGGCATGCGATGCGGCCAGGTTCTGTGGTCCCGGAGGAGAGCGATTCACTCATGGCTGTACACAATTACATTTCGATAACCTCGCCCATGCGAGGCAAAAAGGGCTTTAGGCGAAAACGTTTTTCAATCATTCCGGCGAGAGTTTTGCGTGGACCGTCTTCGCCGTGCGTGAGGATGACACGAGGTTTGCTCGGAGCCACCGCTCCCAGCCAATTCAATAAGTCCGTTTGACCCGCATGGGCGCTGAAACCGCCGAGGGTGTGCACGTGAGCGCGAACGGCGATCTTCTCTCCGTGGATGCTAACTATGCGCTGATGCTCCACGAGGCGCCGGCCGAGCGAACCGCGACCCTGATAACCGACGATCATTACATGGGCTTCTTCGCGCCAGAGATTATGCTTGAGGTGATGGAGGATGCGTCCAGCGTTGCACATGCCGGCGCCGGCCATAATCAAGCAGGCGCCCTTATGATTGTTGATTTTCATCGACTCCTGCGGAGTAGCGGTGGCCTTGAGTGTCACGAGTTCGGCGCGCAGCGGGCGCTCCGCAACAAAGCGCTTCATGTTGTCATCGAAGATTTCGTCATGTTTTGCGTAGATTTTTGTGGCTTCGATCGCCATGGGACTATCAAGGAAGATGGGGAAGGGCTGCATTTTTTTGTTGCGAAACATCCAGCCTAGCAGCCCGATCAGCAATTGAGCGCGCCCGACAGCAAACGTAGGAACAAGGACGCGGCCGCCGCATGAAATCGCGTCTTTGATGACGCGCACAAATTCGTCCACGGTTTGGGGGAATGGGCGGTGATCGTGGTCTCCGTAGGTCGATTCCAAAAAGACGAGGTCTGCATGATGGAACGGCGCGTAGTCCCTGAGGATCGGAATGCCGCGCGGGCCCAGGTCGCCGGAAAATATCACGGACTTTTCGCGGCCGGCGTCATCGATGACGAGTTTAATGCTGGCGGAGCCAAGCATGTGGCCCGCTTCCGTCCAGATAGCCTGAATCCCCGGAGCGACTGGAACCGCTTTGTTGTAAGGGACGGGGCGCATGTTGGCAATGATCTGTTCAGCGTCCTCAATTTCGTACAGAGGAGTCTTGGGTGGCTTGCCTTCACGTTCCAGGCGACGTTTCTGGCGCTCGGCATCCTGGGCCTGGACCTTTGCGGAGTCGCGCAGGATGAGGGCGGTCATATCGATCGTGGCTGGAGTTGCGAAAACCGGGCCGCGATAGCCGAGTTGGGGCAACAGAGGCAAACGGCCCGTGTGATCGAGATGGCCGTGAGTTAGCAGAACGGAATCGAGTCGCGTGTTAGGGTTCGCTGGCGGACGGTTGAGCGATTCAGATTTCTTGCCGCCCTGAAACATTCCGCAGTCAACGATCACACGCGCATCCCTGGTTTGCACGACGTAGGCCGAGCCGGTCACTTCGCCACCTGCCGCACCGATGACCTTGATTTTCACGTGGATTCCCCTTTGGAGCGATCAGCGCGAAGCGTGGGGCTTCAGCAGTTGGCGCATGCCGACGGGCATGCTGCGCACAATAAGTTCGACAGCCTCCTTCGGCGAATCGGTGATGCGGCCGAAGCCGAGCTCTTTCTTTTCGAAGACCCCGTGCTCCATCATGTGACGCCCCCATAGCTGCAGGCCCTTCCAGTATTTGCGATCCATAAGGACAATAGGGAACGGCCCGATTTTTTTGCATTGGATCAGCGTCGCCGCTTCGAAAAGCTCATCGAGAGTGCCAAGACCGCCTGGCATCACGATGAACGCACAAGAATACTTGACCAGCATGACCTTCCGCGCAAAGAAATAGTGGAATTCAATGCTCTTATGAATGTACCGGTTAGCGGACTGCTCGTGCGGGAGCTGGATGTTCAGTCCGTAGCTCGTTCCGCCGGATTCGAAGGCGCCCCGATTCGCAGCTTCCATAATGCCCGGTCCACCACCCGTGATGGTGGCGAACCCTGCGCAGGCTAACTCCTTCCCCACGGCGCGGGCGAGCTTGTAGTAAGGATGAGACTCTTTGAAACGCGCCGAGCCGAACACGGTGACAGCCGGGCCGAGATCGTAGAGGCCTTGAAAGCCCGCCATGAACTCGTTTCGAATGCGTTCCAGGCGCTCCGCTTCTTTTTCGGGAGTACGGATTTCCGTGAGAAATGCCGCTTCTTCGCCTTGTTCGCCTGACTTTGGAAGTTCGTAGCCGATTGTGCCGGCCTTGCTCCAATGGGCAATCCAAGAGCGTTCCCAATCGTCGAACGCGTGCGTCTTGTGTTTCGATCGCGAGAGAGACTTGCTTTTCTTTGGTGGCATTTGAGTGACCTGCGATTCCGGCGGACGGACCGGGTAGGCAAGGAGCGTTGAAAGTACCTATACCATGGATGATTGTGCTTGTCAGCCGCGGGACTAGGTCTGAGATCGCGCAAGGGCCCAAGGCCTACGCGGGGGTCAGGACTTCAGCAGCGGGGTCCAGACCTGCATGGGAGTGGGGGCGCGGTTCGCCCAGGCGTAGTAAGGGATGAAGGTGAGAGAGACTTTGCAGGTCGTACTGGGGGCGGCGCTGGAGGGGAAATAGAGAGCGCGGCGGGCATCCGATGTTTGCACAGCAGTGCCTTCGTGATGGAGCACCACGACACCATCGAGCAGGTCTTTCTGGAAAGTCTCGGTGAAACCTTTCTCGGTGTCGGAGCCGTCCGCCACCAACCCTACGTCCGCGACGGCCACGCCTTGCGGTTGATCGAGCTGCTCCAGACAATAGACAAGCGGCCCGCGCTGAACCGCCACGCGGCCGTCGTCTTCCACAACGTGGGCGTTCGCTTCGAGGAGTTGCGGCGCCATATCGAGTCGAAGCTGCAGGGTGTCGCCCTTCGACCAGCGGCGACGAATAGGCAGATAGCTGCCGCGCACGACTGCCACAGGCGTTTTGCCATTGATCAATGCGCCGCCGGATCGGCTCCAGGAAGGGAAGCGAACCCAGAGCGTGAACTCCGTGGGGGAAGAGGGGCTGACTTCGATGTCGACGATGCCCTCCCAGGGATAATTGGTTTTCTGGAGGATTTTGATGGGCGTGCCGTCTTCAAGCCGCCAGTTGAGTTCGGAATTGTGGAACAGATGGACGTACAAGCCGTCACTGCTGGTGCTGTAGAAGTAGCCGGGCAAGGATGCAAAGGTTCGCTCCAGATTTGGCGGGCAGCAGGTGGTGTCATACCAATCGTTGCGGATCTTTTCGCCGCTTTCGGGATCGAAAGCCAAGGGATTACGGTAGCAATAGAGCGTGCCGTTGAGGGACATTCCGGAGTTAATGCCGTTGTAGAGAGCGCGCTCGATCACGTCGGCATAGCGCGCATCTCCGGTGGCCGCGAGCATGCGCCAATTCCACATCATGTTGCCGATGGCGGCGCAGCTTTCGCCGTAGGCCTGAGCGTTGGGCAACTCGTAGGCATCGCCGAAGGCTTCACCATCGCTGCGAGCGCCGACGCCGCCGGTGACGTACATTTTCGTGGAAATAAGATCGTTCCAAAGCGTGTTGAGCGTATTCCAGTAGGACGCGTCGCCGGTTTCGAGGTAGTAGTCGGTCGCACCACAGCAGGCGTACATGGCGCGGACGGCGTGGCCCTCGAGGTGAGTGCGGGAAGTGAAGGGCTTGCCGCAGAAGTGATAGACGTAGTCTGGCGGCTGCACTTTGAAGCGTTCGTCGCCATGAAGCATGTACTCGGCAAATTGCAACTGACGCTTGTCGCCGGTCATGCGATAGAGCTCAATGAGAGCCATTTCCATTTCCGGGTGGCCAGAGAAAATAGGCTTCTTGCCCGGCGCGGGGCCGTAGGTGGGGAGAAGAAAATCGTCGACGAAGCGGATGCCTGCATCGAGCAGCGTGCGGTCGCCAGTGGCCCGATAGTAAGCGGTTGCGCCTTGCAGCAGGTGGCCCATGTTGTAGAGTTCGTGGCCCCACTGCTGAGTTTTCGGCTCCATGCGTTGCGCGGCCTTTTCACCAACGTAGTAAGTGTTCAGGTAGCCGTCGACCTGCTGTGCGGCAACAACGTCCTTGATCGTGGACTGCGCCAGGGAGCGAAGCTGCGAATTGTCGCCGGATTGCAGCGCGAAGCCGGCAGCCTCCAGCCATTTGTACACGTCCGAATCGGAATAGACCGGGCCGCGCTGCGGCGCATTGCTCTTGCCCTCCAGGCGAAGGAAGTTGTCCATGCGACCGTTGGCTTCGAGCAGCTTTCCCATAGAAGGAATGCTGTTTTCGACATTGGCGGTGCGGCGCGAGGCCCAGAAACCTGGATCAATGCGAACAGCGCGGACCGGGATGCTTTTCAGCTTCGCATAGGGAGAATGCGCCAGGTTCAGAATGCCCTGCTCGTTCCATGGAGGATTGCTTGAAAGAGGAACCTGATTCGTTTGTTCGCTGAGGAATGAGGATACGGGCGCGGAAATGCCCGACAGAAGAGCGGCGAATGTGGCGGCAGAAACAAATTCACGGCGGGAATAGCGAGCAACCATGGAAGTGCTCCTTGGACTATGCGGTAGCACGAATCTTACTCCAATTCCTGTGATCCACGGCTGAGTGCTGACGAGGCACATTCCGTTATCAACAGCTCAGGACTCGCAGTCGGTGAAGCTTTTATGTTTGCTCGTCCGTATAAGCAGGTAGGATGGACCAGTCTGGGGTGGCAAGACTCTGTCGTCGGCGCAAGCGCGGAGGATCACTCGAAGGGGTGCGACGAATGCAATTCTCGCCCACGCTAGCTCTCCATATCACGGCGGGCATGCTGGGTATGGTGTCTGGGGCCGCGGCCATGATTTTTCGCAAGGGTTCCATGAGGCATGCTCTGGCCGGGAAAGTCTTTGTCGTATCGATGCTGACGATGGCGGCCAGTGCCGTGTACCTGGCGGCGTTGAAGCACCAAAATGACAACATGGCTGGCGGAGTGCTCACGCTTTATCTGGTGACGACGGCATGGCTGACAGCCAAACGTAAGGACGGCGAGACCGGCATTTTCGATTGGGTTGTACTCCTAGTTCCCACTGGACTCGGAATTCTCATTTGGGTTCGTGGCGTGCAAATGCTCCGGGCAGGATCAAAAGAAGGTGTGCTACTCGTGGGCATGAGCTTTTTCATGGGCTCGGTGATGCTGCTAGCCGCGGCGGGAGACGTTCGGATGCTGCTGCGCGGTGGCGTGTTCGGCAGGCAGCGCGTGGTGAGGCATCTCTGGCGCATGTGCCTTGGACTATTCATCGCGACGGGGTCGTTTTTCCTGGGGCAGGGAAGCAAGATATTCCCCACCTTGTTTCGTGACTCAGTCTGGCTATTGATCCCCGCTTTCTTGCCGCTGGGGCTGTTGATTTTCTGGTTTTTCCGAGTGCGCTTCACGGACGCGTACAAAAGGATGTTCCTTCCACGCGTTGCTGATGCTAAGTCCATACGAACGTAGCGTTCGAATGAGTGGCGGAAAAGAAGAGCCTATCCTTTGGGAAGCTATCGGGACTCTTTGATGTCGGGGCCGGCTTGCTCGATGCTGCCTTTGACGAGTTCGGTTTTCACCTCTGATTTTTGACCGGCGAGGAGCGTCACATCGGTTTCGAACGTGCGATAGCCGGGCAGCTCGACCTTGATGTGATGAGTTCCAGGGCTCACGAGCATGGAATGAACGGAACCGCCCAGCTCGCCGGCGTGGCCGACGTAGCTGCCGTCGAGAAAAACGGCGGCGCGTGGAGGCTGAATAGTCAGTTTCAGTTCCGAGGTGACTTTCGGTGTCGTGGCGCCCGGGAGTAAGGACATTTTCACGCTGACGGTTTGCACCTGTCCTGGTTCAACGATTATGTCACGGACGAAATCGCCATAGCCGGACTGACGTGCGGTGATTTGGTGTTTGCCCGGCAGTAGTAAGAGCTTTTTGTTGCCTTTGAGTTCCTTCACGTAGCCGACGTATTCGCCATCGACCCAAACACCGGCGTCTTTTTCCACGCTCGTCGCTCCCTGGAGTTTCACCTCGCCCATAACCTTACTGTCTTGCGCACGCAGAGAAGGAGCCGCAAGCAGGGCACAGACTGGAAGAGTAAGAAGAGCGATGGTGAGAAACCACAAACGTCTAGACATGATGCCCCCTGTTTGTGGCTGGGATTCCATAGTAACCCAGAAAGAAAAACCTTGCCCGGGACTGAAGAGAGATCCCTCGCTCCGCTGGGGATGACGGGAGTTTTCGAGGAGCGGCGGGAGGATTTGCATCAAACGCAAAAGCGTGGAGCCGCTCTTTCAAGCTCAGGGCGAGCCACACTCCAAGATTACTTGCCGATAACGAGGTAGCTGCCGGGGGAGTAGCGCTTGTCGCCAGTGCCGTCCCAGAAGATGCGGTCGGTGGCGAGAGCGCCTTTGCCAGGGACGCCGCGGGTGAAGAAAATCTGCAGGCCGTCGCGTGACCATTCGGCGTTGCGTGCGAAGGCGTCTGGCGGGCCAAGGATGGTGCGGCGATGAGAGCGTACTTCGTAGAGGAAAAATGTTTGATTCAGACCCACCTGATCCGTGGGCGCTCCTTGCGGTGTGTTGAGGTAGTAGGCGGAGACAAGAAGAAGATCGGAGTTGACGGGGCAGACGCGGATTGTGTCGCTGCTCATGATCTGGAAAGTCTCGCCGTAGATTTCCTTCAGCGGAACGGTTTGCGCGGGCTTGTCTTCACTGATCCAGTAGGCGTTCTGCATGTCAGCGGCGAGGACCGTCGTGGGATTCACCCAGCCATGGAGGGCGTCGACGCTCTGTGAAGAAAGCAGAGTGGCTTTATCCGGTGTGGCGGTGGGAGCCGTCCAGACTTGCCAGATCTTTCCGTCGAATTTCAGGTAGGCAAAGTGGGAGTCGTCGGGCGACCAAAAGGCCTGACGCACATTGTTGCCGGCGACTTCGCGGGAGCGGCCGGTGTCGAACTCGTAGAGAATGATGGAGCGCTCAGGGCCGGTCTTGGAATCAGAGCGGGTGTATAGGAGAGACTTGCCATCGTGGGACACCGCGAGCTCCGAGCCTGCGGGGGCGGCGGTTTTGCGGACTTCCCCGCGGCTGACGATCACGCGTCCGGCAGAATCGATATAGGCCGTGGCCACGGGAGAATGAAAATTGGTGATGGGATCGAGGACGGACTTCTTATCTTTGTCCTTATCTTTATCTTTGTCTTTATCTTTTGCGTTTGCGTCCGTATCGTCCGGCATGTCCAACTGATTCTTCTTGCGAAACTCGGGGAACTTGTCGGGAGCGCTTTGGCCGCAGCCCCTTAGGGTGCCGATCTGCGCATGGTCGACTTCAACGCGAAATGTGTATTTGGTGTCGGACATGGAGTCCGAACAGGTGTCGCGTGAGAGCTTGACCGCGACGTCCGCGCCCGTGGCATCGTCTTTCGCTTTGTACGTCCACGAAGTGCCTGGTTCGTCGGCGGTAATCTCACCTGGGTTGAGGATGATCGGGGGATAGCCGACGCGGTCAAGACGCTCCGGCCCCTTCATGCCGAGGCGCAGCGACCAGGAGGGTTCGTTGCCATGGGCGAGGATCAGAATGGGATAGTGACGAGAGACCGGGGAAGGTATGTTCTCCTGTGGGACTGGCTGCGTGTTTTTGGCAGATGGCTTGGCTGTGGGCTTGGGCGGTGGCGTTTGGGCGCTCTCCGTTGCAGATGCGAGCGCGAAGACGATCAGGCCGAGCATGTAGCGGCTTAAGCGCACTGGAATTTCCGTCGTTGCTCCTGATGGTGAGACGCGAACCGGCTTTGGAATGCCGCCTGACGACAAACGGGATAGAAAAGTTCGTGCCGAGGCGATTAGAACAGAGCGTGGAGGCAGGGCGCAAGGGCAAGTGACGGGGAGTGAGGCGTAAAGGCGACTAGCGCTTCTTAGAGTGCAATTCTTCAGGGGCTGAAGCCCGGTTTTTCCAGTTGGGTTGTCTAATGTTGGAGCTGAAGCTCCGACCCCCAGCAGACTCACAACATGAAGGCGCAGGCGTGAGGCGAAAGAAAAAAGAAAAGACTTGACATGGCGAATAAAAGGCGAAATACTCTGCCGGCTCGAGGTGAGCTATGTCCCCAGTTCTTCCCCATCCGGTGCCAAGTTTCACGACAAGGCGCCGCCCCGTTCGTCGCCCCGCAGTTAGATTCCTACCTTTTTGCCCTGAAACGCCTGACCCAACAGCAGAGGCCGGTCCCCGTGCCCCGGGTGAAACTGGCTGGTGCAAGGGAAGTCTGGAAAAACCCGCGGCGGATTGCCCCCCGCCACAACTCCAGACTCCCCGTGCGCCACTGGTGGGCATAGCACGCCTCGCCGCAAATTCGCCGCCAGCGGAGACGCGGAGACGATCCGCGGAAAAGCCGGAATATTTCTTCTTGCCGGTGAAATCGATCCTGAACCGCTGTGATTCGGACCGCGTGCCGTTTGATTGGACGATCAATCCATATCGCGGGTGCGAGTTCGGGTGCAAATACTGCTACGCGCGGTACACGCACGAGTACATGGAAATTGACGGCGGAGAATTCGAGCGCAAGATCTTCGTGAAAAAGGACGCGGCAGCGCTGATCGCGAGCGACATTGCGCGGAAATATTCGTACGAGTCGAAGGCTTCAGGAGGGATGCAGTCCGAACACATCGCCATCGGGACGGCGACGGATCCGTATCAGCCGGCGGAGCGCGAGTACAGGGTGACGCGGGCGTGCCTGGAGGAATTGGCGAAGCGCGAACGGCTGAGCGTTTCGATCATCACGAAATCGAACCAGATTGTGCGGGACGTTGACGTCCTGAAGGCGATTGCGGAGAAGTCCTCGCTTATCGTGAATATTACAGTGACAACGCTGAGGCCCCGGCTGGCACGCTTGCTGGAACCGCGGGCGCCGCGGCCGGACCTGCGGCTGGATGCCGTCAGGCAGCTACGCGAGGCGGGGTTGGAAGTGGGAGTGTCGGCGTCGCCGTTGCTGCCGGGAATCAATGATGGGGAATTGGAAGCCGTAGCCGCGGCTTCGAGCGAAGCGGGGGCATTGTGGTTCTATTCAGGGGTGTTGTTCCTGATGCCGGCGTCGGCGAAGCAGTTTTTGCCGTTTATCCAGAGGAAATTTCCGAAGCTCGCCAACCAGTATCAGCAGTGGTACTCGAAAAACGGGTATGCGCCGGAAGAATACCGGAAGAAGATCTCGGAAAGGGTACGCCGGATCAGAGAGAAACTTGGTTTCGTGACCCGGCCTTGGGAAGGGATGAGGCCGACGACGCAACCGGCTCAAATGAGCCTGGGCTGGGACGCGGGCGCGATCAGTCAATTGCAGCAGGGGAATGCGTGTGATGAGGTGGCGAAATTCTGGCAAGGAGTGGATGCGCGGGTTTGAAGCTCCGCTACGAGCGGTAATCAGTAATCGGTGTGCAAGAACCGAGGCTGCGTAGCCAGGATCAGGATAAGCCGGGGCCAGCGGCGTAAAGCCGCCGCTACAAGAGCCCCCACGATTAGAATTAGTCGTGAATGTGCAAGGCAGCGGAAAGAGGAGTTTCGGCGGAGGAAGGACCGACGCGGACCTTGTACTCACCGGGGAGGAGCTGCCAGTCGTTGTTCTGCTCGTTGAAGATGGAAAGATACAGCGGAGTCAGCGGCAACGTGACCGTTTTGGATTCGCCGGGATTGAGTTGCACTCTTTGCCAAGCGACGAGGCGCTTGAAGGGCTCGCCAGCGGCAGAAGGCAGTTCCACGTAGACCTGAGAGACCTCAGCGCCTGCGCGAGAGCCGGTATTTTTCACGGAGAAAGTGACCCGGCGCTGCTTGTCATCGACTTTCAAGCTGGAATAACTGTAAGTGGTATAGGAAAGGCCAAAACCGAACGGAAAGAGCGGCTGTTTCTTTTCCACTTCGAACCATTTGTAGCCGACCTTCAATCCTTCGGTGTAATTGATGTCAAACGGCTGAAGCTTTTCGCCTGCGGCACGCACTTTCTCTTTCAAATCCAGACCAGGGACTTGGGTATGCGGGAGGTCCCCGTCGCTTTTGGCAAATGTGACGGGGAGTTTGCCGGAAGGATTGACCGTGCCGAAGAGGATATCGGCGATGGCCTGGCCGCCCGCGATGCCGGGATACCACGCGGCAAGAATGCCCTTCACGTCTGCGACCCAGGGCATGGAGACGGGACCTCCGGACTCGAGAACGACAATCGTGCGCGGGTTGGCCGCGGCGACGGCGCGGACCAGGGCGTCCTGATTGTCCGGCAGAGAAAGCGTGGCGGCGTCACGTTCCTCGGACATGTGCTGAGTGACAAAGACGATGGCGAGTTCGGAGGATTTGGCAAGAGCGGCAGCGGAGGCAGGATTCGTCCCCGCGTCGTACTCGACCTTGGCGTTGCGGGCGTTCTGGCGGATGTACTTCAGTGGGGCGGACGGGAAATAGACGGGCTTCCGCCATTCGGCGGTGCCTTCCTTGGGATCAATGGCGTTGCCACCCGGCGCGTCGACTTGTGCCGAACCGGCTCCGGAGAGCACGCCGACGTCCGCGTGCCCGCCGATGACGGCGATGGACTTGTAGCCATCCGGCGACAAGGGCAGGATGCGATCGGCATTTCTCAAAAGCACAATGCTCTGCTCGGCGATCTGCTGCGAGTCGTCCCGGCCACGAAAGGGGTCGACCACGCGGCGCGGCATGGTGGGATTATCGATGACGCCCGAGGCAAACATGCTACGGAGGATGCGGTGGGCCATGTCATCGAGGCGAGCCACGGGCACCTGGCCGTTTTCGACCGCTTTCTTGAGCGGTTCGTTGAACAGACCTTCCCCCGGCATATCCATGTCGAGGCCGTTGAGCGCAGATTTGACGGTAGAGTGCGTGGCACCCCAGTCCGACAGGACAAACCCTTTGAAGCCGAAGTCTTTTTTCAAGACCTGGTTGAGGAGATAGTCGTTTTCGCAGGCGTAATCGCCATTCAGCTTGTTATAGGAGCACATGACTCCAGCGGGTTCCGCGATGCCGATGGCAATTTGAAACGCCAGGAGGTCGGTTTCCCGCAGAGTGCGCTTGTCCATAACAACGTTGTAGATACTCCGGCCGGTTTCCTGGTCATTCAGGGCGTAGTGCTTGATGTCTCCCATGACTTGCTGAGATTGCAAGCCTTTTGCGAGATTGCCGATCATGACGCCGGCAAGCACGGGATCTTCACTGGCGTATTCGAAATTGCGGCCGTTGCGGGGTTCGCGAATCAAGTCGCCGCCGCCGCCGATGGACATGTTGAAGCCGTGGTCGCGTAGTTCTCTGCCGATGACGGAGCCGAAGAGGGAAGCGGCTTCCGGGTTCCAGGTGGCAGCCAAGCCGAGGGAAGAGGGCAACAGGGTGGCATAGCGGCCCTGGTAGGCGGCCATACGGATGCCCACGGCGGAATCGGCCAAGTTGATGTCCGGAATGCCCAGGCGGTCAATGCCTTGAACAAAGCCCGCGCCGAAATTCGAGCGCGGCGGAACGGGAGAACCCTCGGTTAGGACGCCCCAGCCCGTGCCATGCACCAACTGGATTTTTTCGTCGAGAGTCATTTGCTTGAGGACAAGATCCGCGCGCTGATCGGGAGAAAGTGAACGATCCATCCACGGGAACGAAGAGGTTTTTGCGGTAGCCGGCGTCTGCGGCATAGCCGTGGAAACTGCGGCGATCAGAAGGGCAAAAAGGCCGAGCGCGACCACATACGACCTGGCAAGGTTCGCAATTCTCATGTTTCTCCTCGTTTTCGATTACGGGGCCAACGGCGCGCCCCGACTTTCGGTGTGGCAGAGAACATCGCCGTGAAAGACACGTGGAAGGATGGAAGCGAGCAAGTTCAAGCAGGCGGCAACATCCTTGCGGCACATAGGGGTGTGCACCGGTAGCGCAAAACACTATAGAGCAATTGGGGCGGATTGTCAGTGATTGGTGGCCAAGAAGTTAACGTAGATAAACGATTTTCTAGTGAGGTCGCAAAGACCCAGGAAACGATTCTGGCATGGCAAGATCGCAAGAGAATCCGGATATAAGACAGTGGAATTCAGGGGACGATAATGCGAGATTGTTCGCGCTGAAGTTCGTGGGCGCCGGGGAATTGGCCGCGGAGAAATTCGATGAAGCGGCGGGAGCGGGGGCGGCCATTGGTGCGCAGAAGGCCCATGCGGAAGAGAAAGACCAGCAACTGAAAAATCTCAGAGTCCTTCACGGGGCCGAAGGAAGGCTGCGCGTTGTTTTGCTTCGCTTCGTTGAGAAAAGTGGACAGGGTGTCGTAAAGCTCGCGTTGAATGGGCGGCACGGGTGGTTGTTCATAGACGATGCCGGCGACAAGGGTTTTGTACGTGTCAGCGAGCGCGCGGAGTGCCGCGAGGACATCGGGATCCGTGGCGGCCGCTTGCGAGGCGCAGAACTTTGCGATGGTGAAGGCGATCGCGGAGAGAAACTGGCCGTGAACCTGAATCGTGTCCGAGGTGATGCGGATGTCGAGAAGAGGCGTGTCTGCGGGAAGGGCGCGCGGATGCTCGTTTTCGTAGCGGTGGGCCGAAAGGAGATAGCCGCAGTCGGAAGGGCAGTCGATGGAGACTTCTCTCTCCGTGCCGCAGCAGACGGCACAAATTTTCTCGGCCTTAGCCGGGCAAAAGCGGCCAGGTTTGCGCTTCTGGCAAATTGGACAAGTCACAAGATCCCCTGAGGCGTGCTTAAACAACAGAATATCACGCCGTGATGACTTTGTTGTGGAAGCGGCGGGCGGCAACGACAAGCAGCAGCGTGCCCATGAGGCAAAGAATGAGCCCGTCTGACCACAGGTGTGCCCAGGAAGCGCCGCGAAGGATGATGCCGCGCGTGATGTTGATGAAATAGGTGGCGGGAACGAAGTAACTGAGGACGAAGAAGAATTTGGGCATGGTCTCGCGCGGGAAAATGTAGCCGGAGAAAAAGATGCTAGGAAGGATGGTCAGAAAGGCGAGTTGCATGGCGTGGGCCTGGGAAGTGGCCTTGCTGGAAATGAGAATGCCCAGCGAGAGCGAGACAAAAAGATAGGGCAAGGAAAGACAGGCGAGAAGCAGCACGTTGCCATGAATCGGGACGAGGAAAAGGAAACGCATCGCGACGAGGATCATGGAGAGCTCGAAAAATCCGATGCCAAGATAGGGAAGCAGTTTGCCGAGCAGGAGTCCCATGGGGCGGACGGGCGTAACGAAGAGCTGTTCGAGCGTGCCGCGCTCCTTTTCCCGGACGATAGAAAACGCGGTCAGGAACGTGGTGACGTTGAGAAGAAGCACGGCGGTCAGGCCGGGAAGGAAGAAGTTGGGCGAGCGCGAATCCGGATTGAAAAGGATTTTGGGGCGCATGTCGACCGCGAAAGTGTTGTCTGTCGTGGCCAGGACGCGACGAAGGGATTCGTCAAGTCCGATAGCGGTAGTGACGTTGATGGCCTGGCCGGCGACCGAAGAGTCCGAACCGTCGATGAGGACAAGAACCTGCGCGCTCATCTGGTGAAGGAGTTTGTCCGAATAGTCGACGGGGATTTTGATGCCGACGCGGCAACGGCCGGAAATGATGGCGTCGTTCAGGTCTTTATCATTGTTGACGAAACGGACGAGGTTGAACGTATCCGAATTGCGGAGGCGATCGAGAAGTTCGCGGCTTTCGCGGCGGCCATCCGCGTTATAGACGACCGTGTTGATCTGGCGGATGTTGGTGTCAATACCATAGCCAAGCAACAACATCTGCATGATGGGAATGATGAGCGAGAAAAAAAGAGTGGCGAAATCGCGCCGAACGTGAAGGGTTTCCTTGTAAAAGACTGCGTTGAAGCCACGGAAAGGGTTATCCACGAGAAGCCTCCTGCGCGGCCTGATGCTTGTAGGTCAGCTCGACAAATACGTCCTCGAGGCTGGGAGCGAGTGGACGAATCTCAGCAACGGTGACGTTGTGGCTCAGGAGCTGAGAGCGAAGATGCTCGAGGTCGAGGCTGTCGTCGATGAGCGCATGGACGGACTGGCCGAAGATGGTGGCGCTGCGAATGCCGGGAATGGTGCGGGTGGCGCGCAGCGCTTGCGTGACATGGGGCGCTGTAATCTCCACGCGATAGGTCTTCTCGGGATTCACGTCGGGCAATTCGCGCAACGTGTCTGGCGTCCCGTCGGCGATCACCTTGCCGAAATAGATGTAGGCAACGTGGCTGCAGCGCTCGGCTTCGTCCATGTAATGCGTGGTCACAAAAAACGTGATGCCATGGGCGGAGAGTTCGAAGAGAAGATCCCACAGCTGGCGGCGTGCCACAGGATCGATGCCCGCGGTGGGCTCATCGAGAAAAATCAGCGTCGGCTGGTGCAACATTGCGCAGCCAAGAGCCAGGCGTTGCTTCCAGCCCCCGGAGAGCTGAGCGGAGAGGCGATTGGCATAGGGACCCAGGCCGTTCATCTGAATGACTTCATCCATGCGCTGGCGGAGACGCTCCGGGGTGAGCCCGTAGATACGGCCATAAAAGATGAGATTTTCGGAGACAGTCAGGTCGGAGTAGAGACTGAAATTCTGCGACATGTAACCGATGTGCTCGCGGACGGCTTCCGGATCGTCGTGAACGTCGATGCCTTGAACGGTGGCGCTACCGCCAGAGAGTGGCAACAAGCCGGTGAGCATCTTGATGACAGTCGTTTTGCCGCTGCCATTGGGACCGAGGAAGCCAAAAATTTCGCCTTTTTCGACGCGGAAACTTACATCATTCACAGCGGTGAAATTGCCGAAGCGCCGCACAAGGTGGCTAGCAGAGATGGCGGGTTGGTCTGATGGTGTCACGGTAAAGCTCAGGTGTTAGGAGCTAGCTTCACGTCCGCGGCCATTCCCGCCAGGACGCGATGGGAAGAGTCGTCGATGCGAACCTTCACACCGAAGACCTGGTGGACGCGTTCCTCGCGAGTCTGCACATTGCGAGGGAGGAATTCGGCCTGCTGATTGATCTGTTCGACCACGCCGTTGAAGATCTGGTTCGGAAAGGAATCGACGCGAATTTCAGCTTTCTGCCCGAGATGCACTCGGCCAATTACGGTTTCGGGGATGTAGATGCGGACGTAGATCTGATCGCGTTCGAGGAGTGTGGCGATTGGCGTATTTGGCGGAATCAGATCGCCCGGGCGGACATCCAGGACTTCCACAGTGGCGGCGGCAGGGGCAAGAACCTGGCGCTCGCGGAAGCGCGCTTCCTCATAGGCCAGGGCAGCTTTAGCGGCTTCAATATCCTCCCGGCGGCTCCCGCGCTCGTACATTTCGAGAGTGGCTTGGGTCTGATGGTAACGGGCCTCGGCAGCTTCAATTTCCTCGGGGCGATAACCGCGCTGGAGTTCGTCGAGCTTGTGCTGCGCATTTTGCTTTTGCGCGAGCGCCATTTTCCAGTTGGCTTCGGCGGTGTCGCGCTGCTGTTTGGAGACCAGGTCCTTGGCGGCGAGGGCGTCGTAACGCTGGAAGTCGAGATGGGTGCGAATTTCGTCGGCGGTCGCGCGGTCGACGTCGGCTTTGGCGGCGTCGATATCTTCCTGGCGGTAGCCGTTCTTGCGCTGGTCGTATTCCGCTTTGGCTTGCGCGGCCGAGGCGCGCGCCTGGGCGATTTCTTCGGGCCGGAATCCACGCTCAGCCTTGTCCGCAGCAGCGCGCATCTGTCCGAGAGTGGCGCGCAACTCTTTGTCATCGAAGGTGATCAAGAGTTGGCCGGCGTCTACAGTATCGCCTTCACGAACGAGAATCTTGTCGATGCGGCCGCCGACTTTGGAACCCACGCGAATGTCGCGAGCTTCCACTGTGCCGGAGCCTTGAAGGGCAGAATCGCGATGGAACCAGCCCATGGAATAGGCGGCAGCGGCGGCGATCAAGGCAATCGCGATGATCGGAATGAAAATAAACTTGCGCTTCATAAACATGCTGCTCCTCACCAGAACAAAGGAACTTCGAGTGGCGGTGAAGGGACCTTTCGCGGCGTCATTCCTCGCCACATGATTTCGAAGGCGGACTCCATGCGCGGCAAGAGGCTTCCGTCGGCATAAAGCGACCAGATGAGAAGGGTGCCGAAAATAGTCTGGCGAAAGACCTGAGCAATCTCGATGGGAGGCAGGTCGTCACGAATCTCACCGCGCTCCTGACCCAAGCGGATCATCTCCGAGTGAATAGCGAGGACGCGCTTCTGCAGGTCGAGCATGCCTTCACGCACCGGAGTGCTGGAGATGAAGGCCAGAAGGATGGCGCGGATGATGTCCGGATTGCGGGTGGGCTCGGCCGTCATGAGCTGGCCGAGAGAGCGGAAAAAGGCGAGCATTGGCGTATTGTTGCGGCGCGCTTCCTCGACGGCCGACTGAAGCTTGCCGAGCTGCATTTCGCCAAAGGCGAGGAGGATGTGGTCCTTACTTGGAAAATAATTGAAGAACGTGCCTTTGCCCACGTCTGCGGAGTTGGTAATGTCCTCGACTGTAGTCTCGACGAAGCCTTTTTGGGCGAAGAGGGCAAGGGCGGCGCGGAAGAGGCGTTCGCGGACTTCGGCAGTACGTCGAGAACGGCGGTTTGGGGAAGAAGAGAGGAGGGAAGGCGTGAAACTTGACCTCCATTCATATATGACCATAAGTCATATTTGCGCAGCTGTCAACCGAAAAAGGAAAGGAGCCTCGAAAATCATCCGAGGCTCCTTGCTTAATCTATTTAGAATAAATTGGTTATATCTCTTTTCCGGAAGAAAGATTCTTCGGCGTCTTCTTGTTTAGATACGAAATAAGCTGCTGGGCGGCGGGGGGCACGGGAACGGCACCCTTGAACACGATGTCCTGAGGCGAAACCGACTTCTGATAGACCTTGTCATTTGCACCGCCGTCCGGGCGCACGGTAGAGCCAGCGAGGGAAATTCCCGCGAAGAGTCCACGAGCTCGCGAATAGGAGAGAATCTCGGCGCGCATGGTGACGTCGGTCGAGGCCTCGGCGGTACGGCCCTTCGGTCCGGCGGCGGCGGATGCGTCTGCACCGAGCTTCACCTTGCTGCTGAGGATGGCGCGCGCCCCGCGCTCGTTCATGACCAACAAGACGAAATCCGTGGCCTGTCCACCGATCTGGAACCCGAAACTGCCTCCTTCGAGGGCCATCATGGTCGGGGCGCTCCAGGGCCCATTGAATTTTTCTCCGGTGCGGCAGGTCATCGCACCGCGGCCGTAGCTGCCGCCGAAAATGAAGGCTCCTTTCAGCACGGAGGGATAGACGATGACGCAATAAGCTTTGTCGATCAGGTCCTGCGGAATGTCATCGGGGATGTCCATGATTTCCTGGACCACAAGGCCGCAATTCTCCAGGCGCTCCTTTTCCTTGCGGTCATCTGCGAAGAGCGCAGGAGCCGCGAGGGAAAGAGCCATAACAGATGCAAGCCACTTTTTCATTCGAATCACCCTTTCGAAGTTGTGTCCCCTATATCTACTACTATGATGCGATCTGGGCGGTAAGAGCCGGGGTCGTGAAAAGCCTGGCACTGCATCGGTCAGCCCCTCGGTGCGGCAAGAGAAGCAGAAGCCCCTATAGGCTTTCGAATATACTTTCACTTCATAGATTTTGCCAATAGAGGATTTATGTCGAGGAAAAGTAGATTTGGCGTACACGTGCTGGTTGCTCTGCTTTTTGCGATTGTGGTGCAGCACGCGAGAGGGCAGGCGCAAGCGGGACAGGTGACCGCCACGGGGCGCTTTGCGGAGCGTGCAGAGAAACTTGTACAGGCGGCCCCGGTGGACAAGGGCGAATGGGGTTTGCTGGTGGTGGACGCGGCGACGGGAGAAACGCTGTACGAGAAGAACGCGGATAAGTATTTCGTGCCGGCGTCGAATATGAAGTTGCTGACAACGGCGCTGGCGCTGGACACGTTGGGTCCGGATTATCGTTTCCGAACGACGGTGGAAACAAATGGAGTACTTGGCGCGGACGGAAAGCTCACCGGCGACTTGATCCTTGTGGGACGGGGCGACCCCAATTTATCCAATCGGAAGTTCCCGTTTGACACGAAAGAAGAATTCGATGGCCCACCGGAGAAGGCTCTGGCAGAACTTGCGGACGCGGTAGTCGCACGCGGCGTGAAAGAAGTTGCTGGCGACGTGGTCGGAGATGACAGCTATTTCCCCAGGGAGCGCTACCCGGATGGATGGGAAATCGACGACATGGTCTGGGAATATGGCGCGGCGATTTCGGCGATTGTGGTCGATGACAACACCGTGACACTGACGTTGACTCCCGGGGAAAAGGCCGGAGACGCGGTGCAAACCACGATGGAGCCGACGGAGCAGGAATTCGCGGTGGAGAACGAGGTCATCACGGTTGGCGCCAAGGAGAAGGCGGACCTGCGACTGACACGCGAACCGGGGTCGAGCACGGTGGTGGTGAGCGGAACGCTGCCGGCGAAGAGTTCACCTCACAAGCTGGTGCTGGCAATTCAGGAGCCGGCCGAGCATGCGGCGACGATGATGGCGAGATTGTTGAGCGAGCGGGGAGTGAAAGTAGAAGGCAAGTTCCGTGTACAGCACGATCCAGATCCCGGGGAAGGTTCGAGGACGGTTCTGGCGGAGCATACGTCGATTCCGCTAGGAGATTCCGTTAAGCTTGTGAACAAAATCAGCCAGAATCTGCATACGGAGGTTTTACTGAGAACTGCGGCACGGCAAAAGGGGCGCTGGAGTGATCCCGACGACCTCCTGAAATTTCCGAAGGAGTTCTACGCCAAGGCCGGGATCCGCGAGGACGACGTGGTGCAGACGGACGGGTCGGGACTGTCGCGGCACGACCTGGTGACGCCGCGCGCGTTTGTAGCGTTGCTGCAATACGCGCAAAAGCAGTCATGGTTCGCGGCGTATTACGCCTCGTTACCGGTGGCGGGCGTCGACGGGACGTTGAACGAACGGATGAAGGATTCGGGAATTGCAAGCAGGATTCACGCCAAGACGGGTTCGGTTTCCCATGTGCGGACGCTCTCCGGATTTGCTGAAACACCGGGAGGGAGAAAGCTGGTCTTCTCGTTTTTGAGCAACAATGAACAAGGAAAAAACCATGAAGTGCATGATGCACTGGATGGGTTGTGCCTGGCGATGATAGAGGAGTTTGATGTGAAGAAAGAGGCCAGCAAGTGAAGAAGTAAGGATGCATGGAAAAGGCAAGAAAAGAGCAAGGAAGATACAAATAGAGAAGGGCAATGAGCGAGAAAATTGTAACCGTGTTTGGAAGTTCGCGGCCGCACGAGGGCGACCCTGACTATGAAGAAGCGAGAGCACTGGGGAAGACCCTGGCCGCAGCAGGCTTCGCCGTTTGCACAGGTGGCTATGGGGGAGTGATGGAAGCGGCTTCACGCGGGGCTAAGGAGGCGTGCGGAAAGACGTACGGCGTAACCGCGGAATTTTTTGGGCGCAAGGCCAACGCGTGGGTCGACGTGGAACTGCGGAAGAAGACATGGGAGGAGAGGCTGTTCGCATTGATTGAGATGGGGGACGGATTTGTGGCGTGCAAGGGAGGCACAGGCACGTTGGTGGAACTAGCGGTGGTATGGGAGATGTTGAATAAATCCGTGATGGTGGGAAAGCCGTGCGTCGTTCTGGGGGATTTCTGGCAGCCTATTCTGGAGCGAGTGCGGGAAGTGGAACAAGGACCGAAAGCGGCGACGGGAGCCCGCGTGTGGGGCGAGGCGAATGGGAATCTGGTGCATAGCGCGAAAAGAGTGGAAGATGCCGTCGAGTATCTTGCAGAACAGATGAAGCAGGGAAGTAAGGATGCAGGGAGGTAAGGAACAAGAAAAGATGTCACGGCGGGCGGAGGAGGTTCTAGAGTTTGACAAGCTGCGGGAATTGCTGCGGCTGCGGACGACGTGTGCGCCGGGGCGGCGGCACATTGATGGCCTGGAGCCGAAGGGTGAGCGTGAGGCGCTGGATAAGACGTTTGCGTTGATTCGCGAAGCCCGGGAATGGCTGCGGCTGGAGCGCGAACTGGGTTTTGGAGCGCTGGCTGATCCGCAGGGATGGCTGGAGCGTTTGGAATCGCCGGGAGTGGCGTTGGAACCGGTGGATTTTCTCGATGCCGTGTCGCTGCTGGAAACGGCGGCGTGGCTGCGACAACAGTTTCGGGAAGAGGCGGCGAAATTTCCGTTGCTGGCGGCCCGAGGGGTGTCCCTGACCGACTTCAAGGACCTGCAGGCTTCGATTCGGCGCTGCGTCTTGCCTAACGGAGAGATCAGCGATGACGCTTCGAGCGCGCTGCGGCGGATTCGCGCCAGTATTCTGCAGACGCGAGACTCGATTCAAAAGGCGTTGAAGCAGATTTTGCGCTCGCGGAATGCGGAGAGCGGGGAAGATTACGTCACCTTGCGGAATGACCGCTTTGTGATTCCGGTGCGATCGGAACATCGGCGAAGCGTGCAGGGCGTGGTGCATGGAGCGAGCGCGACGGGGCAGACGGTGTTCGTCGAGCCGTTGGAAACCGTGGAAAGCAACAACCAGCTAGTGCAGCTTGCGGAAGATGAAGCGGCGGAGATTTTCCGGATCTTGAAAGAGCTCACGGACCGGCTGAGGGGAGTGCTTGCGCCGCTGCAAGCGGCCGCGGCGACGATTGCGGAGTTGGACAGCATTTTTGCAAGAGGAAGATTTGCGCGGGATTTCGACGCTTGCATGCCGGAGTTTTCGGCGGAGCCCGAGTTAAGCCTGGAGGCAGCGCGGCATCCGGTGCTGGAGGACAAGCTCCGCAAGGAGAATCGCACGATTGTGCCAATGTCTCTGGCGCTCGGCGGCGAAGAGCGGATGCTAGTGATCAGCGGACCGAACACAGGCGGAAAGACGGTGGCGCTGAAGACGGCAGGACTGGCGGCACTGGCCGCCCAGGCAGGAATTCCGGTGGCGGCGCAGCGGGCCGAGCTTTCGCTGTTTGACCACGTCCTGGTGGATATCGGCGACGAGCAGTCGATTGCCGCCGATCTTTCCACATTTTCTTCGCACATGCTGAACCTGAAGAGCATGCTGGAAGAAGCGACGCCGAGTTCGCTAGTGCTGGTGGACGAAATGGGTACCGGCACGGCACCGGAGGAAGGCGCGGCGTTGGCAGTGGCGCTGCTGGAGGAGTTCCAGAAAAAGCATTGCTTCGTGCTGGCGACCACACACCACGACCGTCTGAAAACGTATGCTTCCACAACACCAGGAGTGGTGAACGCCGCGGTGGAGTTTGACGACGTGAATTTGCGCCCGACGTACCGCCTGATGGTGGGCGTGCCGGGCGGGTCGAGCGGGATTGCGATTGCAAAACGGCTGGAACTGCCGGAGTCCGTCATTGAGCATGCGCGGTCGCTGCTGGCACCGGAGACACAGGAAGCGGCGGACCTGATTGCGTATTTGCACCGGAGCCGGGACGAACTGGACCGCTTGCGGTCGCAGTTGGCGGAGGAGCAGAAGGCTCTCGCGCAAGAGCGCGCCAAGCTGCGCGGCGAGTGGGTGGAAAGGCAGAAGCATCGCATCGCGGAGCTGGAACAGAAGTTCGCGGAGATGCAGAAGCGTTTCGAAGAAAACGTGGCGGGGGTGGTGGACGCCGTGAAGGAGCGCGAACTGCGCGCGCAGGTGGAGAAAACCGCCCGGCGAAGGATGCAGGAGGCGCGAGGAGAGGCAAAGGAACAGTTGAACGCGGCGGTTGTCCAGACGATTTCGGATTCGCAGCAGGACCTGGGAATACGAGCGGAATCATTTGAGAAGGTGAATGGGGCGCAGTTGCAGCCGGGTGTAAAGATCCGCGTGCGCGGCTTCAATAAGCCCGTGATTTTGCGGCGCGTGGATGGGCCGTCGGCCGAGATTGAGGCGGGACCACTGCGGATGAAGGTGGCCGTGGAGGAGATTACGGGGGTCGAGGGGCAAGCGACAGGACAAGCAAAAGAGAAGCAGGTCCCACGTCAGAACATCACGGTTACTGCGGCGGCGGGAGATGGGGCGGGGTCGAGCGAGATCAATGTGATCGGACTGACGGTGGAGGAAGCGAGCGAAAGGGTCGATAAGTTTCTTGATGATGCGGTTTTGGCGCATCGAAACCAAGTGCGGATTGTCACTGGACATGGAACGGGCGCCCTGCGAAAGGGACTGAATGAATTTCTGAAGAAGCATCCGTTGGTGGAGCGGGCGCAGTTTGAGAGCGAGGAGAACGGGGGAAAAGCAATCACTGTTGTAAACTTGCGGTCGTGAAGATTTCGAATTTCGAATGAAATGGCGGAAGCGGGATCATTTGCGGACCGGGTGAAACAGCAGGCGGACATTGTCCGCGTGGTGGGGGAATACGTCCGCCTTAAGAAGAGCGGGCAGAATTTTACCGGGCTGTGCCCGTTTCACGGAGAAAAGACGCCGTCGTTTGCCGTGCATCCGGTGAAGCAGATATTCCATTGTTTCGGATGCGGGAAAGGCGGCGACGTTTTCAGTTTCGTGATGGAGATGGAGAAGTGCCAGTTTCCGGAGGCAGTGAGGATAGTCGCGGAAAAATGCGGAATCGCGTTGCCGAAACCGAAGGAGCGCTCGCCGGAGGAGAAGAAAGAAAACCAGCAGCGTGCCGTGCTGATCGAGATACACCGCGAGGCGCAAGCTTTTTTTGTGAAGCAACTGGAGACGTCGGGAGAAGGAAAAGCGGCGCGGGCGTATCTGGAGGATCGCGGCCTGGACAGAGACGCCATTACGCGATTTGGGATTGGTTATGCGCCGAGCGGCGGCGACGCGCTGCTGCGGCATCTGAAGCAAAAATATGCGGAGAAGCTGCTGACGGAATCGGGGCTGGTGTCGCGGGACCAGGGCGGCGGGAGGCTGTTTGACCGCTTCCGGCGGCGAATTACATTTCCGATAGCGAGTGAATCCGGGAAGATCGTGGCTTTTGGCTGCCGGGCGTTGGGCGACGACCAACCCAAGTATCTCAATTCGCCGGAGTCGCCGATCTATTCGAAGAGCAATGTGCTGTACCACCTGGATCGGGCGAAGGACGCGCTTCGGCGGCAGGATTTCGCGATCCTGGTGGAAGGATACATGGACGCGATAGCCGTGGCGCGCGCGGGAATCAGCAACGTAGTGGCCAGTTGCGGCACGAGCCTGGCGGAACCGCAGATCAAATTGCTGGGCCGGTTCACGAAACGCGTGATCGTCAATTATGATCCGGACGCGGCGGGGCAGGCGGCGACGGAGAGATCCATTTCGCTGCTGCTGGAAAACGATTTTGAGGTGAAAGTGCTGGCGCTTCCGGCGATTGGCGATAAGAAGGCGGACCCGGATCTATTCATCCGCGAAAAGGGAGCCGACGCGTACGTGAAAGCGCTGAAGGAAGCTCCGCCGTACGTGGACTATCTGATCGCGCGGGCGCGGCAAATGGACCTGACGACAGGAGAAGGGAAGCTGCGGGCGCTGAACTTCCTGATGCCGTATGTGCAAAAAATTCCGAATGGGCTGCTGCGGTCCGAATGGGCCACACGGATTTCGCAGCAGCTGCGCATTGACGAGCCGGTCTTGCGCGCTGCGCTTAACAAAGCGGCGACGGAGCGGCGCAGCGAAGTGAAGACCAGGCCGGAGTTGGTGGGCAAGGCAGGAAAGCCTGCGGAGCGGCGGTTGATCCGCATGTTGGTGGAGGCGGAGGAGTTCAAACGGGAGCTGGCACAGAAGTTGAAGCAAGGCCGGCTGTACCAGGGGCTCGAAACGGAGAAGATCTTTGCGGCGCTGATTGTGGCTGGGCTAGCGGACCAGCCGATGCAGCCGACGGAGATCGGGGCACTGCTGGAAGAGCGCGACCGTCGCGTGTTTTTCGAAATCCTGTTTGAAGATGCAGTTGAGGGGACCTGGGAAGAAGCCGAAAGCTGTATGGAAGCTCTGCGGAGCCGTCAGATTGAACAGGAGTTGGCGCAGGTGCAGCGGGAGATTGAGAGCAATCCCGTGGGAGCGGGGCTGCGGGAGTTGTTGGCTCGCAAGCAGGAGTTGCTGAAGCGAAGGGCGGCTGGTGGGTAGGGGTTTTGGGTTGAAGTGGTTGCTAGGTGGGGATGGCGGAAGAGACAAAATCACGTCGGGATTTCTTGGGCGCGGGAGCGGTGCTGCTTGCGGCCGCCCAAGGGTCGCACGGAATGGAGGCGGAGAAGGCGTGCCTCGCCGATGTGAGGAATTTTGGCGCGACGGGCGATGGCAAAACGCTGGACTCCCCTTCGATCAACAAAGCGGTTGAGGCGTTAGCTGCAGGCGGCGGGGGAACACTGTGCTTGCCGGCCGGAACTTATCTTTGTTACTCCATCCACTTGAGAAGCAACGTCACGCTGTGGCTGATGCAAGGAGCGACGATTCTTGCTGCGGATTCTCCGGAAGAGGGAAGCAGTAAAGGCTACGACCTGGCCGAATCCAATGCTCCGTGGGAAAACTATCAGGATTTCGGACATAACCACTGGCATAACAGCCTGATCTGGGGCGAGGGCCTGGAAAATATCTCGATCCTGGGGCCGGGCCTGATTTGGGGTAGAGGACTGAGCCGAGGTTGGGGTGCAGGGCCAAAGGCGGAATCGCCGGGAGTGGGGAACAAAGCGATTGCACTGAAGAATTGCCGAAACGTGCTTTTGCGCGATTTTGGCATTCTCCACGGCGGGCACTTTGGAATTCTCACCACCGGCGTAGACAACCTGACGATCGACAACCTGACAATCGATACGAATCGCGATGGCATGGACATCGACTGCTGCCGCAACGTTCACGTTTCGGATTGCACCGTGAACTCGCCCTGGGACGACGGCATCTGCCTGAAGAGTTCGTATGCGCTGGGCTATGCACGCGCCACGGAGAGAGTGACGATCGCGAATTGTGTGGTCAGCGGGGATTTTGAAGAGGGAAGCGTGCTCGACGGCAGCTTCAGGCACTTTGGCACGGAATCGAAAGTGCCACGGACCGGGCGCATCAAATTCGGCACGGAATCCAATGGTGGTTTCAAGAACATTACGATAGCGAATTGCGTGTTTGATGGTTGCCAGGGATTCGCGCTGGAATCCGTGGATGGGGCGCTGCTGGAAGATTTGAGTATCACGAACATCACCATGCGGGACCTGTTCAATCCGCCGTTCTTTTTGCGCTTAGGGGCGCGGATGCGCGGGCCGGAGGGTGCGGACGTGGGAACCATTCGGCGCGTGGCGATCAGCAACGTCGTTTGCTCGAACTCGGCGTCATCGATCAGTTCGATTGTTTCCGGAATTCCGGGACACCCGATTGAGGACATACGGTTCAGCGACATCCTGATCGAGCATCGAGGCGGCGGCACACAGGAGGACGCCTCCCGCCGATTGCAGGAGGCGGAGAGGGAATATCCGGAGCCGAATATGTTTGGCCATACGCCGTCGCACGGATTTTTTCTGAGGCACGCACGGGGAATCGAGATGAGCAACGTGAAGATTCAAGCCCGGAAGGACGACACTCGCCCCGCTTTTGTGTTGGAGGACGTGCGGGATGCGGAGTTTGTCGAAATGCGCGCTCCGCATGCCGAAGGACGCGCGACGTATTTGCTGCGAGAGGTTGGCGAGTTAAGCCTGCATCGGTGCCGGCCGGTGGGGGATGTAGAGATTGGGGAAGCCCGGGAGAGGGCATTGTAGGGGCGACCCTCACGTCCTGCCGTATGAAGACAGGGACTGAAGTCCCTCTCTCAATAGATAGAGGCTACGTTTGTCGCGGTGGCTGAAGCCGCCATTCCCCTGACTGAAAAGTCAGGGGCTTCCACACGAGGACGAGTCCTGAGAGGCTGAAAAGTCCGCCCTTCCATTTGGTTGGGTGAACCGCCCGCCTCGCAAGGCGGCCCCTACCCCTACAGGGACATCTCAAGGAAAGCATTGACGCGGAGCCACTTAGGCATGTAACGTAGGTAGGTTGTGCGGGTAACGGTTTCGCTCTTTTCTGCATCTATTACAGCAAGAAAATAGAAGCATGAAGAACCGTTTATAGGGCGCAGCAAGTTAGCAGGCGTGGGGCAGCGGCACGAAAACGGCGCGGCGAATCGAGCTTCAGGGCAAAAACTAAGAGCTTCGTGGAGGACCATGTTCCTCCGTATGCCGGTTCGTGGCTGTCTCTGTCCGCTCTACGTAACGAGGCCCAGGTGAGGGCGCGCAATCTAAGCGTGCGGTATAGCGATTGAAAGAGCGGGAGGCGTGTTGTGGCGGCTACGGGATTAGAAGAAAAATATGATGCGGTACGGCAGCTCATTGCCATTGGCAAGGAGCGCGGTTACCTCTTATACGACGAAGTAAACGATTCCCTTCCTGCCGAAGTGCATTCTTCGGAAGAAATCGACGACCTTCTCACCACATTCGAGCGGAATGGTATTGAGATTTACGAGGACGCGGCTTCGGCCAAGGCGGCGCGGGCCGTGGAGGTATCCTCCGAACACGGCGATCATGACGTTGTGAAGGAGGATCTCCACGCGGAGGAAAGCGGAAGTGATCTGGACCTGACGCCTGGTTCGCTGGAGAAGACCAACGACCCGGTGAGGATGTATCTGCGGGAAATGGGCACCGTGCCCCTGCTGACGCGCGAAGGCGAAGTGACCATCGCCAAGCGCATCGAGCGCGGGCAGTTGGTGGTAATGAAGGCGATCACCCGCTCGCCGATCGTGATCAAGGAACTGATTGCGGTGGGCGAAGACCTGCGCAAGGGCGCGCGGTCGATCAAAGAGATCGTCCAGTTTGACGACGAAGAGCTGACCGAAGAGAAGATCGCCAACAAAACGAAGCAGACGCTGAAGCACATCGACAAGATTGCGAAGCTGTATGAGCAGGCGCTGAAGGAAGCAGTGCGGCTCGATAAGACCCCGAAGGGGAAGAAGAAACCTTATGTTCGCGCGAAGTGGGCGGTGGCGCGGACCCGCGTGGAGATTTCTCTCGAAATTCGCGGCATTGACTTCAACCCGTTTGAGAAGAAGCGGCTGGTCGACAAGATGCGCGGGACCGTCGAGCGGCTGCAATCGCTCGAGCGCGAGGCGGGGCGGCTGGAGCGGCGTGCTGATGTCTCCAAAGGCGAGAACGCCGCAGAGGCACGCCGGGAGCTGCGCACGCGCCGGTCGGAGCTGAAGGATATCGAAGAGGCCAGCGAGGTCGGGCTGACTGAGCTGAAGCGCACGCTGACGATTATTCAACGCGGCGAAGCGGAGGCCGAGCAGGCCAAGAAGGAATTGATCGAGGCCAACCTGCGCCTGGTGGTTTCCATCGCGAAAAAATACACGAACCGCGGATTGCAGTTCCTGGACCTGATTCAGGAAGGCAACATCGGCTTAATGAAGGCTGTGGACAAGTTCGAGTGGCGCCGAGGATACAAGTTTTCGACATACGCGACGTGGTGGATCCGCCAGGCCATTACGCGTGCGATTGCCGACCAGGCGCGCACGATCCGTATTCCGGTGCATATGATCGAGACGATCAACAAGCTGGTTCGCACCAGCCGACAGTTGGTGCAGGAACTCGGACGCGAGCCTACCAGCGAAGAGATCGCCAAGCGCATGGACATTCCGGTGTCCAAGGTGCGCAAGATCCTGAAGATTGCGCAGGAGCCGATTTCGCTGGAAACGCCGATCGGCGAGGAAGAAGATTCGCATCTCGGGGATTTCATCGAGGACAAGGCCGTTGTGTCGCCTTCGGATGCGGTCATCAACCTGAACCTGAAGGAGCAGACCTCATCAGTGCTAAAGACGCTGACCCCGCGCGAGGAGAAGGTCATCAAGATGCGGTTTGGGCTGGACGACGGCAGCGAGCACACGCTCGAGGAAGTCGGCCAGTCGTTCGCCGTGACGCGCGAGCGCATCCGTCAGATCGAGGCAAAAGCTCTGCGCAAACTGCGGCATCCGTCGCGGTCACGGAAGCTGCGCGCGTTCTTGGAAGGGCCGTCGCGGGACTATCTATAGAAAATAGAAATTGGAAAACGGAAGATGGGAACGCCCGGTGAAAGCCGGGCGTTTTTCGTTAGGGTGTGGGTGACTGGGAATCGGGGACGTTGTAAAAATGGCGCAACAGGTGAATGATCCAAACCGTCGTAAAGAGTAGGAAGCCGCCGAGCGCGTACCACATGCCCTGCCAGTCGAAATAGCCGATGCTAGGAAGATTCGCGTTGACCGCTTGCGACATGCCGTACAACAGAAGAAAGAGGAGAGCGCAGCCCCACCAAGCCATTTGCGCGCTGAAGAAGCGCCAGGTTTGCTTACGGCGTTCCGGGGCAAGCCAGTAAGACTTGTTGGGCAGATTGATTTTGTCCTCGGGCATCGAAGGAAGCCGGCGAGGCACGATGAAAGCAGGGATACTGCAGACTACGATGACGACTCCGAAGAGCAGGAAGAACGCTGATTTCGGCTGCCAGCCGTTCGGCACGCCGCGGCCGGTAAAGTGAGAGGCCATCACGTCAGGCAATTGCGGATAGACATGCACGCATTGCAGGACGGCAAAGAGCACCAGCACGCCGAATAGGATTGTCGGAAGGCGAGAATCGTTCATTGGGCTACCTGGCAGCCTATTGCAAATCCTGTCCGGGGGAAATCCGTCTGCGGCAACAATCGAACATTCAACAGAGACTCCTCACTTCGCAGACTACGTCCGGAATGGCGAGGCACAATTTGGGAGCGACCTTCTGACAAGAGGCTAATCCGGCTGACAATGCACAGCAAGAATCTTGCGTGGCGATGTGCTCAAGAAGTCCTTGCGTTTCTGGCACGAATCACCCAGATTGGAAGCATTCCCAGCCAAACTTGACGATAGGATGTGAACCGGGGAATTTCCCTATGAAACGAAGACAGCAGATTGCTGCGCTCGTCATTCTGTTGCTGGCGGGACTCACCATTTACGGATTCTGGGAGACGCGAGAGCCACTGGCGCCGGTGGCGGTGGTGGGAACAAGTCCCACGGCGTCTGAAAATGAGCTAGTTGACCAGAGCCCGCTGAAAACTGCGCAGCAACTTGCGCCGCTGGCTACCACGCACGACGAAAGAGTTCTGGCTCAGGAAGCATTGCGGCTGGCCGATTTTGACGTGGATCAGGCGTTTGATAACGCTCTGCGCCGGGCGCGTCTGCATCCGCCGCCGCTTTCGGCGGACGCCAAAGAGGCGGAGTCGCGATTACAGAAGCAGGAAAAGCTTCTGGA
>Ga0187779_10000085_pt1 | contig 68619 bp, 55 predicted proteins | sample 1015_Q2_SP10_10__FD_132435 | JGI IMG/M metagenome (GOLD analysis project Ga0187779, IMG submission 132435) | Tropical peat soil microbial communities from peatlands in Department of Meta, Colombia - 1015_Q2_SP10_10_MG | ecosystem: Environmental > Terrestrial > Soil > Wetlands > Peat | place...
AGGCGCTGAAGAGAAATGCCTGCGTCCACGGAATCGCCGGCGGTATGAGGCAGGCCGCTTTGCTGGCAAACTCCTTCGCCTCGCCGGGATTCAGGGAGCTCTGATCCTGACCGCGGCTCACGGAGAGGCGGCCATCGAGCGCCTGTATCCTGATGCGGCCGCTGCCCTGTACGACTTCAAACCTGGCCTGCTGCTCGGCGGGAGCGGCAATCACGTCGGAAACATGCACCGCAAATCCGCTCACCGTGGTCACGTTCACCCGGCCGCAATCCATCTCAAGATAACGCTCATAATAGGTGACCGCGGCTTTTCCTTGCACGGAGCTCACGGCCCCGTTATTGGTGATGCTGGCCGCGCTCTGCGCGCCGGTCTCCAGTTTTTCGCCGGGAAAGATATTGCCGCTGCGCACGACCTCTTTCCCATCCACTTTGACATTGCCGGTGGCGACCACACTCCCGCCCCGGGCCTGCCCGTAGAGGCAAACGCTGGCCGCGCAACAGAAAATAGCGAGGCTCGCCTGTAGAATCTTCCTGCCTGGGAGCGGTGCGCTCTTGCGCATCATAATCAAGGACTTAACAGAATCTTAGGATGAGCACATATGAGGGTCAAGAAAATACGCATTTCTGTTCTGGAAACCGAACATTACCTAGGTAATTCCATTTTGCGCGGTTATAAGCAGCGCCTGGCCGCCGTTTTGATCGTCCTTTTCTCGGTCCTCCCGCTTGCGGCTCAACAGGAGCCTCGTGCCCGCGACCTGGGAGTGCCCTTCGACGGCACGCCTGGGGCCCTGAACGCGATCACCGATGTGCCCGGGGTGGAAGTCGGTGAACGCACACTGATCTCCGGTGAGGGAAAGTTGATTGTCGGCAAAGGGCCGGTACGCACCGGAGTCACTGCCGTGCTGCCGCGCGGCAAGCTTTCGCAGGATCCGGTCTACGCCGCATGGTTCAGTGAAAACGGGAACGGGGAGATGACTGGCACCACCTGGGTGGAAGAATCCGGCTTTCTCGAAGGCCCTGTGATGATCACCAATACACACAGCGTCGGCACAGTGCGCGATGCCGTGATCGCATGGCGTATTCAGCATGGATTTACGGGCGAATATCCCTGGTCGCTGCCAGTGGTCGCCGAGACCTACGACGGCTTTCTCAACGACATCAACGGATTTCACGTGACTCAAGCCGATGCTTTTGCGGCCCTCGATTCCGCCCACTCGGGCCCGCTGGAGGAAGGCAGCGTCGGCGGCGGAACTGGAATGGTTTGCAACGAATTCAAGGGCGGGATTGGCACGGCGTCGCGTAAGCTGGAGGCGAGGGAAGGCGGCTATACCATTGGTGTCCTCGTGCAGTGCAATTACGGCCTGCGTAGTCAGCTGCGCGTGGCCGGCGTCCCTGTGGGCCGCGAGATTCCTGGTGACCTGGTCTGGTCTTCGAGCAGCTCTCCCAGACAAAACGATGAAACCGGCTCCATCATCGTCGTGGTTGCGACCGACGCACCTCTGCTTCCGCACCAGTTGAAGCGAATCGCGCGGCGGGTCGCGATGGGACTCGCGCGCAACGGAAGCGTGGCGACGAACGGTTCTGGCGACATCTTTATCGCATTTTCGACCGCAAACGCCAAAGCTGCCAAAGACGAAGGCATCTCCACTGTGACCACTCTTTCAAATGAGCAGATGTCGCCGCTATTTGCAGCCACGGTGCAGGCGGTAGAAGAAGCAGTGATCAATGCGATGGTGGCAGCTGAAACCATGATCGGGGTTGACGGTCACAAAGCGGTCGCTCTGCCCCACGATCGTTTGCGCGAGATCCTTCAACGCTACAATCGGCTGGCGAAATAACGCGGCATGAAGCTTCTGGAAAATGTTCCGCTGGCGCCGCTGACGACCTTCAAGGTCGGTGGGCCCGCCCGTTATTTTATCCCCGCTGAAAGTGAAGAAGACGTGCAGCAGGCAGTCGCCTTCGTTGGAGAGCGCTCCCTGCCCATGTTTGTCCTCGGCGGCGGAAGCAATCTTCTGGTCGCCGATGCCGGATTTCCCGGTCTCGTGCTGCGCATCATGCTCAAAGGCATCACGCAACAGCGCCAGCATGGGCGTGAACTGTTTGACGTCGGCGCCGGCGAAGATTGGGACCCGTTCGTCGCCTATGTGGTCGAGCGCGATTGTGGGGGTATTGAATGCCTGAGTGGCATTCCCGGTACCGTGGGTGGGACGCCGGTGCAGAACGTCGGCGCCTACGGCCAGGAAGTTGCTGAGACCATCACTCGCATTCGCGTCTTTGACCGCCGGAACAACACGTTTCGCGATCTGAGCAATCGTGACGCGGGCTTCGCGTACCGCAGCAGTGTCTTAAATTCATCGCAGCAGGGCCGATATATTGTGCTGCGCGTAAGTTACGCGCTCACTCCCGGCGCGCCACCGCGCATCGAGTATGCCGACCTCAAGAAGTTGTTTGGCGGCGGGTCAAAGGCGCCATCGCTAAGGGAGGCCCGCGATGCAGTGCGGCAGATCCGGCGCGGCAAAGGCATGCTGCTGGAAGAAAACGATCCCGATTGCCGCAGCGCCGGCAGCTTCTTCAAGAATCCTGTTGTTTCGCAGGAGCAGCTTGAAGAACTGCGCAAGCAGCCGGCTGCGCGCGGTGGCGCGCCGCCGAGCTTCCCAGCGGCTAGCGGCCAAGTGAAACTTGCTGCTGCCTGGCTGGTCGAGCGTGCCGGATTCGCCCGAGGCTCTCAGCGAGGAGGGGTCGGCATTTCAAGCAAGCACTCGCTCGCCATTGTGAATCGCGGCACGGCTACAGCCGCGGACATCATCGCTCTCAAGAATGAGATTCAGGCGCGTGTCTTGGCTGAGTTTGGCGTGGCCTTGCAGCCCGAGCCTGTCTTCGTGGGCTTTGAGCTAGAATCGAAATCATGATGACACCTATTCGGCGCCTGCCGTTCCTGGCTTTCCTAGGCCTTTTCTGCGGCGCTGCCCTGGTAGCTGCTGACAAGCCTGCGACTTTGACCGGATACGTGAGCAATAAGGCCTGCGACGCACGCGCCATGAAAGTCGATGCGGACGCCTGCATGCGCAAGTGCCGCGAACAGGGCAACGTGCAATTCATCGACGAGGCCGAGAAGAAGGTTTGGGACGTGAGCAACGCTGATCAGCTCGCCGGCTTCGAGACGAAAAGAGTCACGCTGAAAGCCGAGTTGGATGCAGAGCATCACACCCTGCGCGTGCTCTCGGTTCAACCAGCCAAGTAGCTAATCTTCAACCGCTTCAACCTCCTCGAGTACGACCGGCAAACCTTCGCTGATGGTGCCGGCGTCGAGCGAAATCACACGGTCACCCACTCTGGCTGCTTCGCTACGGCTATGCGTGACGTAGAGGATCGGAATCTGTCTGCTTGCATTCCACTCGCGCAGATCATCAAGAATCTTGAATTTGGTCCAGGCATCAATCGCGCTCAAGGGCTCATCGAGCAGCAAGACCCTGGGCTCTGTCACCAGCGCGCGGGCGAAGGCGACCCGTTGTCGCTCGCCTCCGGAGATCTCATCGGGCATGCGATGGATCAACTTTTCTACTCTGAACGACTCCAGCAGCCTGATGCTGCGATCGCGCCGCGCCTCTCCGGGAAGATGCGCCAGACCGTACTCCACATTCTTGAGCACATTCATGTGAGGAAACAGCGCCAGTTTCTGAAAGATGTAGCCGACATGGCGTTGCCAGGGCGGCAGATTGATTGCTGTTGGGGAATCAAACCAAGTCTGTCGCTCAGCGCCGGAGCGCAGGACAACAGTGCCCGCGTCCGGCTCGACCACCCCGGAAATACAATCCAGCAACGTGCTCTTGCCCGCTCCCGAGCGGCCGAAGAGGATGGTGACACCGGCAGAAAAGTGAATCACAGCCCGTAGGCCGAACTCCTGATGGCCGCGCGCTGAATAAAATGACTTGCTGATATGCGCGTAGAGCTGTGGTTCGTTGCTCTGGCCGGGTGGCTCTTCCTGATGGATCACGACCGCCCCATCCAGCTAGCGCGGGCATAGCGATTCACTCCGTAAACCAGCGAGAGCATCAGAAAGGAAAGTACCAGCAGCACGATCGCGCTCTGATTCGCTGCCTGGTAGTCGAGAGCCTGAACATTGTCATAGATGGCGATGGAAAGCGTGCGTGTCACGCCAGGAATGTTGCCGCCAACCATCAGCACTACTCCGAACTCTCCCAGAGTATGCGCAAAGCTCAGAACGACACCGGTGAGCACGCTCACCCGGGAAAGTGGCAGCACTACCCGGAAAAAGGTGCGCGCCCGCCCCGCGCCCAGCAACGCAGAGGCCTGCATCAGCTTCACATCCACAGATGCGAATCCGGCGGCGAACGGCTGCACCGCGAAGGGAAGGCTATAAAGAACTGAGGCCACTGCGAGTCCTGCGAATGTGAAAGGCAAGCTTGTGCCCAAGCTTGCCGCGATCCACGAACCCGCCCAACTGCTCCGTCCCAGGAACAATAGAAAGTAGAAACCCAGGACCGTAGGCGGCAATACCAGCGGCATGGCGACCACCGCTTCGATCAAGAACTTCCACCGCCAACGCGAAAAGGCAAGCCAGTACGCAATGGGAACGCCGATGATCAGCAACAGCACCGCTACCAGCCCCGCCAGGCTGAGCGTCAGAGAAAATGCCTGCCAGTTCACTGCTTTCCATCCTTCTTCCCGCCTGATGCGCGACCGGGCGGCTGGAATCCGCTGCGCATCAGGATCTCTTCTGCTTCTTCGCTTTGCAAGAATCCGAGAAACGATTCCGCAGCCCTCTTTTGAGTCGATGCGCTGATCACTACCCCTGCCTGCTCCAGGGCGGGATAAGAGGCCGTAGGAAGCTCCACATACCTGCCTGTGCTTTTCATCGCAGGACTCAAAGCGAGCGAAAGCGCGAGGATGCCGGCGTCGGCGTTGCCTGAGCTGACGAATTGCGCCGCCTGCGAGACGTTCTCGCCCAGAACCAGTTTCGCCGCAACCTGCTCATAGACGCCGGCTTTCTTCAAGGCAGCGACTGCCGCGCGGCCATAAGGCGCGTGCTCCGGGTTGGCGATGGCGATCTTCCTAATGCTCGCCTCGGTCAACACTGCGAGCCCGTTTGCCAGTTTTAAGGGAGAAGCACCAGGCACCCACAGCACCAGGCTGCCGAGCGCGTACACGTACAGCGTCTTCCCGTCAGCCTTGCCCGCCTCTACCAGCTTGCGCGGATAGGTCACATCCGCCGACATGAAAACGTCGAAGGGAGCACCGCTCTGCAGCTGAGCAAAAAAATTCCCCGATGAACCATATGTGACCGCCACCTTGTTTCCTGAACTGCGCTCATAGGCAGGCACCAGTTGCTCCAGGGCATAAGCCAGATCTGCTGCCGCCGCAACCCTAATCTCGGCGGCGGAAGAGAGAACCGCGGCCAAGAGCAAGACGACTGTGGTCAAGAATGCCGGTTTCATGGACACGAACCTTACGGCAGCACGATCATCACTTCGGTGGATTTGATGAGCGCAGCTGCGGTTTGCCCGACTTTCAGCCGCATCTCGCGCGCCGCATCAGCGGTGATGAGCGAGGTAATGATCTGTCCGCCGATCGAGAGCCGCACCTGCGCCATTAGCCCATCGAGCTGCAGTTCGACGATGCGGCCGACCAGCTGGTTGCGGCCGCTGATCTTCTGATAAGTCCGGCGCAGTTCCGGCCCCGGCTTGCTGCCGCGGCGGTGCAGGTAGCGGTCGAGCGCAGACAGCGGAATGCGATGGTGACCGCCCGGGGTGCGAACGCTGCGCAACTTGCCACGGTAGATCCACTGCTTGAGCGTCGGATAGCTGATGCCCAGCATCCGCGCGGCTTCCCTGGGAGTGAGCAGCTTGGTCTCAGGCATGGCAAGAAATGTACGATTTTACTCATATTATTTCAACTATTTAATACGATTAAGTTAACAGCTGACTCACGCCGGGCCAGTGAAACTTTTTCCTTCTCCGCGAATCAGAACGGCAGATAATGATTTAATAGGCGGCAATCCGCGCTGTTCGCTGCGCGCGTACCTTAAGAGCAAAACCATGCTGATCAAGAAGAAATCCCCCTTAGACGCTTCGTATTCCGAAGTTACGCCGAAGCACATCGTTCTAAACCGGCGCAAGTTTTTAACTGGCGCAGCCGCGGCTGGAGTCGGCACCATCGCGGGCGCTGCGTACCTTCGCATGACGGCGCCCGGGGACTCTGTCCTGGCCGGGGCCAGGCTCAGCTTTACTCACAACAGCGACTTGAGCACCGCTGAGAAGCAGACCCCTTACAAGACGGTGACCACGTACAACAACTTTTACGAATTCGGCACCGGCAAGGAGGATCCCTCACAGAGCGCCGGCAATTTCAAGAGCAGCCCATGGACAGTGAGTGTCGAGGGGCTGTGCAAATCACCGCGCAAGTACGATGTGCAGGAGATCATGAAGATGGCCGCGCTCGAGGAGCGAGTCTATCGCCACCGCTGCGTGGAAGGCTGGTCTATCGTTGTTCCGTGGATCGGTTTCTCGCTCAACGTGCTGCTCAACAAGGTGCAGCCGCTGCCCAAGGCGAAATACGTCGCCTTCCAGACGCTCTACGATCCCAAACAGATGCCAGGTCAGCGCGGCGGCATCTTTGGCGGCGGGCTCGATTGGCCTTACGTCGAAGGTCTCCGTCTCGATGAGGCCATGCACCCGCTGGCGCTGCTCTGCTTCGGAATGTACGGCGAGGAGCTGCCCAATCAGGATGGTCCTCCCATCCGCATGGTGCTGCCCTGGAAGTACGGCTTCAAGAGCATCAAGTCCATCGTCAAGATCTCTCTGGTTGAAAAAGAGCCGCCGACGACCTGGAACAAAGAAGCCCCCAACGAGTACGGCTTCTACTCCAACGTGAATCCCAATGTGGATCATCCCCGCTGGAGCCAGGCCACTGAGCGTCGTCTGGGCGAATTCGTACGCCGCAAGACGCTCATGTTTAACGGCTACGACCAGGTCGCGAGCCTTTACAGCGGCATGGATTTGCGCAAGTATTTCTAGCCGATGGCCGCGGGCGCTCCCAGCATGAAGTGGTTGAAGCCGCCGGTGTTTTTGCTTTGCCTTGCGCCTTTCTTTGTCCTGCTGCTGCAGGCTTTCAGTGAACAGCTCAACTCAGCCTCCTTGCTCACGCATCTGCACCTCGAGTCCGATCTCGGCGCCAACCCTGTTCAGCGCGCCACCTTCGTCACCGGCGATACCACGCTGATCTTTCTCTGCATCACGCTGGCCATCACGCCGCTGCGGAAGATCACTGGAAGGACCTGGCTCATCAAGTTCCGGCGCATGTTCGGCCTGTTCGCGTTCTTCTATGTCTGCCTGCATTTCACCATTTATTGGCTCGATTTCTATTACGGCGCAGAGGCGGTACACTCTGTCGCCGGAGTGATGAAAGACGTCGCCAAGCGCCCCTTCATCACCGCCGGCTTCACCGGATTCATCACCATGCTGCCGCTGGCGCTGACCTCCACCGCGGGATGGATCCGCCGCCTAGGCGGCAAGCGCTGGCAGGCGCTGCACCGGCTCATCTATGTATGCGCGGTCGCCGGCGTGGTGCACTACTGGTGGCAGGTGAAGTCAGATATCCGCATGCCGCTGCTCTACGCAGTGGTGGTTGGGATCCTTCTGGGATACCGTGTTGTGGTTGCGCTACGCCAGCGGAGCAGAATGCCGACGGCGCAGCCGGCGAAGATCACTGCGGAGGAAGCGTAAGCTCTACTGGGTCACGATCGCGCCCGATTGCGTCGAGTTTTCTCTTTCCAGCTGGGCCAGCAGCAGGTCGAGCTTCTTTTGCTCCTCTGCGCTGAAGTGCGTGAAGTGAACGGCCATGCCCACGCCGGGATGTTGCGCCACCACCGCGCCTGAACCCTGCAACTCCATGCCCTTGGCTTTGATGAGAAACGTGATCTGCGTGCCCTTCGACATGGGTTGAAAGCTCTGCACATAACAGCCGCCAGCGCAGATATCGGAGAGCGTTCCCCAGAACCCGCGAGAGCCTTCGGCGCGCACCTCCACGCCGCCGTCGCAGACAAAGCGCGTGAACATCCTCTTCTCAGCGTATTCAGTCATAGAGCTTCTCTTCGCCCGGGCCCACGCACCCGCTCATTGTTGGAAGAACATTCTAAACGCGGTCAGCGCCAGCAGCACCGCGAACGACCGGCGCAAAGTGCTTTCCGGCAGGTGTTGCGCCCATGCTCCGCCAAAATAAATACCCAGTGCAAAACCAAGGGCCACAAAAACTGCTACCTTCACGTTCACGTTGCCGGCTCGATAATACTCCATGAACCCCAGCAGGCCGATGGGCGCCAGCAACGCGCCCAGAGAAGTCCCTTGCGCTGTGTGCTGGTTCATCTTGAAGCCGTACACGAAGATGGGGATCAGCAGCACCCCGCCGCCGATGCCCACCAGTCCCGATGCTGCGCCCACCACCACGCCTGCCAGCAACGCGAGCCACGCCATGATTTCCCCGCCCCCGGCCGGCTGCCGGGACAGCAAGATTCTGATGGGGTTCGGCAGGCGAATCAAGTAAATTCCGGCAGAAACCGACGTGATAAGATTGGCTCCAGCAGCTTCTGTGAACCGCATCTTTGCAGTGAAGCACATGTCTTTTCGCGTCCAGGCGCTGGCGACCTTCCTTGTTGCCACCCTGCTGTCTGCTCCTTTAACGATAAGCGTAGCCCAGGAGACCCCGCCCTCGGGATCACAACCAGCATCCCAACCTGCTCCGGCGTCGCAAGTGCCTTCCACCCCCGTCGTGGCGCTCCGCCTCGCCGTGGGTGACGAGCTGGATGTCACGCTTTTCAATGCTCCGGAAATGAATGCCCACGAGCGCATCGACGACACGGGCGAGATCCAGCTCGCGCTCATCGGCAACCTGCATATTGCCGGGCTGACGACCGAGGAGGCTGAGGCTCTCATCGAGAAGCGACTCCGCGATGGCGGTTACGTGCGCGATCCGCATGTGAATTTGTTCGTCAAGGAGTACCGCACATCGGGAATCGCTATTATGGGCGAGGTGCAGCATCCGGGTGTTTATCCCAGCGCTGGCCCGCGCCATCTTTGGGACCTCATGCTCGCAGCCGGTGGCGCCACCGAACGTGCAGGCTCACGCGTGGTGATCCGTCACCGCGATTCGCCGGAAACGACGGTTGTCAGCATTTCAACCAACCCCGAACAGGCAGTCGAGAGCAACGTGGAAGTCTTCCCCGGCGATACCATCGTGGTGACGCGCGGCGGCGTAGTCTATGTCCTGGGCGAGGTGGCCCAGTCCGCGGGATATCCCATGGGCGAAGGTGACAAACTGACCGTGTTGCAGGCCATCGCCAAGGCTCACGGCCCTACCAGAGATGCTGCCCTGAATCGCGCCCGCCTGATTCGCAAGACTGACGGCATAAGCACCGAGATTCCCGTGAAGCTGGGCGATATGCTGCAGGCCAAGGTGCAGGATATTCCCCTGCAAAGCGAAGACATTCTGTTCATCCCCGGTAGCCGTGGCAAATATGCCGTTCACACCACCCTGAACGCCATCATGGGCATCGCTGCAGGAGCTGCGATAGCCGCGTTCTAGCTGCTGGAGAAGCCCTTCTTGGCTCCTGCCCGGTCGTGCTATGCTCTTAAATCCGTCCCTTCGACAGCAGTGCGCTTCCCAAACCCCGCACTGCCATTGGCTCTTGATTTCGTTGAGAAGTAGTGCGCCAGATGTCCTTGTCTCCGGCAGTGTGTGGAATCCGCAGAGGGAAATGGCTCCCGATACTCGCGGTCTTTCTATTTTCTGCGACGGCCTTCGGATGGCAGTCCCAGAATTTCATAGTCAACGCGACCACCACTACTGACTCGATGGGAAACGTGTCAGGCTTCTTCAAAGACTTGAGAACCAACACCGTCAACCCGGCCGTGACCACTATTGTATTGGGCGACACCATCGAGTGGGACGCGGACAATCAGGCAAATCACTGGCACACCGTCACACAAAGCGGAGTGCTTTGCATACTCAACGCCAGCTTTTGTAGCCCATCGGGCTTCGGCAATCCGCCGGTCAATTTCGGTAACTGTACCGGCTGCCCACAAAACTTGGTGCCGGCGCTGAACCCCAGCCCTGATCCAGCCTTGAAGAACGCCATTAATTCCCCAGGCACGTACTACTATTACTGCCAAATCCACACATTCAATCCCAACCTTTCAACCGGGATGATGGGAGAATTCATCGTCCAACCTTGGGACCCTAACAATCCCACACACTTCTCCGTCAGCTCTCCCGGTTCCGTCAACGCGGGCGCAAACTTCACAGTCACGGTCACCGCACTGGATCGCAACAACAACATTGTCAAAGACTATAACGGCTCAGCCACACTGAGCCTTCCCAATTCTGTCGGAACGCTCACCCCAGCCACGGTCAATTTCTCGGGAGGCCAGGGCCAGGCCAGTACCACTGCAAGCATTCAGACCAGCGGAGTCCGTACCATCCATGCTGCCAATGGCGGCATCACGGGCGATGGCTTCGTGAACGTCATCGCCGGCGCCGGCACTCAATTGACAGTCTCCGCGAGCGGCACAGCCTCCGTGGGAAACAATTTCAACTACACGGTCACCTCCAGGGACCAGTTCGGCAATGTCGCCCCTTCCTATGCCGCTACCGTCACATTTTCGAGCGTCTCAGACCCGAGTGCTCTGTTCACGCCGGCTAGTTCCACGCTGCTCAATGGTTTTGGCACGTTTGGTGTGACCTTCGACGCAGCTGGCCTCCAAGACATCACTGCCACCGACGGCACGCTCACGGGCACCACCAACGTCACCGTCAGCCCTTCAGATTGCCTATTTCCTCAAAAGAGCTTCCCCAGCGCGCCGGCAGCAAATGGCATCAGTTTCGTTGGTTCGGATACCATTTGCTTTATCATTTGCGTGACGCTCGTACCCGCCTCGTCAACGCCCAACCCATCACAGATTATGGTCTCCCTCCCCGATCCTCAGCAGGTCGTCGGTCGAGTGACAGTCAGTGTGAATGGTTTCAAGGAAGCAGCAAACTCGGCCAATGCGGGTCTGATGCTGGTGGGACCCGGCGGCCAATCGCTGATTCTGATGTCAGGCGCCGGAAATACAGCAGCGACTGGCTTGAACTTCACATTCGATGACTCTGCGGGCAATGGATCATTGCCCCAAAACTCAGCGCTAGTGGGAGGGGCCTATCAGCCAACGGATTACAGCACCTTTGGCTTCCTAAGCCCGGCTCCCACTAATCCCAGCCTTCCTGCCCCTGCTGGGGTAGCAACGCTCAGTTCGACTTTTCTGGGCACGAACCCGAACGGGGTGTGGAGTCTCTATGCGATCGATGGCAGCACGAACCAGAGTTCAGGGAGCATTGATAGTTGGAGTTTGACTATCACGCCGGCGTACTCATTCACCAATAGCAGCAACATAACGATCAACGACGCTACCACCTGCTGCGTAGGTAATCCTGCGACTCCATATCCTTCAACGATCCCAGTCAGCGGGTTGCTGGGTGACATTGATGACGTTGCTGTCACCCTTAATGGCTTCAGCCATTCGTTCCCCGAAGACGTTAGTGTGTTGCTGGTTGGCCCCAGCCCTGGCAATCTCGCCTTCCTACCTATGTCCCACACTGGGGGCGGTGGCCCTGGTGAAAGCAATATTACTTTCGTGCTAGATGATTTTGGCGGCACTCAAGTCCCAGACGCGAATTTCCAAAGCAGCATGTACAAGCCGGTCGCCATTGATAACGGGATTACGGTTGGTTTTCCTGCGCCTGCACCTGGTTCGTGGGCCACACCAGCACCGGTAGGCGCCGCCACTTTCGGCTCCATTTACAACGGGACTGATCCTAACGGGACCTGGAGCTTGTATGTGATCGACGATGATCCGGCCGATTCTGGCAGCATTTCTGGAGGCTGGACGTTGACCTTCCGGCTCAAGTGCCCTGCTTTGACCATCTGCCAGGTGCAATCAGGAGCCAACCCCAGCATCTACAACCAGCCGGTGACCTTCACGTCCACCGTCTCCTCGCCGTCGGGTCCCGGCACGCCCACTGGTAGCGCTACTTTCAACGATCTCGATTCCGCAACGGTCTTAGGCACTGTGGCGCTCGATGGCGCCGGCCGGGCCTCTTTGCCTTTCTCCGGCCTGACCGCCGGCACGCATCACATCTCTGTGGACTATAGCGATGGCATCACATTCCACAAATCTACTTCGACCGCTGTGGCGCAGGTCGTCAACCAGGCCACCACCGTGACCGTGATGGCCTCGTCGGTCAACCCGACGACCTACAATCTGGCCACCATCTTCACCGCCAAGGTCACCCCCGCCTTCGGGGGATTGCCCACCGGCACCGTCACCTTTACTGATACGACGTCGGGGACGGTTCTGGGTACAGTCCCCTTGAACTCACTGCTGCGTGGCATTCTTACTTATAGTGCGCTTTCCGTGGGTACGCACAGCATTACCGCAACCTACAATGGCGACGGTAACTACACTGGCAGCACCTCGCCCGTGAAGGTGCAGGTGGTTGACAAAGCGCCCAGCTCCGGCGCGCTTGGATCCTCTTTGAATCCTTCCACCTTCGGTGCGCCCGTCGCTCTGACCGCGACCATATCATCCGCGAATGGCGGCACGCCGACCGGTAACATCACCTTTATGGATGGACCCACGGTACTGGGTACAAGCAGTCTGAACGGCAGCCAAACGAGCTTGCTCGTAAGCACACTCTCTGTCGGCTCGCACAACCTCACTGCGGTCTACTCCGGCGACGGCAACTTCCTGAGCAGCACCTCGCCCGTGTTGGCGCAGACCGTCAATCAGGCTGCCACCACCACCACCGTGACCTCTGGTCTGAACCCCTCCACCTTCGGCCAGACCGTCACCTTCAACGCCAACGTCACCTCCAGCGGCGGTACCGCCACCGGCACTGTCACCTTCCTGGATGGCGCCACCACTCTGGGTACCGCCAATCTGGTCAATCACCACGGCAGCTTGACCACTTCGGCTCTCACCGGCGGCACACACTCCATCACCGTCACCTACAGCGGCGATCCCAGCTTCGCCCCCAGTACTTCAACAGTACTGATGCAGACGGTCAGCAAGACCAATGTCACAGTCACACTTATCTCCAGCCGGCCTTTTGTTCGCTTCCGTCAAGCAACGACCCTCACCGTGACCGTCACCTCGCCCATCAGCACGCCCACGGGCACAGTGACCTTCAGGGACAACGGCAAGGCTTTTTCTGTCCGCACGCTGGTCAACGGCACGGCAGGGGGCACCCTCACGTTCGGAGCGGTCGGCCTGCACACTCTCACAGCGGACTACAACGGCGACACCAACTACAACCTCGCAACTTCCAACGCCATCGATGAGTATCGCGATCCCCGGCCCAAGGGCGACACATCCCTCCCCGACGAACAGTAGTCGACTGTCCGCGACCTACCGGTCCCAAACTTGAATCGTCTGCTTCCATCAAACGTCTAGAATATTGATTAGCGTCGCATGGCCGGCATCCACGAAGAGGAAGCATTAGGCAAGGCGTATGACAGCCGCTTGATGAAGCGGCTGCTCGTCTACCTGCGCCCATACAAGTGGCAGGTCACGTTCGCGCTCTCCACCATCATCTTGAAAGCTGCGGCCGATGTCGCCGGACCGCTGCTCACTATGACGGCGATCGACAAGTACCTCACCCGGCAAGCGACACCGCCCGCATTTCTCGACCGCTGGCTCAGCCCCAGCCCGCTGACTGGGATAGCCGAGATCGGCGCCATCTACGTTTTCCTTCAGTGCTTCAGCTTTTTTCTGGAGTTCGCGCAGACCTACTACATGCAGTGGACCGGTCAAAAGGTGATGTTCGATCTGCGCAGCGAGATCTTCCGCCATTTGCAGAACATGCACATCGGCTTTTATGACAGAAACCCGGTCGGCCGCCTGGTGACCCGGGTCACCACCGACATCGATGCCCTCAACGAACTGTTCACCGCCGGGGTGGTTTCGATCATCGAGGATATCTTCGTGCTCACACTGATCGCGCTGATCCTGCTGGCCGTCGACTGGAGACTGGCGCTCATCACGCTGGCGGCCTTGCCGCTCATCTTTGTGGCAACCAGTTTCTTCCGCAAGGCGGTGCGCGAAAGCTACCGGCGCATCCGTACCGCCATCGCCCGCATTAATGCGTACCTGCAGGAACACGTGAGCGGCATTGTAGTGCTGCAGCTCTTCAATCGTGAGAAACGGGCCTACGAGAAATTCGAGAAGATCAACGCTCTGCACATGGATGCCTTCAAAGACGCCATCATGGCGCACGCCATCTATTACCCGGTAGTGGAGATTCTCTCCTCTGCCGCGATCGCCTCTGTCATCTGGTTTGGCGGCAAACAGGTGCTGGCCAGGACTGCGATCTGGAGCCTGCTCACGCCCTCGTCCAATCCGCATGCGTTGCCCGGCGCCGCGCAGGTCACGTTCTCCGTGGTGACCATCGGTATACTGACCGCGTTCATCCAGTACGCCCAGCGTTTCTTCCGCCCCATCCAGGATCTGAGCGAGAAGTACAACATCCTGCAATCGGCCATGGCCGCGGCCGAGCGTGTCTTCAAACTCCTGGATACGCCCTCCGAGATCGTTAACCCCGCAGCGCCGAAGCAGGCGGCTGGCCCCGGCCGCATCGAATTCGACCATGTCTGGTTCGCTTACCGGAAAGTGCCGCTCGAGACAGAAAAAGACAAACCGGTCCGCGCCAGCGGCGACGCCAAGCCCGGCGACTGGGATTGGGTGCTGCGCGATGTCAGCTTTGTCATCGAGCCCGGCGAGACTGTCGCCTTCGTCGGCCACACCGGCGCGGGCAAGACCACGCTGGCCTCGCTGCTGCTGCGTTTTTATGATGTCCAGCGCGGCGCGGTCCGCATTGACGGCGTGGATATCAAAGAGATGGACCTCGCCGATCTGCGCCGCCGCTTCGGGGTGGTTCTGCAGGACCCCTTTCTTTTCTCTACCACGGTGGAGCGCAACATCCGTCTGGGCACCGATTGGATCCAGCCGGAGCAGCTGGAGCGCGCCGCCGAAGAGGTGAACGCCGCTGATTTCATCCGCGCCCTGCCCAACAAGTTTCAGGAGCAGATGCAGGAGCGGGGAGCTACTCTTTCCACCGGGCAGAAACAGCTCATTTCATTTGCCCGTGCGCTCGCCCACAACCCCCAGGTGCTCATCCTCGATGAGGCTACTTCCAGCGTGGACACCGAGACCGAGTTTCGCGTCCGCGACGCCCTCAGCCGCATGATCGGCGTTGAAGGCCGCACTTCGATCGTGGTAGCCCACCGCCTCTCCACCATCCAGCGCGCCGAAAAGATCATCGTGATGCACAAGGGCCGGGTGCGCGAGATCGGCACGCATCAGCAGTTGCTGGCGCAGCGCGGCATCTACTGGAAGCTCTACCAGCTGCAATACAAAGACCAGGAGTTCCTCACGCCGCCGGGAAACGCCGAGTTGGAGCGCCTGGTCAGCGGCGCTGACTAGCCTCGCTTCTCTCCAATCCTCTTCTCACCGCGGTGCCAATGCTGCAAGAGCGAGCGTTATTATGCCTGAGTCCTGCGCATTGGCGAAAGCCGGGGCCGCCGTTAAACTCAATGTCAAATGAAGTTTTTCATCTCGGCCGGCGAGGCCTCCGGCGATCTGTACGGCGCACAGCTCATCGTCGCGCTGCGCCGCCGCGCCCGCGCCGACGATGAACCGCTCGAGTTCGTGGGCGTGGGCGGCGAAAAAATGCGCGCCGCTGGCTGCGAGACCTACGTTGACGCCAGGCATCTGGCGGTGGTGGGCATGACCGAGATCGTCGGCCGCCTGCCCAAGATCTACTCCGAATTCCGCAAGCTGCTGCGCGCAGTGGATTCTGCGGCAGAAAAACCCGCCGCCGCGGTGGTCATCGACTCTCCTGCGTTCAACTTTCGCGTGGCGCGCGAGCTGCACCGGCGCGGCGTTCCCGTGATCTACTTTGTTGCCCCTCAGCTCTGGGCCTGGCGCGAATACCGCATAGAGCGAGTGCAGAATTGGATCAAGAAGGTCCTCTGCATCTTCCCTTTTGAAGAGGAGTTCTACCAGAAACACGGCGTCGAGGTTGAGTACGTCGGCCATCCCCTCGCCGATCTGGAATCACCCCGGATCTCGCGCGAAGAGTACGCTCGCGAGTACGGGCTCGACCCCGCCCGGCCCTGGGTCTCGCTGCTTCCGGGCAGCCGCGACAAGGAGGTGCGCGCCACGGCCAAGACCATGATCAATGGCTGTGGCTTCCTGCTCGGCGATGGGGAGCACGAATTCCTGCTGCCGCTCGCGCCCGGCTTGCGCCCCGGCACCTTCCTGCGCTCGCACTCGCAGGGGCGCTGGAAACTGAGCAAGGATCATCCCGTCACGGTGACCATTGTTCACGATGCCCGGGCAGCGCTGTTTCACTCGCGCGCCGCCGTCGTCACCAGCGGAACGGCGACCGTGGAAGCGGCCCTGATGGGCACGCCGTTCATCGCCGTTTACCGCCTTTCGCCGCTCACCTTCTTTGCCGCCCGCAAGATGGTGAAGGTCCCTTATGTCGCCATGCCTAATCTGATCGCGGGCCGAAGGATCGTTCCTGAGCTGCTGCAGAGCGAATTCACGCCGCGCAACGTGGCCACCGAGCTGAAGGCGATCCTGCGCGATGGCGTGGAGCGCCAGCAGATGATCGCTGACCTGGTTGAGGTCTGCGGCAAGCTGTGCTTTCGCGGCGCTCGTGGCCAGACCGCCATCGGCCGCGCCGCAGACGCGGTCATGCGTCTATTGCCGCCAAAGGAGGGACGGTAGTGCGCCATCCGGTCCCTGAAGGCCGCATTTCTCGGCATCCTTTAAGGTAGAATTTTCATCATAGGATTGTAAGTACCTGCTTCTCCGGAGCGCCCTTGTTCAGAGATTCTCCCCGGCTAAATCTGCGCGCCATCTCGTCTTACGCGCTTGTTCTCCTGCTGGCCGGGGCCGCATCTGGGCTGGAAAAGCCGCGCATTCGTGTCACCGATTACGTCATTAACGCTGATATCACGCCCAAGAGCCATCACCTGCGCGCGGCCGCCAAGGTTACCTTTACCGCGCTCGACGACATCTCCGCCGTCGTCTTCGAGCTGCACAATGCCATGCGCGTCACCGGCGTGACCGATGCCTCGGGGGAAAAACTGAGCACCGAGCGCTTCAGCCAGGAGAATGCGGTCCGTGTTTCTCTGGCGCAGGGACTGGCTAAGAACGCCAGCAGTTATCTCATTTTCAACTACGAGGGCGAGCTCTCTTCCGCCGATGATAGCCCGGTGGAAGGCGTGAAGCTGGCGTACATCTCAGAAGACTCGATTTATCTTCTCTATCCCGGCCGCTGGTTTCCAGTGACCGGATACAACATCGACCGCTTCACCTCCAGGATCAACGTGGCCGTGCCCGCCGGATACATCGTGGTCGGCAGCGGCCGCCAGACGGGCGCGATGTTTTCTCCGGAAGCGCCGCTGATGGCTGAAGCGGGCCCGGCTGCGACTCAGCCAGCTGCGCCTTCGCCATCGCCGCGCTTCAAAGGCTCCGTCACTGCGGCCAAACCTCAGTCCAGGGCTTCTGCCGGTATTCCCGCGGGAAAGATGATCTTCAGCTTCGCCTACAGCAAGCCGAGTTTTCCCGGCACCATCATCGCCGGCCAGTTTCAGCAGCTTGGCACTGCCATGCGCGCCGGCGGCGTGAACGTATACTTCTCCGGCGATCGCCGCCAGTACGCTCAGGCCTACGCCGACAGCGCTGTGAAAGAGATGGAATTCTTCGCCGGCTGGTACGGCCCGCCGCCTTCTCCCACGCTGAATGTCGTTGAGCTGCCCGATGATTCCGTGCCCTCTGCCTGGGCGCCGGAGATCGCGGCCATCGCCGCGCGCGCCATCAAGCAGAAAGTGGATTACCGCCTGCTCGCCAACACCATCGCGCATCAGTGGTGGGGCGGCAACGTCAGCCCTTCCAATCGTGATGATGCCTGGCTGCGCGATGGCGGCGCGCGCTACGCAGAGGCTTTCTATGTGGAATCTGCTGCCGGCGAAGCCGGGTTCCAGGAGGCGATGAAAGATATCGAGGTTGGCGCGCTCGCCTTCAACAACATTCCTCTGGCCAGCGCCGGCAAGCTGGACCCCTTCACTCCCGAGGCCCAATCGCTCAACACGGAAAAGGGCGCCATGGTCTTCAGCATGCTGCGCTGGGTGCTGGGCGATGCAAACTTCAACAAGACCATGCGCCAGTTCCAGGTCATCTATGCGGAAAAATCCGCCAGCACCGATGATCTGCGCAAGATCGCCGAGCAGAATTACACCGGGCCGCTCAACTGGTTTTTTGCGCAGTGGCTCGATTCCACCGGCGCGCCGGAGTTCCATAATAAGTATACGGTCTACCGGCTGGGCAACGGCAAAGGCTTCCGCGTGACCGGCGAGATCCGCCAGGACCTCGATTTGTTCCGCATGCCGGTAGAGTTGCGCATCGAGACCGATGGCAAGCCGGAGACGCGGCGCATCGACGTCGCCGGGACCGAATCGCCTTACTCCGTCGAGACCTTCGGCGAGCCGCGCAAGATCAAGATCGATCCCAACAATCGCGTTCTCAAGAACTCAGGCGATCTGAAGCTGCGGGTCGCCATCCTCAAGGCGGAACAGTCGGTGCAGCAGGGCGATTATCCGGCGGCGCTCGACGAGTTGCAGCAGGCGCTGGCGCTCAACAAGATGAGTTCGCTCGCCCACTACCGCATCGCCGAAGTCTTCTTTCAGCAACATAACTACCAGGCGGCGGCCGATGAGTACCGGGCCTGTATGAGCGGCGACGGCGAACCACGCTGGACCGAGGTCTGGAGCCACGTACGCCTAGGCCAGCTCTACGACATCACCGGGCAGCGCAGCCGCGCCACCAACGAATACCGCCAGGCGCTCGAGACCAACGATAATACCTCGGGCGCGATGGATGAAGCGCGCAAGTATCTGACCACGCCCTATCAGCAGGAACGCGCCAAGTCGGGCTAGCCGGCTTAGTCTCTTGGCGAGCGTGACTGGCGCTCGGACTAGCCCGTTTAGATCTGATTGAAAGCTGCCACCTAAGATTTCAGAGATCCCCATGAAACGCAACCCAGAACCCGCACACAATCCTCGCTCCCGGAAGATGCTCGCAGTTGTTCTTCTGGCGCTCGGCGGTGTAGCGGGCTGGCTGCTTTATTCGCGGACTGAAATGCAAGCTGCGAAAATGTCATCCCCGTCCAAGGAGGCCGCTAGCGGCTTTGCGCCCACCGTTTCCAATTCCGGCCCTGTCCCCGCTGCTGTTCCTGAAGGCATGGCTTGGATTCCCGGCGGAGAATTTTCTATGGGAGCCAACGACCCGCCTCAGATGGATGAAGTCGGAATGAAGGCGACCGAAGACGCGCGGCCCATCCATCGCGTCTACGTTGATGGTTTCTTCATGGACAAGACAGATGTCACCAATGCGCAGTTTGCCAGATTCGTGATCGCCACCGGCTACCTCACCGTGGCTGAGCGGACGCCGCGCGCGGAAGATTTCCCCGGCGCACCGGCGGCGAATCTGGTTGCCGGTTCGGTCGTCTTTTCGCCGCCCAATCACCCCGTGTCGCTCAACAATCATCTTCAGTGGTGGAGCTACGTGCCGGGCGCGAACTGGCGTCACCCAGCGGGGCCAGGCAGCGACTTGAAGGGAAAAGAAGACTATCCTGTCGTGCACATCGCCTACGCAGATGCCGAGGCATACGCCCAATGGGCTGGCAAAAGATTGCCCACGGAAGCCGAGTGGGAGTTCGCGGCACGCGGCGGCTTCGCTGGCAAGCCATTCGTCTGGGGCAGTGACTTTCGTCCCAATGGAAAGTGGATGGCCAACACGCACCAGGGACACTTTCCCGACCGCGATTCGGGCGAAGACGGCTTCACCGGGATCGCGCCCGTCGCCCAGTTTCCGCCTAATCCCTACGGCCTTTACGATATGGCAGGCAATGTCTGGCAGTGGACCAGCGACTGGTACCGTCCCGACTATTACCAGCAGTTGGCGGCAGCAGGAGGCGTCGCCCGCAATCCCCAGGGGCCGGCGGCTGCCTTCGATCCCGCCGAACCCGGCCAGCCCAAAAAAGTCCATCGCGGCGGCTCTTTTCTCTGCACCGACCAGTACTGCTCGCGCTACATCGTCGGCACGCGCGGCAAAGGCGAGGTCAGCACCGGAACGAATCATCTCGGCTTCCGCTGCGTGATGACGCGGGAGCAATGGCAGCAGAGCAATACAAAACAGCTGGCCGAAGACCTCAACGGAGCAGCAAGGTTGGCAGCGCTAGCGCTCCCCAGCCGGCCAATAGAACTGTTTCCAGGCAAGAATGACTAGTTGCTACTCCCCCCTGGGCTTTCCAGCTTTTTCATCGCCTCATCAATGGCCCTTTTCATGCTCAGAGTATCCGCGCCCTGGCTGGGGGGGAACTCCTGCAGGCTCTTGAGATGAGCTGCTAAGAAGGGCCCCGCAGCAGTGGGAGCCCACAGCTTATGTGCGAAGAACAACCTTCCGATGTAGCCAAACTCTTCTGAGTCGGGAGTCATCTTCTCCATTGGATCCATGAGCAAATTCACCACGTAGGGAACGCTGGGATAGCTCTTTGGGTCAAACCAGTTGTTATGCATCTTGACTCCAATATGCATTTTCCAACCGTCAACCCGCAGGGCCATCAGATCGGTCTCGTCGTAGTAGAAGATCTCGCGGCGAGCAGACTTCTCAGTCTTGCCCATCCACAGGTCGAGATTGTCGTATCCGTCGAGATGTACCTTATAGGTCATGTCCCCCATCTTGTACCCACCGAGCAGGTCTTGTTTCAGGTTTGGCAGGCCGGCGGCCGAAGCCAGGGTTACAAAGAGATCCTCGTGATTCTGAATCCCGTTTGAGACCCTGCCAGGTGGAATATGGCCGGGCCAGGAGACCATACACGGGACACGTACGCCGCCCTCCCAAGTTGTTCCTTTTTCGCCTCGAAACGGCGCGTAGCCGCCATCGGGCCAGAACATCAGCTCGTTCCCATTGTCTGTCGTATAGATGACGATGGTATTGTTGGCAACGCCCATCTCCTTGAGCTTATTGAGAATCACCCCAACTTGCTCATCGTGCTCGATCATCCGCGCGCGTACCACATCCTCTTCCGCTCGTCCTTCATTCACTGCCATCTGTACATACTTTGGATTCGGATGCGACCAGACGTGAATTGCCGTCGAGTTAAACCAGAGGAAGAAAGGCTTGCCTGTCTTCCCCGTCTTGTCCATCCACTTGAGAGTTTCAGCAAGCACCTCGGCATCGAAAGTCTCCATCCTCTTGCGAGTCAATGGACCAGTGTCTTCGATCTTTTGCCTTCCAACGCGACCGAACTTTGGGTCAGTCTTCGGATCATCAACATCAGTGGCCCAGGTGTGAAGAACACCGCGCGGCCCGAATTTCTCTTTGTACGCGGGATTCTTCTGAGCTGGATAATCAAGTTCTTCCGGCTCTTCCTCTGCATTCAAATGGTAAAGGTTGCCGAACCACTCATCGAAACCATGCATTGTGGGCAGGAACTCGTTGCGATCACCCAGATGGTTCTTGCCGAATTGCCCTGTTGCATAGCCTTGCGTCTTCAATACTTCCGCAAGCGTCGGGTCTGATTTCTGGATGCCTCTTGTTGATCCAGGGATTCCAACCGTCGTCATGCCGGTGCGCACAGGCAGCTGACCCATAATGAAGGCAGCCCGTCCAGCTGTACAGCTCGGTTGCCCGTAGTGATCAGTGAACAGAATCCCATTCTTGGCGACACTGTCTATATTCGGCGTCCAGCCCATCATCCCATGGCTATATGCGCTGACATTCCAGTACCCGATATCATCGCCGAAAATCACGACGATATTTGGCTTCTGTTGTGCTTGGAAGCTCAGCGCCATCAGCAGAACAAACGCTATGACAACGACGAGAAACCTAGACTGCAAACGCCGGCTGGACGCTGACTCCGGCGTCCACTTCTGTATCATCCTAGTCATCGCAAATGCCTCCTGTTTTCATAAGAAGAGTTGCATGGAAACGAGGTCACTGACCTGCTCACGATAATTGACTCTACCTCCGGTTGCATTGCGGATGTGGCATGATCCCGAACGCTTGGCTCGCAGCGGGCGACAGAAATGGAAAACCATCCTGCGCTGGACGGGGAAAGCGCCCGAGGCTTAGGTGAAGGCCCACTCTGCATGTTAGCTGATGCTAGATTCCCGCGAGGCCGTAAAGTCTAGCACCAAGGCCATCGCCACGCGAGTGGTCTTGTAAACTTTGCAAATTGCGGGATGTTAATCAGATGGTAACAATTGGATTACGAGCACTTGCTGACCAAGTGATATGGATTGACTTTCGAAATGCGCGCAGAGGCTTTTCAGGGAACGCGCCAGGTCGGGCTAGCTCGCTAGTTGCCCGTCGGTCTTTCCAGCGTCTTACAGTTGTGTTCTTCGGAGGTCGCCTGTAAAGTAGTTGATTCGCGTTCTGCGGCAATCTCCAAGAGATTTCTGGTTCCAAGAAAAAAACATGAAGTCTCACGTTCGTCACGCCGTACTCTTGTCCGGGTTTTTGGCAGCGATCGTCGTGCCAATGGCCGGGCAGCAAAAAGGACAGTACCTGCCCGGGCAGTTCGGCCTCAATGCCGGCCTCCTGCCCGAACCCGGCATCACCTACGCCAACATAAGCGTCAACTATTCGGCTGACAGGCTGAACAACTCGAACGGCGACCCGACCCCGGTCACCGGCACCTACGACATTTGGGCGGTAGAAAACCTCTTCTTCTACGTTCCAAATTTGAAGGTGCTGGGAGGAAAAATGATGTTCGGTATCATCGCGCCGACCTTCGCCAACGGCTCTGTCACCGTGCCGCGCTTCGGAAGCGCTGGCGGATTCGGCGTTGCTGACATCTTCCTCCAGCCGGTGACGCTGGGCTGGAAGCTGAAGCGCGCCGATCTGTGGGTGGCAGACGGATTTGTGGCGCCCACCGGCCGCTACACGCCCGGCGCGAGTGACAACATCGGCTCCGGTTACTGGGGAAACCAGATCATGACCGGCAGCACCGTCTATCTCACGAAGAACAAGGGGACCACCGCCAATCTTTTCACCGATTGGGAGCAGCACGGGGAAAAAGAGGGCACCAACATCACACCCGGCCAGACCTTTACCATGGAGTGGGGCCTGGGCCAGATAATTCCGCTCGACAAACAGCTTCACAAGCTGTTGCAGGCGGGAGTGATCGGGTATGACCAGTGGCAGGTCAGCAATGACTCGGGGAATATCTCGCCCCGCGTTCCTGCCAGCACGGTCCCGTTTTATTCCGGCCATGCCATCGGATTCCAGACCAACTTCATCATGCCCGCGAAGAATGTGAACCTGTACTTCAAGTATGAAAACGAATATCTTTCCCGAGCACGGGTGGAAGGCCGGACTATCGTTTTCGGCGGCAGCTACACATTCCGAATCCCCAAGTCCAAGCCGCAGCCGTAAGAACTGGGAGGATGACGTGCAAGGTCCTGTGAAAAATCGCAAGCTGTCTGGCCACCTGTTGGTGACTGGACTGGCACTGTTGCTTGTGTGTGTGGCCGGGCCGCTGACACCCGCCAATGCGCAGGACAAGCGGCCGAACATCCTGGTGATCGTTGCGGATGACATGGGCTGGTCCGACCTTGGCGTCTATGGTGGCGAGATCTTCACGCCGAACCTGAACCGTCTCGCCGCCCAGGGCTATCAGTTCCTGAACTTTCACGTCGGCTCGATGTGCGCGCCCACGCGAAGCATGCTGATGACCGGGATGGATAACCACATCGTGGGGCTAGGGAACATGCCTGAACTGCTCGCCGATAACCAACGTGGCAAACCAGGGTATGAAGGAAGGCTCAACGGGCGCGCCGTGACCATGGCCACGATGCTGCGCGAAAGCGGCTATCACACTTACATGGCCGGCAAGTGGCACCTTGGCTATGCTAAAGAGGTGCTTCCGGCATCGCAGGGATTTGAGAATTCCTTCATTCTGGCCGAAGGCGGCGCGGACAACTATGAGAAGAAATCCTACACGCCCGTGTACCCGACCGCGCACTTTTTCGATGGCCTGAACGAAGCTGAACTGCCGCCGAATTTCTATTCCACCCAGTTCTACACTGACAAGATGATCGGCTGGGTCGATGCCAACCTGAGCGATGGCAAGCCGTTTTTCGGCTATCTGGCCTACCAGGCCGTGCACCAGCCTTTGCAGGTCCCGGATGAGTACACCGAGCGATACCTTTCGACCTATCAGGCCGGATGGGGCCAGATCAAGAGCTTCCGCTACCAGCGGCAGGTAGACCTGGGCATCATGCCGGCCGGCCTGAAGCTGGAGACTCCGCCGATCATTCCGGACTGGAATTCGCTGCCGGAGGACGAGCGGCGCATGGACGCAAAGCGCATGGCGGTTTATGCGGGGATGCTCGAATACATGGACATGAGCATCGGACGCATGCTCGACCATCTGAAGCAGAGGGGCTTGCTCGACAACACGATCGTGATGTTCATGAGCGACAACGGCGGTGAAGCCCACGAACTCATGGACCACTTCCCTGACTACTACGCCAAGAATTTCAACCTGACTTACGAGCACCTCGGACAAAAAGGCAGCTACGTCGAGTATGGTCCGGCCTGGGCCAACGTTTCGATGACCCCGTTTTCCAGTTTCAAATCTTCAGCCTCGGAAGGCGGCGTCCGCGCACCCCTGATCGTCTCTTATCCGAGGGCAGTGCCCATGGGACAGCGTACGGATGCCTTTGCCAGCGTGGTCGACATCGTTCCGACTCTGCTGCAACTCGCGAATGCAAAGGCAAACACTGCGCTTCCTGGCCGGAGCATGATGCCTTTGCTCACCGGAGCCTCCCGACAGGTCTATCCCAGCGATGTTTCGATCTCCCAGGAGCTCTCTGGTGGCGCCGCCGTGTACCAGGGCGACTATAAGCTCGTCCGCAATATCCCGCCCTACGGCGACCGCAAGTGGCACCTCTACAACCTGCGCTCCGACCCGATGGAAAGCAAGGACCTTGCCGACTCGGAGCCAAGCCGTTTGGCAGAGATGGCGAAAGATTACGCCGAGTACGTGAAGAAAAACGGTGTAATCGAAGTACCGGACGATTACAGCGTCAGCGAGCAGGGGAAGAAGAACGCGAAGATAAAACACTGAAGGAGAGAGTGGAATCAGCTCCTCTTGGTGATTCGCGTGGCGGCGCAATGATTTGGGCTATTTCGTAAGGTCCCTCCTTTCTTTCCCTGGCATCCGGGGTGGAGGCGGTAGCGAGCCGCCTCCGGTGGGCCGGATGTGATCTTCTGTTCCGAGCCGGGCGGAAGACCGCAGAGCGGTCAGCCGTCCCTTCGGGACTGACTCACTCAGCTGGCAGCTGTCAGTCGTGTTCTCGGAAAACCTGCTGGCCTTGCGAAAAAGCAACCGCAAGGTCCTTCGCTCGGCAAAGGGCAACTGCGCCTCGCTCAGGATGACAATCGTTAAGAGCTAATTGTCGTTACAGGGTGAATCGCGATTCGAATGCCTTGGGCCTTGATAGGCCGCGGGCGTTTCAGATCGTGGCTGTGGCCGGCGGGAGTTGCTGCCCTGATGATCAGGCTCCCGTTCTAGAAAAGGCCCACGACCGTCTCGAGCCGGGTGGGCGGGCCACTCGCTGTTCCACAAGGGAGAAAATTGGTTCTTCTCCCCATATTTTCAGACGGGATTATTACCTTCATACAAGGTGTTACAATCGTCCCGACAACCGTGGCCATTCTCCGACATCTAACGTTTAAGAATGTTTGTATGTTTGTAGCAGGTATAGCAGTCTTGGCCATAACGCTCATCGTCGCGCTGATTCCAACGGCCAGTTTGGGTACGCCATTCTGGAAATGGTTAATCTTTGGTCTTGGCGTCTTAGCAGCAGTCGCGTATGGGATTCAGGCTTCCCGACAGTCGAGCGACGACAGAAAAATCGAGGCTTTGCTGGAAGACATTGCGAAGGGTCGCTCAGTTCCAATAACCACAGAACCGTTCCGCGATTCGGTCAAGCTGTCCCCTCACGAGGAACTGAAGAGAGCGCAGGAGGTAGTCTTTGTAGAGGAAGTCCTTGCGATGTCTGCGGAGGACTTGAAAATCCAACTCGGGCACGATCCAGAGTTCCGAAACAAATACGATTCTGCCCCGAGAGGCAAGTATCCAAAGCTGGACTTGCTAAGGGATTCGGTATCAAAAAATCCCCTTCTCGCCGCTAAGTTCTTACACTCACACCTTCTACCCCGTTCGCCGTTCGGCTCTATAGCGCAACAGCTTTTAGCGAACATGGGCAGGAAATCATATGAAACAACCTCGGACTTTATCTTTGAAATTCATGCAGTGAATATCACGGACGCTTCTACGACGATACAGGATGTAACTGCGGAGGCCGAGATAGAGGGTGCTTGGGTAAAACTGCCTCGATTGCGCGATCTGTCGAACTATGAGCTTGTTTTCCGTGACGCCGAACATATGGATAGCCCGCGATATTTACTGGCAAGACAGACCGCGTAGAACAACTCCGAGGCTTCTTGGAATCGTCTACGGGCAAGATATTCCAGCGCGGGGTCGGGCATCAAGGATGGTTAGGGTTTGAACTCATCACGGACATTGCAAACATCCAGAAGCCTGTCGTCAACCGCGTAAGACTTGTAGACGCTCTTGGTGGCATACATCCGGTTGTTCGTCTTAACGATAAAGAGGACGGCGATATTAGGCACAGCCGCAAAGCGTATGACTAGCTTAGGCACTAAGACTCCACGCAGGATGCGTGAGGATTTTGAACTCTAGATTATCGGACTTGAGCATGAGCTTTAACGTGTCGCGGAACAGATATGGATTCTCGCGATTGTCGAAACGCCATGACATCTCGTTCAGATAGGCTTGCAGATGCTTTGCACTAATACGATGCCACGTTCCCACGATCCCGCGCTTAAGCAGGCTGAATGCGGACTCCACGGTGTTCGTGTAGATGTCACCGTCAACGTACTGCCCACTGCTGTGATTGATGGTCTTGTGCGGAGCCATGACGCCAACGCGTTTCACGGCAGGCTTGTAGGCTCCGAAGTCGTCCGTCATGATAACGTCCACGTCCTGAGAGACGTTCTCGCGGATGTATCGCGCCAGTGTGCCGGACTTAACGTCCTGAGCGTGGAAGAACCGCACGTCACCGCCGCGCTGACGGATACCGATGACGATTTCCTTGCGGGTGCCGCGTCCGGGTACGCCGCGCTTTCCGGGGCGGGGCTTTCCGCCCACGTAGGTCTCGTCAATCTCCACCACTCCGCCGAGTTTTTTCTTCGCACTCTCAAGGGCGCACATTGCTGCCCTGATTCGGTGGCAGAGATACCAAGCCGTCTTGTAGGAGATGCCGAGCATTCGTTTGAGTTGGTTCGCGCTCATGCCCTTACGCGACTGGCAGAGCAGGTAGGTTGCAAGGAACCATTTGGTCAGCGGGAGATGCGTATCGTGGAAGATCGTACCCGCAGTCACGGAGAACTGATAGCGGCATGACTCGTTATCACAGTTGTACTGGTCGCGCTTCAGGATGCTGGAGACTTTCTCCCCGGCGCACTTGGGACAACGGACACCTTCACGCCAGCGCAGGGCTTCCAGATAGTTGCGGCACGATTGCTCGTTCCCGAACTCACTCATCAATCCAACGAGGTCAATGGCTTCCATAATGCCTCCTAAGCGCAAACCGAAGAAGCACCCGCACGACATGACGGACGAAGAAGCGTTGAAACACATCTTCCATCCGAAGATTGTCCGGGCAGTGAAGAAACACCTGAAAACACAGGGGAAGGAACGCAAACGTGGTTAACTCCCCTGATAACACCAGGCGTCTTTCGGGCTGCGCTGCAAATCATGTAAAACAGCTTATATTATGGCGTTTCTTGTGTCAAGTAAATAATCTCGTTTTCAGAATATCAAACTGAGCATAGAAGTATGAACGTTGTGGCAGCGGAAAATTCATAATGTTTTCAGTGAGTTAGGCGATTGGATTACTGCTTGAGTACTTGACTGCAAACTGTGTGGTACTTGAGAGGTATTTTTTTCGTTGTTTGCAATTGCATGTTAACTCAATAGTTAACTGTGTCCCGATTTGGGAATTTCTTGCTGGCGTTATCAGCCGTCCCTGCGGGACTGGCTCGTCTTGCTGCCGCGAACCCGGCACTACGTGCCGGGCTACATTCAGTGCGTCCTTTCAGGACGCTGAAGCCTGGCTTTCATTCAGGGAGCGAGACGCGCGAGAAGTGACATCTTGCCCATCAGGGCAGGAAGCGCACATGACCCGATGCAATCTCATAGACAGCACCGACCAGTCTGGCCCCTTCTTTCAGCGCCTTGCTGCCTTCGGGTGTTTCCCGCAGCTGCCGCATCGACCAGCGGACGTTGGCCTCGACGGCCTGAGCAAGCAGCTTCTTGCCTGACAGCTTCTGCCGGGAATCCGGCAAGCCGGGCAGAATATTCTGCAATAACGCCTGAATGCGGGAGAGGTGCTTCACCCGATGAAGCTTGTACTCGAGAGCGGCCTGAACAGCACCGCACCCCTCGTGGCCCAGCACAACAAACAGAGGCGTGTGAAGGTGGGAGCGCGCGTACTGCATGCTTCCCATGACCTCGGGCGAGATCACGTTGCCGGCGACGCGCAAGATGAACAACTCGCCAAAGTTGGCATCAAAAATCAGTTCGGGAGGCACTCTGGAGTCACTGCAACCGAGGATGGTGGCGAAGGGCCGCTGGCCCCTGGTCATCGCGGCCAGCGTTTCTTTGCAGACGGTGGGGAAACGCGCCCGGCCGCTCACGAAGCGCTCATTGCCCTGGACCAGTTTCAGCAGTCCCTGGGCGGCAGAGAGGCTGGGCTGCCTAGACCGGCGGGCGGACATCACTTCAGTTCTCGGTGCCTGCAAGTGAGTGGCAAAGGTCTCACTTGACGGAGTAGCCGCGAGCATCCAGGCAAGCAGAGAAGCCGCGTTTGAAGGTATCGACCTGCTTCGCAAAGGCAGCGTTGGACTGCTGGTATTGCTGCTGCATCTGCGCACCGGCCGACTGCGCCGCCTGGTCCTTGGCGGCGGAGTTGGCCTGGCGCTGCTGCCTGCCGCCGCGCATGGTCCCAAAGGCTGCGCCGGCGGCAGCCCCGGTCCCGGCGTCGCCAGCGATGCCACCAATTATGGCGCCACCGGCCGCGCCTCTGGCGGCACCGCGCACGCGACCGCCCTTGGCCTGGCCCGCCTCAGACGCGGCCTGCTGCTGCGCAGCCTGCACCTGGGCGCTGGAAGGAGCGGCAGGACCAGGGCCGGTGGGATCGAAGCCGGTCTGCTGCTCCACTTGGTCATAGCAGGAGGACTCATCGCGAAGCTGCTGGTCGTGGCTTTGGCCGTTCTTGGGATACACGAACATGCCAATCTTCTCCGCGGCGGAGAATGAGGGCACGGGCTCAGCCGGGGCAGCGGGCGCGGCAGGCACCGCGGATTGCGCCGGGCTGGGATTGCTGGGCGCCGTGGTTTCAGTCTTCTTGTTGCATGCTGCCAATAACAAGGCGGCGATGAGGAGTAACCAAGAAAACGCGTGTGGGATATGAGCCGTCTGCTGGGATCTCATGGACAGAATCTCCTTAGGTTCTTGAGCAATGTGCAAGCCGTAAATGATACTTCAAACCCCAATCCGGGTCAGGCGGAAATCAGGTGGCTCCTGACGGCGTAGCGAATCAGCTCGGCGCCGTTGCGGGCGCCGATGGCTTCCATGATCCGATACTTGTGAAAGGCCACGGTCCTGGTGGTGAGATTCAAGAGATCGCCGACTTCTTTCATGACCCGGCCCTCAGCCAGTAGCTGCAGGACCTCGCGCTGGCGGGCGGTGAGGCGCGCGTCTTCATCGACCATTCTCTTATCCTGGCGCCGAAGAAAGTTCACGGTCTCTTTGGGAAGCTGCGGCGAAAGATATGTCTTGCCGCGCAGAACTTCGCGAAAAGCATTGAGCAACTCGGAAGGGGTGCAGGTCCGGAGCAGATATCCCGAGGCCCCACGGTGAAATGCTTCGGCCACGACCTGCGGGTCACTGTTCATGGTGAGATAGACCAGTTTGACCGCGGGCAAGACCTGCTTCACTCGCTCGCCGGCATCCAGGCCGTTCAGGACAGGCAATGTCACGTCGAGGAGGATGGCGTCTGGCTTGAGCTCTTCGGCTGCCTGAACCAGGGCACGGCCATTGGGCACCGAGCCGACAACTTCGAATTCTGGCTCCAGCAACTTCTTGCACAGCTCGACGAACAAGGTATGGATGTCAGCAATCAGGATACGGGAGCGATGGGACGGCATACAAACCTCCGGGGACGAAGTTATTGGGTGCATCACAGCAGGTGATTATCGAAATTTCCGGGGGACCGGGTAAGTGACAGGCGTCACACTGCAGCAAGAGGCGGTGCGGGATTGAATACGACGCCGGGCTTGCCAACGAATTGGCACTGGAGTCGCAAGCCCGGCACATGGTTCCCGGCTAGGCAAGGCGACGATACGCTCGCAAACCAAGCGAAGAAACCAAGCTGACTAACCCGAGGAGACCAAACAGCGGTATTGGGCTCCCGGTCTTGGGAAGCTTGGCTGGGGCTTCTGCAGCTGGCGCAGGAGCAGGAGCAGGGGCACCCTGGGCAACGAGAATCGGGCTATCCGCCGGTGGCGGAGGCGGCATGGAGCCGGTCAGCTTGTGCTGGGTCTCTGACTCGATCTCCGGGACCTCAGTCACCTTAGTCGCTGCGACCTTCATTCCAACCTTCAGACCCCAGGCATCTACCATCTGTCCATCGATGTTGAACTTCTGGCCCTTGGGAATCTTGAACTGCTGATTGGTGCCATCTTCCAAGGTCAAAATCACGCTGGTTGGCGGATTCACGTGCCACACCTTGCCAGTCACGCTCTTGACGGTGGTGATGACCTTGGGAGTCGTAGTGGTGGTTATGGTCTTTTCGAGTATCATGCCAACTTTTACATCGTGAATGCCTATCTCTTTGCCATCGACGGTCGCCCTGGCGCTTTCAGGGACGTTGGCGATGTGCCGAAGGCTTCCATCCTGCATCTTGAGCACGAGATCTTTGCCGGCAACGTCAACGACTTCAGCCCGTTCCACTTTCACTTCTCTGGTGGCCGGCCCGCTGCTGGTAGTGGTCTGGGTCTGTACCTGAGCGGCGACGCTCATGGTCAAGAACAAACAAACAGCCACGCCAGCAACGATCAGGACCAACTGCATCCATCTGCTGCATGAATTCATGTTTCTCCTCCCTCTCTGGATACTGCCTTCTCTTGCATGTTCAGATGCCGAAGAAGGCCGCGTATGTGACCAGCGTCACACTACGGTCGGGGCCGGACCTCGGGGTGAAAGATGCGCGACGCCGGCAGTCAGGCGACGGGTAACCCTAGTTCGTTGCCGATGCCTCGACGATGTAGCGTTTGGGCGCACTGCCGACAAAATAGAAGGGGTAGCAGGTGACGAGGGTGACAGAAGGACGCGAACGCGGCGAGAGGACGGAGACGTCGCTGGGATCGACGATGACGATCTTGTCGATGAGATAGGTACGGCTGCCGGCGCTGGTGGCGATCTCGATCTTGTCGCCCAAGGCAACATCTTTCAGGCGGCGGAAGAAACCATCGCGATGGCCGGCAATGCCGATGTTGCCATCGCCGTCGGGACGGGCGGTGCCAGCGATAAGACCGGCACCCATGTTCAGGGTGAGGTCGTCGGTGCCTTCAAGGACCGGGACTTCGAGATCGATCTTAGGAACACGGAGCACGGCAATCGCCTCAGGCAGATGGCTAGCCAGGCTTGCCTGATATTCCTTGATGCGCTTCGGCGACCAGAGAGCGAAATCAGGCGCCTGGGAGGCGGTACCAAGGGCTTTGACCTGCTGCTGCAGCAACGACTGCTCCTTGAACCTGCGGATCTCGGCGCGCGAAAGAACAACGCTATGCAAGCGTGCTGCCAGATAGACGGCAATCAGCAGCAGTCCCAGGATCAGCAGCAGCCGCTCGAGTTTGCCCAGCCAACGCATGATGACTCCGCTACAAGCCGAATATACCTCAGGACTGAGTCTTAAACGGATGAAGGAGAAACTGTCAGTTGTTACAGTGTTCTTCAACTCAATCGGGAGTGTAAGCTTATTCGGATTTGTTCATAGGGCTGCGCTGTGAGTCTGAGCTGGAGTTTGGCGCGCTGCACTCAAGGAGGAATTTCATGAACAGGAAACACGTGGTGGCGATGGGATTGATCCTGGGCGGGCTGGTCTTCGCCGGGAGAGGGCAAGCGCAGACGCAAGCGGCGCAACCGGCGGACCAGAAGAGCCTGGACCAAAGCATCGACCTGCTGCGGAAGGACGTCCGCTCGCAGAAGAAACAGCTCATCGCGGCGAACATGCCGCTGACGGATGCGCAGGCGGAGAAGTTCTGGCCGGTCTACGACAAGTACACAGAGGAGCTGACGAAGATCAACGACGAAAAGACTGCGATCATCCAGGACTATGCTAAGAACTACACCTCGATGACGGATGAGATGGCAGAGAGCCTCACCAAGCGGCTGCTCAACGTGGACCAATCCATCACGCAGCTGCGTATGAAATACCTGCCGCAGTTCAAGGCGGTGGTGGGAGGAAAAGGAACAGCGTTGTTCTTCCAGCTGGACCGGCGAGTGGCGATGCTCATTGACCTGCAACTGGCCGCCATGATCCCACTGGTGGAGCCGTAAGGCGAGTCAGAAGGGCAACTCGGTATAGGGTGGCCATTCGGCAGCTGCGCCCTGGAAGAGAGCCACACACTTCTCGCGGCGCGGCTTGCCATCGTGGACGGCGAAGCTGGCGGGCGAATCAGTTGTGCCTGACCACATAGAGACGCCGGCGTAGGCACCATCTTTGCGCAGAATGTAATACTTCATGCTGATGAAGTGAATCTTGCTCATGTCATTTTCGTAGTTGCGCACGATGCGCTTGAGCGCATCCATACCGGCTTCTTCCGGCGACATCCCTTTGCGCATGTTCTCGACGATGGTGTGAGCGCCAGCGACTTTGATATTCTCCTCCCCGCTGCCGGTAGCGCCGGCTGAGCCGACGTCCTGGTCGCAGTAGCAGCCGGCACCGATGATGGGCGAATCGCCGAGGCGGCCGGGAATCTTGAAGGCGAGCCCGCTGGTGGTGGTAACGCCGGACATCTCGCCGCGCGCGTTCAAAGCCGAACAATTGATGGTGCCGGTGGGCGGGTGCAGAACTTTGTGGATGGCGTCGAAGCGCTCGTCGGGCAGGATGCCGAGGTCGGCGGCGAGATCGTACATGCGCTGGATGGCTGGCGGAAGCGCGCGGCTGCTATCGCGTTTCAGATCGGGAATCTTCCACTCGGGCGAGGCCATGCCGGGCCCCCACCATCCGTGGTCGCGGGAGGTGGTCTCTTTCCAGAGCAGCCAGACTTTGCGGGCGTGCTCGGTCAGGAGACTCTCTTCGGTGAATCCTTCGGCGAGGGCGAAGCGGCGCGCGCCATCGCCGGCGAGCATGACGTGTCCGGTGCGCTCCATGACAGTGCGGGCGAGCGAGGCGACGTTCTTGATCTTTTGCACGGCGCCGACGGCGCCGGCGCGGCGCGTTGGACCGTGCATGCAACTGGCGTCGAGCTCGACGACGCCTTCTTCGTTAGGCAAGCCGCCGAGGCCGACGCTGTCGTCGAGTGGGTCATTCTCAACCGCGGTAACGACGGTGATGGCAGCCTGGAGAGTATCGGCGCCGCTGCGAAGTTGCGCGTGGCCTGACTCGAGGTGCGCGAGGCCGTTGAGCGAGCTGATGAGAATGTTCTTGCCGGAGCCGGCAACGGATTCGGCCGAGGGCGCGGCTTCAGAGTCAGCGGCGAGGGCAAGCGAGGCGAGCGCACTGGTGGCAATGAAATCGCGGCGGGAAAACTTCATGGAGGCGTCTCCCTCTTATTTCGTATCCTTCTTGCCGACGACGTTGAGGTCGGTCTCCTGACCGTTGCTGGTCTTGACGGTCATGGTCTTGCCTTTGTTGCCCAGCCGGGAGGGAAATTCCTTGCCCAGCGTCCAATCCATGAAGACTGCGGCGGGCGCGGTGACGTGGCAGTAGTAGATGATGCCATTCAGCAAGATGGCGATCTTGTAGCGTTCAACACCGGATTGGTGGCTGGCATCGGCGGCCAGCTTCTCGAAGCCGACGACCTTGCCGGGCTGGAAACCGGCATCTCCCTGGGCGTTCAGGAAACCAGCAGCCAAAACGCAGAACAAGAGGATGAACGAACGGGTTTTCGTGAGCATTCTTATCTCCGAAGTCTCAACATAGGATGCGAAGGCGAAAGAATCGCACACCGCGAGCGAGGATGCAAGGTGACGCTCAAGAATCAGGCGATGCGGACAGGGGAAAAAATCCGGTCACGGACGCCGACGGGAAGTGACCTCTTCACGTGCTCACGGGCAACGGCAACGGAGGCACGGACACGTTTCTGGCTGCGGTCGGTTATGGCGGTAATCTCTTCCAGAGTAAATCCCTCAAGAACGTGCAAAATGAAGGCCTCGCGATCCTCGGCGGGGACGCTGCGCAGAGAGCGCTCGACCAGGAGCACCATCTCATCGGAGTAGGCAATCTCCTCGGGAGTGGCGACGCGATTATCGGCGATGGTGCTCTCGCCGGTAAGGGTTTCATCGGGCTGATGAAACTGCAACTCAGGCTCGTCACTGCCGCGGACATTTTGCTTGCGGGCGGAGACTTCGAGGGGAACGGCACCGGATTGCGGCTGGGCGCTGCGGCTGACGCGCTCCATGCTCTTCAGCGCCAGGCGATACATCCAGCGTTCGGGCGAGAGCAGGTGCGGGCGCTTATGGCTATCGCTGAGGGCGGTGGCTACAGCCTCATCGAGAACTTCATCGCAGGTGAGTTCATCAGGCTCGAGAATGCCCGCGGTGAAGCGGTATTGGAGCTCGCGCTGAATGAAGCGCTCCAGACGAGGAAGATTGGCGTTGATGTAGGTAGAGATCTCGCCGTTGCCGCGGCGAATGACTCCCCGCGATCTTTTCTTGGCATGGGCGTGCGGCATCCGGGCTTTGTGGGGCGTCTGCATCGCTCTGATGAAGAGGGATTCTACACCGCAACAAAATCGATTCAGAAGAAAATATTGCTGGGCGAAGAGAAAGCGCTTGCAATTTGCAGGAGAAAGTGAGCGGCAAAGATCAAACCGCAACGGTGAAGGAGGTCTCGGTGCGGGTAACGGGGCGATAGAGGGTATCACGCTCCACGGGCTGGCGGCCGGCTTCCTTGATCAGCCGGGTCAGCTCCTGGCGGCGCATGCCCTGAGGCGTGGTGGCGCCGGCATCGTGGTAGATCTTCTCTTCGATGACGGTGCCGTCGAGGTCATCGGCGCCGAAGCGCAGCGCGATCTGGGCGATCTTGGGAGTCATCATCTGCCAGTAGGCCTTGATGTGCGCGAAGTTATCGAGCACCAAGCGGCCGATGGCGATGTTCTTGATATCCAACATGCCGGTGGTGGTGGGCAGGTGCTGCAGCGGAGTGTTGGCTGGATGAAAGGCAAGCGGGATATAGGTCTGGAAGCCGCCGGTTTCATCTTGCAGAGTGCGCAGTTTGAGGAGATGGTCCACGCGATCTTCGTCGTTCTCAATGTGGCCGTAGAGCATGGTGGCGTTGGAGCGGAGGCCGAGTTGATGGGCGGTGCGCGCGGTCTCGAGCCACTCGGCGCCGTTGATCTTGTGGTCGCAGATGATGGAGCGGACACGGTCGGCGAAGATCTCAGCACCGCCGCCGGGGAGCGAATCCACGCCGGCGAGCTTCAGCTTCTCCAGTGTTTCGCGGATGGAGAGCTTGGCACGCTTGGCGAGAAAGGCGATCTCGACCATGGTGAACGCTTTGAGATGGACCTTGGGAAAACGTTGCTTCAATCCGGCGATGAGGTCGAGAAAGTATTCGAAGGGCAGATCGGGATGCAGGCCGCCGACGATGTGGAATTCTGTGAGGGCTTCGGAGTATCCGGAGGCGGCGGTCTCCCAGGCCTCTTCAAGCGCCATGGTATAGGCGCCCGCGACATCTTTCTTACGACCGAAGGCGCAGAGTCGGCAGGCAGCGACACAGACATTCGTGGGATTGATGTGGCGATTGACGTTGAAGAAAGTCTGATCGCCGTGCATGCGCTCGCGCACGGAGTTTGCCAGCCAGCCGATGGCGAGGATGTCGCTGGAACGGAAGAGCGCGAGTGCTTCTTCCTCGCTCAGACGCTGGCGAGCCCGCACTTTTTCAGCGATGGGCAGAAGGCGGGCGTCATCAGTCTGGAAGGCGTGCTGCACGAGATTCAATGATAAATCAGGCACCGACTTTGGCCTATTGCAGCGGCGGGCTCTGCGGACCTGCCGGGCCGCTCAGGGAGTATCGAATCACGGCGGTCTCATCGCTGAAGAAATGGCGGTCGCCGGTCCGGCCGGGGGTAATAGGATTGGCGCGAATAGTGTAGCTCGTGATGATTCCCTGCTCATTGGGCAGGCCAGGAGCATAGGTAAAGTAATAACCGTCTTTGAGCCCACCGGCGAGGCCGCGATCGATGAGGCAAGCAGAGGACTTTGAAGCGGTGTTAGAGGCGTTGGAGCATCTGCCCAGCTCGAGGAGTGAGCCAGAGTAGCCGCGCTCGGGATAGCTGGCCATGTATGTGACCTCGGCAGTACTGATGGTGCGGACCGAGCCGATGGCAGTGCTTTCATACGAATTTGAATTCCTAAATCCTATACGGTCCGGGAAAGCCAGCAGGAAGAAGCTGTAGAGAATGGCGAAGAACGCAGCGACAAGCGAACCCAGAACGATTCCGGCAGTGGCCATCGCGTCTCCGCTCTCGCGGGAGATCTTAATCTGCCGATGCGCCATGATCCCCAGCGCGATAGCAACGACGGAGAGCGGGAAAATCAGGATGCTCAACAGACCGCAGACCAGACTGGCGCTGGCAAGAGAGCTGGTACGCACGGGCGCGGACTCCGCAGGCTGGGCTTGAGGGGCAGTGGCAGGGTGTGCAATGGCGGAAGCAGCCGGAGGTGGGCCGGCTGGAGCGGGCGCGGCGACGTGTGCTGCAGCCGGAAATGCGCCACAGCGAGGGCAGAACGAGGCTGAATCCTGCATCTCAAAGCTGCAATTGGCGCAGCGCTTCATCCCGGCGACTCCTATGCTCACATTCCACTCCAGCTGCTGAGGTGAGTCAATGGAAAGCAAGGTATCTGGCGACAGCCGCGTCAGCGTAGCAAGAGCAGATCAGCAGCGATGAACAAGAAAAGGACGACGGAAATCACCCCGTTCATGGTGAAGAAAGCAGCATTGAGCTTGCTGAGGTCATCGGCACGAACCAGCGAGTGCTCGTAAGAAAGAAGAAAAGCGACCACGAGCACACCGGCGAAGGTGAGCTTGCCAAGGCCAAAGGCAAAGACGAAGCCGACGAGCAGCAACAGCATTAGGAGGTGTAGAAGGCGAGCGATGAGCAAGGCGCGGCGAATCCCAAAGGCACGGGGGATGGAGTAGAGACCGTACGAGCGGTCGAAATCAAAGTCCTGGCAAGCATAGAGCACATCAAAGCCGGCAACCCAGCAGGTAACGGCGGCGGTCAGCAAGAGAATGCGCGCATCGAGCGAGCCACGGATAGCAACCCAGGCGGCAGCAGGCGCAATGCCAAGGGCAAGACCGAGCAGCAAGTGTGACCAGCGGGTGAAGCGCTTGCTGTAGGAGTACAGAAGAAGGACTGCCAGCACAACAGGGGACAGGATGAAGGCCAGGCGGTTCAACTCATAGGCAGCCAGTACCAATAAGGCGCTGGAGACCACGACGAATGCCCGGACGAATCCTGGAGAGAGTTTGCCGGCAGGAAGAGCGCGCATCTGGGTGCGAGGATTCGCGGCATCGATCTGAAAATCGGCGAGACGGTTGAAGGCCATAGCAGCAGAGCGTGCTGCAACCATGGCGGTAATGATCCAGATGAGCTTACGGGCGGTTGGAACGCCTCCGGCAGCGAGCATGGCTCCAATAAGGGCGAAAGGCAGGGCAAAAACGGAGTGTTCCCACTTGATCATCTCCAGCGTTATGGCGGTGCTGCGCAAGAGGCCCATGGCGCTATTTTATGCGAAACAAAAAAAGGGACGCAGCTCGAAGCTGCGTCCCTGCCGAGAATCAGGAGAGAGAAAGGATCCTCAGCGTGAAAGCCGTCAGCGGGCAACCACAAGCTGGTTATCCACGCTAAAGACGCCCGGGACCGAGTTGGCCTGGATGCCGGCAATCTGGCGGTCCATCTGGTTGGCCACGACGCCATATAACGTGACGTGACCGCCATTCACCACGATGCGGATGGGGGCTTGCGGATCCATGGAATAGCGGCGCAGCACAGAATCGCCATAAATGGCGCGGGACAGCTTGAGCCGGAGGCCATCGTCAAAGAACGAAGCTGGGGCAACTTTGATCTCATTCCTTACCCCTTCAACGCCACGCATGTTCTGCGCGACTGCAACGGCAGAGGCCCGGTCCGTATCCGTGCGGACCTCACCGCCCAGCGTAGCAATGCCGTCATGCACCGTAACGGTGAGGTAGTTGAACTGGTTATCGAGGCCGGCCCGGTCATAACGAAGCCGGGATGCCAGATGAGCCTGCAAATCGGAATCGGTGACGGGCTGCGACTGACTGGCCAGCGCAGGCAAAGCCAACCCCAGTACGAGTGCGAATACAGCAGTGTTGCCTATGAATTTCATATGAGAGCTCCTTTAACCAACTGGTTAGTTAGTTAGTTAGTTAGTTAGTTAGATGCGGAACGGGTCGGAGGGTTGCCCGGTGTCTATGCGGGAAAGGCCTCGCGGCCGACCAACGGGACAAAACGGCAGGCGTCCAGATTCTCGACAGAGATCTCGCCCGCAGCGCGAGCGATGAGCTGGAGCTGCTGGGCATCCGTGGTGCCTACAGGAATGATGAGGCGCCCGCCATCATTCAATTGGGCAGTGAGCGAGGGCGGAACCGCTGGGGAGGCAGCGGAGACAATGATGGCGTCGAACGGGGCCTGATCAGGAAGCCCGAGAGAACCATCACCGGCGACATAAACAATATTGCCGTAGCCGAGCCGTTCCAGACGCGAGCGCGCGCTCTCAAGCAAGAGCGGGTGGCGTTCCATAGTGAAGACCCCCGAAGCAAGGCGAGAGAGTAGCGCGGTCTGATAGCCGGAGCCAGTGCCGACCTCGAGAACTCGATCTGCGGCTCGCAGGCGCAGAGCCTGTAACATGGCAGCGACTATGTACGGCTGCGAGATGGTCTGGCCCGCGGCAATTTCAAGCGGTTGATCTTCGTAAGCCTTTTCCAGGTCGCCCTGCGAGACAAATTCGTGACGAGGAACCTGAGTCATTGCAGCCAAGACTCGCTCGTCACAAATGCCGCGGTTCCGCAACTGCAGGCTGACCATGGCCGCACGGCGGATGGCGAAGGGGTCGGAAGGTGCCTGGAGTGACATGAGGCTGCGCAGTCCGTTTCAAGCGAATGCTAGCGCTTGCGCTGGCGGAGTGTCACGTAAAAGGAAATAACGCCGTTCTGGTCGCGGACGCCAATGAAGGAAAGATTGCGATTGAGCCGCACCTCAACCTGCACAACCTGCTGAGCGGCCTGCGTAAGGCTGGTGAGGTAAGTGAGGGTGACTTGCCTGGAGACATCCTGCTCCACGGTAAGACGCGCGCTGGGGTTGTTCTCCGCGCCGCCCGCCTGCGGGTCAACCTTGATGCGGCTGACGCCGAAGACACGTTGCATCCGGCTGCTCACGGTCGCGTTGAGGGCCTGGCTCAGCATGGCGTTGCTGGCGCTGAGGGCCACGCTCGGCGTTTGACCAGAAGCCAGCAGGCTCGAATCTTCCGTCCGCCCCAGCGCGAGCAGAGCGATGATGTCGGAGCTGGGCAGCGGCGGATCGGAGCGGTAGTTGCTGCTCAAGTGATCCAGCGGGCCGTGGAAGGCAAGCGAAATGTCGTAGTCGCGCACACGGGTGCCGACTTCGAGGTCGATAGTGGGCTCGATGCGCACCGGATTGGAAAAGACCAAGCTGCCGCGCTCGACATGGTATTTGGTGCCGGCAAAATAGAGTTCTCCGCTGTTGATGTTCACGCGGCCAAGCAGCCCAGAACGGGCGGCCGTACCACGAATGCGCAAATCGAGATCACCACTTAGCTTGGCGGACGAGGTCTGCACTTCGAGAGCAGGCGTGGAGAAGACACGAACATTGAGTTGAATGTTGTTTAGGACGGAATCTCTGGGCAGCATCGCAGGCGTTTGCGTGCTCTTGGCGAAGTACTGGGCAAAATCGAATTGCGGGGTGAGACCAAATTTCGTGACAGTGATGTCGCCGGAAAGCAGCGAGCGAGCAAGGGTCCCGGCCCAACGCAGATTCGTGTTGGCAGAGGCGCTTACGCCCGGTGGGTAGCGGAGCCGCACCTCATTGCCCTGGGCGCTAAAGTCGAAATAGACGCCGTTGGAATAGGTCATGAAGCCACTGAGCTTCAACTCCCCGGCGCCGGTGCGGGCGGTGAGCGATTGAATCTGCAGGCGGTTCTCGTTAAAGACCAGCGTGCCATTGATGCGACTGAGACCAGCGGGCAAATCGAGGAATGAAAAGCTACCATCCTGCACCTGCACCTGGCCAGAGAAGGAGGGCCTGTTGAGAGTGCCCCTGATCTCTACGGACAACGAAGTAAGGCCATCTGCCAGCAGGTTAGGGTTGAGGCTTTGCAGCACTCTGAGATTCAGCGTCCCCTGAGCGCTAAGGCCGATGGAATTGCCGCCGTTCAGACCCAACGAGCCCGAGGCGCGAAGGTCGGTTCCCTTCCCCACAACGTGCAAGGGCGCGAGGCTCAACACCATATTTTCGAGTGCGAAGCGCGCCGGGCCATCGGTGGCCAACTTGAAATTTTCCACATTGATGGAAGCCCGAGAGACTTCTCCTTTCAAGCTCAAATGAGCAGGCTCCAGCAGCGGGCCATGCATGGTCAACTCACCATCGAGCGATGAGTGCTCAGTGATGTGCCCGTGGAGATAGTCGCTGAGGAAGGAATCGAGATCGAGGTGAGCGAAACGAAGAGACATCTGGGCAGGCCAGTTCTCACGCATCTGGATATTGCCCTCCAGGGCAACATCGGCGGGTGAGTGCTCTGCGTGGGCTGTGAGGTGAAGGCTGGATCCAGAGGTCGTAGCTTGCACGCTCAAGTCGCCGAAAACCTCATCATTCACTGCGAGTGTACGCAGAACAAGCCGGCCATTCAGACGGGGCTCGGCGAGGGTGCCAGAGCCTTCAAGATGAAAGTCGGCCATCCCCGAGAGCTTGGCATGGGTCATCTGCGGGCGCTGAAAGTGCGCAAGGTCAAAGCGTTCGCCATCCGCTTGGAATTGAAAGGCACGGCTGGCGAGGTTGTATCCACCCGCTCCCGTCACCTGGGCGCCGTCGAACAGAACCTTAACACCGCGAAAATCGAGTTGCTGGTGTGCAAGGTGCAACGCGCACACCAGCGACTTGTAGTGCATGCCATACAGGTCGCCATCAGCAATGGTCGCGTTGCCTTCGGCCTGCGGATCACCCCAAATCCCGGAGGCTTCAAATTCCACGGTTGCCATGCCGTGAGCGGGAAGATGAGTGCCGGTAAGAATCTGCAAGAGACCCAATGGCACATTTCGAACATGGCCTCTGCCGGAGAACATGGAATCATCGGCCAGAGAATAATCTTCGAGCGTCGCAGAAGTCTCCAGCGCGGCAACCGTAGCGCCGGCCTGGAGCTGGCCATTGTGAATCGCGCCGTTGGATGGTGAAAGCTCGATGCCGGCGGAGAGTCTATCGAACTGGATGCGGCGGGGCTCACGGCTGCTTCCGGCATGGACAGAGATGTTACCCAACAGGGTCGCCTCAGCAGGTATGGCAGCATGGACATCCGACAGCTCGAGTTGTCCGGAAATCGACGGCCTGCGAAGTTTGCCACTCACGACTCCGTGGAACGAGCCGGCACCGTGAAGGTCGCTCGGCGACCATGAGAGATTGAGCTTGCCGAGAAGAGGCTCGAATTCGCTAAGGTCGGCCGACTTCAACCCGATGTTCAGGCTTGAATTCGAGGGTCCCAGTGTTCCGGCGGCTTCCAAGCCAGACATCTCTGTCGCCAGTTCTGCACGCGCGAGGGTCAAACGCTGGGAGGAGTTGTTGTAATCGCCTTCCACCTCGCCATGCACAGGCAGCGCGTTTTCGGTTGCAGGCTGCGGGTCGAGAATGATGGAGAATCTTGATTGCAAATCATGAAGGTCGCCCCGCCACCGGCTGCCGAGCTTACCGTGCACTATGCCGGCCAACTGTGGATGAGCAGCCGGCAATTGGGAAGCAAAGATAGCGGCGAGACGATCCAGAATCAGACCCTGAAAATCGAGCTGAATGGTGCCCACCTGTTGGACTTTGCCCGAGGCTCTGGCATCGCTGAGTGGGTTCTGGACGGTAGCTTCGCCTGAGTACCAGCCACCGGCGATAGAACCGGCAAGGCGGCTGAGGTGCAAGGTGGACTTGGAGAGCAGCAGGGTGCTGTGAAAGTCCACGGCACTCAGCGACAAGAGCGAATCCTGCCAGCCGAAATTCCTAACCGTAAGGTCAGAGAGCGCCGAGAAATCGGAGACGCTCCACTTGCCGCTGCCATGGATATCAGCAACGCCAGAGCGCAATCCACTGTTACGGCTGATCTCTCCAAGCTGTTTCAGATCAAGATGCAATTGATAATTCAGATCGAGCCTGGGATCGTTCAATTGTGTAAGTCTGCCATCAGCCTGGAGTTGCGACGCGGCTGATTGAATCTTAAGGTTGCTGATGGTGATCCCGCTCCGGTCAAGACTGAAGCTGGCGTCCAAGGCTGCCGAGAAGGGACGGAAGCTCCCATAAGTGCTTTCCCACTTGCCGATCGTCAGCCGGCCCTCGTAGCGATGCTTCGCCAGATGGTATTGCACATCGAAAGCAGCATCATCAGCCGTGAGATCAAGCGGTATACGCCGGTCATTCCAGATCAGCTCTCCCTGGGACAGCTCTACGCGATCGACTCCGAGAGAAAAGAGCTGCTCTACAGGGTGTGCAGAGGATTGAGGAGGATGCGGCACCGGCTGATTCGTGCTGCCATCGGCAGCGACCATGATGTGACCGACAGGACGTTGCATCAGAAGCTCACGCAATCCTAGCCTTCCACCAAGGAAGGAGAGCACTTTGAGGCGCAGCAGAACATGATCAACGTGTGCGTAGGGCACTGCGCCAGCTGGTTCGCTGCCGTGAATTGTCAGGTCCCAAGCCTCAAGCTCCAAGCGCGAAAGGTGCCAGCGGAACGATCTGATTTCTACGCGCCCGCCGGTCGCCCGCTCGACCTGCGAAACCATCTTCTGCCGCATGCGCTCCTGAAAGGCGGCGCTGTTCCAATACCAGACGAAGCAGCCCGCTACAAAGAGGAAAAACAGCATGATCACGAGCTTTCTTCTGGCAGGTTTCTTACGCGGCTTGGGGATCGACGTGTTCATCGCAGTTCAACGCTTCCCTGCTCGTGCAGACCGTCGAGCCAGGACGCAAGCTCGCGGTTGATAGCTTGTTGAATCAATATCTCCTGTATCTGCGCGGCTACGGAAGCCAGCTCCGGCGGCTTCTCGTGCGCAGCCTGCAATCTGGGTAAGAGGGTTTCGCGATAGTAGCTTTCGATCTCCGCTGGATCAATATGCACACTAGAGCGGAAACGAATATCGGTAAAGCGCGCAACGTCCATCTCCAGGGCAACATGACTGGAGATAGACTTTTCGGTCAATCCGTGGCGAGCGAGCAGGCGGTGCCAAGCCTCCGAGTCTTCGGAGTTGCCCGGTAATAGCTGGGCACGAAGCTCTCTTACCTTGGCCTCCACCGCCTGGGGTGAGCTGCGGTCAAAACGGCTCAGACGAATCTGGCTGGAAATGAGTTCGCGATCCACCAGTTGACTAAGCGCATTGCGCATATCTGCTTCGCTTAGAACCTTGCAGCTGGATTGCTGCAAGAGGCAGCGGTAGGCCAAATCTTCTTCCAAGTCGCTCAGCAAGATGGCGCGTCCGTTGACGGTGGCTACAATCCGGTCAACGACCTCACCGGCGTGGATGAACGGAATACAGATAAGTGCACCGAAGGAGAGGCCCGCAGCTAGGAAACAGTTTCTCATCAGAAGGTCTGCCCCAGGCTGAAGGAGAAATTCACGTGATGCAACTGGTCGGAGTGGCCCTCCACGGCAAAGAACGGTGGATTCAGGTTGTAACCGACATCAAGACGAACAGGGCCGATGGGTGTGCGGTAGCGCAGGCCGCCTCCAACCGCGTGAGAGAAATAGTTGAAATCACAGTTGACGGCGAATTGCCTGCATTGCTCACTGTTGGGCTGGTGTATGCGAATCGAACTGGAAAGAATCTCGTTGGGAGTCTCGAAGACGTTGCCCATGTCATGAAAGATCACAGGACTCAGATTGCTATCAATGAAAGGGAGTGTCAAAGGGGGAAAGCGTAATTCCAGCTGATTAAGAAACAGGCCGCCGCCACCCAGCGGGAATCCGGTCTGGGGATCGCGAGGACCAGCCTGGTTGAGCGCGAAGCCACGGTGGGAGTTGAAGCCGCCGGCATAGAAACGCTCGGGCAGAGGGATGACATCGCTTCCCCCAAAGATGTTTTCAATCCCAATGCGGGTGTTGCGCGCAAATACCCACCGCTTGCGAAAAGTGTGGTACGTGCTGTTGGTGATGAGTACGCGTGAGAAATTATCCGCTGAACCGAAGGCGCTGGCGGCGACGGCCGTATCCACCACGGTGTAGTTACCTTTGTGACTCTCCAGCGGGTCATCTCTCTTGTCGCGGATGTAGGCGAAGGTCGGCAGGCCGACGCGCTCTGGGCGCGACAGAATCGGGAAGTCGGGTGAGGTGGTGCTGATCTGAAGGTCACTGACAATGACGTGACGGTAGGCAAAGCCGTACAGCAATGTAGTGATGCGACTCAGCTTGTCCTCGATCTGGATGGAACCTTCTGAACGCTGGGAGGTGAACGTACGCACATCGCGCGAAGTGTCAAAGAGGCCGGTAAGGATCAATTTCCAGTTTTCGTGGTCGAGCCAGCGTGGGGAAAGATAACTGAGGAGGGCGCGCTGCTCCAGACGGCCATAAGCGCCCTTGAAGAGAAGCGTACGGTCGCTCCCTGCGAGATTGATGCGTGTGACACCGAAGGAGACTCGCGGGCTGACACCGGTCCGTCCTTGCGGCTCGTTACTTCCTGGCTCGCCGCCGCTCTGGACTTCGAGGCCGAGTCCATAATCGAAGGTGTAGCGTCTTGCCTCTTCCATCTGGAGAAGTACCTGCTTTTCGGTCGCGCGGCCGTTGGGATTCTGAACAGCAATATCAACGGCGTTGAATAACCCCAGATCATAGAGGCGCCGCTGGGTATCAAGCATTGCGTTCAGGCTCAACGGGTCTCTGCGCCGCAGCTGCAGCTGCTTCTGCACCACAGAGGGCTTAGTGAAGTGAAGACCGGAAACAAGCACGTTACTGACAAATACCCGCTGGCCTTCCTGAATGCGATAAACAAGATTCACTTGCGGGGGTTCGCTGGTAACGGGGGTAGCCGTTGCCTCGAATTGCGCGCTAGTGAAACCCTGGTTGAAGTAGAAGTTCAGCAACTCTTCGCGGTCGCTGGCCACATTGCTGTCGGAAAACGGCTGGCCCTCAGTGCTGGTGACGTGCTGAAGGATTAGTTCTGATGGAACTACTTCATTCCCTTCTATCTTGAGCAAGGCGACGTGCGTTTGTGGACCTTCACTGATGTGAAAGACGACTTTCATCTGGCCTTTGGCGTTCTTGTAGTTAGAGATGGTCTGCACTTCGACCTTCACATCGGCGAAACCATTGGCCTTGTAGAGGTTCGCTATGGATTGCGCGTCGGCGTTTGCCAGCGACTGGCTATAACGGCCGTGGCGCACAAGAACGCTTGAAGGCTGCACCAGCATACGCTCACGCAAAAGGTCCGAGCTGAAGTAACGGTTGCCCTCGACCGCGATGGCAACCAACTTCTGCTGCTCGCCGGGATGAATGTCGAAGATGACTTCATCCATGCCGCTTTGCTGCTGGCGGAGAAATTCGACCCGAGCGTCGTAGTATCCCCTCGTCTGCAGATAGTCACGAAGGTTGCGGGCGCCTTCAGCCAGCAGGTCGTTATCGACTGCGCTCTCTTCATAAACAGGAATACTCTTCCTCAACACGCTATCGCTGAAGCTGGCGCCATTGACCCTGATCTTCACTACAGGTCCCCGCTCGATTTGCAGAACATAATTTTCGAGATTATGAGCAGCGTCATACTCCTTCTGCACGATAGCGGCCTGAACTTCGAGCCGGCCCTGCCTCTGGTAGGCTTTACGAAGACGCAGCAGGGCGTCTGAAGAGCGCTGGGCTGTGGCTGCATCACCGGGCCGGAGCCTGGCAATCGCTCTTACTTCATCCGCAGAAAAACCCGTGTCCCCTGTGACATCTACATGGCCGATTCTGGTCTTGGGGCCGGGTTGAATGGCAAAGCCTACATCGCTTTGCTGTGTAGCAGGGTGCGACGATTGCCCGGCTGTGACACTGGCTGCGTGATAGGCGTTGTCGGCCAAGGTTTCCTTTATTCCGGCGATGCCCAGCTCAAGGTCCTGAGCGGTAAGAAGCTCGCCCAGATCGAGGCGCGTAGAGTTTACGAGCTGGCTGTGCGTGGGCGGACCTTTGGGTGCACCTTCAATACTGACGGCGCCGACAAAGTAGTTTGGCTTGAGCACAAGCGTGAGCGAGACTTCACCGGTTGGCAGCCGTTCCGCTTGAACCTCCAAGTCCTGAAAGAAACCAGTGCGGTAGAGAGCCTCAATGCTCTCGCGAAGCGAGTCACGGTCGAGAGCCTGTCCCGCCTGCACAGCCAGCATCTCCCGCAGTCGAGCCAGGTCGAGTGCTGGCGGAGCTTGAATCGTTACATTGTGCACTGTGAGGCCAAGGTACTTTGCCAGCGGATAGGATTGTGGTGAGACCGCTGGTTCAGACGGGTGACCCGCGCCGGGCGTTGCCTGGCCCGGCAGCAATTTTCCACACACAAGCGCCAGACTTATGACAAAATTCGCGCGAAGCAAGCGCCTCAACAGGCAACTCCGGCCATCATGAAAGTTAGCATCCGGGTAGTCTGGCTGAAATCGAAGCGGCGAGAAAACAGGAGGGTCGTTTGCATGCGAGATTTAGGCCCTCTGCGCAGCGCGAAGGCGAATGTCAATCTTCTATAATAAATCGTAACTTCTGAATTTAGCGGGCTTTGTCCCCTCCGAAAATGACGCTGGCTTCCGATGACCGCTATTCCCGCCAGGTGCTTTTCGCTCCAATTGGCGAAGAAGGACAGCGGCGTCTGGGCCGAGCCGCGGTCGCTATTGTTGGATGCGGCGCCACTGGCTCCGCGTTGGCAGGGTTGTTGGCAAGGGCGGGCGTCGGCAGGCTGCGCATCATCGACCGGGACTTTGTCGAAGCGAGCAATCTGCAACGCCAGTCCCTGTTCGATGAAGCCGATGCGCGGGAGTCCGTTCCCAAAGCCGTGGCCGCCGCGCGAAAGGTCGCTCAATTCAATTCGCAGGTGGACGTAGAAGCCGAAGTCGCAGATCTGACGCCTGAGAACGTCGAGGCATTGCTGGGTCACGAAATGCTTATCCTCGATGGGACAGACAATTTCGAGACACGGTATCTGATCAACGATTTTGCTGTGAGTCGGGGCATTTCTTGGATTTATGCCGCTGCCGTGGGCAGTTACTGCCTCACACTCAACATCCTCCCGGGGAGAACCGCATGCTTGGCCTGCATCTTCCCGAAACCACCAGGGCTGACTGAAACTTGCGACACCGCAGGAATTCTGAATTCTGCGGTCAGTCTGGTCGCCTCTCTGGCTGCCAGCGAAGCAATCAAGCTACTGGTGGGCGCTGAAGAGCGAGCGCGGCTCACTTTACTTTCCTGGGACGTTTGGAACAACCAGCGGGCCGAAGTCGCGGCCGATAAACCGAGGCCAGACTGCCGAGTCTGCGGCGAGAAACGCTTTGAGCACCTCGAAGGCTTGACTCGACCGCAAATCACTCTTTGCGGGCGAAATGCGGTGCAGATCCACGAGAACCGCAGGCACATGGACTTCAGCGAAGTTAGCCGCAAGCTGAATCCACATGGGACTGTGCGCCACAATGACTTCGTATTGAAATTCTGGCGGGATCCGCTTGAGCTGACTCTGTTCCCCGATGGCAGGGCGATTGTGAAAGGGACGACCGACACCGCAGTGGCTCGTACTTTCTACGCGCGCTTTATTGGTGCCTAACTTGAGCAACCTAATCTTTACTATAAGCAATCCACTTATCAGATTAGGAGCGTATACTTCACGCGTGCCCTGTGACCGGTTAGACCAACTTAGACTCCACGTAAGGAATCTGCAGAGCCAGCTTAAAGACAAGATCAGGAAGTCACAAGACTGGCCGACTGAGGGCCATGAGAACGCGTCCACGGGAAAGACGGACTATGAGCCGTTCTTGCGGCATCGCTTGAACCTGATCAAGGCGGAGATCGTCAAACACTTGGAAGAACACAACTGCGAGCGGTAGCAATCAGTTGGGGTCTGCCTATTTCTATTTGGCCTTCTTGAAGGCATCTATGGCCTTCTGCTCGCCCTCAAACACTTCGAAGATAGTGGCCAGCTTGGTGATCTGCAGGAGATCGCCCACGCGCTGAGTCAAGTTGGCAAGCTTTATGTCGCCACCGGCGGACTGGGCTGAGGTGAAGAGCGCGACCAACACTCCCAGCCCTCCGGAGTCGATGTAGCTGACGCCACCCAAATTGAGCACGATCTGCTTGGAGCTCGCGAGCAGACTCTTGACCTTGTCGCGCAAGGCTGAGGATTCCTCACCAAAGACGATGCGGCCATTGCAAAGGAGAACAGCAATGCCATCAACGTTCTTCTCACTCATCTTCAAGTTCACAGTGACCTCCGCCGAATCGCAGCAATTTAACTCCAAAATCGTTTCAATGCAAGTGGAGGGGCGGCTGAGCCGCAAAGGTATAATCGAAACCGTAACATGCCTTATCAGGTCCTAGCCCGCAAGTACCGCCCGCAGAGCTTCGCCGACGTGATTGGCCAAGAGCACGTGACACGAACGCTGACTCACGCTCTGGAACAGCAGCGCATCGCGCATGGCTACGTCTTCAGCGGCCACCGCGGCATTGGCAAGACGACTGTTGCTCGAATCCTGGCTATGGCCCTGAACTGCCTTGCCAAAGACAAGCCGAATCCTCAACCCTGTGGCAAGTGTGATTCGTGCGTTGAAATCCGGGAAAGTCGCTCGGTGGACGTGATTGAAATCGACGCCGCTACCAACCGGGGAATCGACGAGATCCGCGAATTGCGCGAAGCAGCGCGCTACCGCCCGGCACGTGACCGCTACAAGATCTACATCCTGGATGAAGCCCACCAGATCACGGATGCGGCGTTCAATGCCCTGCTCAAGACGCTGGAAGAGCCGCCCGCGCACGTTGTCTTCATGATGGCCACGACGCAACCAGAGGACATTCCGCAGACCATTCGCTCACGCTGCCAACACTTCAGCTTTCACGCTGTGCGCTTTGATGAAATCGTGGCGCAATTGGACCGAATCGCGAGGCAGGAAAAACTGCAAGTCGAAGCTGACGCCCTGCAGCTGCTTGCACAAGCGGGCGACGGCTCTATGCGTGACGCGCTCTCAATCATGGATCAGGCAGTTGCGTCCAGCGAAGGCAGAGTGACGGCCCTAGCGATCTTGGAGCTGGTTGGCGCCGTGCCCAGTAGCGTGCTGGAAGAAGTCATGCAGGCGGTGGCAGGCAAATCGAGTGAGAGAGCCCTAGCGCTGATCGACAGGCTGATGATGGAGGGGCAAAGCCCTGTTCATTTTGCGAGACAGATGACGGCGTTCCTGCGCAATGCGGTGGTTGCAAAGGCTGCGGGCGCTGAATCGCCACTGCTGCAGATCTCCTCCGACGAGCGAACTCGTGTTGCGCGCGTCGCGATGCAGTTTTCGGAGGAAGATCTCACACGCTTTCTGCAGATCCTGCTACGCTCGTATAACGACATCAGCTACAGAGTGGATCAGCGTTTCCATCTAGAGCTCGCTCTGCTGAAGCTGGTGCATGCGCAGCGGCTCCTGCCGGTCGAGGAGATTCTGAGCGGAATCGAGGGACGCACACTGCCAGCGCCTGCCGGACGGCCAGAGCCTTCCCCATCTTCACCACCGGCAACAAGAGTAGAGGAGAAGACAGCCAGAACTACTCCGCTCTCACCGCTTGAATTGGACCGAGCTCGCAAGCGTCATGACCCGGAGATGGCTGGGCAGACCCGAGCTGAGGAGTCCCAATCGGCGGTGGCGGTAGCGGAGTTTGCGCAGCAGGAGAACCTCACGCAATCAGTCCGCTCACGGGTGCTGGCGGCGCTCCAGACTGGCGGGCATCGGCAACTGGCATCATTGCTTGAAGGTGGCGAATGGAGCGTGAGTGGTGGAGATCTTCTCGTGCGGGCATATGCTGCAGCTTCATTGCTGGAGATGGCCATGGGCGCAGAGCCGAAGCAGATTGCCCAATTGGCCGCCAGTGCGGCGGCAGGACAGTCATTGCGAATCCGCGTGGAGAGCGTCGGCACCAATGGACATAACAAGCCAGCTGCACCACCAACGGTTGATGCTGTGGCAACAGAAAGTGGACGGCAACGGGCCGCCAAAGACCCAATCGTCCGGCGCCTGCAGGAGAAATTTGGCGCGGAAATCCGCACTGTAATCGATTACCGCGAAAAGAAATGACTAGAGCAAGCAATGTCTGGATTCAATATCAATCAATTACAAGAGCTGATCACTCAAGCTAGAAGCCAGGCCTCTGATCTGCAGAAGAAGATGCAAACAACCGTCGTAGAGGCGAGTGCCGGCGGAGGCAGCGTCTCAGTCAAGATGAATGGGCAGAAACAGGTGCTGGCGGTGACTATTGATCCGGAGATGATCAAGAGTGGCGATGTGGAGATGTTGCAGGATCTGGTGACAGCGGCTGTGAATGAAGCCGGCCGCAAAGCAGATGAGATGATGAAATCCAGCCTTGGAGGACTGATCACAGGGCTCGGGTTGCCTGGGGTCTAATCATGAGCAAGTTTGCAGAACCCATGACACGCTTGATCGACGAGTTGAAGAAACTGCCCGGAATCGGCAGCAAGAGCGCGCAGCGGCTGGCTTTTCACATCCTACGCTCAAGCGCAGAGGACGCGGCGGCTCTATCCGGCGCTATCCGCGACATAAAGGAGAATCTGCGGCTTTGCTCGCAGTGCAACAACATTACCGATGTCGACCCGTGTATCTATTGCAGCAATCCTACTCGCAATCATCAGGTGGTCTGCGTTGTAGAAGAACCGACCAATATCAGCGCCATTGAAAAGACGCGGCACTTCAACGGCATCTACCATGTGCTGCATGGCTCCGTCTCGCCGCTGCTCGGAATCGGCCCCGAGCAACTGCGGATTAGCAATCTGATGCGGCGAATCAATGAGGGCGATGTCGAAGAGGTGATCTTGGCGACGAACCCTACGGTCGAAGGCGAGGCCACCGCCGTCTATCTCACTCAGCAAATCAAGGGGCAGAGCAACGGCAGTCATGGAATCAAAGTCACTCGCATCGCGATGGGCATCCCAGTTGGCAGCGACATCGAGTACACCGATGAGGTGACAATGCTGAAGGCGATGGAAGGGCGCAGGGAGCTCTGACGTAACCCCAGCAAATGGAAGCTATAACGACGTCTACCTGCTCAAGAAACCATTCCGAGGCGTTCAGTAATAGGGCTCTAAGGGACAGGAAAATGGCGGGGATGACGGGGTTCGAACCCGCGACCTCTCGCGTGACAGGCGAGCGTTCTAACCAAGCTGAACTACATCCCCGGAGGTTGCAACTGGTGGGCAGTGAAGGACTCGAACCTTCGACCTCCTGCTTGTAAGGCAGGCGCTCTAACCAGCTGAGCTAACCGCCCCGCCTTGCATTTCGAACGGGCCGAGCGCCTCGCGAGGCTAGGATCAAAACAAATTCCTTCAGCCGATTCCTGGAGCAATAACAATCTTACCATGAGCACGATCTGAGCAGGCAGCGCTGTTAGACTGGGCGGCATGGCTGCGAAGCGGCTTATAGTCAACGCTGATGATTTTGGCTTCACCTCTGGAGTCAACCGAGGAATAGTTGAAGCTCACTCAAAAGGCATCGTGACATGTGCAACACTCATGGCGACGGGACCAGCATTTGACGGAGCCGCAAAGCTGGCTGGCGTGTATCGGCAACTGAGCGTTGGTTGTCATATCCTGCTGGTGGATGGCAATTCCCTGCAACCGGCTTCTGAAATCCCTTCCCTGGTCAGCTCACATGGCAATAAACTGCGCAAGAGTGTGGTGGATTTCGCGATCGCAGCCTTACGGGGCCGGATCGGCGCAAGAGACGTCGTGACCGAAGCCTGTGCGCAGATCGCCAAACTCCAGTCAGCCGGGGTATCTGTGACCCATGTGGATTCCCACAAGCACACCCACATGTTCCCTGCCGTTTTTGAACCGCTGCTGCGCGCGGCGCGCGAGTGTGGAGTACGGGCGGTGCGGAATCCATTCGTGCCGCTCAAACCACTAGCGTTTTCGCACCTGGTGAAGCAGCCAAAGCTGTGGACGCGTTACTCAGAGGTTCGTCTGTTGCGCTGCTTCGCTCAACAATTCCGAAAATCCTGTGCTGACTTAGGCATGATAACGACCGATGGAAGCATCGGCATAGTTGCAACCGGCAGGCTCAAGGCCAGACTATTTCAGGCTATTCTGGCCTCGGTTCCAGCTGGAACCTGGGAGTTCGTTTGCCATCCTGGCTACAGCGATTCAGAGCTGGAACGGGCTAACACGCGACTGCGGCGCTCTCGCGAGGTCGAACTGGAGCTGCTCACTTGCCCCGAAACCAAGGCCCTGCTAACAAAGTACAGTATTCTGCTGACTTCGTACCGAGAATTGACTGACGAGGCAAGAGCAAACTGAATCCGAGACACGCTTGTGGAATCCAATGAAGTCGGCATGAAGGCAATGAAGATCGGCATTACCTGCTACCCGACCTACGGCGGCAGTGGGGTCGTTGCCACCGAACTGGGCATGGAGCTGGCACAGCGCGGTCACGAGACCCATTTCATCACTTACTCGCAACCAATTAGACTGACGCGAACCCATCCCAATGTCCATTACCACGAGGTGGAGGTCTCACGCTATCCGTTATTTGAATATCCCCCGTACGATTTGGCGTTGGCGACGCGCATGGCAGAGGTCGCGCAGGTTTATGGCCTCGACCTGTTGCATGTTCATTACGCCATTCCGCACTCCGTGAGCGCGATGCTGGCGAAACAGATGCTGGCGTCGCGCATCAATCTTATTCCGAGGCGTTTGCCGTTTGTCACTACCTTGCATGGAACGGATATCACCCTAGTAGGCGCCGACCGCTCCTATCTCCCAGTAACGCGCCTTGCGATTGAGGAGAGCGACGGTGTAACGGCAGTTTCCAAGTATCTGCGAGATCGCACAGTCACAGAATTTGACATTCATAATCCCATCGAAGTCATTCCTAACTTCGTCAACTGCGATTTGTATCGTCGCGATGAGGGTGCTCCACAACGACGGACCGAATTCGCAACACCAAGCGAACGCCTGCTTGTTCACCTCTCCAATTTCCGGCCAGTCAAGCGGGTGCTGGACGTCGTCGAAATCTTCGACCGCGTACAAAAGAAGGTTGCAGCGAAGTTGTTGATGATCGGCGATGGGCCGGAGCGTTCGCCGGCGGAGCGATTGGTGATGCAAAAGGGCCTTCGCGATAAAGTGTGCTTTCTTGGCAAGCAAGACCGCGTTCATGAAAAACTGGCTATCTCCGATTTGATGCTAATGCCCAGCGAGCTTGAGAGCTTTGGCCTGGCGGCACTGGAGGCGATGGCTTGTGAGGTTCCGTGCGTGGCGACACGCGTGGGCGGAGTGCCTGAGCTCATCGAGCACGGTTACAGTGGCTTTCTGGAAGATGTCGGTGAAGTGGAGAAAATGGCGGCCGATGCACTCCAAGTGCTCTCCGAAAGCAAGCGATTGAAAGAAATGGGACAAGCGGCTCGTTTTGAAGCACAATCACGCTTCTGCGCAACCAAAATCATCAGCAAGTACGAGGAGTTTTACCGGATCGTGCTGGAACGAGCCGCATAGCGCGAACTACTCGTGGCGGGCACACTGAATGACACCAGATCGGCTGCGGTGGATTCATCCATCAGCGGCAACGCGAGGGTAATAAGCGTCCCCACGCCGTTGCGGCTGCCGATTTCCATCGAGGCGGTGTCGCTGTAAAGAACCCTCAGGCGCTCGGCCACGTTCTGCATGCCGATACCGGTGCGATCACCCTCGGCTTGACCTTCCCCGCTCTCAGCCATGCCCACACCATCATCTTCTAGCTCAAGCACCAGCTTATCTTCTGCCAGATGGCTCCGCAGCGTGATGCTACCGCCTTCGATCTTGGGCAACAGGCCGTGCTTGATCGCATTTTCTACCAGCGGCTGAAGAATCATGCTGGGAACCATGGCGTCGAGCGAAGCGGGCTCCAGCTCCTTGATGACGCGCAATTTGTCAGGACCGAAGCGAACGACCTCAATATCGAGGTAGTCATCCATGAACTCGATCTCATCGCGAAGCTGCACGAAAGTCTCGGTTTGCCGCAGCAGTCTCCGCAGAATGCTAGCCAGCTTCACGATCAGGAGGCGGGCCGTATCGGGATCCACACGAACGAGCGACGAAATTGAATTCAAGGTATTGAAGAGAAAGTGCGGATTGATCTGGTTTTGCAGGGCTTCCATACGGGCCTGCAACAGCAGCTTCTCGTGTTCTTCCAACTTGAGCTGAATCCGCGCCGCGTTCCAAATCTTGAGCGGGATGGCCACCACCGCGACGGTAGTGGCGTACATCGCCAGCAACGGCAGCCAGGGAGGGGCATCCACATAAAAGAGCTGCCCTTGGGCCCGCCGGCCCACTTCCACACGCGCCAACTGCAACAATACGATGACCCAGAAGAAAGACGTTTGCCAGTCAATCTGTGGATGCCGGATCATCTTCTTGATCCAGCGGTAGATACTTTGATCGATAAACGGCGAAAACGACCAGATTTCCTCACGATCCTTAGCAAAGTCGCGCAGAAGGCCAGAAATGATGCCGACTGCAAGGTTGAACGGCAGTGTCGCGTACTCGCCGTGCCAGATGGCTGGAATTGAAACCAGGAATGCTCCAACCGCCCCAGGAACGGGGCCACCCAGCACTCCCATGATGATGACTGCCTCGAAAGCCTCATCCGCCGCCAGAAAGTTCTTCACGCTTTGCCTGACCCAAACCCCGAGCAAATAGGGCAAAGAGATGATGCAAGCCAGAAGAACGCGCTGCCGCTGTGTAGGCTCCTCAAGGAAGACAAGGCGCTTGAAGTCGCGAGAGCGTAAGAGAGCGCTGGCAATGGCGGCAGCCACACCCAATTTGATGAGTTGCGTAAGGAGAATGAGTTTTTGGTCCAAGCCAGCAATCTCCTTGCCCATTGTATGGCAAGCGGCTCCTATAGAACCTTCAGCGGAAGGGCGGGAGACTCAGGCGGCAGGTGCGCCTTCAGGCTCGGGAAGATGAAACCAATCTGGATGTTCGGGACAATCCTCGAGCAGGTTTTTCTCCAACCAGTCGGCCTTTTCCCTGACTAGGGCATCGTCCGGATTCAGTATCGGCGCCCAAAGCTGATAAATCACCCGGTTGCATTTTGCGCATCCAACATTCTGCTTGTGTACATGACTTCGCCATATGTCAGGCGTGGGCTGGCGGTCAGAGCGAATGGCCAGGAACTGCATCGGCGAATTATACCGCCCATTGCGGCGACCGCAATGGGCCATGAGCGTTCACACTATAATGAATCATGTCTCAAGCATCGCCTGTGCGCCGTCTAGCCGAAGCTGACTTTCCCACTCGTTGGGGCCACTTTCGCATTGTCGGTTTTGAGATGGAGACCGCGAAGCACAAGACCGAAGATGCTGTAGCGTTGATTTTGGGTGACATCGGATCCGGCACACCTTTGGTGAGAATCCACTCGCAATGCCTGACCGGAGACGTGTTTGGTTCACTACGATGCGACTGCCGACAACAGCTAGAGATGGGGCTCGAGATGATTGCCAGCGCCGGCACCGGTATTCTTATTTATGAACAGCAGGAAGGCCGCGGAATAGGTTTGATGGCCAAGTTGCGGGCTTATGAGCTGCAAGACCGCGGCCTGGATACGGTTGAAGCCAATGAGAGACTTGGCTTCAAGGCCGATCATCGCGAATTTGCGTTGCCCGCTGCGATTCTGCAGGCGCTGCGCGTGAAGCGCGTACGGTTGCTCTCGAACAATCCGGATAAGGTGGCGGCCCTGGAAAGAGCGGGAATCGAGGTGACCGAGCGCGTCCCCTGCGAAGTGGAACCCCACTCGCGCACAGCACAATATTTGAAGACCAAGAAAGAGAAGCTTGGGCATCTCCTAGGCAAGCGCTGAAGAATCTTAGCGATGCTTGCGCAGTAGCTTTCGCAGACCGGTTCTATTTCTGACCGGGAGCTCCTTGGCGGCCTGGGCAGCCAGCGCCAAATAGACCTCTTGCGCGCCATTTACCTTATGGAGCTCCCGCAAGTGCCTGCTTACAGTTGCCAGATCGCCGCGCTGCATCGGCCCGCTAAAGGCCGCGGCAGCTCCGCGCTCAAGATAGTTTTCCATCGTCTTTCGAAGAATCGGTCTCATAACTTTAGGAATCAAGGCCGATGGAATTCCCGCAGTGCGCGCTGTTTGTTCCGCAGTACGCAACAATGCGACCAACAGCGGAGAACAGAATGACCCCATTGTGTGATACAGCACTTTGCTGCCAGCGGCGATCTTGAAGCATTTCATACCCAACTTACCAGCTACTGTCCTCGCAAAGGCCACTGCTTTGGCATCACCTTCGAGAGCGAAGGGGATCTCCCGCCAATCTGGCGTGCTTCCGCTAACAAAACTCATCATCGGATGCGCCGAGCCAACGTGAGCGCCCAGTCTTTTAAGAGACGCCAACTCGCGACTACTGAGGGCTCCCGAGGAATGCAGCACAATTTTCCCATTCCAATTTCGCTCTGCAGCCAGAGTTCGTACGACTCGGGCAATAGCGTCATCAGAAACACAAATCCAGAGGACATTTGCACTGATTCTTGCCTCTTTGAGTGTAGAGAGCCTAGCACCCACCGTTCGGGCGAGCGCAGCGGCGCGACCCCGCGAACGTGATCGCTCACGAATGATGATCTCTGCGATTGGGTATCCGTTCGATTGCAGCGCTGTGGCCAGCGCTGAGCCGACATTCCCGGTGCCGAGGATGGCAATTTCAATTGCTCTGGATCTTCTTTTCACGGCTTGGTGAGCGATTGTACCTTGGCCTCAATTCTATGAGTCGAGTTCGCAGTTACCTGAACGGGAGTGCCTTCTGCCATGTAAGGCCTCAAGACGCTTGGGCTCGCCCATTCCAAATCCCAGCCGTCATCAATCGCCAAGACTGTGTATTTTCCAGGGACTACAAGAAAGAGAGAGAATGTTCCGTCACTATCACTCTGGTCGCGGCGTACGCGGGCATACTCCTCATCCATGTTTTGCGGCACGAGAAGGATCATCGCGCCTGGCGCTGGCTTCCCGCCGCGGAGGGCAATTCCATCCACACGGGCATATTCACGCGCAGCAAGCACGACAAGGCGGACTTGCGTCTGCCCTCTGATCTCAATGCTCTGGCCACCGGCTGTGGCACCCGTCGCAGCTACACCACTGACGACCATTCCAGGCGCGTTGGTCAGCAAGACATCGTAACGTCCAGGCGGCACATCCTGTTCTTGAAAGTCGAAATCACCATCCGCGGAAACAGGAGCATCAAGTGCCAGCTCAGAAGTGCGGCTCTGCAGACGAACTGCAATCTGAGACGAAAATTGCGCGTATCCGGCCAGCCTAAGGACGCCGGTCACCGAAGCGAAAGGTGAGCTCCCACTGGTATCCACATCACGATTACCGGAAACATCGATGGCGGCGTAGTGCTTCTCTTGTCCTCCTCCTTGGATCGCTTGTAGCTTCAGGTGCACCTCGCCCGGGGGTATACCAGAGAGATCCAGACGTCCATCTCCAGCATCGGCGACTTCGACTGGTACTGCACGCTCGCTCCCATCAATCTGTGGCTTTGTCAGCGTGATTTGCGTGCTCTGTGGATTGCTGTTGGGTACCAAGATCCGGATGTGTCCGGCAGGCACGGCAGTCAGATTGACAATGATTTCACTGCGCTCACCTGGATGAATGGCAATGGGTGTCGCCTGGCTTGCATCAGTCACGTCACCGTAATAGGTGACTGGATAGGTCACATCAAAGAGGGATGGTTCGATGGGGCCACTGCCCCCGGGCTGCGGATGATTGTCGGCGTACCACGGGCGAGCGGTCACGGTCAGGTAATAGCTCCCCGGCTGGAGGTGGCTCATGCGAAAGCTGCCCTGATCGTCTGTTGTCGCACCGCGAATATCTCGTTGGTGTCGAACGCCATCCTGGGCCCTCGTTGCGTAGAGCGAAATCGCAGCATTGGGAACCGCCTCGTGTTCTTCATCCAGAATCCGGCCAACGATCGAAGCCTGCGGTTGCAAGCGAAAAACCAAGCCATCGGAGGTCAAGTTGGGACCCGCTGCGATCGCAGTTGCAAAGCTTCCATGTTGATCAAAGGCTTGAAGCCCGTAGCCTCTTTTTTGAGCCGCAAGAGAATACTTGCCTGCGCGCAGATTCTCAAATGCGAACTGGCCATCGTCTTTGGTCAGAGTCTGTGCGGTCAAGTTGCGAGTCGTTCCGGAGTTCTCGATAAACGAGACACCGACCTCAACCTGGCCTAAAGGCTCGCCGCTCAGTGAATCGACGACTTTTCCTGAAATCCGGTAACTCGCTGCTGGGACCTGACGTGCTCTGCCAGGCTGCTCTGCCCAGCACGCCGCAACCAACCATAAGCAGACAAGGACGCGGAGCAAGGTTCAATCACCTCTATGAGTCATTTCAACGCTTACCCTGGCCTCTTCACTTGAGTGCAAGGTTGCTTGGACGGCATTGTCAATGAACCTCTCCAAGACCGTCGGATCGTTGTACTCCAATCCATCTCCTTGATCGAAGGCAAGAATCGAATACTCACCAGGGGCAAGGCAGCTGAACTGGAATTCGCCGTCGCCGCGTACGAGCGTCTGTGCGACGGGACTAAGAGGAGCAGAGGTTGGGACGGCCAGGGCCATTCCATTGACAACCTTTCCGGTTTGACGGCCTACAGTCCCAGAAAGGCTGGAACAATCGTCGCGTAGAACAACGTGGATAGGGTCAGCTTTTCCACCGGCCCGAACCACGAGATCATCTCGCAATAAATCTACCCCAGCTTGCTGGGCAGACTGCACGTACCAATCACCCGGTGGGTCGATTTCGACCGAGTATCGGCCAGGTTTCACATCCGTTATCACGGTCCCGGCCTCATAAGGACCGGATTGCAGATCGCTTCGCAGCAAGCCTTTTGGATGGAGGATCACTCGAACCGGTAATTCCTGAACAGCAACACCCATTTCTCGTATGGGACTGGCTGCAACGGAACCTTCCAAGAAGCTGGTCTGGTTGCGATCACGATCAGGGTGAGTCTCAATTCGTTCGGTTTCGATGGGGATCGTAGCAGCTGACGTAACGACCAAATTGATGCCAGCAATATCTGAAGTTACATTCATGGGAAGATCGGCTTGCCCGGACTCTCCCCTTTGACTAGAAATAACAGCGGTCATCCTGTAAGAGCCCGGGGGAACTCCACGAATCTCAAACTTGTTTTCCTCGACATTGCTTGCGAAAGATAAGGTCTCGCCTGACTCGTTTTCCAGTTCAACGGCTCCAGTTTTTTCGCCTTTTGACATTCCGCTTATTTCGCCAGAAAGGGAAAACAATGCCTGACGCGAGACCAGGAAGTCAGCACGCACCTGCTGGCCGCCTGCGACAACGATCTCTCCGGCCGTAGAAAATTTGGCCTCGTTCGGATAAAAGACTTGCGAATAGCCCTTGGGCCGCTCTGCGACTGCTGGGCTGGAATAAGCATACACACCCGGGCCTGCGGCGAGGAGGTAGGTCCCAGGCCGACCAGTTATGCGAAAGCCGCCATCTTCATCTGTCTTGGTTTCGTTGACTTCCAGCCACTGGCCGCGTCCTTGATGAATGGAACGAAAAAACGCGATCACGCGAATCCCCTCAACAGGTTGTTGCTCCGACTCCATGACTCGCCCGACGATCACCCCTTGGGGTGTCATGCGCAACACCGCCGAACTAGTGTCAGCCTGTACGTAATGGGATTGTGTCGTGAGTTCCAAGTCGCTGTCATTGAAGAAACCAGGTTTGATGGCTTCGAGCTATCCATTCACGGATGGGCTCACTTCGATCACAAAATGTCCGTCAGCGTCAGTAAGGGCGGATGTGTGAGGAACGCCCTGGAGCCGAACCAGCGCACGCCTTATGGGCTCGCCTGTGACTGTGTTTATGACGGTACCGCTTATCGTGTATTTATTCCCATCCGTCGATTGCGAAGGAGACTCCGCGCTCAGTTGAGCCAGACATGAAGACAGAAGGACTAGTAAGGCGCAGTTTGCTCGGCGAAGCGAGGACGCGCACTCGGTCATAGAGGCCAAACATTTCCCCAAGCGAGCAAATATGCACACCAGAGAAGTATAAATCTGTCGTGCCCGGTTAAGAATAAGTCTGATTTATAGTGAGGACATGAGACGAAATAGTGACAAGCAACAAGCAAAAGTCCTCTCAATCTGCAAACCCTTTCGCGGCAGGATCTTTGATGTAACCAGAGAAGTCGTTTGCGAGCCTGGTGGTTATCGCGCCCTCCGAGAGGTGGTAAGGCATCCGGGCTCGGTTGTGATCCTGGCGACTGCAAGAAGAGCCGACAAGTTGCAGGTCCTCCTGGAGCGCCAATACCGGCATGCTGCTGGCGATTTCATGTGGGAGCTGCCAGCCGGTAAGATCGATCACGGCGAACGTCCCCTCTCCGCAGCCAAGCGTGAACTGCGTGAGGAAACGGGCTACACATCCATGCACTGGAGGCGCATTCTGCGGTTCTACGTAAGCCCCGGTTTTCTTACGGAAACCATGACGATCTATACCGCAGAAGACATCATGCCAGGCCCGGCTAAGCCAGAAGCGGATGAAATGATTGAGAGTCGCTTCTTTACCCTACACCAGGCGCTGAGGATGTGCGATTCTGGGGCTATACGAGATGCCAAGACGATAGTGCCCATCTACTGGTTTGCTCTTGATCGTTTACAGAACAAACCTTAGGCAGAGCCGCTTGACCGCCGAAAATCATCATGACACGATTGTTTGTGAGGTCCCGTCTCTGGCCCGGGAGGGAAAGGGTGAGGATAAGATCGTGGCACTCAAGGGAAAGGTCAAATGGTTTAACAACGCCAAAGGGTTCGGCTTCATAGGACGCGAAGATGGACCGGACGTGTTCGTTCACTACACTGCAGTGATCGCCGATGGCTACAAGAGCCTGCAGGAGGGCGACGAAGTCGAATTCGAGATCGTTCAGGGAGACAAAGGCCCCCAAGCTGACAAAGTAATAAAGCTTGGCTGACTCTGCCAGTCTCATAACGTGTTCGTAACCGCTGTCGATTGTGCGCCGCACAGCGCACTCTCAGCTTGAGTGAATCCGTCGTATACTTCTGCTCGCATGCCCGAAACGGTCTATCAGGAGCCTTCTGAAGAGCGGCCGAGGCTCCCGACGCCAGAAACCAGCCAAGAGAGTTTGAGAAAACGACTCGGTATGGCGGCTCTGGTTGCCGCTGGGTTTGTGCTTCTGATCCTTATCGTCCGCTGGATGGAGCCGAGCCCTGTGCCGCCCGTTCTGGGAGCCAGCGAGCGCTCGATTGCACTCTCTGAGAACGGAAGATTGCTGGCCGTGGGTACCTTGGATGGGAAGCTGCGGCTGGTGGGTGCTGAAACCGGGCATGTGCTGGTCACGACCCAGCTTCACTCTCCGATCGTTGCCGTCAGTTTTGGGCCGAATGAAACGGTGCTGGCGCTAGCCCAGCGAGAGAGCATCCTCTACATCTTTTCCAGCGACCTTGCCACACACACCGAGCGGGTGGTGCAGTCGCATGCGGTGGATGTCGTATGGTCTTCGACCCTTGACGCCGCAGTAGTCATCAGTGGCGGAAACGACAATATTCATCCGACACTCGAGTTCTTCCCTGCCCATCCACTGGGCATCGCCAACTCGACCTCTCAGAGCTTTGACCTTCGCGAATGGAGCAATCCCGTGAATCTCGCGATTAGCGCCGATGGTTCACGCGCGGCCATCGCACTAAGCGCCGGGCGCCGTGCGAACGTCATCTTCTACGACCCATTAACACTGCGTGTAGCCGCGACGTCATCGGTAACGGGGCAACCCAAAGGCGTCGCGATCGCCGCCGACGGCACTCGTGCATGGGTTGTCTCACCGGCCGCGGAAGCGATCACGGAGATCACAGCCCGAACTTCGATGAAAACGGAATTCCCTAAATCGGCTTCTACTTCGCCGCTGCAGATGGTCGCCGTGAACGAACAAGCTCGCCGAGCTTACACAACAGGTGCACTTACGTTTCCCGAGGTGGACCTTGACCGCCGAATTATCTCGAGAACCCTCGAGCTGCCTAACCGCTCTTCAGCGATTGCAATCTCCCGCGACGGCGCGACTGCATACCTGACGTTCCAAGATGTAAACAAGGTCGGCGTGCTGAACCTTCGCGACATGCAGACTTTTCGCGAAATCTCGCTGCCCTAGATCTTGGGAGGCATTGGACACTAAGAACGGCAAGTCGTATCGAGTAACGCATCCTAACTCCAACAACGTAACCGATGTAGCAAGACACTAGGGCACAGGACGCGGCGCAGGTGTAACGCGAAACACAATCACCAGTGAGGTGCTCCCAGCGAAATTGGCATCTCCTGCATACACGGCAGTGATTGTGAAGCTTCCAAACCCTAGACCATCGGGACTCAAGTTGGCCGTCCCGGTTTCATCCAGACTTACCGTACCCAGAACAGTTGCGCCGTTCATGAACTTAACTGTCCCAGTGGGCGCAACCGCACTCCCGGGTACAGTAACCGCGGCCGATATTGTCCCGTGATTGCGGAGAAAGGCAGGATTAAACGTTGCCGTCAGGTTCGTTACGGTGCTGCCTTGGCTGACGCTAATCTGGCCACTATTGCCAGTGATGGCGGGCGTGCCTGTGTCGGTCGCCCTGACTGTGTCATTCCCAACACTAACGAGGGTCACGGTGAGCGTCGCCGTTCCATTCATGAGCTGCTGGTCAGGAGGCAGAACAGCCAAAGGATCGGAGCTGGTGAAGGTGACTGTACCAAAGTAGTTGGTGGTGTCGTTCCCAAAGGCGTCCTTCGCGGTGATTGTGATGCTGAAACTGGTTCCAGCGACCGCCGTAGCCGGAGCCGCCACAGCGAAGCTGGCGCCAGCGCCGGGATTGACAGTTACAAACCCAGTGCCATTGACGGCATTGGTAATCGTGTCAGTGGCGATGATGCTCTGACTGCCAGCAGTCTTAAGGGTTGCAGAGAACACGCCCCTCCCGTTGGCCAAGCTGCTGTTTGCCGGCAGCACGGCCTGCGAATCAGAACTCGTGAACTGAACGATGCCCGCATAAGCCGTAACCGTATTATTGAACGGATCCTTTGCGGTGACCGTAAAAGAAGCTCCTGAACCTGCGGTCACGCTGCCGGCCAGAGGCTGCACAACGAAACGGCTGGCACTGGCGGGATTCACCGTGATCAATACCCCACCGGTTATACCGAAGAACGAGATGTCAGTTCCAGTGATGGACTGGCTGCCGGCTGTTTTGAGGGTTGCGGTGAACGTACCGATACCGTTCGTGAGCGTCCCATTCGCAGGCAATGCAGCCAGTGTATCCGTGCTCGTGAAGTGCACCGTACCGGTGTATCCAGTAGCCGTGTTATTGAACTGGTCAAGCGCTGTAATCGTGAAACCGAATGATGCTCCAGCGCTCGTCGTCGCCGGTGCACCAAGTAACAAGTGCGTAGCCGGACCGGGGGAAACCGCGATCGGAGCGCTGGTTCCATTGATGGAACCGGTAACGACATCGGTCGCTGTCAGCGTTTGGTTTCCGACTGCCCCCAGCGTGGCCGAGAAGACGCCAATCCCATTCGTCAGAGTGCTGTTGGCTGGAGGAACGGCCTGTGTATCGGAGCTCGTAAAATGCACAGTTCCAGCATATCCACTCGCCACATTGTTGAACGGGTCAAAGGCAGTGACTGTGATATTGAACGACACACCCGCGATAACACTGCCCGGCCCATTAACCGTCAATCTTTTCGCTCCTGCCGGCGAGACAGTGACAGGAGCACTGATCCCGGTAAGCGAACTGGCCAGCGTATCCGTAGCCGAGAGTGATTGGTTCCCCGCCGTCTTGAAGACAATGGAGTTGGTGAACGTCTTAACTCCGTTCGTGAGGGTTGAATCCGCCGGCAGCATGGCTTGTCCATCGGAGCTGGCGAAATGCACGGTTCCTGCGTAAGCCGTAGCTACGTTGTTGAAAGCGTCGAGTGCAGTGACGGTCGCGCTGATCGCAACTCCAGCCGTAGCCGCCGCCGGAGCACTGATGGTGAAATGCGAGGCGGCCCCCGCAGAGACTGCAATGCTGCCGCTGGTACCGGTGATGGTAGCAGTCACAGTGTCTGTTCCGGTCACAGTTTGGCTGCCAACCGTCTTCAGCGTGACTGAGAAAATGCCAGAGCCATTTGTAAGGGTTGAATTCGCCGGCAGGGCCGCTTGTCCATCGCTGCTGCCGAAATGCACGAATCCAGAATAGCTACTTGCCGTGTTATTGAAGGCATCGAGCGCTGTAACTGCTACGTTCACCGGGGTACCCGCAGTCGCTGCGGCAGGCGCGCTCAATAATAGGTGCGTAGCCGCCCCTCCCGATACCACGATCGCGCTACTCGTCCCGTTTACAGCTGCCGAAACGGTATCGGCAACACTGACGGTGCGGCTGCCCGCGGTCTTCAAAGTCACGAGAAAAACACCAGCACCGTTCGCGAGTGTGCTGTTTGCCGGCAAAACAGCCTGGCCATCCGAACTGGTGAAGTGTACCGTCCCCCCGTACCCCGTAGCCGTGTTGTTGAAGGCATCCAGAGCTGTCACCGTCACGTTGAAGCCTGTACCCGCCGTGGCACTTGCCGGCGCCGCCACATTGAATTGTGTTGCTCCCCCGGCCGAAACCGCGATTGTTCCGCTGGTCCCGGTGATCCCGGATGCAACCGTGTCAGTGGCCGTGATCGTCTGGTTGCCTGCCGTCTTCAGAGTCACCAGCGACACCTTAGTGCCCAACGTGAGCGTCGCATTGGCCGGAAGCACCGCCTGCGCATCCGTACTGGTGAACGTCACGGTGCCTGTGTAGCCTGTGGCTGTGTTGTTGAAGGCATCCAGAGCCGTAACCGTAAAATTAACTGGTACACCAGCCGATGCCGACCCCGGCGCCGTCACCGTAAGACGGGTCGCCGCCGCTGGCGAGACCGCGATCGTTCCGCTGGTGCCGGTATCGGTCCCGGTTACTGTGTCCGTGGCCGTGACCGTCTGGTTACCCGCCGTCTTCAATGTCACCGCATTCGTGAAGGTTTTGGTCCCGTTGGTCAGCGCAGAATTTACTGGCAGAACTGCTGCTCCGTCGCTGCTGCTGAAATGCACTGTGCCGTTATAACCGACAGCCACATTGTTGAACTGATCTAACGCTGTCACCGTCATGCTGAAAGCGATGCCCGCCGTCGTACTGGCTGGCGCGCTCACAGCCATGTGGGTGGCCCCGGCCGCCGCAACTGCGATCGTTCCACTGCTGCCGGTGATGGAGCTGGTCACCGTATCGGTGGCGGTCACCGACTGACTGCCGGCTGTCTTGAGCGTGAGGCTGAAACCGCCTGTGCCGTTGGCCAGTGTCGTATCGGCTGGCAGGACGGCCACGCCATCCGAACTGGTAAAGTGCACCGTCCCGCCATAGCCCGTCGCAGTGTTGTTGAATTGATCCTGCGCCATTACCGTGACTCCGAAACTAGTGCCAGCAATCGTGTTAGCAGGCGCGGTAAGCACAAAGCGAGACGCGACAGCAGCCGATACGGAGATGTTGCCGCTGGTCCCATTGATTGTCCCATTCACGGTATCCGTGCCAGTAAGGGTCTGAGTGCCCGCAGTCTTGAGCGTGATTCCGCTAGAGAAGGTCTTAGAACCATTGATCAAAGTGAAATTCGCAGGTAAGACAGCGCTAGGATCAGTGCTGGAGAGCTGAACCGTCCCTGCATAGCCAGTCGCAACGTTGTTGAATTGGTCGAACGCTGTCACCGTGATCGTGAAGGCCACGCCCGCCGTGGCTAATGCTGGAGCATTGACACCGAAATGCGTGGCAGCGGCTGCAGAGACAGCTATGGAGTTGCTGGTTCCTGCGATAGAAGCGCTGATCGTATCGGTTGCAGTCACCGTTTGCGTACCGGAGGTCTTCAGTGTCACCGCGTTGGTGAATACCTGGGCTCCGTTGGTTAGGTTCGAGTTCGCTGGAAGCACTGCCGCTCCATCCGAGCTGGTGAAGTGCACGGTTCCCATATAGCCGGTTGCGATGTTATTAAAGGCATCCAGCGCAGTTACGCTGATGCTGAAAGCGCTGCCTGAAATCGCAGATGCAGGTGCACCGACCGCAAAGTGTGTAGCTGCCGCCGCTGAAACCAGAATGTTTCCACTCGTACCAGTAATCGAGCTTGTAACCGTATCTGTTGCGGTTACGCTTTGATTTCCTGCTGTTCCCAGGCTGACAGCAAAGTTGCCCACTCCATTGGTAAGAACTGAATCGCCAGCCAACACCGCCTGTCCATCGCTGCTGGTGAGATGAACTGTTCCCGCATATGTCGTATCAGTATTGCCGAACGGATCAAGCGCAGTGACCATAACACCGAACGGGCTTCCGGCCACCGTGGCCAGTGGACCGCTCACAGCAAAGTGGCTCGCCGCTGCCGCACTCACATTTATGACCTTGCTCCCTTGGGAGCTCGCATGAAAGGCGTCGGCGACCATGACCGTCTGGCTGCCGGCAGTTGCCAAGGTTATGGAGAAATCGACCGGGCCGCCACTGATGGCAGTATCCACCGGCAGAGTCGCCTGACCGTCCGTGCTTGTAAAGTGAACCGTAACCGTGTCTGTTGCTGCACTGTTGAAGGCATCGAGTGCCACGACTCCGAGGTTGTTGATGGCAACGCCAGCCACCTCGGTAGCGGGCCCGCTGACTCCAAAGTGCGTAGTTACGCCTGCTGTCCCGGCGACAAAGGCATTGGTGGAGCCCGTGATCGTTCCGACCACCGTGTCGGTGGCGGTTAGAGTCCACGGATTGCCGGGGGTCGTCGCTTGATTGAACGTGACGTTGAAGGTGCCGTCACCACTAGTCAGGGTCGCGTCGGCAGGAAGCACGGCCGTCGCGTCTGTACTGGTGAAATGAACTGTGCCCGAGTAACTGGTTGCGACGTTGTTTAGAATGTCTAGCGCAGTCACGGTGACTGTGGTTTGCTGCCCGGCGTTGGCATTCATAGGCGAGGGCGTGAGACTGAAGTGAGTCGCAGCGTTGTTGTTCACGTTAACGGTAATGCCCGCGTTTCCGGTGATGGTGTTGGTCACCGTATCAGTCGCCGTCAAAGTCTGGGCCCCGGTAGTCTGCAGCGTGACTCCACTGGTAAAGGTCTTCGTCCCGTTGACCAAAGTAGAATCGGACGGCAAAGTAGCAGACCCATCCGAACTGGTGAAATGTACAGTGCCAACATATCCGGTGGCTGTGTTGGTGAATAGATCCAAGGCTGTCACGGTGACTGTAAACGGGGTGCCTGCCAAAGCCGAACCGGGCGCACTCACGCTCAAGTGGGTGGCCGCGGCCGCCAATACAGCGATTGCAAGACTGGTACCGGCAATTGAACCGTTCACGGTGTCAGTCGCGCTAATGATCTGGCTGCCTGAGGTCTTCAGTGTCGCTCCACTCGCGAATGTCATTGCGCCGTTCGTGAGAGTGGAATCAGCCGGCAAGATGGCGGAGGGGTCTGAACTTGTGAGATGAACCGTGCCAGCGTAGCCGGTAGCGACGTTGTTGAATTGATCCAACGCCGTCACTGTGATGCTGAATGCCGTGCCAGCCGTTGTGCTCACAGGTGTGGTCACGGTGAGATGCGTCGCCGCCGCCGGCGAGACTGCTATCGTCCCGCTCACCCCGTTGATCGAACCAGTCACCGTATCGGTCCCGGTCACGGTCTGATTCCCCGCGGTCTTCAACGTGACT